>Ga0182024_10020491_pt1 | contig 12083 bp, 8 predicted proteins | sample P32metaG_FD_120480 | JGI IMG/M metagenome (GOLD analysis project Ga0182024, IMG submission 120480) | Permafrost microbial communities from Stordalen Mire, Sweden - P3-2 metaG (Illumina Assembly) | ecosystem: Environmental > Terrestrial > Soil > Wetlands > Permafrost | place: Sweden: Stordalen... | reverse complement strand
CAGCTGGATCGCCGTCCGTCATCGCGACTTCAATTCGTGCCCGCTCGCGGCCGCCGGTATATTTCCACGCATTGCCAAGCAAATTCTCCAACGCGATCGTCATCAGCCTGATATCACCTTCGGCGACCAGTCCCTCGGCCACGATAAATTCGACTTCACGCGTCGGCGCGGCGCGAGAGAACTCAGCGCCCAACGAGCGCGCGATGCGTGTCAAATCGACCGGCACACGTTCAAACTCGGCGCGCGTGACCTGCGCCAGCGCCAGCATGTCGTCGATGAGCTGCGACATCTGCTGCGCCGATTCACGGACATAAGCCAGGTACTGCTTGCCATCGTCATCAAGCTTGTCGGCGTAGTCTTCCAGCAAAGCGAGGCCGAACCCATCGATGCTGCGTAACGGCGCCCTCAAGTCGTGCGCCACCGCATAGCTGAAGGATTCGAGCTCCTCGTTCTTGGCCTCGAGCTCGACGACGAGCTTGGCGCGTTCTTCCGCAGTTTCGCGGGCGGTACGCGCTTCCACCACCTCCATCTCGGCGCGCAGAAGTTGCTCGCGGATGCGGCGAGTCTCGTCTTCGAACTGCTTGCGGCGGATCTGCGCCAGAACACGGGCGCGAACGAGATCGAAATCGCTAGATTTCGCTATGTAGTCGTCGGCGCCGGCGCCGAGACCCTGGATCATCGCCTCGCGATCTTCGATCGCGGTGAGCATCACCACCGGAATATCGCGGAGGCCCGGAGCATTCTTTATACGGCGGCAGGTTTCGCGCCCGCCAATGCCGGGCATCAGCAAGTCGAGCAGTATGCAGTCGGCCGGCTGCACGGCGAGCAATTCCAGAGCTTCCTCGCCGGAACGCGCCAGCACCAGCTCGTAGCCGTCGGCGCGCAGTGTATCGGCCAGCTCCTGCAGATAGGTTTCGCTGTCGTCGACCGCGAGAATTTTCTTCGGCCCCACCAGGCTTGCCGTGCCGTGCCCTTGCGCTCGATCCTGCGTCTGCTCGCCGGCGCTGCGCAGCATCGCCTTGAGCCTGGCGATGATGAGCGGGACGTCCTCGTCCTTGCGCACAAAAGCGTCGGCGCCGGCATCGAGCGCACGAACCTCGGCGCCGCGATCCTCCGAGCCGGTGAGAAGAAGACAGGGCAATCGGCGCAGTGCCGCGTCGAGCCTGATACGCCGGATGACCGTGGCACCGTCGATCCCGGGCAGCTCCCCGTCGACCACGATCGCGGTCGGCCGCTCATCGGCCGCAAGACGCAAGCCTTCCTCGCCGCTGTCGCCCACGATCACGCGGTAGGAAGCAGCTTCGAGTGCGCTCTTCAGCGCTTCACGAAAAGTGGCGCTATCGTCGATGACGAGCACGGTTTCTACGTCCGGCGCGGCGCTGGCGGCATTGCGGTGAGCAAGTTCGCGGGCGCGCGCCACCAGGTATTTCGGATCGTAAGGCTTGCCGACATACTCGTCGGCGCCGGTCGTCAGCCCGCGAACCCGATCGCGCACCTCCGCCTCGGTCGAGAGCAGCATCACGGCCGTATTGCTGGCCGACGGCAGCGCACGAATGTCCTTCAATAAATCGATCCCGTCGCCGTCCGGCAACAGAACGTCGAGAATCACCAATGCAAAGCTCTGTTCGGCGAGCTTGCGGCGGGCTTCTTCCAGCGTCGCGCAGGCGACCGACGGCAGCGCCGCCGCGTCGAGTATCTCGATCAGACTCATGCGGACGGTCAGGCTGTCGTCGACGATGAGAACGCTCATGCGCGCGCCTCCATTTCGGCGCCTTGCAATGCGCCGAGCCGGACGCCGATGTCGCCGATGCGCAACACTTCTATCGCCGCGCCGAGCATCACGGCCTCGCGTGGCATGCCGTAAACCACCGACGTCGCTTCGTCCTGCGCGATGGTCAGACCGCCGGCTTGACGGATTTTCAGAAGACCGAGCGCGCCGTCGCGCCCCATCCCGGTCAGCAGGCAAGCCACGGCTCTTCGGCCGTACGTTTCTGCAACCGATTCGAACAGCACATCGACCGACGGTCGGCAGGAATGTCGCTCGGCGTCGCGGGTCAGGTGAAGATAACCGTCGCGAACGACCATATGGCGATCGCCGGGTGCCATGACGACGCAGCCGACCGCGGACACGATCGACATTCCCTCCTTCGCGTAAACCACCGGCCGGCTGGTCTGCGCATCCAGCCAATCGGCAAAAGCCGTACCGAACGGTTCGTTGATGTGCAGCACCAGCAAGATGGGCAGGCGAAACGGGGCCGGGAGGGTGCGAAGAATTTCGAGAATGGCGCCTGGTCCGCCAGTCGAGGCGCCGATGGCGACGACGCGAAAGCCGTGCTCCTCGCTTGCCGCGTCAAGCGTCGGCGCCGCGCGTGCGGGGTTACGCTGCGACAGCCCAGCCAGCCGCGCGCGCGGATGGGTAATGACGCGGATTCTGGCGACGAGCTTCAGCGTGGCGACAAAGCGGCGCTCCCAGGCGCCGTCGGTCTGCCGGCCGGTCGGCTTTTCCAGCACATCGACGGCGCCCGCCGAGAGCGCCTCGTAGATCTTGAAAAGTTCGCCGCGATTGATTGACGCCGACACCACCAGGATCGGAGTCGGGCAATGCGCCATGATGAATTCGGTGGCGGCAAGCCCGCTCATGACCGGGAGCATCATATCCATGGTGATCACGTCGGGCCGCGCCTCCCGGCAAAGCTCGATCGCGCGCTTGCCGTCCTCAGCCTCGCCGATCACTTCAAAGTCGGGCTCGGCGCCGAGAATATCGACGAGGCGTTTACGTATCGTCGTGGAATCCTCGACGACAAGTACACGGATTTTTTTTGACACGATTGTCAACCTACCATCGGCCGAATCATGGTCAGCAGTTCGGCCTGATTGAATTCGCTTTTGACGATGAAGCCGTGCGCACCGACTTCGCGCCCGCGCTGGCGATCTTCAGGTGCCGAACGCGATGTGACCAAAATCGCAGGCGTGTCGCGCAGCGCCGGGTCGGAACGGATGTGCTCGACAAAAGTGAAGCCGTCGATGCCCGGCATCTCGACGTCGCAGAGAATCAGGGCAAAACGCTTACGCCGGGCGAGATCGAGACCCTCTTCGCCGGAGCTGGCGACATCGACTTCATATCCGGCCGATTCGAGAATGCTTTTTTCCAGCATGCGCGTGGTCAGCGAGTCATCGACCACAAGAACCGGCCGCTTTACCGGGACGGCATCGAACTCGGCGGCCTGCGTGGAGTAAGCTGCCGACACAAGACCGTCGGCATCGAGAACCAATTGCGGATTGCCGTCGCCGTCGAGCGCCGCGCCGGCGACGACGGTGCTTGCCCGGAGACGATCGGGCAGCGGGCGAACGACGACGCGGGCCGTGCCGAGCAAACGCTCGACGCCGATAGCGGCGGCGCGCTCCGATCCGTTCACGATAACGGCAGTCCAGCCGCGACTGGACGAGCGGCGCGCGCCGCCAAGTGCTACCGCCAGCGGAATAAACGGAATGGCCCGCTGCTCGTAAAGGATGGACGCGCCCGCCGCGGCGCGGGCGATGTCGCCCGGGGCCAAGCGGAGGATGCGGCGCACGCCGTCGAGGGGAATAGCGACCGGGGCGTCGGCGCTCGCAGGCTCGACTAACAGCGCTGCAAGCGACGTGACCGAGCGCGGAATCAGCAACGCGAAGGTCGTGCCGCGGCCCGGATCGATACTGACCGAAACCTCGCCGCCCAGCTCTTCCAGTGCCCAGCGCACGACGTCGAGACCGACCCCACGCCCGGAAACCTCGGAGACCGCCGCCGATGTGCTTATGCCGCCGCGAAACAACACGGCAACCAACGCTTCCGCATCCAATTCATTCGCGGCAGCGCTCAGCAGCCCGCGCTCCATGGCAACTTTGCGTACTGCTTCGAGGTCGATGCCGCGCCCATCGTCCCGGCATTCGAACAGAATCTTCGGTCCACGACGCGAGACATGCACGGTGACACGCCCGTCCAGCGGTTTGCCGGCCGCCTGCCGCTCGCTTTCAGCTTCGATGCCGTGCGCAACGGCGTTGCGGACAATTTGAATGAGTGCGCCCTGGATCACGCCGAGCACGTCGGCATCGAGCCGGATATCGCCACCGGTGCCTTCGAAATTCACTTGCTTGCCCAGCGCGCGGGCGGAGTCGCGTACGGTGCGTTTGAGCGCCATGAACACGGTATCGACGGGGACGAGTCGCAGTCCTTCCGCGGCATCGCGCAGTTGGCGCAATTCGCGATCCATTTGGGCGATGGTTGAGTCGAGTTCCCCTGCCAGGCTGCCAATCTTGCGGCGCAGCTCTTCAGCGGTCGATTTCGCGGTTCCGGCACCGTTTATCGGCCGGTAGCGACCTTCGGTGAACGCAGCAGACGCGACTTGCGCGCGCAACGTATCGGCCAAATGTCCGAGTTGCTCGATGGTCTCGGCGTTGCGCCGTAAGCCGTTAAGCCGGGCATGCGTCTCCGCCACGCCGTCGAGGATGGCATCCACGCCGGCCATATCGGCGCGGATGACTTTTTGAATGTCTCTGGCGGCATCGGAGGCGCCGGCTTTTGGCCGGTCGGTGGTGATACTTGCCGCCTGTGCGTCGGTCGCGGGCATGCCCTGTCCGGCCCTCTCCGCAGCATCCTCCGGCACCAAAGTGACGATCTGGCTGCCGATTTCGTCGAGGTGCACCAAAATCGCATCGATGTTCTCGCGGGCGATAGCATCTGCACGCTCGCGGAATGGCGCGAGCGTATCCTCGATCGCGTGCGCCCGCTCGGCGATCGCCGATTGCCGCACCACCCGGGCGGCACCCTTGAGCGTATGGGCGAGGCGAAGGAGGCGCTGCACCGCTAAGGCGTTGCCGCCGTTCTTTTCCAGATCGAGGACGCCCTGCGCGAACTGCTCGAGCAGATTGCGTGCCTCCGGACGGAAATAGCGGTAGGGGTCCTGCGCCATGCTCTAACTCTCGTCGGCCGCCGTTCGCCTCACGCCGCCATGTGCGGCTTGATGATCCGCTGCAAATCCTTCGATAGCGCCGCCATCACCGAGACGGTTTGCAGGGTCTGTCCGGCGCTGGTTTCGGTTTCCATCGACGCCTGGGTGACGTTGGCGACCGCGACGTTGACCTGCTCGACGGCGGTGGATTGCTGCTTGGTGGACAGCTCGATCTCGCGTGCCGCCTCGGTCGTCGTGGAGACGAGATTGGCAATCTGTTTGAAAGCGGATGCGAGATCGCCGAACTGGCGCGATCCGGCGTCGACCGCTTTCGATCCGGTTTCGGTCGCCATCACTGTGGTGTTCACGGCGCTTCTGACGTCCTCGATCAGCGAGCGCACCTCCTTGGTCGAGCCGCCGACGCGGTCGGCCAGATTGCGGATTTCCTCGGCGACGACCGCGAACCGCTTGCCGGCATCCCCGGCGCCGGCCGCCTCTATGGTCGCGTTGATGGCGAGAATGTTAGTCTGCTCGGCGAGCTCGGAAACGATGTCGAGAACAGAACCGATCTGCTGCGACTTTTTACCAAGCTCCAGCATGTGCGAGACGATCTGATCGACTTGCCGCCGGATGCCGGAAATCGATTCGTGCGTCATATCGACCGTGCCGTGACCGGTGCGGGCGGCGTTCGCCGTCTCTTCGGCGTTGTGCGCCACGCGCTGCGCGCTTTCCGCGATCTGGCGCGATGAGGCCAAGAGTTCCCTAATGGTGGTGCTGATCTCATTCATCGCGATGGCCTGCTCCTTGGCGCCGGACGCCTGCTGGTTGGCCGCCGCCTGCAGCTCCGTCGAGGAACTGCGGACCTGGCCGACGGCGGAGCCGATCTGGGCGGAGAGCGAGCGGGTGATCAGGAATCCGAAGACGCAGACGGCGAGTGTGCCAAGGAGCCCACCCCAGAGGATGATAATCTGTGTCATGTCGGCGCTGGCGCGGGTCTCGTCGGTTCGCTTTTTCAACAGATCGCGCTCCTCCTGATCGGCGTCGGCCATGATCGCGCGCGCCTCGTCCATGGAGGCCTTACCGGCATTCGTCAGCACGATCTTCACGGCCGGATCGAACCCTTGAGTCCGGCGCACATCGATCGTCTGCTTCAGTTCGGCCAGTTTGTTGTCGATCGGCTGCGACAGGCTCGCCAGCCGCCGTTGTTGGCCGGCATCGTCGATAGTGAACTTGCGAAGATTCCCGAGCGACGATTGGACCGATGCAAGCGCCGTTTTGTAGGGTTCTAGGTAGCTATCGTCGCCGGTCAGGAGGTAGCCGCGCTGGCCGGTCTCCGCGTCCTTCAGCTCCGACAGCAAGTCGGCGAGCTCGATGCGGACCTGATGACTGTGCGCCACCCAGGCATCGTTTTCGATTAAGAGATAGACATTGCGGTAAGACACGACCGCAACCAACATCAATACTGCCGCCGACAGACCGAACCCGGCCAGCAGCCGGCGACCGACCGTCCAATTGCTGAATAGACTCATGGCTTCTCACTCCTGATTTGACATGACTTGAGGCCGATCCATCGTGCCCAGCGCGTCGACGACGAAAGGCAGATGAAGGACGGGCCTGACGACACTTTCAGTGCGGACGAATTCCAAAGCGTAGCCGCGCACTTGCTCCGGCGATTGCCGAGGCAGGATTGCCTCAGCCGCCGCGCGCAGGTGACCATCGAACTGGTCGAAGGCCAACGCGACCGGCGCGACCGCCGCGATCACCAGCCAGCGCGGCAACTGCGTCGGTGAATGCCCGAGCAGCATGGGCAGGCTGTACACGGGCACGATTGTGCCGCGAAAGCCGGCGATGCCGAGGAGCGCGGTACTGCTTCCCGGAATGGGCGTGATCCGGCGGTCGGCGAAAAGGCCGGTGACTTCGGAGAGGCGAATTGCGTAGGGTTCGGTGCCCACGGCAATGGCAAGAAGATCCTGCGTGGCCGCGGCTTCGCTGCGAATCGGAACCGCAAACGCACGATCGAAGCTCGCGCGAAGCTCTGCTGCCCGTTCGGCGAGGCCCGATGGCGCGGCAGTCATGGCCGTCCTCCGCAGTCGGCGATAGCCGCTTCACACAGCGCGATCAGGGCGTCGCGGGTGAAGCCGCCGCCAAAAAGGAGTAGTCGCGACACGTCCTCGCGCTTGAGCAGAAGCAGAGCCTGCGCTAATTCGCGATGCGCGCTTTCGCGATCGCCGGCGTGACGCGAGAGCAGACCGCAATGAAGCCGCGGCATGGCGAATGTGGGGTCGAGATGGGCGGCGAGTTGATCGTGCTCCATGGCTCGCGCTCGCTCGCCGGCATGCTCCCGGCAGAGAGCGCGCACGTAATGGGCGCCGGCATTCAGCCCATCGATCAAGAGAAGTCGCTGGCAGGCTTCTTCGGCGGCGGTCAACTGACCGTCCTGGGCCAACAACACAGCCTCGACCAGCAACACGTCCGGATCGTCTTTGGTCTCCGGCGGCCCGCTGCGCACGTGATTCAACGCCTCGCCGAAGCGCTCGTGACGTAAAAGATCGAGGGCGGGGGCAAGCCGCCAAGCCGTCGAACGCGGCGGCGGCGGATTTTTGCCTTTTGCCGAGATGAGCGTCGCGACTCGCTCGCTTGCCGCCTGGATGGCATCGACCCACGCCGTTGACTGTGTTGCCGGGAAGATGGCCGGGGCGGTTTTCGCCGCGCCGATCGGTGTGATGCGATCACGTCGCGGCTGGGTTGGGGAAAGCTCTTCCTTGCGCCGGTAATAGAATGTGTCGTGCGTATGGCAGAGATGAAAGTCGTCGGAAATGCCGCGCAAAGTCTCCGCATGCCCGAGGAACAGATATCCGCCCGGCGCGAGCGACGCGGCGATGCGCGCGATTGCCGCGCGCATTTGCTCCGGCGCGAAATACATGAGCACGTTGCGGCAGAAGATGACGTCGTAGGCCGCCGGCTGCCACAGCGCCGCATCGTCGCTCGCCAGATTTGCCTGGTCGAACTGAACCGCGCCGCGCACCCTGTCGTCGAGAACGAGCTCGCGACGATCGGTTTGGAACCATTTATGTTTGATCTCGGCCGGCGTTTCGCGCAGCGCCCAAGCCGAATAGCGCGCCTGTGCCGCCTTTTCGAGGACCGTCGGATTCAGATCGACTGCCCTGATCGTGACGTTCCACGACGGATCGGCAATGGTCTCCTGTGCCACGATGGCGAGCGAGTAGGCTTCCTCGCCGGAGGCGCATCCGGCCGACAAAAGCCGCAGCGTTCGGAGGGGCTCGCGCGCCCGCATACGGTCGGGTAGCGCCACCGCGGCAAGCGCGTTGAATTGATCGTTGTGGCGAAAGAAGTAGGTTTCGTTGATCGTCAGTTCCTGCGCGAGCGCGGCCAGCTCGTCCTGCTGCGGCGCGTCCGCAAGCTTCGACAGATAGCACGCCGTTTCGCAGGAAAGCCGGCCGATCCGGCGCTTCAAGACCTCGTCGAGGAACGGTAATTTGGCATCCTCGAAATGCAAACCGATATGTTCGACGATGGCCGATCGGAACCGTTCAACGTCGTGTCGCGTCGCTGGTGGGTTCACGGCGCGGTTTTCCCGCTATCGAGACGCGCAAGCACATCGTCGGGAAGGAGCCGTGCAGCACGCAAAAAGACGATCAGCTCGCTGTCCAGGGCGCCGATTGCTGCGATGGTATCAGTTGCAGCATCACGCAGCAGCGGCGGCAAATCGTCCAGCTCCGCGGCGGTGACGGCGTTGATGCCGAGCACCGCCTCGACCGCCAATGCGATTGTCCTCGCCCCCGCCCGCACCGCGACCAGCCGCGTGGATTGTGTCGTCCGATCGCCGACGATGAGGCCGAGATCGACGACCGGCACCGGTGCGCCGCGAATGACGCTCAGTCCGCGAACGTATCCGGGGACGCCGGCGATTTGTTCGATGGGAAGCAGGCGCATAATTTCGACGACGCGATCAATCGGCAGCGCACAAAGGACCGCGCCGGCGCGGCACAGCAGCCATGATGTGCGAACGGCGTCATCGACACGGGTGTGGTGTCGCGTCGACGGGCTTTCTTCGGCTCCCACCGCGGTCGTTTCAAGGTTCATGGCGGGGCAGATTCTCGACGATCTGGACGATCGCTTCCCGCGCGAAGGGCTTGTTCAGCGGTGTCGCCAAACTTATTCCGTGCCGCACGCCGATCCGCCGCACGGCTTCGAGTAACGACGGTCGACCACCGCTCATCAATTGCACGACGCCGCCGTAGCGGCGCTCGCCCAAACCGCGCAGCACATCGATGGCGTCGGACTGCAACAGCGCAACGTCCAAAAAAATTATGACGGGGTGACGGTTATCGAGCGATGCAAGTGCTTTCTTTGCTATCTGGAAGATCTCGACCTTCATGCCGAGTTGTGCGAGCGTCGTCGCCATAAAATCTTGGATCGTTGCATCGTCATCAATGACGACAGCGAGCTGCGGGTCGCCAGTGATAGAGGCGGCATTGGTAGCGGTCATGCTGCGTCCCGTGAAATGCGGTCGTACAAAGCACAGTGTTATATGTTGTGATGGTAGTCGAGAAATCCTAATGATTAGCCATAAAGGCAATTACGTACGTATAACTACGTTAGATGCGCGACCGTGCATTGCTCCACTTGGTGTTCGATCTTCGTCTCGATTGTAGATGAGACTAACGCCCAGCCATTAGAAGCATCTCGCACCATCAAGGCTGGACAGACGCAGACTTGGCAATAGTCTGGCCGGAGCTGCCATGTCCCCTAATGGAAATGGTCGGACCGAGTCTCACGCCCCGTCAGGGGTCGAAGCTAGCAAAGGGCGCCGAAAACGAGGAGCACATCATGTGTCGGCATGTCTCGGCGCACCAAATTATGTTATCGTATACTGAAATGTCGCTCGGCGCTTGATTGTTCAATTCGAAAGCGTACAAATATCTAAGGATTAGTAGACCCGAGTGATCGTCTTGATGGAGTTGCGATCTATGCGAATACTTTTAGTCGACGACTCTGAAGACTTCCGCGATTTGACCGAAGCGGCGCTGCTGTCTGCCGGCTACAATGACGTAGCCACGGCGACCTCAGCATTGGAGGCGCTAGAATTTCTGGATGTCGGTCGCACGACCGACGAACCGCCGGCCATCATCGACCTCGTGCTGCTCGATGTCATTATGCCGGAGATGGATGGTGTCGAGGCCTGCGCGCGCATCCGCAGCGACCCGCGCTACGGCGATATTCCGATCATTATGGTGACGTCTCTCAGCGACATGGAGAGCCTCGCGAACGCCTTCGTGGCAGGCGCGACCGACTACATCACGAAGCCTGTCAACCGCATCGAACTTGTCGCCCGCATGCGTTCCGCGCTCAAGCTCAAGGCCGAGCTTGACCGTCGCCACGCACGCGAGCGTGAGTTGGTCAGTTTCATGTCGAGCTGGGGTGACCGGCCTGCGACGCAGTTAATGGATGAAGCAACCGGCCTGTTCGTTGGCACGGTGGCCGAGGCCTATCTCATCACCGAGACCAAACATAAGGTGGACAATACCGTCTCGATCCTCGTCCTTGCGCTCGACCGCTTCGACGCCTATCGCTCGGTATGCGGCGACGAAGCATCGCAGGGCGTTTTGGCCCGGGTGGGTCAGGCGGTGCGCGGACTCTTTGCTCCAATGGGCCTAATCGCGGCGGCGTATCCCAACGGCAAAATCGTGGTCGTCGGACCGGAATACGGTGCCGACGCGGCACGCCAGCTCGGCGAAATGCTCTGCAACACCGTCTCGCAGCTGCGCCTTCCGAATACCGAAGCGTTCGCAACGGACCATTTCACCGCGAGCGTGGCGGCGGTGACGTGCAAGGAAAGTCGCGGCGTCGAGCGCGTCCGTCTGCTCACGCAAGTGATTTCCGATGCGCAGAATATTGCTGCCGCCGGCGGGAATCGCGCGCTTGCGATTTCAATGTAGCGCGCGTGTCGCTGTTTGCCGCTCGCCCGTTGCTTAGCTGTCGTTATACGCTAAAAAGCCTGTTCGAAAGTGAACCAGGGGGATGGCGTGCGGATCGTCGCGTGTCGCGAGCACTTTGCCAAGGATAATGACAACGCCGTAGCGCTCGATCATTTCTACGAGTTCACAGTCGATAGCGCCGACGGCTGCTTGCAGAATAGAGCAGCGATGGCAGATAAAAGCGAGCGCATAAACCGTCTAACGAAAAAGCAGAGGCCGCTTCAGGTTTCCCTTCGGCGGGCCTTCCCGTACATGCTTGATGCCGGGATCGGCCATGGCGCCGGTGATTTTGAGGGAATTCAGCTTCGAACGGTGGCTAGTTGATTTGTCCAGTTGGTTAGAGCGGCCACTTCGGTTCGTTACCGCTTTTTATGCAGCGATCGAGGCAAGCAACGATCGCAGCGGACGTGATGCGGTCTAACAATAATGTCTGCTTCGCTCCAGCAAGCTGACATTGATCGTCGTTCTTACACGTCGGCTTTGGGCCTTGGCTGTGTAAAAACGCGGCGACGAGCGACGACGATAGAATAAACGTTCTTCCAAATCGCGTTTACATGCTTGAAGATTGATGAGCGCGTTCGATTGTGGCTGAGCTGAAAAAAGTTGTTCTCGTTACTTCTCGGTGTGAAATCGCGTCCAATGTTGCGAGCGATTTTGCAGATATGTTGACACAACCGAGATCGGTGCTGTCGCAAAACAGATATTGTGCATATCAAGTATGGCTCTGTTGAGCAATTCTCCGGGATGGAATAATTAGGTCACGATTGGAGTCATCCGTCACTTAGCGCCTCAGCGTGCACGACCACGCAAATCATTTGATATTGATTGGCTGGTAAATGGCAATTAAAGCGCACGAGACTCTTAGTCATGCTCCGTGAAACAAGTCCGATTATGATGGTCCAAAGCGCCGGCTTAATCATATCCTCAGCGGCCACACTGCGTAATGAGGGTCGATTGGAAAGCCAGCAATGGCCGAGGATACAAACAGCGATTCCTCCTACGGCTTGATTGCGTCGGCAACCCGGGACCCCGTCGAATTAGAATGCCGGGCACGCCCCTCAGCCGCCCCGATCCGCACGTCGGAGAAGTGGTGGTTCGACGATCCGAAACTCCAGAATGCTCTGTTCGAAGACGCTATCGAAAATATGGACCATGGCCT
>Ga0182024_10020490_pt1 | contig 12083 bp, 16 predicted proteins | sample P32metaG_FD_120480 | JGI IMG/M metagenome (GOLD analysis project Ga0182024, IMG submission 120480) | Permafrost microbial communities from Stordalen Mire, Sweden - P3-2 metaG (Illumina Assembly) | ecosystem: Environmental > Terrestrial > Soil > Wetlands > Permafrost | place: Sweden: Stordalen... | reverse complement strand
TTATCAACCACTTGCGGAATTGCTGGTTTTGGCGCACTACGGGTTACGCTACGGTCTAGCTGCCGAATCACTCCATGATGTGCATTGCGCTTCTCCTCGGACATAGCTTCGTCGTAGACATTCATCGTGATTGAGTACGAGGCATGCCGCAACAGGCCTTGCACCACTTTGGGGTTGTTGTTGTTCTGCCGCAGCAGGGTCGTGTAGGAGTGGCGTAGTGTGTGCCATCCCTTGAGTTCGATGCCTGCTTGAGCGGCCACCGGTTTAATGTGATGCTGCATGATCCGGCTCATCCAATACGGCTGCTTGCCCCTCATCTTCGCGCTAGCGAAGACGTAGTCACCGTCCTGGGCATAGGGAGTCGCCCGACGCCAGGCCAGCAGCTCTTCGATCAGCACGTCATCCAGGGGGATACTCTTTTTCGAAGCTTCCGTCTTGACCTTACCAATGCGCTGTTTCACGATTGAACGCTTGGGGGTCAGGACCTTGTCTTCGAAGCAGATGTCTTCCCAGCGGACGCCGCTCAGCTCTCCCCTCCGCAGTCCGGTTCCGAAATCCAGCAACACCATCATTCGCTCTCGTTGTTTCAGCACCCCGTAGATAAGTTGGGAAAGCTGGTCAACGCCGAGGCGGATGGGTGTTGCCTGGCGCACGCCGCTTTGCCGAACAGACGTAATGGGATTACGGTCCGTCCATTCATAGCGGATGGCGTGCTCGTACAGAAGATGCATCAGGTCCCTGATCTTCTTTTTCGAACCATTGGCTAGGGCTGTGCCATCGTCTTTCTTCAAAGTCGACAGCCAACTCTCTACGGCCACGGCCTTGACTTGTTCCAAAGCTTGGTCTCCCCATCGCGGTTTGACCCACTTCCGGAGATAGCCGCGGTAGTTGTCCCGAGTGGAGAAGGCCCGACGTTCGTTCGGGTCGTTGTCCGTCCCTGGACATTCCGTGTCGAGCCAGTGATCGACAAGCTCCTTGAGAGTACGTGGCCCCTCTTCGATTGGTCGACCCAAACCGAGGCGTTCTGCTTCCTGCTGTGCCGCGGCATCAGACTTGAACCGGCTGGCCAGTCCAAGGGTCTTCCAGCGCTCGCGAGGCTTACCGTCTTGGCCCTTCTCGTACCATCGCCAGATGACTACTTTCTTTCCGTTCTTGCGTTTAACTACACTTGGAAACCCTGTACTAGTGTGCCTCTTTCTCACGTCCAACTCTCCTTTCCGAAAGAGGCGGACGACGAACGGAGTTTATCCTGCCCTGCATCCACTCGTCCAGTTCACTGAGTTTGAAACGCCACGTCTTCCTCCTGCCGTCCCCCCAAGGGTAAGCAGGGATCTTGTCAAGGCGAGCCCATTCATTAAGCGTCTTGACCGCGACAGACAAATAGGAAGCAGCTCGCTTGACGTCCACATACGGTTCGAGTGCTGTTGAGAGGGAAACGGTCGGGTTGGCTGCACGGGGCGGGGTTGCCATTGGGTCCTCATGCTCGCGCAGTTTCGCGTCTGCGTGGTAGTTTGTCCTGGCAGTGGTCGACAAAGTCACGAACGGTCTGGCGAGCCACCAACCGTAAAACACCTCTACGACTTCGTAGCGGAATGGTGCCTTTAGAACCCTCACAATCGTTCGACGCTATGTAAAGCCTTTAGCGCGAGGGGGGCCGTCCGCTGACCCAACCAGAAAAAGCCACCGATCTAGAGCGGTCCGATCCGCGAGTTCTATTTAAGCTGAAAGCGGATTTCGGTCAAATGGCATCAGCGACCGGTGTCCCACCTAGCCATCGAAGTGTGTGATTCCCGTTGAGTAACCTCTTGCCACGACACGCTTTAGCGCCTTCTGGCAACAACCTCGGCCGGCACGGAGTTTGGGTTACACGCCGGTCGACTAAATTGTCGTTGGGAGGTCAATGCGACGATCACAATGTCACTCGTAACTGCGTTGCCACCCACTGCTTGCGGGAGGTAAGGACACCTAGAGTTGGCAGGCGCTATAACGAACGGCCGCACGGAAGCACAGAGTCACCACCCGGAGTGCTCTCAGTTGAAAACTCCGGTGAATGTCTGGCATGGGAATTCATGACCATGAAGGGGCCTGCCACCATGAGCCAACCTAAGGCGGAATTCATTTGGGGTGTCCGTCATCCCGTGATCCGCCGGAAATCCGCAAGCTCCGAATGGAACCTCCGCCTTCCCAGATGCCGATTTCTTGTCCGGAATAACTTCAGGTTTGTCCGCGATCGGGGAGTTGATCACGATTCGATTCTCACAAGCCGACATATCGGTACGGGTCTGCTCCTAGGTGAGGGCCTCACCGATTGTGCCGAAGTGAAGGTAGTGGGCTCAATAAAATTCTGGTGAGCTGCAATAATGCGGGCTTTCTGCCAATCGCGTTCTACGCTAGCGACGGCTTCACTTGCTGCGAGCTCGGCTGACTATTCGGGACTGGCCGTTGCCGGGTGGCGAGCCACTCTGCGACGATCCACGCAGCTCCTACCGCTGTCAGGTTGTACGCGTTGGCGCCCCAGGACGCATGGTCGCGGGGAGAAGAAAAGATCAGAGGCGCCAATGCCAGCGCACTGAAGACGAGCAGCATCAGCCCAAGAAGTCTGGCCGCGAGAACGTCGAGCACCCCCGAAACGATGGCCGCTCCCGCAAGGACGAATGCGATTCCGGTGAGCACCGCCCAGAAGGTTGCGCCGAAGGGCATCCATTTGGGGATCATCGGAACCACCGTCCAGGGGCCGGTTAGGTGCGCGAGGCCAAAATCGATCGAGCAAAGCCCGAACGTCCAACGAACGAGCCTGGCCGCTCGCTGCGAAAGTGAATCTCGTCCTGACAGCGATTTCCAGACAATCACTGCCGCGACGAAAAGGATGATTTCCTGGCAGACATCGCCGAGAACCCCGAAGTAGACATAGGCTCGATGTCCGTGGACGTGGGGCCCCCAGTAGAAGCGGGGCAAAGGAAACAGCACAAAGATGCCGTACAGGATGGTCAGCGATGCCGCGGCTGAGCGCCTGCTCCGGCGCCACAGCAGGGCTGCGCCCGCGACCACCAGCCAAATGGCGGTAATGTACGCAAAGATCTTGGCACCGGGAATGTGGTCGCCCCAAGCCTGAAGGGGCTGATCGGAGGGATCGAACTCACCCCAGACGAGGTCCGTGATGCCATAAGCGACTGCTGCGATGCCATATACGTAAACGCCGATTTTCATAATCGTTCTGCCTGGCGTTCCAACGCAGCAATCTTAGGCCAGTTCGTGGTTCCTCGGCTACCCTTACCTTGGGATTACTTCCCGCTTCCAGGCACAATCGCGAAGGCGACATGAATGGTCGTCGGTTAGGCCCCAGGTTCTTCGTGCGGCAGTGACCGACGTGTTGAATCCTTCAAACATGAAGGCCAAATCGAGTCATCATTTCGCGTCGCCCCAGACTTGTGACTCGTAAGGCTCGACTGTCGAGATCCTGGAGCATCCATTTTCTTTTCAGCGCGACCTTTAGAAGGGTCGCCGCCAGCGCTCCGCCGAGATGAGGCCGTCGCTCACTCCAGTCCACGCAGGCGTATGCGAAGTGACGGCGCAGCATCCGAGTTGCCTCGATATCAATGCCAAGAACTTCAAACGCCTTCGTTCCGCTTAGGGTCAGGTCGCATGCATTATTGCTCGTCGTTGAATCGGTCGACAGCCAGCCCAGTGTCTGGAAGCGGTCATGCAGCGAGACGCCCAGGGTGCCTGCGATGTGATCGTAGCAAGTTCGGGCGGCGCGCAGCCGGTTTGGCGTACTCGGCACGAACGCGGCACGGGATCCGCCGGCGAGCACGCTCAAGGCTTCCAGCGCCGCAGCCACATTGGCTCCTTCCAGACTGTAGTACCGATGCTTGCCCTGGGCGAACACCTTCACCAATCGCTGCATCTTCAGCCGCTGCAGGTGCACGCTGGCGGTTGACGGGGTTACGCCGGCGACCACCGCAAGCTCCGTGCTCGTTCGTGCACGGCCATCCACCAGACAGTAGAGCATGCGGGCTCGTGCCGGCTCACCGATGGCCGCCGCAATTCCGGAGACCGCCGCGTCAGCGTCGTGCGTGACATCCATACTTTTATCGTAGACGAAGTGTTCATGCTCGGCAACTGGCATATTGCCGAATGTGCATTCAAGAGAACCCTCAACCACGCAGATAAGCCGCCGCGAAGCCATTGGGGGCATTGCGGCGGTGTGTGGGGCGCTGGTCCTTGGCGGCCATGCACCGGCCACACCGGCCCCTGAGAGGACAACCATGACTGTCACCTGCGTCATCCGCTACGAGATCGATCCGTTCCAGAGAGACGGATTCAAGAAGCACGCCGAGAATTTGCGTAGCATCATTCCTCGATGCGGCGGCCACCTTGTCGGGTATTTTCTTCCTTATGAGGGCACCAACAATGTGGCGTGGGGTTTGATTGCATTCGATAGTCTCGCCTCTTACGAGGCGTACAAGGCACGCTTGAAGTCAGATCCGGAGAACCGCGAGGATGCGGCGACGGTACAGACGATGCGCATTATCCTCCGTGAAGAGAGAAACTTCGTGGAAGTGGTTGATGGAACTTTCAACCTTCCCTCGACACTCGGTAAAAAAGAATGACCGACGGCTTCAGTTCTTATGGCGACGGTTCGTATCTCGTTTCATCAAGCGCGCGCCGGGATTGGCCAACGAATTCATGTTGACAGATTTTCCATGCGACTCCGTATTCGCCATTGCGTCGAGTGCCCGAAGTGCCGTACTCGATATCTGGTTGGTTTCAGTCCATACCCTAACGGATCGCGTCTGGTGCCTCTTGTTGAAGGAGTCTGGGAGGAATGGATCCTGTACTGTTCGTGCGGCAGGCCGCCCATTTCCAGTCGATGGATCTGGACCGAGTTGAAGATGTACGCGGTCTCCAATCAAGCCCACGGTCGCGGTTACGGTCCTCCCGAGGAGGAGATCGTGCGGGCAGCGTCCCGTGCGGGCGGCAATGCGTAGTGAAGCCGGAACAGCTTGTAAGTGTGGCGCTGACCCTTGGCTGCGGCAGATTCATCGACCGACCGGCAACTAACTAAGAGGATACCAATGACGATTACCTGCTTCATCCGCTACCAGATCGATCCGTTCCAGCGAGACCAGTTCAAGAAATATGCCGAGAATTGGGGCCGCATCATTCCTCGATGCGGCGGCCATCTTATTGGGTATTTCCTTCCTCATGAAGGCACGAATGATGTGGCCTGGGGTCTGATTGCATTCGATAGTCTCGCCTCTTACGAGGCCTATCGAGCACGCTTGAGGTCCGATCCGGAAGCGCGTGAGAATTTTGCCATGGCACAGACCAAGCGTATTATCCTGCGCGAAGAGAGAAACTTCGTGGAAGTAGTCGATGGAACGCTCGGTCTTCCCTCGACACTCGCAGGACCAAGGTGAGTCCGCATGACGCAGTCTGAAAAGGGACGGGAGTTTCGCGCGCTCCACGAGCGTGACAGGGCATTCATCATTCCCAATCCGTGGGACGTCGGCACGGCGCGGCTGCTGGCCCACCTCGGTTTTGAAGCGCTCGCTACGACCAGTGCCGGCTATGCCTTCTCTGTCGGGAAACGGGACAGCACGATTGGGCGTGACGAAACGATGGCACACGTGGCCGCTATTGTCTCGGCAACCGATCTTCCAGTCAGCGCCGATCTTGAGAATGGTTTTGGAGACGCCCCGAAGAGCGTCGCGGAGACCATCAAGCTAGCCGCTGAGTCTGGGCTTGTGGGCGGTTCGATTGAAGATGTATCCAGGCGTGTGGATTGTGAAGTGTATGAGCTTGAGCATGCCCTCGACCGGATCCGCGCGGCCGCAGAAGTGGTGCGCGACCTGCCGTTTCCTTTCACCTTGACCGCGCGCGCGGAAAATTATCTTGTAGGAAGGCCTGATTTGAAGGACACCATCAGGCGTCTGCAGGCTTATCAAGAAGCGGGCGCCGATGTTCTCTATGCGCCGGGCCTTAGCGGCAAGGACGATATTGCCACCCTGGTCAGCTCTGTAGATCGTCCGGTGAATGTCGTGATGGGATTGCAAGGTGTTCAATTGAGCCTGCCCGAGCTCTCGGCCATTGGAGTCAAGCGCGTCAGCGTCGGCAGCGCTCTCTCTCGCGTTGCCCTTGGCGCCTTTCTTCGCGCCGCGCAGGAGATGCGGGAGCACGGCACCTTTACCTTCGCAGAGGAGGCTGTGAGCTATAGGGATATCAGCGCCATGTTCCCGGCCTGATGCGCGCTCCAATTCGGGCGATGAAAATACCAATGCAATGAAGAAAATTGGCATCGTGGGAGGTGTCGCTTGGCGGTCCACAGTGGATTACTACTCAGAGATCTGTCGTCGAAGTGAACAATGGCACGTCTCCAGAAACCTGCAAGGCGTGCCCTCGACACCGGAGATGAGCATTGAATCATTGGACCTGCACAAGGCCGTTTCTTACCTCGGCAGCGATGACGATGACGACGAAGAATCCTGGTTGCAATTCGACGACTACCATCGCGCGGCACTCCGGCATCTGGAAGCAAGCGGCGCCGACTTTGCGCTGATGGCCAGCAACAGTGCTCACCATCGCTTCGCGGCAATCGTTCGTGGAATCGGAATTCCCGTCATTAGTATTCTTGACGCTGTGGCAAAGGAAAGCGCTCGAATCGGGGCCTGCGAGGTCTTGATCCTGGGAACTGCCCTGACCATGAGATCGCCAAGATTTCGCGAGGGGTTTGCGAAGTACGGAGTTGAAGCGGCTGGCCCGCACGACGAGGCGGCGAGGGCCATAACGGTCGGCCTGATAACGGAATTACAACTGGGCACGCTGGAGGGAGCGGCGGAACGACTCGGAAGGATCGCGAGAATGTCGTTCGAACGGCAGTTCGGGACGCAGCCTGTGGTGTGTTTAGCGTGCACCGAGTTGCCGCTTGCATTTCCGGAGCAGAAGATGCTCGCAACCTTTAAGTACGATGGTGTCTTGTATATCAATACCACCGCCGTGCACATAAACGCCGCCTTCGATTTTGCTGTCAACCAAGCAAGCGAATGAGCTTGGGCTTTGCCTGCCAGGTCGGGACAATGCTTCTCCGTTACCCGCTCGGAATCGGACTCTCATTCATTTTCTTGGTCCGAGCTTTCGGCGCTTCCGCGCCGGCGAACGGGGCGCAGCGTTGCGGGTGACAAACTTGTAGGCCATGCCGAGCAAGTCCCGCAACACATCGGGATTGACGCGAGACAGGCGAACCAGCACGGCGTCATAGCCGGCGTAGTGCTCCGTCACGTAGTAAACATCGGGGTCCGCGGCGAGCAGCTCGGCGCGGTCATCGAAATCCACTTAACCATCGGCTATCTCAACCCGAAGTAGGAAGTTGGCGTGGTACCCAGGACCTTCCTGAACATGGAAATGAAAGCGCTCGCTGTACTATATCCAGATTCCAGAGCCGCATGCGTCACCTTCGCGCCTTCAGCCAAGAGGCGCATGGCTTGCATGAGCCGAAGTTGCTGCCGCCATTTTCCAAAGGTCATTCCGAGTTCTTGCTGGAAGAGTCTTTCGACGGACCTTTTGCTGGCACCACTCACTCGGCAAAGCTGAGCAAGCGTTCGACGATCGCTGGGGTCAGCGACAAATATTTGTGCAATCCGAACCAGCCTTGGATCCGACAAATGTGGCAGTTGTAGGGGTACCATTTGCACCGTTTCCAATTGATGAAGAATGACCTCGATCAAGTGCTCCTGCCATTTCACCGTCTTCTTCAAAGCGCGCAAAGTACAGGCGTAGAGAATGAGTTCCTTTAAGAATGCTGAGACATTGATCACGCAACAATCTCGCGGCAGCCCCGTGGCAATCCGCGGTTTCAAATACAGAGTTCGCATCGCCACTGCACCTGACATCGTGATTGAGTGCGAGATTTCTGCCGGGATCCAAACTGCACGGTTGGGTGGAACCACCCAGGTGCCGTCGCGAGTACGAATTGTCATCACGCCGCGCGATGCATAGACGAACTGATCTCGATCATGGAAATGCAGAGGTATTGCGTGGCCCGCTGGATAGTCCCGTGTGAGAGTCGTGATCGCGGACCTACGATCGTTCGACCGATCGAACATTCCATTGTGCCGCTTTTGCGACATCCATTGTCACATTATCGAAAGCGCGCAGTTCTGACAACCGGTAAGGTGAGAATCAAGCTGCAACCTGTGGGATATGAATCGCATACATCAATGGCTTTGCCGTTCTGATCGCTGGCGCTCCACCATTCGGCAACGCGTGCCGTGGGTATTAGGAAGCACGGATCTCGGATCGAATGTTTTAGAGCTCGGCCCAGGACCAGGTTTGAGCACGGATGTATTGCGGACCTTTGTCACCCGACTGACAGCTCTGGAAATCGATCCGAAGGCGGCGAGCACGCTTACCGCACGCCTCCGCGGAAGCAATGTGGAGGTGATCGAGGGAAACGCCACACAGATGCCATTCACGGACAAAGAGTTCTCGGGGGTCGTTTCATTCACCATGCTTCATCATGTCCCGTCTCGCGAGCTGCAAGACAAAGTGCTCCGCGAGGTATTCCGCGTTCTCAGGTCCGGCGGGTTCTTTGTGGGCAGCGACAGCCTACAGAGCTGGTCGATGAGGATCATCCATATCGGCGACACGTTGGTTCTTGTAGATCCAGATACTTTTGGCACCCGATTGCAGGCTGCAGGATTCGAAGTGTTGGAGTTGCAGAAGAACGCACAAGCTTTTCGATTCCGGGCTAGGCGACCAGCAGCGGGAGTTGGTGAACCGTAGAGATAGCAGCTGAAAGAATGCACGTTAATTCGAGATATGGAGGAAACAGTATGAATACACGATTCATGGCTTTTGGGTGTGCTGTCTCAAATTCCATTCTTCTTGGAATGTTGATGGGGTTAGCCCTCACAGTAAACGGCTTCGGTCAAACAACTTCGTGCGCAGTGAGTTCGGAGAATCGGCAGCTCGACTACTGGCTCGGCGATTGGAAGATAGGAGCTGAGGGTTCTTCTGGGAATGCACATAGCACGGTGAGCCTGTCGCTTGATAAGTGCTTGGTGGTCGAGAATTGGGATGGCGGAAGAGGCCATTACGGACAAAATATCTTCGGCTACAGTGCAGACGACAACAGTTGGTATGGTTTTTTTGCCGACAATGAAGGCCGGGTTCACGTGTTCACATCGGGGAAAGTCTCGGCAGGCTCAGCCGAATTTGAAGGTCCAAGCCGCGACCCAAAACGCGGGACGGTGTTAAACCGTGTGAAGGTGACAAAACTCGGTCCGAACAAAGTTGAGCAAACCTGGGAAAAATCAACTGACAAGGGAACCACCTGGAATCTGGTATTCCGCGGTGAATACTTGCGGGCCAATCCTTAGCGACGGAACCATGTGCACAGTGAGGTGCCTTATGCGTAGGAGTTTGGTTCGGGCAGCAGTATCGGTAATTTGCTTGGGACTCGGCAGTGTCGGCGCCGTCCACGCAGAACGCAAGCAAGAACCGACTGTAAAGGTTGAGAGCGGTATGCTTGCCGGCATCCATTTAGGTGCAGAACCGCATGCAGTTGCTTTTCTCGGTGTTCCGTACGCGGCTCCGCCGGTGGGCACTCTCCGTTGGAAGCCACCTGAGCCTGTCCGAAGCTGGAAAGGAGCGCGTGAGGCAACTCAGTTTGGTTCGCCATGCCCGCAACTTCCGGCACCGTGGTTTCATTACGTCGAGGGGCATGAAGACTGTCTGTATCTGAATATATGGACGACTAATCTTCGCGTAAACGCAAATCGCCCGGTGCTCGTTTATTTCCATGGTGGGAGCAATACTCAGGGGTACGGTCAGATGACACCGCTTGGGCCCCCGCTTTCGCAGCTCGGTTTGGTCGTGGTAAGCGCCAATTACAGACTCGGCCCGTTCGGATTTCTCGCACACCCCGCTCTCACAGCGGAATCCGAGCATCACTCTTCCGGAAATTACGGCCTTCTGGACCAACTGCAGGCACTCGAATGGGTGAAAGAGAACATCCGGGAATTTGGCGGTGATCCAAACCGCGTCACGGTCATGGGGCAATCGGCGGGAGCTGTAGATATTTGTCTGCTCATGGCATCTCCGCGTTCCCAAGGGCTGTTCCACCGGGCAATCCTGGAAAGCGGAGAATGTCAAGACACACTGAACGAAGACATCCGGACGTCAATCAAGTACAACTTCATTGACACGACTGGCGAGCACTCGGGCGAGCGACTCGAAAAGGATCTAGATGTTTCCAGTGGTCCAGGTTTGTTGCAGAAGTTGCGCGACATTCCGGCAAGTGAAATCTTAAGAATATGGAAAAGCGATCCCGGATTGCACTTTGATGCCATCGTCGATGGTTGGGTCGTTCCCAAGCAACCTGCCCAGATCTTTGCGGAGGGCAAACAGATGCACGTTCCAATCCTCGCGGGCAGCAATGCCGACGAGGCGACCGTCTTTGGGCACAACGACTTAAAAACTATCGATGACTACAAGAGACGCCTGCAACAAGACACGGGCGAGTACTCCAACAAAGAATTCCAAGCCTATTCTGTGAACACCGATGCCGACGTTCCCATACGTTCGGTGGAGTTGGAGAGCGACGAATTTGCCTGCGGAGCATACTCGATCGCGCAAGCCATGACCAGATCGGGGGTGAAGTCATACCTGTACTACTTCACTTACGTCGATTCGGGGAAGCGGGCGCGGCTGGGCGCCCACCATGGCGAAGAGCTGTTTTTTTTGAGCGATTCGTTCACCATCGACTGGGAGCACACTGACAAAGATCAAGAATTGGGAAAGCTGATGCGAGGTTATTGGGTAGAGTTCGCAAAGACTGGCGATCCTAATCTCGACAGCGCTCCCCACTGGACTCCTTATGACGTCAAAGCCAAGGAATATTTCGAACTCGGAAAATACGTCGGTGGTCACCGCGTTTCTGAAAGTGTTCTAGTCCTTGAGAGCATCATGAACGAAGTAGTCGCGCAATAGAACCGGGAGTAAGTGAACCGCCGGCCCTGCGAGTTCCTCCAGTTTGGCCCTGGAAGCGTCAGCGATGCTGGCCGTGATCGCCCTTTCTTCAGAGGGGCGTGCAGCCCAGAATGATCGGCCTTGTGGGTGGATCGTCGGCAACCCTTCCCTTAGCGGATTAGCTAAGAGTTGCCTGTCATGCGGGACCAACCCGAGTGGGTCACCAAGGTAATCCGAAACCTTTTTCCGCCCGTTGCGTCTAATTTGCAGTTGCCGCTACAATAACCCTGTTGACACTTATGCGTAGAGTCGGCTTTTTCGCTTTGGCGGTATTGTTCGCCGCGCTGCCAGTGATGGCATGTGCTGTGCCCAATGCGGAGATGACGCCGGCCGAGCGGGAGTGCTGCAAGAAGATGGCGAGGCAATGTGGGGACATGGGGATGGCGAAATCCCATCCCTGCTGCCAGTCAACCGCTACTCCTGCTGATTTTCACGCTCTGAAGACAGCCTCTTCGCAATTGGATCATGTCAGTTTGATTCTGTCTCACGCGCTCCCCCTTACCGCCCAAGCTGACGCGTACTCCTCGCTGGCACAATGGTCATCTCGGGTTTCGTGCACCCATAGTCCGCCAGGACTAGGTTCGACAACCAACACAATCCTCAGAATCTGATCGTCTTTCCTCGTTCGCGCTAACGCCCTCGTGCGTCTGCGCGCATTTGTATTTTTCATTTGGAGGAAAGATGAACTTTGCCTATACGTACCGGCTCACGTCCGGAGCAGCCTGCTTTTTTGTCGTGATCATCGTGACGTCCGTCGTCTGCCTGTCCCCGACGACGGGGAACGCCCAGGTGACGACGAACGTGCCACAAACTCCTTCTCCGATGAGGGATCAGGGTAAGCACGCTACGGCTTCGCCAAGCCCACTGCGGGAATTGGTACAGGAGGTGGATCGGAGCAATCCTGAAATTGCCGCCTCCCTTCACGCGTGGCAGGCCACCACCAACGTTCCGAAGCAGGCATCGGCACTACCGGACACCGAGATCACTGTCCAGCAGTTCAGCGTCGGAAGTCCGCGGCCTTTCGCAGGGTATTCCAATAGCGACTTTGCTTACGT
>Ga0182024_10020489_pt1 | contig 12083 bp, 8 predicted proteins | sample P32metaG_FD_120480 | JGI IMG/M metagenome (GOLD analysis project Ga0182024, IMG submission 120480) | Permafrost microbial communities from Stordalen Mire, Sweden - P3-2 metaG (Illumina Assembly) | ecosystem: Environmental > Terrestrial > Soil > Wetlands > Permafrost | place: Sweden: Stordalen... | reverse complement strand
TTGATAGACCTGGTAGCCCGGCCAAGCCAAGATCCTGGTGAACTCGTTATCCGTCGGCAAACTGCGAGTTTAGCCCAAGTTCAGTAATTCCGGCACGTCCCACTAATTCCTGCGCAGAGCCGTATTTCCTAATGATCTCGCCCTTATGCCCGGGTAGTCTTAACTCATCGTACGATAGCGACTGGAAGTAAAAGTCGAGCTTGATTTCTTCGCCCGCGTGCGATGCTGCTCTGATAATCGTCTCGTAGTGAAAGAGCGTAGTCGCGGGAGAGGGGTACACTTTCGCCATGGTCAACATCACACTCTGGCCGCCGTCTGACCCGCTAAGGACGTTGTTGTCAAGCCCGGTGATGAAGAACTTGAATTCAAATGGAACGAAGTTACGACAGCTCATCATGACGAGAAGATTGCCATTCTGGTCAATGCGCAAGGACGGCTCAATGTCCGGTGGGGTTTGTCTCAGGACTTCAGCTTGGTTCTTCTCTTGTCGCTCTGCTGCAAGCTGACGATCATTCTGAAGTACAGTTGCTTTCAGCTCCCGAGTGTCGCTAAGGACTTTATCCATCTTTGCGTTGATATCTTTAAGGCCGCCCAAAATAGCGGGGTCAGTTTGCCGACGTGCTACCCGGTCGAGAACATCTGCGGTCTTCTTCAGTTGTTGCATCAAGGCTTTATCAACGCCGCTACAGGTGATCGTGATGACGCCCCGGTTGTCGTTGATGGTCTGCTCGCAAGAGCCTGACATTGTGTTCGCTTGAGACTGGGCGAATAGCGCGCCAACCCACAGCAGTGCGATCAGCGTAACCCTCACTTGTCCTCCGTTCCCTTGGGACTTGCTTTATCGTTCTTAATCGCTATGCTGCCTGTGTTGCCATTGATGACTTGGTTCTGGTCGCCCTTGATGTTGTTCACCTGGGGTCGTGCTGAGCTGACTAGAGCCGCTGGATTGTAAAAGTACACAACGACAAACACGGCAAGCGCCCCCCCCGCTCGAAGCCACGTCGAGATTGAGACGGCAATGAATCCCGGAATCATTGCCGCCACCCCCGCCGCTGCGAGGGCCAGAACGCTTCGGAAAATCGTGTACTGGAAAGCCGTTGGATTTGGGACGAGAATTGCTAAGGTCAGCAGAACGATCAGAAAAACAATGCCGAATAAGAATGCCAGGCGCTGCTGAACTTTCCTTTGCAAGAATGCCCTCTATCCGCCGGACCGATAGGGGCGGATATCAGCTTCAGTTTAGCAAAATGTTGACGGGTCTCCGGGAAAATCAACTGTGCGAACGACTTTGACGCGCGGTGCTCACTCTGCGCGCAGCGAAGTCATCGGATCTGCCTTGGTGGCGCGGTTCGCGGGGAAGTAGCACGCCAGTGTCGTTGTTGCTAGGGCCAACAAGCCGACGGCTGCGAAGGTTACCGGGTCCAGCGCGCTGACTCCGTAGAGGAGGCTTCCTAATAGGTGTGCGAATGCGGCTGCGCACAGCAGGCCGATTGCCGCTCCTAGGATTGACAGCGTCAGGCCTTGGCCCACGATCAAGCGCAGCAGGTCCCACGGTCTTGCGCCCAGCGCTATTCGCATGCCGAACTCGGGCATGCGCTGGCTCACGGAATAGGAAATTACGCCGTACATGCCGATGGTCGCTAGGACTAGAGCCAAGGCTGCGAAGAGGCCGATTAGGAAAAGCGTGAAGCGCTGGCTCGATACTGACGCGTCGGTGATTTGGTTCATCAGGCGCAGATCGGCGATTGCCAGGCTGGCGTCGAGCTGTCGCAATGCGAGGCGCAACTGAGTCGCGAGCTGGGCTGGGTCCAAGGTGGAGCGCACGGCCACCGACATATCGGTGTTGTCGAACGGCATCTGAGTTAGCGGCCACCAGAAAGCGGATTTCGCGGCGCTGCTGGCCGGTTGATCTTTGATATCGCCCACCACACCTACAATTCGGAACCAATCTTTCTCCGTAGGCTTATCGCTGAAGGAAATTCTTTTTCCGATGGCGTCTTCTCCGGGCCAATACCGCTTGGCCATGGACTCATTAATCACGATGACATTGGGGGCATCCCTGAGGTCGTGACCGGTGAAGAATCGCCCGTTGAGTAACGGAATTCCCATGGCGCGGAAGTAGTCGAGCGAAGCGACGTGATAGCGGGCGGTGGTCTTGTCGTTGTATTCGGCGGAGCGTCCTTCGACGGCGAAGCCACCTGCGTTCTCGTCATAGCCGGTCCACGGGAGATCCGTGCCGACTCCGGCTGATTGGATGCCAGGGAGAGATTCGAGGCTCGCGATCAGTTGATCGTAAAAATGTTGAACCTGCTGCGAGGTCTTGTAGTGTTCATAGGGCAGGGCGATGCCCGCCGTCAGGACTTGCTGCGGGCGAAAACCGGGATCGGACTTGAGCAGGTTGACGAAGCTATGCAGCACCAATCCGGCAGCGATGAGGAGTACGCACGCGAGTCCGGTTTCGCCGACTACCAGAACATTTCGGAGGCGCAATTGGCGAGAGCTGCCGGTAGCGTTTCGTCCGCCTTCGCGCAAGCTTTGCTGCAAATCCGTTCGCGAAGCTGTGAGCGTGGGGACGAGCCCGAATAGAAGGCCGGTGACTACGGCGGTGACAAGCGTAAATAGAAAAACCCACGGGTCCAGGTGAATTTCCGCGGCCCGTGGGAATCCTGCGGGGAGAAACGCTACCAGCGCGCGGACTCCGCCAACAGCGAGAAGCGTTCCCAAGGCGGCGCCTGCGAAAGCGATGACCAGGCTCTCGGTGAGCAACTGGCGGACAATGCGGCTGCGAGCCGCGCCCAAAGCGGAACGAACGGCAATTTCGCGGACGCGGGCGCTGGACCGGGCCAGCAGAAGGTTCGCGGAGTTGACACAGGCGATGAGCAGAAGCAGGCCGACAGCGGCGAGAAGAACGAAGAGCATACGCTGGGTTGGTCCGACGAGCTCGCGGTAGAGGGGAACCACGATTACACGCCAGTCGCGGCCGGTGAGATTCTCGCTCGAGAGTTGGTGAAGAATCGCGCTCAGATCTGCGTTGGCCTGTTGCGGTGAGACGCCGGGCTTCAGACGTCCGATGCCTTCCATGAAGTGCGAGCCTCGGCGGGTGAAGTTTCCTTCGAAGGAAAAGGGAAGCCAAAGATCCACGGTGTCGCCGTCGGCGATGGCGTGATAGTCGTTGCCGGGGTGACGGACGTTGGGCGGCATCACGCCGGCCACGGTGTAGGTTGCGGCGTTGAGAGTGATGCTGTGGCCGACGATGCTGGGGTTTGACGCAAAGCGGGTGCGCCACAGGCGATCGCTCAGGATGGCGAGGCGTCCGGCTGCGGGAACTTCATCGGCGGTGGAGAACTCACGGCCGCGCGCGGGCGAGAAGCCGAGAACGCGGAAATAACCCGAGGTCACGCGGAACGCATGCAGCATGACGGGCTCGCCGGCGCCCGAGAGTTGCGCGTCGGCGCGGACGATTCCGGCCAAGCTGTCGAAGGTTCGATTGCGCGTGCGGAGATCCCGAAGGTCGAAAGGGTTCAGCGGGAACTTTGGGTAGGTGTCGCTATTGAAAAAAATGCGGACGATGCGATCGGGCTGGCCGAAGGGAAGCGGCCGGAGGAGCACGCCCTCAATGACGCTGAAAATGGCGCTGTTGGCTCCGATGGAGAGCGCGAGGGTGAGCACCATGACGATGATAAAGCCGGGAGTGCGGCCGAGATTGCGAATGGCGTAGCGGAAGTCGGTCCAGATGGATTCGAATTTGTTCATGGTGTTGGTGGTGCAGCAACTCCTTAAGGTAATTACGGTCGATGACGGAAAAGGTTACGATGCTCGCGCCATCTTAGCGGCGCAGATAGCTTGACCCACGTGCCGTTGGGTATGTTCGGCGATGTGCGTCAATAGACCAATCACGGTGGTTGGCAGACGCTTCCGGCCGACCTCTCGCGGTTCGGTGAGACGCGAGGGGTGGAGCGCACGGACTACCGCTTCGGCGTGTTGGAAACTGGAGTCGAGCGCGGCCAGCAACTCATCGAGCGATGCTCCTGGCTGGTGCTCGGCATGGAGCGCGCTCATCTGCGCTTCGGAAAGCTGTTTGCCTTGTAGATATGTGATGAGCCGATCGGTGCTGCCGGCTATATGGTTAATGTGGAAGCCCACGGAGCCGAGGCTGTGCGGCGTGGCCCAGATTTGTTCGGTAATGAGTCCGCAGGTGTATGTTCGGAGGTCTTCGCGGGCTTGCTCGAAGGCATAGAGGATGGGCGCGATGAGCGGGTCCAGGCCGGACATGGGTCCACGCAGCCAGGGTTCGTGCAGGGTTTCCATGACTCAAATCGTAGCGTTTTCGTCTACCAGGTAGTTCGAATCGGATACTGAGAAATTAGCGGATCGGGCGTGAGGATCGCCAAGCCGTTAACTATCGCCTGACAAACGAGCATTCTGTCGAAGGGATCCCGATGCAATTTAGGTATTCGAGGTAAATAGAGAGCTTCTTCTTCGTTCAATGTGAGTGTCGCAATGCCGTGGCGTTCCCGCAGAGCCACGATGTACTCGCCGGCGGGAGCGGGCAAGGGAAGCCGGCCTAGGGAATGTTTGACCGCGATTTCCCATGTGGAGACCACGCTTAGAAAGACTTCGTTAGCGGGATCCCTGAACAGTTGAGCCGCTCGCCTGGAAAGTTGAGTGGAACCAGAAGCGATCCACAGGAACGTACAGGTATCCAAGAGCAATCTCACGATTCGCCCTCAAATGCGTCCAGGAGTTCGTCCGGCAAGGGTTTAAAGAACGATTTTGGGATCTTAAGTTTATTCTTGGCGAGTCCGATGGGGCGCTTGGCTTGTCGTATTCGAGGCAGGGGGCGAATCTCGGCGATAGGTGTGTTCCGCTTGCAGAGTATGATGGTTTCACCTTTGGCGATACGGTCGAGATATTCGGATAAGTGGGTTTTGGCCTGGTGAACGTTGACCTTGATCATAGTCCATTATCGGACTAGGAAGTGGACCAAGTCAATCCGGCGGCCCGACGGGCCATTTGACCCCTGTATGATGATTTGGAGGACAAACCGTGAAACTTCCATTGCTACTGTTGGGTATCGCGACGGGCATTGCGGTTGCGCAGGACAGCGCATCGTTGACCGGAACGGTCCGGGATTCTTCGAGCGCCATTATTGTGGGGGCAGCGGTCACCATCCGGAATGAAGAGAACGGGTTGGTGCGCGGGTTTGTGAGTAACACGAGCGGCGAGTATCTGGCGGCTTCACTGCCGCCTGGCCGTTACTCCATCACGGCTGCGGCGCCGGGGTTCGCCAAGTACGAAGCGCACGATGTTACTTTGCGAGTGGCTCAAAACGCGCGAATTGATATTACGCTCAAGGTGGCTGGTGTGGAGGAGCATGTCGCCGTTCAAGGGGCAGGCCTGGCTCAGATGTCCACACAGTCCTCTGAGGTATCCGGGACCATTACCAGCAAGGAAATCACGCAGCTCCAGCTCAACGGACGCAACTTCACGCAATTGATCACGCTGGTTCCCGGTGTCAGCAATCAGACCGGGCAGGACGAAGCGCTGGTCGGCAAAGAAGGGAACGTCAACTTCAGCATCAATGGCGGACGGACCGAAAACAACAATTGGGAAGTGGATGGCGCCAACATCATGGATGATGGCAGTAACTCGTCCATCAACGTGTATCCGAGCCTGGAAGCGATTGAGGAAGTGGAGGTGCTGACGTCGAATTACGGGGCTCAGTACGGGCGGAATTCATCCGGCACGATTGAGGTGGAAACGAAGTCCGGAACGAACCAGTTTCATGGCGGAGCCTACGAATTTCTGCGCAATGACATGTTCAACGCGCGCAATTATTTTGATGAATTGCCTGGGGCTCCGCCTTACAAGAAGAACGACTTTGGGTACAACCTGGGCGGTCCGATCTGGAAGAACCATACGTTCTTCTTTTGGTCGGAGGAGTGGCGTAAAGAGGATGTGCCGCAGACTTTTCACACTCCCACGCCATCGGTGGCAAACCGCGAGGGGAATTTCAACGACGTCTGCAACGTTCCTAATCCGACCGACTGTCCGCATGACCCGAACACCGGACTCCCTTACCCGAACAATCAACTGCCGTACATCGATCCGAACGGGCAGGCTCTGCTAAAAATGATCTCGCTGCCCACCGCCGGATCGGGCGCCGATTCGTTCTTCGACGGCGCGGTGGGCAAGCCGACGCATTGGCGGGAAGAATTGTTTCGCATAGACCACGATCTGAATTCGAAGATGCGGCTCACTTTTCGCTCCATTCACGATTCCTGGGACACAACCAATCCCACTGTTACTTACTCGGGCTACAACTATCCAACTATCGGAACGCGGTTCCAGGGGCCTGGTGTGAGCCTGGTGGCCAAGTTTACGGCCACCATTTCGCCGACGGTGATTAACGAATTCACGGGCGCTTATTCGTCCAGCCGGATTATTCAGAACGATACGGATCCGAGCGTGTGGCAGCGTCCCAGCACGTTCACCATGACGGGACTCTTTCCGGGATTTGGCGGCAAGCTACCGGATTTCTGCGTGCAGACCCAGGGCGCGTACCAGGGCGGATTTTGCGAAGGCCCGTCCTTTTTTCCGTGGATCAATTCCAATCCCACTTATACTTATCGCGACAAAGTTTCCGTAAGCCGGGGCAAGCACAATTTGCAGTTTGGGGCGGATTTTGTTGCTTCCGAAAAAAACGAGGGGGCGCAAACGAATCGGCAGGGAATCCTGGTGTTCGACAGCACGGCGCCCGTCTCCACCGGCAACGCTTTCGCGGATCTGTTGCTGGGGAACATCGCGAATTATTCTCAGGACAGTGCGGAACCGAAATATTATCTCCGCTACAAAATGTTCGATCCCTATTTGCAGGACGATTTTCACGTATCGAAACATCTGACGTTGAATCTTGGTTTGCGCGTGGACCTTTTCGGTACTTTCCGCGAAATTCAGAAGCAGGTTTACAACTGGGAGCCGGGAGCCTTCGATCCAAGCAAGGCGCCTCCGATCGACGTGGATGGCAGTGTTACGGGACAAGCCGGAGCGCTCATTCCGACGCCGGGAACTTCGCCCTACAATGGCCTGGTGCAATGTGGCGGGCCGGGTATTCCTCCAGGTTGTCAGAAGGGGCACTTGTTCAATCCCGCGCCGCGGACCGGGTTTGCCTGGGATCCTTTTGGCGACGGGAAAACCGCGATTCGCGGCGCTTACGGCATCTTCTACGATCACACGAACGGCGAGGAGGGCAACGCAGAAACACTGGAAGGCACGCCGCCGCTAGTGCAGAATACGACGCAGTACAACGTGGCCGGCTACACCAACATTGGAGGGCAGGGCATCCTGTTCCCGCTCACGGCGACGACCATTCCGGTGCGCGCCATTTGGCCTTACGTTCAGCAGTGGCACGTGGACGTGCAACGGTCGCTGCCCGAGCATATAGTTGCGACGCTTTCTTATGTAGGCAGCAAGGGAACGCATCTGACACTGCAAAGGGAATTCAATCAACTGCAAGCGATTCCGTCGTCGAAAAATCCGTTTCAACCCGGCCAGGCGATCACTACCGATATTTGCAACACGCAGGGCGGTACGGCGACCAGTCCGACATTTCAGGTGAATGGGAACACGGTGGGCGGCCAGCCGGCGATCAATCTGTTGATTGCGTGCGGCAACGATCCGGATCCGTTCCGGCCGTATTACAGCATGGGTTCCATACAGCGGCTGGAGCCGGAAGCCAACTCCATTTACAATTCGCTGCAGTTTTCGCTGCGCAAGACTACTGGAGCGCTGATGCTGGCAGTGGCTTATACGTACAGTCACTCGCTCGACGATTCGTCGGACAAGGCCGACAGCAACTTCGTGGATTCCTATAACTTGAGGGGCAACTATGCGAGTTCCAATTTCGATCAGCGGCAGATTCTGACGGCAAGCTGGGTTTACGATCTGCATTTCTTCAAGAAGCCGGGGCTGGCGCATCATATTCTGGGAGGCTGGCAGTTGGCCGGAATCATGACGTCGCAAAGTGGAACGCCTTTCTCGGTTGTCAACGGGGCGTTTGGGGATAGCGCCGGCGTGGCCAACGGTTATGGAACGGGCTCGTATGCGGACGTGATCGGCAATCCGCACGCGTTGCCCGCGAGCACGCGCAGTTCGAACCCGAATATCATTGGTCCGCTGCTTTACAATGCGGCTGCATACATACTGACGCAAGGTTTGACGTTCGGCGACTCAGGCCGCAACAGCCTGAACCTGCCGCATCGGACAAATGTCGACATGTCGGTATATAAGGTGTTCAAACCCACGGAGAGAATAGGGATTCAGTTCCGGGCAGAAGCGTTCAATGTGTTCAACCACACGCAATTTTCGTCGGTAGACAATTATGTGGGCACGGATTCTTTTATGTACGCAGGGAGCGCTCACAGCGGGCGAGTGTTGCAGTTGGGGCTGAAGCTGGCGTTCTGAAGGGCGGAAAGATTTTGATCCGGCGGCGCTTATGTACGGTGGACTCATGATTCGGGCGCGGCGGCTCGTCATAGGTCACTGGCCGATGGCCGTGCTGCTGGCGCTCTTCGGAATACTGTACAGTTTCAGCGTGAATTCCTATGGAATGTTCCTGTGGGATGAGGCTGAGTACGCCTCCATCGGACGTTCCGTACTGCGTGGGCAGGCGTTTGCAGTCTCCGGCGTGCCGAATTCCCTGCGGCCGCCAATTCTGCCGTTGGCCGGCGCCGCCAGCATGCTCCTGTTTGGAGAGCAGTCGGACGACTCCATTTTGCGGGGAACAGCTTGTGGTTTCGCTTTGCTGGCGCTGTTATGCGTCTACGGTTTCGCCGCAGCGGCCTTCGATCGGACTACAGGTTTGGTGGCGGCTGCTTTACTCGGTATCGCGCCGTTCTTCTGGATCTTCGTTCCGCTTTTCATGTGTGAGATTCCGTTCCTGGCTTTTTTCGCGGCGGCGGTGTGGTTCTTCTACTTCGGCGCGTACATCCATCAGCGCTTCTTCGTGTGGAGTTGGATTTGCTGGGCGCTGGCTTTTCTCACGCGATATACCGCCTCGCTGTTCCTTCCGGTGATCATTTTGTTCATCGCTATCGCCTGGTGGCAGGGAGGTCCGGACACGCGACGCAGGCTCTGGAGCCCCACGTTTTTCCTGAGCCCGCTTGCGGGATTCCTGCTGCTCGTGCCGTGGCTCACCCGTGAGTACCTCACGTTTGGAAGCCCGCTGGCGGGCATTCGGAAGGCGTCGCATCAATTGCAGGACTACATGCCCGGCGTTTCCATGCCATGGAATGTTTATCTCAGGCACATGCCGGCCATGTTGTCGCTCGAAATCGCCGCTTTGTTCGTGGCAGGCGTCATTTGGGCTTTCTGGAAGCGAGACAGATTCTCCCTGCACAATGTTCTCGTGGCCGCGGTGATCCTGACGTGGTTCAGTTGTTACCGGTATAAAGAGGATCGGATGGTGAGCTCGGCGCTTCCGTTTATGGTGGTGATCGCCGCTGTGGTCCTGACTAAGGCAACGGCCAGTCTTCGCCCACTGGCGCGTGGCGCAGTTTTGGGAGGGCTGCTGGCTGGGTTTTTCATTCTGAATCTACGTGTGACACACCCGATACTCGCACACAGGGTTACTGTGGGATACCCGATATTTCTGGACGCCATGGCATTCTTACGGGAGAATGCAACCCCCGGTGCGATGGTGTTGGGCGCAAACTCTCCGCAGATCCATTGGTACTCCAATATGCTCTCGACGAACATTCCCGAAAGGGATGAGCTTCCGGAAGCGTTGCGCCACTCCGAGTGGATGGTGATCACCAATTTTGAGCCAGACCAGAAACCTTATGTCTTTGAGCTGAGACACCTGGTAGCAAATGATCCAACCTCCCGCTTGAGTGCTGTGTTTCAGGACAACGAGTGTGTCACCGTAGTGGTCCGTTCGGACATGCTGCTGAGGGCGCTAGGGGAGTGACAGAAGAAACCGGCTCCTTTAGAACCCGAGAAAAAATCGGCGCAGGCACCGACTCCCTCACGGTCGCGGTTCGGTAACGCTGCTTTCCGAACCGCGAGCGTAAGCGACCGGTTGTTGTGATTTTTTCACAGCTTCTGACACTGATGGTCGCGGTTCGGTTACGAGCTGGTGGCGGCCGAGGAGAGTTTCCGATTTTCCACCAGCCGCTCCGCCAGGCGGGTACTCTGCTCCATGTAATGAGCCAGGTTCGGATCCGTTGCGGCAAGGGCGCGCACTTGTCTCGACAATTCGTGGGAGGCCGGCAAGGCATTGCGGCCCGACCGCACAAACGAGCGGAGTGTCCGGATCACCTGCTTCTCCAGAATGTTCGAGCAATCAGCCGGTGGGACGCCAGCCAGACGTAATGCCTCGCCGGCAGCTATGAGCACGGAGAACAACACGCTTCCGGTACAGGTGAGGGCGGCGAGATAGAAGGGTTTAAGGGACCGCTCGATGGGTACGGCGCGCCGGTCACGATGTTCCACCAGCCGCCGGGCGCGCAACACGGCAGGCCGGTCTCCCTCCACCAGGTAACGGAGGTCGTCGAAGCCTGGAATCGGACAAATGGACCCGACCGCGGCCCCGCGCGCGGAAAACTCGCGCAACTCGCTGCTATCCAGCCACAAGCTGCTCAGAACCACGGCCTTGCCATTAAAATCGATGGGAGCAGCGGCCAGCTCGCCCAGCACTTCGGGCAGCATTGCCTCAGGCACGCACACCAATATCAACTCCATGGAATGAAATTCCTCGAAGTCCTTAACAGGATGGCCTGCGCGTAGCTGATTTGCAATCCGGCTTGCCAGCCGGAAGGATGATGACTTAACCGGCCCCAACCGGTCGGAAAGCCAATAGAACCTTGACAGAGGCGAGTCGGTAAGCTTACCCGCCCCGATCAGGGCTACCGACTTGGCTTTCTTCATAGACTGTGAGAGACTTCAAACTTTTGATGCGATCGCGGAGTTGAGCTGCCTTTTCAAACTCGAACTTCTTAGCGGCCGCGCGCATGCTGTCCTCCAACTCGCCGATAAACTTGTCGCGCTGGGCGGGAGTCATCTCTTCGGTTGGATCTTCCGGTTCCACAGGAACGGTAACGTAATCGCCTTCCGCGATTCGCACCAGGCTCATGTCGATGGGTTTGATGATGGACTGGGGCGTAATATGGTTGTCCAGATTGTACTGCTCCTGGACGGCGCGGCGGCGGTTGGTTTCGTCAATCGCGCGGCGCATGCTGTCCGTGAAGACGTCGGCGTAGAGAACGGCCTTGCCTTCCAAGTGGCGCGCGGCGCGGCCCATAGTCTGGATGAGCGCCCCGGTGGAGCGGAGGAAGCCTTCTTTGTCGGCGTCCAGGATGGCCACCAGCGATACCTCCGGCAGATCCAATCCCTCGCGCAGAAGGTTGACGCCCACTAGCACATCGTACACGCCGCGCCGCAGGTCGCGCAGGATCTTCATGCGATCCAGGGTGGCGATCTCGGAATGCAGATAAGCGCATTTCACGCCAACTTCGGTGTAATACTCGGACAGGTCCTCGGCCATGCGCTTAGTCAAAGTCGTGACCAGCACGCGCTGATTTTGCTCGGCGCGTTTGCGGATCTCGTTCAGCAGGTCGTCCACCTGGCCCTTGATGGGCCGCACTTCCACCTGCGGATCCACCAAACCGGTGGGACGAATGATCTGTTCCACCACAACGCCGGCGGCCTTGGTGAGCTCATAAGGACCAGGGGTGGCTGAGACATAGACCACTTGGTTGACGCGATTCTCGAACTCTTCGAAGGTGAGCGGACGGTTGTCCAGGGCGCTGGGAAGGCGGAAGCCGTAATTCACCAGCACGTTCTTACGCGACCGGTCGCCGTGGAACATCCCCGACAATTGCGGGACAGTCTGATGGCTTTCGTCGATGAAGATCAGATGATCGTTGGGCAGGTAATCGAGCAGGGTGGGAGGGGCTTCGCCAGGCAGGCGTCCGGAGAAATGCCGCGAGTAGTTCTCGATGCCGTGGCAATAGCCGATCTGCCGGATCATTTCCAGATCGAACATGGTGCGCTGGTAGAGGCGCTGGGCTTCCACCAGCTTGCCG
>Ga0182024_10020488_pt1 | contig 12084 bp, 10 predicted proteins | sample P32metaG_FD_120480 | JGI IMG/M metagenome (GOLD analysis project Ga0182024, IMG submission 120480) | Permafrost microbial communities from Stordalen Mire, Sweden - P3-2 metaG (Illumina Assembly) | ecosystem: Environmental > Terrestrial > Soil > Wetlands > Permafrost | place: Sweden: Stordalen... | reverse complement strand
GGACGGTTCGTGCTGCAAAAGGGATGGAAGTGGTCGAATGATGTCAAGACGATAGTCAAGACAGAGTGGTGCGAGGCTCCTCACCTTCAGTATGTGATCTCCGGAAAGTACCGCGTAAAACTGAAGGATGGGACCGAGTTCGACATCGGGCCTGGAGATGCTGCGTCAGTGCCGCCGGGACACGATGCATGGGTCGTCGGCGACGACCCCGTTGTGGGCGTCGAATTTGTCGGAGCAAGGATCGCCACCGAGGGACCAAAGAAGGCCTAAGCAACCATTCGCGCCCCTGCCGCCCCATTAATCCATGGAGCCAGCCGATGCTTCTTGAGGGCTTCTGGTCCGCCGTGGAGTCGGCTGCGGACGTTTACGACGATAGCGCTCGTCGTCCCCGTATTGGCGGCATCTGCATATCACGTGGGCGGGACTGGCATACTGGGCAAACCAAGTTACACAGAAGCCTGCAAGACGCCCCCGACCGTGAGCAGCGGGCAGTCTTTATAGTTCAACTGTCTTTTCATGGAGGGATGTCCGGCACCGCCAGGATAGACGGGGACAACCTGATTCTCGAGCTGCACGGGATTGACAGAATACTCGCGATCAAGAGGAGCATCACGATTCCTCTCAAGCACGTCGTCTCTGCCTCCACCGACAGGGTCGACTGGAAGCCTTTCCAGCAACTGAGGATGGGCGGGGCAGGCATCCCCGGCGTGGTCAAGGACGGCCGATTCTTGACGCCCGAAGGCTGGACGTTCTTCGAGATGCACGACCCCGACGAATGCGTAACCATCACCCTGAATGACGAGGTCTACAAGAAGATAGTATTCCAGGTCGAGGACAACCAACTGGTCGCTATGATGATCAATGACGCCGTCGCGTCGATGACAGAAGATCCGACGACCTAGAATTGCTCGCTGAATTTCGCCGCCGGTTTCAAATCTTATAGCTGCGCCTAGGGTCCACAGGGCATGAAAGCGGCCGTCCTCGGCTCGGGCTTGATGGGCTCGGTCATCTCCTGGGACCTTTCGCGCTCGCCCGACGTGGACGAGGTCGTGGTCGCCGACCTGGACCCGGCCAGGCTGATAGCCCTGAAGCGGAAGGCCGGCAAGAAACTCGGAACCGAGGTGGTGGACGTCAAGGATGCGGCAGCGCTTGCGAAGTTTCTCAGGGGGTTCGGCGTGGTCGCTTCCGCACTCCCTCACGGCGCCGTGCATCCGGCGGACGTCGTCGCTGTCAGGAGCGGCGCGAAAGTGGTCAACATCGCCTTCGAGGAGGAACAGATGGAACTCGACGCCGCAGCCAGGAAGAGCGGTGCGACCCTGATCCCAGGATGCGGCCTCGCTCCCGGACTGGGAGGTATCCTGCTCGCGCACGGTGCCGAGATGGTCGGAGGGGCCACTTCCGGACGGATCCTCGTCGGAGGATTGCCCCAGTACCCCGGCCACCCTTCGGATACAAGCTGGTCTTCTCGATAGTAGGGCTCCTCAGGGAGTACATGGATGACGCCCGGATCGTCCGCGACGGGAAGGTCGTCACCGTGACGCCGTGCGACGATATTGTACCGGTGGAGTTCCCCGCCCCGATCGGCAGGTGCGAAGCGTTCTATAGCGACGGTCTCGGGACCCTTCTCTACACGCAAAGGGGCTTCAAGAGCCTCGACGAGCTGACGGTCAGATATCCGGGCCACGTGGAAAAGATGAGGCTGCTGATCGACTCGGGCCTTCTCTCGAAGGAGCGGCTGGTCGTCGAGGGGATGGAGGTCTCTCCGTTCGAGGTGACCGCCAAGGTGCTTTCGGAGAAGCTAGGCGAGGGCGACCCGAAGGACCTGACGGTGATGAGGGTCGAGGTGAGAGGAAGGAAGGGCGGCGTCGACTACGACTTGATGGACTACTACGACGAGGCGGCCGGCGTCACTTCGATGGGCAAGACGACCGGCTATACGTGCTCAATCGTCACCCAGATGCTCGGCAGGGGCGAGATCAAAGGGAAGGGCGTGATCCCTCCCGAGGTCGCGATTCGCGGCCCGAGAGTTGACGACCTGATATCCGAACTTGGTGCTAGAGGAGTCCGCATCACTCGAACGCGGGAATAGTCAGCGCTGGCGATTCAACCGGTACTATGCGTACCAGTGTTTCAATAGGTGCGCTATCTTCCCCTCCGGCGTGGATTCATAACGGATGCTATCTGGTTTGATCCACTGAATCTCTGAAGAATTCTCCGCCGCGATCAAGGTGTCGTATGGATGAACTACGCTCAACACGTGAATAATCGCGTTCGGTTCCAGCTGACGGTACAGAAACAGACGTTTCACTCCGGATTCCCGTGCCAGATACTCGGCCCTGCCGAAGGTCTTCTTCGCCCGTTCGTCGTCGTAGTAAGGATCGTGGACCTCGAGCACGTTCGGTGTCCGTACTGCGTTACCGGAGTTGAGATATAGAAACACGACCGTCCTTCCTCTCGCCTCCTTGATGGCGGAATGAATAATCGCATCATTGAGTCTGCTATCTGGCTCCAGGATGGCGAGGGTGGAACCGGGCAGGTATTCTTCCCCATGGGTGACCACCACCGGCAAGTGTTCGTCGCGCTTGTTTCGCGCATAACTGAAGTATGCTACGCTCATGCCAATGAGAACCACGGTTCCTCCGAATGCCGTTGCCAGTGGCTTTGCAACCAGATTCGTCGACCATGCGATGAAAACGAGCGCTGTCGTCAGCAATCCGATGTAGAATTTGAAGGTGTGCCAGAAGTCGAGCATCGTTCCTCCGGGGTAGGGCGAAGGGGGAGTCTGTGCCTTCAGCTCATCAGTACTCAAGGGGAGTTCGCCCAACGTCAAGGCTTCCGCGGAGGCGACGGTGCTATTCGCTTCGTCCACCTTATTCTCAGGACCGTCTACTTTCTCAAACGGTCCGCCTGTCTGAACCGCATAGTCGCGCGCAGCTTGCACAGCTTTCGCAGCTTTCCGTTCACGATGCCGCACGATGTCCAGTCCGAGACAAGTCAAAGTGAAGGCCGCCAACAGGCCGAAGGCATACATGTCGCCTAGGACGCTGATCTTTCCGTCCACGAGCAGAAGAGGGAGAATCGGAATAGCCGTTGCGAGAAGAATAGAGTATTGGGGCGTACCGCGTAGCTTATTCCGTCGCAATAGAATTGCGGGGAAGAACTGCATGCGCGAGAGCGCCATGAACACGTAGTACGTTCCAATGATGGCCGTATTACTGGCAAAGATGAGCAGCGCGCTGGCACTGATCGCTATCTCCGTCTTCAAGAGGCCGTTCCCCCAGTTTCCTCCGAGGAGCGAGATCAACTGCGAAGAGAGGACGGGGTCTTTGAGCACGTTTTCCGGGAGCAGGAGCGTGGAGAACATCGTCAGCAGCGGACTGGTCAGACCGACGGTGAGCACCACCAGCGCGAGGGCAATCGCACTTACCTTCCTCCTGGGAGTTTTCATCACGGGAGAGAGTTGGGAGATGCTTTCCAAGCCCGAAAAGGCAAGGAACGAACCGGCGAAGCCGATCAGGATGATAGGGGGCGTAAGCGTATGCCCCGCGAACATCTCGGGAAAGAGAGAGAGGAACTGAGAGACAGAGAGGTGTGAAAAGACCGTATAGAGAAGTGCGATGTCGCTGAGAAACGCGACAGTAGCTCCTATCAGGCTCACCTTCGCGCTCGCACTGATGCCATACCAATTGAGAATACCCAGCAGGACGAGAGTCCCAATCGCTGCCATCAGGGCGAACGGTTCAATCGCTGGAATGACAACGCTGAGATAGAGTATTCCAGAAAGACAACTGATAGCGGCCGTGAGAAAATAATCGACGAGGATAAACATCCCGGCCAGGGCGCCAACCCAGTGATTCATGGCCTGGGCCGCGACCGTGACGACGCCGCCGCCCTGGGGGAACCGATGGGTCACCTCCGCATATTTTAGCGCCAGGAGCACGAAGACCGACGTAGTGATGAAGACGAAAAAACCTGCAAGACTCCCGACGTTTCCGTAGAGGATGCCGGGGACGTAATATACGGAGGTCCCAATATCGGCGAAGACGACGGCCCAGCAGAGAATGGGACCGAGCTGTCTTTCTCTCCCAGCTTTTCCGCGAAGAACTATTGCATGTACCCCCTAACTTTCTATGGAAATAATATCGAACATGGTATATATTGCCATGTCCGCACGATTCTGTTACATCTGCGGGTGGACTCCGACCTTCTCCTCCGGCAGCCCCCTTAGGCTCGTAGTCTTGGCGTTCTGAAATCACATATAGTTTCCACGACTTCTCATGGCCCGATGCCCGGCACCGTCAGGATTGAAGGGGAGAACCTGGTTCTCGAGCTGCACGGGGTCGATAGGATACTTGCATTCAAGAGAAGCATGACAATCCCTCTCAAGCACATCGTCTCCGTCTCACCTGAGAAAGCCGACTGGAAGCCATTTCAGCAGGTGAAAGCGCTCGGGACAGACGTCCCCGGCCTTGTTAAGGATGGACGATATGTCACGCCTGAAGGCTATGCGTTCTTCGAGATGCACAACCCTGACGAATGCATAACCATCACCCTGAATGATGAGGAGTACAAGAGGATCATATTCCAGGTCAAGGATAAGGAATCGGCTGCGACGCTGATCAGGGAAGTCATTTCGTCGACAACATGAGATTCAACGTCCGACTGGTGAAATTCAGTCGAGTCGATTGGCTACGAGTGGTCTCTGCTAGTATTTCTTCTCAGCCTGACGAGGCCTCCCAGTATCACAACGACCGGCGTCACCTGGCGACTCGAACCGTACCGTAGAGAGTTAGCGTCATCGCGTTGCCTTCCAAGAATTTACCGTTAAGACTTCGGCATCCTCAGTCCGACAAAACTATTAGTCAATATCAAGTGCTCTCTCGCGAGCAACGTTTTTAATCGACCATCGACCCGTTTTTGTAAAGTTGGCGAACGAACACAAGACGGTCCTGCTTTCAATGTTGGCTACGATTTTGGCTGGAGGTCTGTTATTCCTGATCACCGTTGTCAGCGCTGGTGGGATATCGATCGACTTGTTCAAGTCGTACGTTCTCCCGTTCTTGATGTCTGCTTTCACGCTATCGATATTCTGGGTATTTCTCTTTGTTCGCCACAAAGGGAAGTTGCCCGCCTTCGACGAAGCTGAACCTCCCAAGGACGAGTAGGCCTCGAAGGCTCCGAAACCGAACGGATAGCGGAGACCGATTAGACTCCGTGGTCAATCCGATTATCGCGCTTCCAGGCCCGAAACGCCCACAACGGCGTGCACCCGGTCGGTGACGAGGATTTATCCCGCCCGGAGACAAGAATGACTCCGTCTCAGATCAAGCAATCGAAGGATGAAGCCAAAAGACGGGCACCTTCCCTTCAACCCTTCCTGTTTGCCGGCTCCTCTTCTAGCTCCGCCATCTCCTTCAGGTTCTTCAAGCTCTCCAGGACGTTTTCCTTGACCAGTCTGTGTACCACAAGTGCGCTCACAGTCTTGCCCAGGTAACCCGCGTGAGCCTCATATTCGACGCTCTCGGTCAGCTTGGTCCCCTTCTTCGTCGGTTCGAGGACTATGGAGCACAGGTACTTGTCCAGGAAGCCGTCTGGCAGATGCTTGTAGGAGAATTTTTTGTTTGGAACTACCTCGGTGGCCTCAAGGGAAGCTAACATCCTCCGACCGGCGACTTTCGCAGTTATCGTTACGCTCTTGCCGACCGTGGCGATGCGTGAATGACCCGGAGTCACCGCGATAATGTGGGGATACAATTTGGGCACGAACGAGGGGTCGGCAACGATTTTCCAGACGACCTCTGGAGGTGCAGCGACCTCAATACTCTTCTCGAGCGTTGGCATGGAGCGTGTAGCGGGGCCGACCGCATATAAACTGCTGAGAGCTTCCGCAGGCGAAAGCCGATGGCAAGTTCCTCCCGCCGTTGCATGGTCAACAGAAAGAACACGATCGTCAGCTCAAGATAAAGTCTCATAAACCCTGCCGGACGGGTATGCTCCGGAGCCGAAAGTAGACCGAAACATGTCGAACGGCAGCCAATCCGGACCAGATGCCACGCTCAGTTCGACGCTCATAATCATCGTAATTATTGTTACGCTGACCACGACTATGAGCTACTACGCCATCAACTATCCGGCCGGGTCGAGCGCAGCCTCCACGACCACGACCACGACCCCGGTCTCCACTTCTTCAACCTCCTCGACCTCATTGTCAACCTCCTCGACCTCTGTGACTTCCCAATCTTCCGTGCAGACGACAGCGAATGATGGGGGTTATGCATACAGCCTCGCCTACGATCCTGCCAAGGGCGAGCTCTTTGTGGCCAATTCCCTCACTGGCACGGTCTCAGTCATATCCGACAGCACCAATGCCGTCGTCGCGAACGTGACCGTAGGGCCGCAACCATACGGCGTGGTCTACGATCCCGCTAAGGGCGAGGCGTTCGTCACCAGTGAAGGTTCGGATATAGTCTCCGTGATATCGGACAGCACCAACACCGTAGTCGCGAACGTCACCGTGGGGCAAGCGCCGTTCGGCGTAGCCTACGACTCCGGCAAGGGCGAGATTTTCGTGGCGAACTACGAAGCCTCTACCGTCTCCGTCATATCCGACAGCACCAACGCCGTCGTCGCAACTGTGGACTTGGGCGGCTACCCCTACGCCGTGGCCTACGACTCCGGAAAGGGCGAAGTCTTCGTGGCCGATGATATCTCTGACACGGTCTCAGTCATATCCGACAGCACCAACGCCGTCGTCGCAAACGTCACCGTGGGTCATACCCCCTACGCCGTAGCCTACGACTCTGCCAAGGGCGAAGTGTTCGTGACCAATGAAGGCTCGGATGTGGTCTCCGTCATATCCGACACCACCAGCACCGTCGTTGCAAACGTCACCGTAGGGGAAGTGCCATTCGGACTAGCCTACGACTCCGCCAAGGGCGAGCTCTTTGTGGCTAATTCCATCTCTAACACGGTCTCGGTCATATCCGACACCACCAACGCCGTCGTCGCAACCGTGACCGTGGCTGGTGACCCGTTAGACGCCGCGTACGACTCTGCAAAGGGCGAGATCTTCGTGACTGAGGGCTCCTACTCGGTGCTGATCATCCCCGACGGATCAGGTTCTTCCACCCCCGCCTCCACTTCCAGTACGTCCGCCTCTCGCCCTAATTCCGTCGTTGCCAATGTGACGGTCGGCCCTGACCCTATTGCCGTTGTCTATGATGCCAAGGACAACTACGTTTACGTGATCGATTCCAATGAAACCTCCCCCCGGAATTTCCTGCTCGGCGAAGCTTCGCTGTCCGTCATTTCGGGGACGCACGTAGTCGGAAACATCTCGATCGGGAAAGGACGGAATTATTACATGCCTTCGAGCATCGTGTACGACTCTTCGAACGGGGACGTGTACGTCGCAAGCGACTTGACACAGAGCGTGGCCGTCATTTCGGGGACGACTCTGATCGCCAATATCTCGTTGGGCTACAGCTCGAGCTCGCTGCTGTTCGACCCGCAGAACCAATATGTGTACGTGGCGAATGACAATAGTCCCTCCTCTGTAGTCTCGGTCATCTCCGGGACAAAGCTGGTGGCGAACGTCACCGTCGGCTGCGGGTCGGACTCCCTCGCCTACAATCCCACGAACAACTACGTATACGTGACCAACGGCTGCTCGACGTATCTGTCTATCATCTCGGGCACTGCTGTGGTCGACAACGCTACCGTACCGTACGGTTCGGTCACCTCGGCCTACGACCCGTCAAACCAGGACGTCTACATCACGAACAACCTGGAGGGCGGCGAAGGAAACCTGACCATAATCTCCGGCGAGAGCGTCGTGGGCGCGATCGTGACCGGCATCGCCCCCGACGGGCTCGCTTACGATGCGTCGAACGGGTACATGTACGTGCTTGCCGCAGGGGGCGAGGACGTGGGGGTCTCGACCGTGCTGGCAATCTCGAACACCAAGATAGCAGGGAACATCACGGTCGGAAGTGACGCGATCAGCATCCTTTACAATCCCGCCAATCAAGAAGTCTACGTGACGCTCTTTGATGCGGACCAGGTCGCAGTCATATCGGGGACAAACGTGGTAGGCACGATCAACGTCGACGGGTCTCCGGGCGCCCTCGCATATGACCCGTCGAACCAGTACGTCTACGTGGTAGACCTGGGTTTCGACGCTTCTGGGATGGTCTCCGTGATCTCCAGCGCTTAGGGCGGCATTTCAACAAACAGGCTAAGGATAGAGTGGGACTGAGTCGATTTTGCTGAAGGTATATTATTGACTGCTCACTACAATCGGTAATGCTCAGAAGCACCGTCACGGCAGCGTTCAGGATTTGCTTGTCGGTGACGCTGGCTGGGCTTCAGCTGGTGCTCGTCTTGTTCTTTCAGGTTGGATATCCGGCTTCAGGAGGGGGCTTCGGGTCCCCTACATACAGCGCGAATTGGGGCATCCCTCTCACCTTCGCCTACGAGCACACGGTGAACAAAGCAGGCAGTTTTACGACTCCTTTCGTTCTACTTCCGCTGAACCTGATAATAGACTTCATAATCTGGTCCACCCCGTGGTTCCTGTTCCTAGGTTTGTTCAAGACATCCTCCTATGCTCCAGAGCAGCGACAATTAGGCGGGCTAGAGGAAGCCCCCGGCTCTGAATAACCAATCTCGTTCGGACAAAACTATTAATGAAAAGTCACCGTCACAACACGAATATGATGACGCCTCGGACGAAGGGAATCGGGACGAGCGTTATAGTTATAGTCGTGGTTGTGGTTATGATGACCGCGACGATAGCCTTCATCGCGCTCACCTCTACGTCGCCTACGATGCTGATTCCCACTACGTCCTTAACGTCCTCAGCGGGACCGTCAGTGACCTACTCGAACATCTCGGCTTCAGGCCTCCAGCTGCAGGTTGCGCTGAACTCCAGCAGCATACAGCCGAAAGGGGAAGCAGCGGTGCAGATAGAACTTCTGAATACGGTGAGTCATAACGTCACTCTGGGGGTCGTGCCGAATCAGAGCATCTCCTCATGGAATGGAGACGACTTTTTCTGTGGCGCGAACCCCTCGGACAATCTTGTGGGATTTGCGCTATTCAGCGGGCACTTCTCCGCAGAGAACGTATCGGCGGTCGGGTCTCCTCTTCAGCTTGCGGCGCCAGCAGCAGTACCATGCCCATTCAGATTGGGTCTGAACGAAACCACCTTCCTACCCAACAGCGACAAGATGATATCTTCCAGCTACGACGGCCAAACTCAGGAACCTTCCTACCCTGTGACGGCCGAGGCAAACGCGACGACAGGCTATTGTATAACCTCGGCCTCGTCAAGCGTCTGCTCCCCCGGCTCGGGGATTCTCGGCTACTGGAATCCCGGATTCGGATACACGAGGAACCTGACATTCGCCTCCAACTACTTCACCTATCTCCCCACGGGTGAGTACACGATAGTAGCGGTAGACGACTGGAACCAGACCGTCTATGCCCACTTCCAGGTCGCGTTGAGCGTCAGCAATAGCTCGAGCGTAAACTACGCGACCGCGGTCACCAATTCCACGAACAACCTGCAGCTCCAGCTTTATCTGAACACTTCGTCATCCTCGGCGAGTGGAGTCACGGTGAGCGCCGCCGTCGATGAATACAACACTCTAGCTTACACCAACAACGTGACGGTGGCGAACCAATGGCCACTCGCGCTCAACGGTCTGAACGGCCCTCCCTGCTGGCCCGGTAACTATCCCGTCGGGCTGGCAATCGCTGAAGGGTACTATACTTCCTCGAACATCACTGCATCCAAGTTCCTGGACCTGACCAACCCGGGAGCCACCTATGCCTGCCCCGCGGAGTTCGCTAGCATTGCAGGGTATCTCTTCCAACCCACGAATGACACAGCAGCAATCTACGGCTCGTACGGGACAGGTCCATACCCGACGGAGAAAATATCCGTCGAGGTGATGGGTGGGGGGTATTGGAGCCAGAACGGTGTGCTTACAACCTTCCCGCGCGGAGTGTACACCGTCGTGGCAGAGGATGAATGGGGCAATCTTGCTTTGGCGTACTTTACCATTTCATGAGGGTCGATTCAATAGTTTCTCACGATCGGCGGTTCCGCCACCTCCTCAGCTGATCGAGTTGATTGGTTCTCCATGCGCCTTCTCCCGCTTTCGGCCTGTCTCCGTGAACGTAACCGGTATAGCGTAACCTACGGCCGATTCCGTTAGACGGGTTGCTCATTCGTAATCCAGAACCAAGATGCGAGCAAAAACAATGCCTAAGAACGAGCCGCAAGTTTGTGAATCTGTGAGCGGAATATAAGGCGCGTTCGACGAATCATCACGCTGGTTGTTATCTGCGGTCTTCTATTCTTCACATTAGTTCCTTTCATGCGCCGAGGATCAACCGGTCCAAACCCCTATTCTGCGTACCCCCAGAATCAGGTCTATGTGTCGTTGAGTTGTATTTCTGTCGGTCTGGGAACGTATTTCTGGGACAACCAATACAATCTAGGATGCGTGGCTACAGTAAACGGGACGCTCATATCCTGAATTAGGGTTGCAACGATACTACCTTGAACCGAAGGGAGTTAACGCTGAGAATTGCCCGATGTTAGTTACCGAACCTCAGAATTATCAATCGAAGATTTATTAACCGCCCTCGCCCCGACAGCTCGAGGAACATGGTCCCAGACATCACACTTCTGACACTCGTTTTCTCGGTCCTGATAACTATGGCCAGGTTCAGCAGAATTGCAAAGGCCTTGATGTCCCAGTTGTTCGCGAAGAACCTGATTGGCTCTCTGGGAAACGGACGTAAGAGCGCACGCACACCCCAAGCCCTTCCGACCTCTGCCTGATCATCAAGAAACCCTCTAGCGTTCTAGATATTCCAGAGCCGTTGTATCTTCAAGATTCGGGCATGATCCGGCGTGGGGAAAGTCGTCTTCTGGAGTTCGGCGTAGGCCATCTGAATCTCAGCGTTCGCAGGGCCGTCCCGACGACCTTGTAATTCCTTCAGAGTCTTGCGGAGTCCCTCATCCTCCGCTTCGGACTCGAACTCTGGAGACTCTGCGCAAACTCGGCTATCACCCTTGAGCACTTCCTCTACAACCTCATCCCTGATCCGTCTCCTTCTCGTGCCATGCGGTTCCCAACCCATCTTTGCCTTAAGGGCTGTTGGACCCCCGGCCGCGAAGGTCACCACCCGAAGCGAAACACCCTGATGAAACACCGTGTAAATGAGACAAAATCCGACGACGCGACGCTTTACTCGCTGGTAAGACCATTCTTGCCGATCGCGGTGTTCTTCGTCGGACTCGCCCTTCTCATAGAAGGATTGATCCCGACCGTCCTCCCCTTTTGCGTCGTCGGCAGGTGCGTCACTCCGCTCAACGTCTCGCTCGTCGCGGCAGGGATCGTCATCGTGACGGCCTCCTCCGTACGGATCCGACGGGTCTATCTCCAGCGAAGTTCCGCCAAGTGAAGCGCCTCCGGAAGATGGAAGATCAGGCGACTTGCACCGGAGAGCGGGACACGACCCCCTTTCCCCGGTCTATGCCCTAGAGGATGATTTAAACGTGGGTTCCGTCATGGGTCGCGCTGCTGGATTTGGTGGGTCTTCGAGTCCTTAGGCTTTCGGGCCCGATGTAGCTCCCGCTTAATCTGACCACTCGAATATCCACTAAGAATGTTAGGTTAAATTTATGGAACATCTAATTAGCCAATCTTCGGCTAGGGCGACGATGCAACAGTACAACAGAAGGATCGCTTCAATCAGCTTATTGGTCGTTCTAGGACTGGTCAGTCTCACCGGCGCGCAACACGTGGCCGTCGCTGCGGCGACGACGACGGTCGCACCAGCGTTGGATGGGACCGCTTCGAACGGCTGCGGATACGCCCAGACCTGTTCTGTCTCTCTTACCACCGCTCAGGCTAACGACGTCGTGATCGTCGGATGCAACTGCTGGCCCGGCGGCGTACAATTCTTGGTGAAGGACTCGGCGGGACTGACATTCCATCTCAGGTCTCCGCAGCTTGCCATAGGCGGAGGCAACTTTGTCGAGACGTGGTACGCGGTCTCGAGTTC
>Ga0182024_10020487_pt1 | contig 12085 bp, 10 predicted proteins | sample P32metaG_FD_120480 | JGI IMG/M metagenome (GOLD analysis project Ga0182024, IMG submission 120480) | Permafrost microbial communities from Stordalen Mire, Sweden - P3-2 metaG (Illumina Assembly) | ecosystem: Environmental > Terrestrial > Soil > Wetlands > Permafrost | place: Sweden: Stordalen... | reverse complement strand
CGCTGCCCCACAGATCGATCACCACCGCGCGCGGCATTTCGCCGTGGCTCTGCAGATGGGCGCGGACGATTTCATCGGCGGCGAGGCGGCCGAGCTCCATCGCGGTCGGCGTCGGCAGCGTGCGCGGGTCGGCAGTGAACAGGTTGCGGCCGGTCGGCAAGACGTCGCGCCGGCCGCGCGTCGGCGAGCCGGCCGGCCCGGCCGCGACGCGGCGGCCGTCGAGCGCCGCAAGAAGCGCGGCACGTTCGGCTGCGGCGCTGGTCCGCCACGCCGGATCGTCGGCCGCGGCGGGTGCGCGGCCGTAGATGTGCAGGCCGTCCTTGATGGCGAGGTCTTTCAGATCGCACAACCAGGCATCGATGCGGCGCAACGCCTCGTCGGGCGCGAACGCGGTCGCGACGCCGGCCTCGCGCGCCAGGCCGGTCCGCTGCGCCGTCTCGACGATGAGCGTGGCGAGCCGCTCGCGCCGACGCCGGTCGAGGCCGTCGGCCTGGGCGTATTCGTCCACCAGCCGCTCCAGTTCGCGGGCCTCGCCGGCCAGCCCCGCGGCGGCGAGCGGCGGCGGCAGATGGCCGATCGTCACCGCGGCGATGCGCCGTTTGGCCTGGGCCGCCTCGCCCGGATTGCTGACGATGAACGGATAGATGACCGGCAGCGGCCCGGTAACGATTTCGGGAAAGCATTCCGCAGTCAGTGCGATCGCCTTGCCGGGCAGCCATTCCAAGGTGCCGTGCGCGCCCATGTGGACGAGCGCATCGACTTTGACGACGTGTCGCAGCCACAGGCCGAAGGCGACCAGCGCGTGGCGCGGCGGCAGCAGCGGATCGTGGTAGTCGGCGCGGCGCGCCGATGACCGGCCGCGATCGGGCGGCAGCGCGACCATGACGTTGCCGTAGGTTTGCACCCGGAAGCGGAACGCGCCGTCGCGCACCTCGGGATCATCCCCCGGTTCGCCCCAGGCTTCGCGCAGCACCGCGCGCGCCGCGCTCGGTACGTGCGCGAGCAGATTTTGGTATTCTGCGATGGCGAGGGTGGCGTGCTCACTGCCGCGAGACAGCGCATCGATCAAGTCGCGCGGGGCTGCGGGGGGTGCGTCGCTCACGGCGTACCCCGCGGCCGCAAGGTCGGCGATGGCCGCGATGACGCTCGCCGGCACATCGAGGCCGACCGCGTAGCCGGTGCGGCCCGGTGCGCCGGGATAGTCGGGCATCAGGACCGCGACCTTCCGCGCGCTGCGCGGGCGAGCGCGCAACTGCACGAGCGCGGCAATGCGGTCCGCCACCATCGCGACGCGATCCGGCTCGGGCCGGCTGGCGAGCGCGGTGAAGGCGAGGCCGGGCTGCGGCGGCAACGGGTCCTTGAACGCGATGGCGCCGGCGAGCACGCGGCCGTCGAGCTCGGGCAGCACGACATGCATGGCGAGATCGGCGGCGCCGAGGCCGCGGCCACTGTCGCGCCAGGCGGCGCGCCTGGTGGTGGCGCATACGACCTGCAGCACCGGGACGTCCGCGGCGTCGAGCGGCGTCGGCGCGCCGCCGCTGCCGCTTGCGGCGAACGCCGTCATGGTGACGATCAGGGCCGGATCGAGCCGCGCCAAGGCCCGGCGCAGGAATGCTGCGGCTTCGGCATCCTTCAAACTCGGCACGAACAGCGCCGCCGGCGCCATGCCACGCTCCGCCAGCGCGGCGCAGAGCGCATCGATCGGTGCGGTGTCGGCCGCCAGCAGCATCGCGCGATAAAAGATGATCGGCACCACCGGCTTGCCGTGTTCAAGGGCCGCCGCCAATCGGTCGATCTCAACCGCGCCTTCGCCGGGCAGATAGCCGGCCATGCGCGGCAGTGGCGTCGGCTCGGGTGTCGTGAGATTGCGTCCGGAAAAATGCGCCAGACGGCGCAACAAGGCGCGCAAATTCTCCCGACCGCCCTCGCGGAAATAGTGCAGCAGCGTGTCGAGCTCCTGGCGCGGCAACGTCGAAGCGGCAGCGAGCCGGGCGTCATCGCGATCTTCGCCGGGCAGCACCGCAAGCGCGATGCCGCGCTGGCGGGCCAGCGCGGCGAGCCGCTCGATGCCGTACTTCCACCAATCAAGGCCGCCGAGCAGGCGAACCACAATCACCTTGGCGTGGGTCCCGACGCGGTCGATCCACAAATCGACCGACATCGGATGACGCAAATCGCGCAAATGGGCGAGCCGCACGCTCGGCAGCACGGCGCGCTCCGCCTGCCATGCGACGGCAAGTCCGGCAAGGTCGGTGTCGGCGAATGACAGCACGGCGATGTCGCCGGGCGATTGGCCGAGGTCGACCGCTTCGACGATCTCGTCGAGGTTGGTCGAGCTCGTCGTGAGCAGATGCATCGCGCCTATCCCACGAGCGTTTGCGTCACCGCCGCCCGATCGAGACCTTTCAATCCGATCACGACCAAACGGCCCTCGCGTATTTCGGTCGCGGTCCAGGGCCGGTCGTATTGATGCGTCACCCGGGCGCCGACCGCTTGCACCAACAGGCGCAGCGGTTTGTTGGTCACGGCCGCAAAGCCCTTGACGCGCAGCACGTCGAATTTTTCGGCAAGCCCGGCGACGCGCGCCGCAAGCTCGGCGGGCTCGGCGATTTCGCCGATCGGCACCACGAACGAGTCGAAATCGTCGTGGTCGTGCTCCAGCTCGTCGTCGTGCCGGGTGCGCCGGTTTTCGATGTCGTCTTCTGTACCGAGACCGAGACCCAGCAGCAGGTCTTGATCCACCTTGCCGTCGATCGCGGCGACGATCTTGACGCGGCGCGGCAGCGCTTTGGCAATGGCGTCGCGCGCCTTGGCGAGACCGGCCGCATCGAGCAGGTCGCGCTTGTTGAGCACGACGAGATCGGCACAGGCGATCTGATCCTCGAACACTTCCTCGATCGGATCGTCATGCTCCAGCGCGCTGTCGGCGGCGCGCTGCCGCGCCAACGCGTCGAGATCGTCCGCCACGCGGCCGTCGGCGAGCGCCGCGCCGTCGACGACGACGACGACGCTGTCGACGGTGACGCGGCTTTTGATCGCCGGCCAGTGGAAGGCTTGCACCAGAGGCTTCGGCAAGGCGAGGCCGGAGGTTTCGATCACGATGTGCTCGACGCCGTCCTTCGCCAGGATGGCGTCGAGCGCCGGCACGAACTCGTCGGCGACGGTGCAGCACAGGCAGCCATTGGCGAGCTCGACGATGTTGTCCTCCGGGCAGGCGGCGTTGCCGCAGCCTTTGAGGATTTCGCCGTCGATGCCGACGTCGCCGAATTCGTTGACGATGACGGCGAGCCGGCGGCCTTGGGCGTTGGCCAGCACGTGGCGGATCAGGGTGGTCTTGCCGGCGCCGAGGAAGCCGGTGACGATGGTGCAGGGAATGCGCGCGAGCGAGCCGCTCATTGGTCAAGTCCTTCGAAGCCGAGGGGCGGGACGCGGGCGATCAGCCCGCGCTTGAGCACGTCCGGGCGGCCGCGCCACGGCAGGATGCCGTCGGCGGCGGCGGCCAACAGCCGGGCGCCTGCGATCAGCGCCGGCGCGCAGCTCACGTCGAGGCCGCCGAACACATAGGTCCATGAGCCGTCGGCGCGCATCGCCGCGCTCGGCCCGCGCGGGCAGTTGGCCAGGCAGTGCAGCCGCCGGACTTTGACGTCAGTGCCGACGGCGGCATGCTCGGTGGCCGCGGCAAGGAGCGTGCCGGGGCGCGGCTCGCCGTCCGGCTCACCGGGAAGCTTGCAGGTGACGCAGACATACACCGTCGGCGCCGCACTCGCGACACCGGTACCGGGAATAATGGGAGTACTCGGAATAATGGACACGATGGATCCTCGCATGACCTGGGCGTGACTTCCGCCTGCCGCCGGCGCGAGCGAGGACCAAAAGACTTGCGTCTTTCGGATCATCCACAGGTACACCCCGACCGGTGTTTGTCGCGTCGACACGGCCGACGGCAGGTCTCCTGGCTCGCGGATCGGCGCCTCGCCCAGCCTTCCCGGCGGCACGGATGCCTCCAGTGGCTTCTGCGGACGAGACTTCCCGCTCACAGTTGCGGGGGCAGCTGCGGAATTGGCCGTCGCCTGAGGCGACCTCACCGCATTCCCTATTCACCCTCTCGCGAGGGACCGTCAGTGCGCTAGTGATAGATTTCGGCAGGGCAGGCTGTCAATCTGGCCGGCCGTAAGCGGTCCGAATTCGGAAGTGATGTCAGGCGTATCCAATCTCACCCTCGTGCTCGGCGGCGCCCGGTCGGGCAAGAGCCGCTATGCCGAAGCCGTGATTGCCGCGCTGCCGCCGCCATGGCAGCCGCCTTGGGCTTATGTGGCGACCGCGGAGCCGGGCGATGCGGAGATGGCCGAGCGCATCAGGGCGCATCGCGCGCGCCGCGGTGCCCAGTGGCGAACCATCGAGGCGCCGATCGAGCTCGCCGAGGCGCTGGTGTTATGCAACACCATGCCGGTGCTGGTCGATTGCCTGACGCTGTGGCTGTCGAACCTCATGCTGGCGGAGGCCGATGTCGAGAGCGAAGTCGGGCGTCTGGAACGGGCGCTGTCTGCGACAGTGGCGCCGGTGGTGCTGGTCGCGAATGAAGTCGGCTCGGGCATCGTGCCGGAGCATCCGCTCGGCCGAAAATTTCGCGATCTGCAGGGCCTGCTCAACCAGCGCGTCGCCGCGCGCGCCGGTCGCGTCGTGCTGATGGTCGCGGGCTTGCCGCTGGCCGTGAAAGGCGATTTGCAGGAGATGCCATGAACGAAGCCACCGACAAGGCCGACCCCGAACGCCATCGCGCCAAGATGGCCAAGCGCAAGGCCGTCCAGGATGCCGAGGTCGCCGGCAAGACCATCGAGAAGGGCTTGCTCATCGTCCATACCGGTTCCGGCAAAGGCAAATCGACCGCCGCGTTCGGCCTGGCGCTGCGCATGCTGGGCCGCGGACATCGCATCGGCGTGGTGCAGTTCATCAAGGGCGCCTGGCATTCGGCGGAGCGCGATGCGCTCGCCAGGTTCGGCGATCAGGTGGCGTGGCACACCATGGGCGAGGGCTTCACCTGGGAGACCCAGGATCGCGCCCGCGATGTCGCCGCGGCCGAGCGGGCCTGGGCGAAGGCGGCCGAACTGATGGCGGATCCGCGTTACGCCCTCGTTATCCTCGACGAGCTGAACATCGCGCTACGCTACGATTATCTCGACCTCGCGGCGATCATCGCGGCGCTCAAGGCACGCCGCGACGGCTTGCACGTCGTCGTCACCGGGCGCAACGCCAAGCCGGAATTGATTGCCGCCGCCGATCTCGTCACCGAGATGACGCTGGTGAAGCATCACTTCGCCGCCGGCGTGAAGGCCCAAGCCGGCATCGAGTTCTAAAAGCCGTGCCGGCGCGTGCACTCATGTTCCAGGGCACCGGCTCGGACGTCGGCAAGTCGCTGATCGTCGCCGGGCTGGCGCGGGCCTTCGCGCAGCGCGGCCTCAAGGTGCGGCCGTTCAAGCCGCAGAACATGTCGAACAACGCCGCGGTCACCGCCGACGGCGGCGAGATCGGTCGCGCCCAGGCATTGCAGGCGCGTGCCGCCGGCGCACCGCCGAGCGTTCACATGAATCCGGTGCTGCTCAAGCCGCAGAGCGACATCGGCGCCCAGGTCGTGGTGCAGGGCCAAGTCTACGGCAGCGCCAAGGCCGCCGCCTATCAGCACATCAAGCGCGACCTCTTACCCTACGTGCTCGACAGCTATGCGCGGCTGCGGGCCGAGGCCGACATCGTGCTGGTCGAGGGCGCCGGCAGCGCATCCGAGATCAATCTGCGCGCCAACGACATCGCCAATATGGGTTTCGCGCGGGCCGCCGACGTGCCGGTGATCGTGATCGGCGACATCGATCGCGGCGGCGTCATCGCCAGCCTGGTCGGTACCAAGGCGGTCCTGGCGCCCGAGGATGCGGCGCTGATCCGCGGCTTTGTTGTCAACAAGTTCCGCGGCGACCCGGCGTTGTTTGCCGACGGCATGGCGCGCATCGCGCAACTGACGGGATGGCAGCCGCTCGGTCTGGTGCCGTTCTTTGCCGCTGCGCGCCTGCTGCCGGCCGAAGATGCGTTGGCGCTCCATGCGGAGCCGGCGCCGAAGACGGAAACGGGCCTGCGCATCGCGGTGCCGATGCTGCCGCACATTGCCAATTTCGACGATCTCGATCCGCTCGAGGCCGAAGGCGCCGTCGATCTGGTGCGGGTCTGGCCGGGCATGGCGCTGCCCGGCGACGCCGATCTCGTCGTGCTGCCCGGCTCCAAGGCGACGATCGCCGACCTCGCCGCGTTGCGCACCGCCGGTTTTGATATCGACATCGCCGCGCATCTGCGCCGCGGCGGCATGGTGCTCGGGCTGTGCGGCGGCTACCAGATGCTGGGGCGAACGGTTGCCGATCCCGACGGTATCGAGGGCCCGCCCGCAACGCTCGAAGGGCTCGGCCTGCTTGACGTCGAAACGGTCCTGTCCGGCGAAAAGCGCCTCGAGCCGGCGCGCGGCATCACCAGCCGCGGCGCGCCGTTTTGCGGCTACGAAATGCATATGGGCGTGACCCGAGGGCCGGATTGCGCCCGGCCGTTCGGGTGGCTCTCCGACGGTTCGCCGGAGGGCGCGATAGCGGCCGACGGCCGGGTGATCGGCACCTATATTCATGGGCTGTTCGCCGACGATCGGCAGCGCGCGGCGTGGCTCGAACATTTCGCCGCCGGGCCCGCGAGCATCGCCTACGAGGCGCAGATCGAGCGCACGCTTGACGCGCTGGCCGCGCATCTCGCCGCGCATCTCGATCTTGATCTTCTCCTCACCTTGAGCCGATGAGAATGGCCGCCATTGCGCCGACCAGCGCGATCAGGATGGCGTCGGCGTAGCGATAGAGCGCCAGCGCGCGCCGGATATCGGCGGCGTTGGCGCCCCGGCGGCCGTTTCCCATCGTGGCGTCCTCGATTGGCACGCCGCCATAGCGGCGCGGGCCGGCGAGCGAAAGCCCGAGCGCGCCGGCCATGGCCGCTTCCGGATAGCCGGCATTGGGCGAGCGGTGGCGCCAAGCGTCGCGCCGCACCGCGCGCCAAGCCGCGGCGGCCGAGGCGTCGTCGCTGAGTAAAGCCGCCGCGGTGAGCAGCAATGCCGCGAGCCGCGACGCCGGCAGGTTGACCAGATCGTCGAGCCGCGCCGCGGCCCAGCCGAAGGCCTCATGCCGCGGCGTGCGGTGGCCGATCATACTGTCGGCGGTGTTGATTGCTTTGTAGAGTGCGGCGCCGGGCAGCCCGGCGAGCGCCATCCACAACACCGGTGCGACGATGCCGTCAGAGAAATTTTCCGCAAGGCTTTCGATCGCGGCGCGGGCGACGCCGGCTTCGTCGAGGGGGCCGGTATCGCGGCCGACAATGTGCGCCACCGCCGCGCGCCCGGCGGCGACGCCGTCCTGCTCCAGCGCGGCGGCCACATCGGCGACGTGGCGATGCAGGCTGCGCTGCGCGATCAAGCTGGAGCCGACGGCCGCTACGGCCAGAATCCCCAGCGGCAGGCTGAGCAATTCGCGTTGCACGACAAAGGCGAACGATCCGACGGCGCCGAGCAGGACCGCAACGGCGACAAGACCGGCGGCGGTTCGCCGCTCGCCGCGATTGAGGAGGTCGTCGAGCGCGCCGATCAGGCGGCCGATCCAGCTCACCGGGTGGCCTATCGTGCGCAGCAAGGCTTGCGGATAACCGACGCAGAGCTCGATCAGCATGGCCAACAGTGCGAGCGCGACCGACATCTTCCCCTACGGCGATACAGACGAGCCGCTTGTGCACGGCGGCGAACTCGGCGCCGCGCGAAGCCAATTTCCGGGCGCGCCCGAACCTTTCATCGACCTGTCGACCGGCATCAATCCCGATCCTTATCCGCTGCCGCCGCTGCCGCCCGAGACCTTTGCCCGCCTGCCCGAGCCTACCGCAATAAGCCACCTCGCGGCGGTGGCTGCGAAAGCTTACGGCGCGGCGTCGCCGGCGCATGTCGTGCCGGCGCCCGGCACGCAAATTCTGCTGCCCCTCGTTGCCGGCCTGGTGCGGCCGGGGCGTGCCGCGATTGCGTCGCCGACCTACGGCGAGCACGCGCGCGCCGCGCGGCTCGCCGGACACGGCGTTACCGAGACGCGCGACATCGAGGTGCTGGGCGACGCCGATCTGGCCATTGTCGGCAATCCCAACAATCCAGACGGGCGGCTCACCGACCAAGATCGTTTGCTCGCGCTCGCCGCCAGATTGCGCCGGCGCGGCGGTCTTCTGATCGTCGACGAGGCCTTCATGGATGTCGGACCATCCGGCGCGAGCCTGGCCGGCGATGTCGCGCGCGGCAACATCGTGGTGTTGCGGTCATTCGGCAAGTTCTTCGGCCTTGCCGGCGTACGGCTTGGTTTCGCGCTTGCCGAACCGCGCTTGGCAACCCGGCTTTCGGCAATCCTCGGCCCGTGGGCTGTTTCCGGGCCGGCTCTGGCGATCGGTGCGACGGCGTTGGCGGACACCACATGGACCGTGGACACGCGGCGTCGCCTGGCCGAGGCGTCGCGACGGCTCGATGCCATTTTGATCGGCGGCGGCCTCGACATTGTCGGCGGCACCACATTGTTTCGACTGGCGCGCATGCCGGCGGCCGCCGGATTGTTCGAGCATCTCGGGCGGGCCGGAATTTTAGTGCGCATTTTTCCGGATCATGCGGACACCGCGGCATGGCTCCGCTTCGGGTTGCCGGCGTCCGAGGCAGCCTGGCGACGCCTGCAAATTGCGATAGCGGCCTTCGCCAACACCAGCTAGGCTTCGTCCATGAGCGCGCATCTGCGTCCGCAGATGGACAATGCCGCAGAGGCGGCGCTGCCGGCAGGCAGTTTCGATCACGCATTCCGCACCCGCCTGCGCGAACTTCTGGTCTGGCGCCGCGACGTCCGGCGCTTCCGGCGCGATCCGCTGCCGGGCGGCACCTTGGAGGCGCTCATCGAGCTGGCGTGCCTGGCGCCGTCGGTGGGCCTCAGTCAGCCGTGGCGCTTCGTCATCGTCGACGACAGTGCACGCCGCGTCGCCATCCGGCGGAATTTCACGACCTGCAACGCCGCCGCGCTCGCCGCCCAGTCGCCGCAGCGCGCCAGCCTCTATGCCCGGCTCAAGCTCGCCGGCTTGGAAGAGGCGCCATGTCATATGGCGGTGTTCGCCGATCGCTCGACCGCGCAAGGTCACGGTCTCGGCCGCCTTACCATGCCGGAGATGATCGAGTACTCCGCGGTGACGGCGGTGCACACGATCTGGCTCGCGGCGCGCGCCCAGGGCATCGGCATGGGCTGGGTATCGATCCTCGATCCCGAGGCGGCCGCCACGATACTCGACGTTCCGGCGCACTGGAAATTCATCGGCTATTTCTGTCTCGGCTACCCGCAAGCCGACGACACGATTCCCGAGCTGGCGCAGAGCGGCTGGGAACAGCGATGCGTGCCGGCCTCCGTCATCATCCGCCGTTAAGAATTCTTACCGTCGTCATTCCGCTCCGAAGCGACACTGTGCCAAATCAGTGCAGATTGCCTGGCACCCGCCTTGCTCCTCCTCTGCTGTTGCTTGGGCATGTCCCGGAACCGACCAACGGTCTTTCGCGAACATGCGCGGGCTTCTGCTGAACACGAAGCGCCGTCCGTTCAATTCAGATTGGCGCGCGAGGGGAGAGAGCGGTGTTAATCTTTGGCCGTGCCAAGACGACGCTTTCGGTAGCGCGGCATAGCGCGTGTGCGGGCGCTTTTCTGATGCTGTCGGTCATCACGCTGACGCCGGCCCGCGCCGATTGGATCGGTGTCGGCGGCTGCGTCGGCGGCTGGGGATCCTACAATTGTGTCGGCTGGGAAGGGCCCGCGGGCGACCCGTATGTCCGGCTGGTGCCGCCGCCTGAAGACGAAGCGGAAAAGGAACGCGCCATGGCGCGCGACCGCAGATGGATGGAGCGGTGCCGGCCGATCATCGCCCAGGATCGTTACGGCGTGCCGCGTTATCACTACGCCGCGCCAGGCTGCGAATTCGGCGTCATCGAGTAGATCGACAGCATCGCGCCGCCGGAACCCTGCGGCGTCGCGCGCTCCTGGAGCATGATCCGGAAAAGCTGCCCTCGGACTCGATCCGGGGTCGAAACCGATTTTCCGAGAAAAAAGCTCTAGCGAATCGGATTTGACGACTTCGCGGAATTTTGCCGATGGCGCATCGCCGTTATGTCGCCCGTTGTCTGCCCCGGCAGGTATCTGGCGATAATGACAGGATCGAGTTCCCGCATAGCGCTGTCCGGCAGGCGATGCCATGTCTCGTCGCGTCCAAACAAAGCGATGCCCAGATAGCCGCGAACCGTCAGCGTCTGGCCATCGGGGCTCAGCGTCATCATGGCGTTGTAGATATTGCCGTCGCGTGGATCGAGGATATTGCCGTCGTCGTATTCCGAGCCGTTGCGCTTCATGTCCCGGATCAGAGGGATGCCGAGCAAGGGCTCGTTCCTGCGGTCGTCGCGGCAGCTCGAGCAAACCGGATGCGGCGGATCGTTGGGCCGCAGAAACAGCTTGGCGATGGCGCCCTCATAGACGCCGTTGTTCTCGACAAACAGGAACCAGCCGACCGACTTTCCGGTTTCCTCGTCGATCTTCTGCCACAGCCCGGCCACGCTAGGGTCGGCCGCGGCCGCGGAAGCGCCCAGCATCAGCATCCCGGTCGCTAACCCTGCCACTAACCCAGCCATGATGAACTTTGTCGAATACACTACCAAGGGGCTTCTCCATTCACCGTCGAAAAGAATCAAATCCTCGGCCTTGATGGCGCAGAACTATTCGCCCGACAATGCGGTGATTTCTGGACGCGCCGGCGGGTTCGGCGGCGCTCCGTGCAACGGAGAATTGCGGGCAGAACAGCCCGCGCGGCTGTTCCGGGCGGCCGTGCCCGGGGCTGAAGCTATTGGGATATCGGCGTTTTCCTTGATCTCATCGGCCGGGTTCCGGATCATGGCGCGGTTGGACCTTTTCATTGATTGTTGCGGTCGAGATTGGGTCGATGGCGCCCTCCCATGACTTTGTCTGGTGCGTTACGATTTCGTCGTCCGGCTGAACTATGCGTGCTGTCGACGGCGTTGGCTGTGGGTCGCCAAGGCCGCGATCGTCTTCGGCGTTGCGCGGGTCATGAGTTCGACCACGGTGCTTTCGTGCGGTGGGCCGTCGGCGCCCGACGCATCGGTGCGACATCGCGTGCCGTGGCGGCTTCCTAGCGCATTGGCGGCGCAGGATGTTTTCGGAAAAATAGGCCGCGGTATTTCCGGCCGCGGGATGCGTTGCATAAAACCGGTTGCCAAGCCTGATATACTAACAAGCCTGATATACTAAGCCGTCAGCGAACTGGATTATCGCGGCGAACGCCGAGGCATTCGCCGCCAACCGGGGCCGCCGGGCCCGGGAAGATTTGCCATGATGCGCTTGCGCGCGCCGGCCGTGCTGCTGGCAACCGTGTTTGCGCTGCTCGCCCTGCCGGCGCGAGCCGCCGAACGCGCCGTGGTGCTCGACATCGACGGCGTCATCGGCCCGGCCACCGCCGACTACGTGGTGCGGGAATTGCGCGCCGTGTCACCAGGCGAGGTCGGCGTCGTGGTGCTGTCCATGAATACGCCGGGCGGTCTCGATACGTCGATGCGCCAGATCATCAGCGCCATGCTGGCGTCACCGGTGCCGGTCGTGACCTACGTTGCGCCGAGCGGGGCGCGCGCGGCCAGCGGCGGAACCTATATCGCCTATGCGGGCGCGCTCGCCGCGATGGCGCCCGGCACCAATATCGGTGCCGCCACGCCGGTCGCGCTTGGCGGCGACTCGCTCTTTCCGGGCAGCGGCTCCGAACAAAAACAACCGCAGCAAGGCAAAGCGGACGAGCCGGCCGACACCGAGACGCGAAAGATCGTCAACGACGCCGTCGCCTATATTCGCAGCCTCGCCGCTCTCAACGGGCGCAACGCCGACTGGGCCGCCGATGCCGTCCGCTCCGCCGCGAGCCTTCCGGCCGCCGACGCGCTGTCGCTTCACGTCGTCGACGTCATCGCCGACAACAT
>Ga0182024_10020486_pt1 | contig 12085 bp, 9 predicted proteins | sample P32metaG_FD_120480 | JGI IMG/M metagenome (GOLD analysis project Ga0182024, IMG submission 120480) | Permafrost microbial communities from Stordalen Mire, Sweden - P3-2 metaG (Illumina Assembly) | ecosystem: Environmental > Terrestrial > Soil > Wetlands > Permafrost | place: Sweden: Stordalen... | reverse complement strand
GTCGGCCTTGACCCGGGGAATGGATCCAGGATAGGTGTCGAGATATCCCTGCTGACTGAAAACGCCCGCCTGATAATCCGGACGGCCCCAGCCGCGCATCAGAATTGAGCCCAGGGAAATCCCCGTATCCGAAGTCAACGGTTCCGCGTAGATGAAGCTTACTTTCTGCATGACTTCGTTGGTGAAGGTTTCCGGTCCGCCATTCAGAGAGATCAAAACTTCCGGGCCATGCTGGCGTGCTGTCGAAAGAATTTCATCCAGTATCTGGGTCGTAGACCGTTTCTGGTGCCACTCGTATCGAAGATCGCGGGCTTCACGAGTTTTGAAACCCTCGCGATAAGGATCTCCCGCATGGCTGGAATTCCAAGCCTCCTCGGTATGTTGGCAGTAACAAAATGGGTCCCGTCCATCGCTGTTGTAAAGTACGAACTGAATTCCAAAGATATCTAGAAATAATTCGTCGATCTCATAGCGCGAGAACAGCTCATTCATCATGGCCAGAACATACTGGCGGTAAGGACTGTCGAGACAAGTGATGAACCAGCGGTAGCGCTGCTGCTCGCCATTGGCATTGATCCATCCCCAGTCCGGATGGGTGAGCACCGCCTGATTGTTAAATTGCAGACTAAAATAGCAAACCACTGACAGGCCCATCTTCCGGGCAATCTTGACTTCCTCGCCAAAGAAGTCTCCTTTCAGGTGGGGATGTCGCACCGCCACATCGCTCTGGTAAAAGGCATAGCCCCAGTGATCCTGGGAATAAAACATCATACTTTCGGCTCCGGCATCCCGGGCTGCAGCGAGGGCGGTTTCCACATTGATCTCGAAATTGCCCTCGGGCGGCGTGTGGCATTCCCACTCCATCATCCGATAGGTCTTGTTGGGAGGGACGATCCTTGGGCCTGCCTGACTTTGTGCCGGAGCGGCGCCAGCGGCAAGCAGGGTTTTCTTCAAGGGAACTGGAAGAAACAGCGAACCGGCCAGAACTGAGCTTTTTCCTAAAGTCTGAAGGAACTGCCTGCGCGGCCACACAGCAGAATCAGAAAGGGGCTTGGTCATTGAGGCCTCTTGGTTAAAGAGTCAACAAATAAGAACTGCTCAGCTGTAAACGATTACATGCGCCTTGCAGCATAACAGAAGCGACCGTGTTTTGATTCCTGCAATTCTTAAGAAAGCGGCCGAGTTGACGGAATGCCTACCATTCCCCAAACACCTGGCGAGCATTCGTCTTGTCCACCCGCAGCACCGGATTGCGCACCCAGCGCGGCACAAGAGGCCAGCCGTTGGCAACGTCACGGGCAATGCGCGCCGTGTGAATTCCCTCAAACGAGGGCGATTGGGTGCAACTGCCGTACATCTCTCCGGCAAGAATGGCTTCCAGTCCTTCTTTGCTCGAGTTGATCGAGACCAATTTCACTTGTTGCAGCCTTCCTGCGGATTTGATGGCCTGCAGAGCGCCTACGGCCATGTTGTCGTCCTGCGCCATAATTGCGTTTAGATCCTGGTAAGTTGTCAAGTAATTTTCCGCCACGGCTGTTGCTCGGGCCCGATCCCAGCGCGCGGTCTGCCGATCCAGAATCTGAATCCGGGGAGCCAGGCGCCTCAGTTCGTCAATGAAAGCAGTGGATCTCCAGTAGGCGGCATCCTGTCCGGGATTGCCCTCAATGATGGCGATTTTGCCCTGACCGTTGAGCGCCTCAGCCATCAATTGGGCGGCGATGACGCCCTCCTCCACCATGCTGGCCCCAATGAACGACTTGAAACAGGGCAACACCGATTCCTCCGTCCAGCTGTTGGTGCAGACCAGCGGAATTCCCGCGGCATAGGCTTTTCGGACACTGGGAACGATGGCTTTCGCGTCCACCGGCCAGAAACAAAGCACATCCACGCGCTTGCCGATGAGATCCTCGGCCTGAGACGCTTGCCGGGCCGGGTCATTGTCGGCATCCAAAGCGATTACTTCCAGATTCAGCCGCTTGGCCTCGATATCAAAAGCTTTGCGGTATCCGGCGAGAAACGGCGCCGCAGTGGAAATCATCAATAAGCCCACTTGAGCGGGGCGGTTCTCGATCCACTGCCAATTGTCTGGCGCCCGGTTAGGCAATACTGCTGGCAGCTTTTCAAGGATGGCGTCAGCTCCTCTCAACCCGCCCCCTTGCGGCGCGGGTGCGGTTGACGAGGAGGGACCGGATGAAGTCCCCGCCGGTCTTTCACAGGCCGTCTGGGAGAGGGCGACTCCACTTGCCAGCAAGGATGAATAATAGAACCATTCTCTTCGGGAAAGACTTTTTTGATTGCTCAAGCACGACCTCCTCGGTTCATCGAAAGTGCCTTTGCGGGGCTGCCCTTCTTCCAGGGCAGCAGTCATTTCAGTCAAATCTGATCTTCGCGCGTTCTCTCGCTCGCGCTAGGGCTGGGTTGTGTGTGCGGTGCGCTGCGTCGAATGACGCCGCGCGCTGTCCAGGCCGGCAACCACGATCAGTACAGATCCCTTAATCGCCCATTGGTAGGCTGGGGAAACGTTGAGCAAATTCAATCCGTTGGAAAGCACCCCAATCATTGCCATCCCAATGACCGTGGAAAGAATTCCTCCCTGCCCACCGGACAGGCTCGTTCCGCCCAGCACTACGGCAGCGATGGCTTGCAAGGGGGTGTCCCGTCCGACGATGGGAGAGCCTGTATTAAGGCGTGACGCCAGGATCATACCCGAAAAAGCTGCCAGCACGGCACACAGCACATACGCCCAGCATTCTCGCGATTCCACGGCAATATCTGCCAGCCGGGCGGCCTCCCGATTGCCGCCGATGGCATACAGGTCCCTTCCGAATTGGCTGTGTTGCAAAAGCGTATGTCCAGCGAGAATGACGAGGCCAAAAAACAGGATGGGCAAAGGAATGTAGAGAAAGAATCCCCCGCCCAACATCTCGAAATCGCCCCCAGGGCCTGGTATGGGATGCCCTCGGCTCAGCCAGAATGCCGCTCCCTGCACTGCCGCCATCGTTCCCAAGGTAACAATCAAGGAATTGAGTTTGATTTTTCCAATCAGGACTCCGTTGAGAAGTCCCACGCCAGCCCCTGCCAGCAGTGCCAGCAGTCCGGCAAAACCGATCCCCAGAGGCAGCCCGATCACAAACAGAACCCCACTGAGAGCGGTCACTGCCCCAACGGATAGATCCAGACCGCCGCACAGGATGACGACCGTCAAGCCGCAAGCAACAATCCCGTCCATGGACATCTGCAATAGCACATTCCGCAGATTGGCCGGCTGAATAAAACGAATCTCCAATGTCGAGATCCCAAAAACAAGCACTGCCAGCAATAAGAGCCGTCTTGAGTTTCCTTCAGCAAGAAAGCGCCGGATCATTGGGGCAACCTGCGTCGGTAAAGATCAAATGCGACCGCCAGGACGATAATCAGTCCGGTAGCGATACGCTGCACCTCATAAGATTGACCTGCCAGCACCAGCAGATTGCTGAGAACGCCCAGCAGCAAGACCCCCGCCAGCGTCTGGCGGATGCTGCCTGCCCCACCGCGTATGCTCGTGCCGCCAATGACCACGGCAGCAATCGCGTCCAACTCATAACCTTCGCCGGCATCGGGCGCAGCCACGCCGAGCCGGGAGGCTAGTACCACTCCCGCGAGTGCGGCACAAGTGCCGGTGGCTGCATAGCTCAGCGCAAGAAGATTTCGGGAAGGCAATCCAGAGAAGAACGCCGCCCGCTCATTGCTGCCCACGGCGAACAATGCCGCGCCAATTGTGGTGTGATTGAGCATGAGTTGCGATATCAGGGCGACACTCAAAAAGACGATCACTGGTGCGGGGACGCCCGCCAGGCTATTGCGTCCCAGCACCAGGAATGCAGGATTTTCGTTGTATTGAATAAATCCTGCAGTGAACAGATTGGCGGAGGCGTACACCAGATACCGGGAGCCCAAGGTTACGATCAGCGGATTGATCGCATAGCGGCTAACCAGGATACCGTTCATCAGTCCCGCCCCGGCTCCCAGCGCTAACGGGCAGAGCATGCCGAACCAGACGTTGGTTTTCGCCAACTGGATTGAGAGAACCCCGGACAGGGCAAGTATCGCCCCGACTGAAAGGTCAAAACCTCCGCCGATCATGACAATTGTCATCCCCGAGGCGATGATTCCATTGATGGCAACTTGCCGCAGCAGGTTAATTACATTTCCCGAAGTGAAGAAAGTGGGAGTCGTCCAGTAGATAAGAAGGACCGCCAGAATTGCGGTTACCGATGCGAGGAACTTCAGCTCTCGAGCGTGCCACCAGGGAAACCGCCTTCGCACTTGCATAGTCGAGAATTACGGGATCGCCAGCTGCGAGCCAAGACTCGGTTCCGGGCGCTCCAGCTGAAGATTCGGTTTACATTCTCAAAAGTTTATCTTAGGATGTTTGCGATAATCGATGGTCAAACGCTAAGCAGTATCGTTCATCTATCATCTGAATTCAATCTTGTTCTTGCCAAGGCCGCATCACCCCGAGCGTGGAAAGCATCCCACGACTGGGCGGTTGGACTGTGGTGTCAACGCCGAGAAAACAGAATTTCCCGTCAGCAACGAACTGCAGCGCGTGGGCCTTGGCTTGGAGCGTTTGGCACGAGTTTCCGGTAATCCCTGTCGCCTGAGGCCTCCCGCGGAGGAATTATTAAGATGAGCGCCTATCAAATGCTGATCGACGGACAGTGGAAATCCAACGGCCACACGATGCCTGTTGTGAGTCCTAGTAATGAAGAAGTCATTGCCACCGTCCCGGTTGCTTCACCGGACGATGTGCAATGGGCGCTTGATTCGGCCTTCAAGGCGCAAAAGGAATGGGGAAAGCGTTCGGGCGTGGAGCGCGGGGCTGTCCTTCGGCGCTTGGCGGAGCTGGTGGAGCGCGACAAGGACCGGTTGGCTCAGTTGCTGTCGCAGGAGCAAGGCAAACCGCTGCATGAAGCTGTTGGAGAAATTGCTTTTGGCAAGAGCTGGCTCACCTATTACGCCGAGTTTGATCGCCGAATCGAAGGCGACATTCTTCCCTCAGAGAATCGGAATGAACAGATCTGGATTTTACGGGCGCCCGTGGGAGTGGTGGTGGGGATCATTCCCTGGAACTACCCCTCTGCCGTGGCCATCCGCAAGATTGCACCCGCGCTGATTGCCGGCAACAGCATCATCCTCAAGCCGCACGAAGATACGCCGCTTTCCGCTCTGGAGTTGGCCAAATTGGCGGAAGAGGCCGGAGTGCCTCCGGGAGTGCTCAATGTCGTTACCGGCCCAGGAGAAACGGTAGGCGAGGCTCTGGTCAAGAGTCCCATTCCGCGGCTCATCAGCTTCACGGGAAGCATCCCCACCGGGAAGCGGATCATGCACAATGCCGCTGACCACGTGACCATGGTTTCACTCGAAATGGGGGGCAAAGCGCCTTTCATCGTGATGGAAGATTGCGATTTGGATGCCGCTGTCAAGGCGGCCGTGTTTTCGCGCTTCCTCAATTGCGGCCAAGTTTGCATCTGCAACGAGCGCACCTATGTGCACAAAGACGTTGCTGAGCCCTTCCTGAAGAAATTCGTAGCTGAGGTACAACACCTGAAAGTTGGGAATCCGCTGGAGCCAGGCGTGCAACTCGGTCCAAAGGTCAACCGGGAAGAATTGGAAAAGGTGGAACGCTACGTGAACCAGGCCTTGGGCGACGGCGCTAAGGCGCTGACCGGCGGCCGGCGTCGATCTGGCGGCTCGTTTGATCGCGGATACTGGTATGAACCCACCGTTCTAGTCGGGGTTCGACAGGACATGACAATTATGCGCGAAGAGATCTTTGGCCCAGTGATCCCGGTGATGGAGTTTTCAAATTTTGAAGAAGGCCTGCGGCTCGCCAATGATTCCCGCTACGGACTGGCGGCATACCTTTTCACGAATGACATGAATCGCATCATGCGGGCGGTGCGAGACCTGGAATGTGGAGAGCTTTATATCAACCGCGGACCGGGTGAATCCATCCACGGTTTTCACAGTGGCTGGAAGGAGAGCGGCATTGGTGGAGACGACGGAAAGTACGGTCTGGAGCACTACCTCCAGAAAAAAACGGTTTACCTGAGATTCGAAGCCTAGATTTGAAACTCGGCGCATGACTGTCGAGAGCTGGCCACCGATGAGCGATGCGGCTTCCGACTTCCGTTTAGCGATGCTGGCAGACGATGTGACCGGCGCATGCGATGCCGGAGTGCAGTTCAGCCTGCGCGGCGCGGCCACTCGAGTCTACCCGGATCTTCCCCAGAAACCAACTGCTCTTTCTGCGGTTTCAGTGCTGGTCAGTCATAGCAGGGACGACGCCCCCGAGGCGGCAGGCCGCAAAGTTCAGCAGGCCTGCGATTGGATCGCAGCCTCTGGCACGAAACTCTGTTACAAGAAGATTGACTCAACCCTCAAGGGGAATGTGGGCCCTGAACTGGAGGCGATCCGAAGCAAGTTTCCAGACCGTCTCATTCTGTTGAGCCCATCGTTCCCGAAGATGGAACGCATTCTTCTGGATGGTTGGCTTAGGGTTCGCTCCAGCGAAGCAATTGAACCAATCCATTTGCTCTCGCTGTTAGCGAGCCAGGGAGCCCGCAGGTTGACCCATATCCCTCAGCCTGCCGGAGCCGGTGTGAGCGATACGCTGGTGGAACGCATCCGGCGAGCCGAGGCGACCGGGGCCCGCATAATCGTTATCGATGCCGTTTCGGAGAGTCACCTTCGGGCAATTGCCAAGGCTGCGATTCAGATCGCTCCGCAACCCTTGCTGGTGGGATCCGCCGGACTGGCGGTTCCCTGGAGCGAGTTGCTCTTGAAAACTGGGAACCTTGCTGCGGATGGAGCAAGAGAACCGGCCGGTGGTGTGCCCACGCTCTCTGCAGCTTCTGCCGCTGTCTCGGCGGCAGGCCCGGTTGTCCTCTGCATCGGTTCGACTAATCCCGTGACGTGTCAACAACTGCAGCGCTTGGCAGAAACTCAAAGCGTCCTGACGTTTAACTGCCAACAGGACGATCCCAATCAAGCCCTGGCCGCTCTGGCGCGGGGTTGCCATCTGGCCGTTTCAGTACTTCGGGGTTCAGTGGACGAGCGGAATCTCCGGCGTCTGTTTTCTGCAATTGTGGAAACATCTCGCGGGAGAGGATTGTTGTGCTCCGGCGGAGACACCGCACGGCTGGTGTGCACCTCTTTGGGAGTTCAGGCAATTCAACTGGGCGGTGAAATTCTGCCCGGGTTACCTTGGGGGACGCTAATAGGTGGCCCAGCCGACCTCTTTCCTATTTGCACCAAGGCCGGGGGATTCGGGAACCCTGAGGCTCTTTGCCAGGCAGTGAGTTTTCTCGCGGCCCGACCGCGATACCAGGAGAATCATCACAGTGACTTCTGAAATTCTTAACGCTCCCTACTTGGCCAAGCTGCAGAAGTTCGATTCAGCCACTATCGCCAACGTAATCGAGCTGTTTGACGTCCGCTCCTACGTGGCGGGCTACAGCAACCTCACCCTCAAGGCCATTTATCCGAAGCTGCCCCCTGCGGTGGGCTATGCCGTGACCGCCACCTTTCGGGCGGCTTACCCTGCGGACTCGGGCGATTCCTACGGAGGCATGCCGCAATTGATTGCCGACGCGATGGCGACGCCCGCCCCTAGAATCGCTGTTTTCCAAGACCTGGATGACCCACCCCGCGCTGCAACCTACGGTGAAATAATGGTCACGACGTTTCAGAAGTTTGGCTTCTCAGGCCTGATCACCAGCGGAGCCGCGCGAGACATTGAGCAAGTGGATCGTTTGCAGTTTCCTTGCTGGGCTTCATCGGTTATTGTGTCGCACGGCTACTGCCGTTTTCTCGACGTGAATGTGGCCTTGACGGTGGGAGGGTTGGAGGTGAAACCGGGCGATCTGTTGCATGCCGATGCCAATGGGATTGTGAATATTCCGCATGAAATTGGGGCAGCGGTGGCAGAGCTAGGCGAACCATACATTCAGGCCGAAGAGATCATCCTGCACTACCTGCGAAGTTCCCAGCCAACAGTGGAAGGATATGGCGAGGCTGTGCTGAAAGCCAAACACCGCATAGCTGAACTGAAAGAGCGCGCTCGTTCGCTGCTGGCAAGGCCATGACTCCGACAGTCCAAGCCGTGATCGCAATCACGATGGGCGATCCCGTCGGGATTGGTCCCGAGATCATTGTCAAGGCTCTGGCCGATCACGCTGTGTTGTCGATGGCGCGCTGGGTGATTGTCGGTAATGCGGACGTTTGGCGAGAGACCGTTGCCACTGTGGGGATTGATGTTCCCGCGAACGTGGTTCCGCGACTGCAGGATGCGGAAGCCGGATCTGCGACAGTGTTTCTTGACCGGCGACAGCTGCAAGGCGTGCCGCTGCGTCCCGGGAAGTTGAGCGCGGCGTGCGGTCTGGCGGCACTGGACTATGTTCGGACCGCCACCCTGCTTGCCCTGCACCGCGAGGTGGATGCTATGGTCACTGCTCCATTGAACAAGGAAGCGGTGGTTCTGGCCGGAGTGCACTTCACTGGGCATACGGAGTACATCGCGGAGTTGTGCGGAGTAGCCGATTCGCGAATGCTGCTCATCAATGACCGGCTTCGTGTGGTGCACGTGACCACTCACTGCTCGCTGCGTCAAGCCTGTGAGCCGACCGTGGAGCGTATTGTTCGCACCATCGAACTCGGACAGGGGAGTCTTCAACTTCTTGGGTTCCAGTCCCCTCGCATTGCCGTGTGCGGGCTCAATCCCCATGCAGGAGAGAACGGCCTCTTCGGCAACGAAGATGCAGCTTTGATTCTCCCGGCGGTTCAGGCGGCCCATTCTGCGGGCATCGATTGCCAGGGTCCTTTCCCGGCAGACACGCTTTTCACCAAGGCGATTCGCGGAGAATTTGACCTGGTGGTCGCCATGTATCACGACCAGGGCCACATTCCGATGAAGCTGATGGATTTCGAGAATACCGTGAACGTTTCGCTGGGCCTCCCGATTATCCGCACGTCTGTCGATCACGGCACGGCCTTCGATATCGCAGGAAAAAATAGCGCCGATGCCAGAAACATGAAGGCTGCCTTGAGGCTGGCTGTGTCCATGGCGCAGCGGAGAATCCAGGGGCATTCAGGCCAGCGATAATCTCGATACTCGAAAAGGACCATTCCCTCTTTTGCTATGGAGATCGACTGATGCCATCTTTCCGCGCAGAGCCTCTGAAACAGATAGGCAGTCAGATTTTTGCCGCAGCCGGAGCCACCGATCACGAGGCCCGGATTGTTTCCGACTCGTTAGTGGAAGCTAACCTGGCCGGGCACGACTCGCACGGGATTCTGCGGATTCCAGAATATGTCGGCTGGATGGAGCAGAAGCTCGTGACCAGGGGCGCTCATATTAGGATTGTGCAGGAGACGGACTCGTTCGCCGTGGTGGATGGCGGCTGGGGTTTCGGCCAGGTGGTCGGTCGAGAGGCCATGGAGGTGGCGATCAGAAAAGCGGAGCAAGCCGGCATCGGGACAGTCTCTGCCAGCCAGTGCTGCCACCTTGGCAGAGTAGGAGATTATCCGATGATGGCGGCAGCCAGAGGCATGGCGGCCGTGATGTTTGTGAACACTCATGGCGCCGGGAAGCTGGTAGCGCCTTGGGGCGGGAAGAGTCGCCGACTGTCTGCAAATCCGATCTCGATCGCCATCCCTCGCAAAACCGGAACTCCGATTCTTGTGGACATTTCCACCAGTGCTATTGCCGAGGGCAAAGTGCGAAGCATGCTGAACCGCAACGTTCCCGTCCCGCCTGGCAGTATCATGGACGCTAACGGCTATCCGACTACGGATGCATCCAAGTTTTATGGACCGCCAGCCGGAGCACTTTTACCATTCGGAGGACACAAGGGTTTCGCGTTGGGGCTGGTGACCGACATTCTCGCGGGGGCTCTCTCGGGAGGCGGCTGCAGCCGCAAGGACGCTGACAGGGTTGGCAATACCTTTCTCGTCTTCGTTGTCGATATCGACCGTCTGCGGGGCGAACAGTTCTATGCCGACGTCGAACAGTTGATCGAATATGTCAAGAGTAGCGCGTTAGCCCCCGGCTCCACGGAAATTCTCGTCCCCGGCGAGCCCGAAGCTTTGGAAAAGGAGCGCCGCCAGCAGAACGGCGTTCCCGTCGATGGGGAAACCTGGCGCCAGATTACGGAAATCGGCAGGAAGTATGGAGTCAGTGTGCCGCAATGATGCAGGATCGGCAGCAAGCCCTGGTTCAACAATCCTTGGTTCAACAAGCCTTGGTTCTTGAGGACGTCGAGAAGTTCAAGCTCCGGGCGCTACCTGTCCCAACTCCTGGAGACCGGGAGGTTCTGATCCAGGTTGGTGCAGTTGGGATTTGCGGCACGGATCTGCATATTTTCCACGGGCTGGCAAACTACTGCCGGGATTCGCGTGGCCTTCCGATCCCTTTGTCCTCACAGCCGCAGGTGCTGGGTCATGAATTCTGCGGATGGGTGGAGGCCATGGGACCGTCCGTGCGCCGGTGCAGGGTTGGGGACCTTGTGGCCGTTGACCAGTTTCTTTCCTGCGCTTCCCTGAACCGTCCGTCGCCCTGCGAGTACTGCGTATCGGGTGACACCCATCAGTGCGAGTTCGGCCAGGAACTTGGCATTACCGGTCCACCCGGGGCTTTCAGCCAGTTCGTGGCAGTTCCGGAGACAAATGTTCTCGTTCTACCACCACGGTTTGATGTTGCCAAGGGTGCGCTGATCGAGCCGCTGGGCTGCGTCATTCATGCCTGTAACCGGCTGGAGAAGGCCGGGGCGCGATACTCGTTTAACGGGCTTCACCGCATTCGCCGGATGCTGATCCTGGGGCTCGGGCCTAGCGGCCTGCTGTTCATTCAGTACCTGCGCAATGTAATGGGGTTTGACGGCGATCTTTTCGCAGCCGACTTGTACGAGACCAAGCTCGAATTGGCCGCGCAGTTCGGCGCCTCACCCGTAAATATCCGAAAACAGGACCTGGTCTCTGAGATTCACAGCAAGACCGAGGGTAAGAAGCTTCATTGCATCATCGAGGCCGCTGGCAGCGGCTCGGTGTTCGATATCGTGCCGGCTCTGCTGCGCCGCCAGGCCACGGTTCTGTTTTACGGAGCGGGACACTCAGGCCGCGACATTAGCTGCCTCACCCCCTTTCAGGCTTCAGAAATTCATCTGGTGACTTCGGGCGGCGCCTCGGGAGGGTTTGATCCCGATGGAAACCCATCCACCTACCGGGCGGCAATGCAAGCCATACACGACGGAAGAATCGAAGTGAATCCGCTGATCAGTCACCGCTATCAGCAGCTCGTGGAACTTGAGCAGGCATTTGTACAGGATTTCCGGAGTCCAGAATACATCAAAGGGATCTTCACCCGGGGCGCCTGATTCGTGAACCGATAGGGATCTGTACTCCCGCGCCTAGCTCGTAGGGTGTCGGCATCCAACGAGCAATTGGATTATCCAGCAGCTACGAGAGGCCTTCCCTTACGAGGCGGTCCCCAAGTTCCTAGTATTCGATCACGACGCGAAGTACGGATTCGCAGTGGCCGAGACCATCGAATCGATGCAGATTACGCCGGTGCGAACGTCGATTGGAAGTCCTTGGCAGAACGGAGTGGCTAAGCGCTGGGTTGGCAGCTGCCGCCGCGAGTTGCTCGACCACTTAATCACGTTGAACGAGCGACATCCGAAGCGGCTTCTCTCTGATTACGTCTTCTACTTTGTCTGCCCGCTCCACGTAATGACAGGGCGGTCCTTATAGACATGTGAGCGGCCTGAAAGTTCGCGCTGCGATGGCGGGTATGTCGCTTTCCGATTATTTGTTAGCTGAGATCAAAGAAATTGCGGAACGACCCACGCTTCGAGAATTGTGGGAGCGGCTGCACAAGCGTAAGCCGGTTTCAGCGCAGGTCGATGCCGTTCGCCTGTTGCGAGAAGAGCGCGAGGCACGATGATCGTCCTCGATGCGTCTGCCGCAGTTGACTGGCTTCTTCAGACATCCGCGGGCCAGAGCATCGAGAAGCGAATTTATTCGCGTAACGAAACCCTGCACGCGC
>Ga0182024_10020485_pt1 | contig 12085 bp, 9 predicted proteins | sample P32metaG_FD_120480 | JGI IMG/M metagenome (GOLD analysis project Ga0182024, IMG submission 120480) | Permafrost microbial communities from Stordalen Mire, Sweden - P3-2 metaG (Illumina Assembly) | ecosystem: Environmental > Terrestrial > Soil > Wetlands > Permafrost | place: Sweden: Stordalen... | reverse complement strand
CCTTCCTTCGCGCTTTCTGGAGGAGATTCCGGGACGGCTGATCGAGGATCTTGGCTCGCCGATGCGTCGTGGCGGCGGCATGAGCGGGCACGGGGGCGGTTCGTGGGGTGGCGGCTACGGCTCGAACTATCGAACTGGCCTGGCCGCGGGTGCGGATGGTGACTTTGAGGGTGGCCACTATAGCTATGAGGATGAGGACCAGAGTTCGGGCGCGGGTACTCCGGGAAGAACACCCGCCCGAGCGCCTTACGCGGGAGTGAAGGCGACGCCGTATCCGAAAGCTGGGGTAACGGTCTGGCCTCCGCAGCGCAAGCCGGCCCCGCCGTCTGCGGCAAAGCCGGGCGAAAAGCAGCCCGACTCGATCGACAATATCGCGCAGTTTTTCGGAGGGCGAGGCAGCTTTGCCCGCCCGAAAATGGAGGTTCCAGCGGCATCTGTCGCTCCGGGAATCAAGAAGGGAAGCCGCGTCCGTCACGGAAAATATGGCGAGGGAACGGTAATTATGCGCGAAGGAGACGGCGAAGATGCGAAACTTACAGTACACTTTGCTAAATTTGGGGTGAAGAAGCTGATCGAAAAGTTTGCGCAACTGGAAAGAATGTAGCCCGAACCAGGAACGGACCCAATCCCTCCCCATAAGATCAAGCCCGATTTTTTCAGCGATTCCGGGCAATTCAAACCACAGGAAAAGAGAAGAAGATGGCAAACACCAAGGCAGTTGAAGACGTACTCGAACGCAAGAAGATCAAGCGCGCAGCCCGCAAAAAGGCCGCTCCGCAGGGGCCCCGCACCGGAGCCCGAGGCGAGAACAAGCAGAAGTTGAAGAAGGCGGCACGCGGCCAGTCCAAGCGCAAGTAGCGCCAGGGCAAGTCAGCGGAAGGGGCTCCTGAGTTTCTGGCAGGAGCCTTTTCCAGTCTTGTCCTGTCGTGGCTGGTCCTGTATTGTTGGGCAAACTGGATTCGACAAGTAGTCTCCGGCAGGCGAAATCCCAGGCGAGGAGCTTTCCACTGGCAAGCCAACTGCTGTCCCGCAAGTCCATCGACAAGCTGATTCTGGATTCTGAAAACCCCGAGCACAGTCTGAAGAAGACGCTCGGCCCGTGGTCTCTGACCGCGCTGGGCATTGGTGCGGTCATTGGCTCCGGGATTTTCACGGTCATTGGGACGGCGATCTCGGGAAGTCAGTCCAGCGTTTCGGAGTGGAAAGAGGCTCCGATTTCCGACATTGTCCTTCACGCGATTCAGCACACCGCGCTTTCGGGTGGCAGGCCTGGCGCAGGGCCCGCAATTTCCATATCGCTGATTCTGGTGGCGATTGTGTGCGCGTTGACCGGGCTTTGCTATGCCGAATTGGCATCGATGATCCCTATCGCGGGGTCGGCTTATACCTATGCTTACGCGACGATGGGTGAACTCGTGGCCTGGATTATCGGTTGGGATCTGATCCTTGAGTACGCGGGGTCGAATATGACAGTCAGCGTTGGTTTCGCTGCGCATGTGGTCGATTTTCTGGACTGGTTTGGCCTTCATCCATCACCGAAATGGATCACTCCTGCGTATCTCTCAGACGGTATGACGGATCTCCAGGGCAACGTACTCTATAACGCTGGCTGGCACTTCGGCTTCAATATCCCGGCTTTCCTGATCGTCCTTCTGCTGACGGTCCTCCTCGTCCGGGGGATTCAGGAGTCAGCGAAAGCGAATAATGCCATGGTGGCGATCAAGATTGCTGCCATTCTGATCTTTGTCTTCGCTGTGCTTGGCTATATTCATCCAGGCAACTGGCATCCTTACATGCCGAATGGTTTTTCGGGTGTGCTAACGGGTGGGTCGATCATCTTCTTTACTTACATCGGATTTGACTCTGTCTCGACAGCAGCCGAAGAGTGCAAGAAGCCGCAGCGGGATTTACCCATCGGCATCATCGCTACGCTCATTGTTTGTACCGTATTGTATTTGTCAGTCGCCGTTTGCCTTACGGGTCTGGTTCCGTGGCGCTCAATGATCGACGACGCGGCACCGGTCGTCAATGCTCTCAAGAAGCTCTCTGTGCTGCCCGGGGGGCATCCCCTTCACTGGGTGCGCCTCATCGTATTGGTTGGCGCTCTTATGGGCATGATCTCTTCGCTGCTGGTGTATCAGCTGGGTCAGTCCCGGGTCTGGTACTCGATGTCGCGGGACGGTTTGTTGCCGAAGATCTTCAGTAAAATCCATCCCATCTTTCGAACGCCCAGTTTCTCTACCTGGGTCGCCGGTTTTCTGGTGGCTATTCCTTCCGGGCTGTTTGATATCGAATTGCTGGCTAATCTATCCAACATCGGCACACTTTTCGCCTTTGTTCTTGTGTCGATTGGCGTTCTCGTTCTTCGCTACAGGGAGCCGGAACGGCCTCGCGGCTTTCGCGTTCCCTTTGGCCCCATCATTCCAGTGCTGAGCGTCGTCTTCTGCATTCTGCTCATGAGCGGGCTCCCGGTCATCACATGGTTTCGCTTCTTTATCTGGTTGGGAATAGGACTACTGATCTACATTTTCTACAGCCGTCACCGGTCCGAGTTCGCTCCGGTTCGCCCGGGCGCAATAAAATAAGGCATGTCTGACGAAGTTTTCGATTTTATCCGCAGGCTGCCCAAGGCCGAGCTCCATCTGCACCTTGAAGGGACGATAGAGCCCGCCACGCTTGTGGAACTAAGCCAGCGCGTCGACACCGGTTCGGGCGTCGAGCCACTTACGCTCGAAGCCGCCGAAACGCTGTACCAGTACACAGACTTCTCCGGTTTCCTCGAAGCATTCAAGGCCGTCACCCGCCGCCTGCGCGGCCCGGCTGAGTATGAACTCGCCGCGTATCGCATGATCGAACAGCTTGCGGCGCAGGGCGTCGTCCATGCCGAGGTCTACATCTCCGTCGGAGTGGTCTACTTCTGGCGCAAGGAAGAGGATGCCGCCGACCCGCAGCTCTTCGAGAAGATCTTTGCCGGACTCGAACGCGCCCGTGAGCGCGGTGAACGCGACTTCGGCGTGACCCTATATTGGATCTTCGACGCGGTGCGACATTTTTCCGTGCCTGAGGCGGAGCGTGTCTTTCGCCTGGCCGCGAAGATGCGCGGGCAATACCCCTCCATCATCGGTATCGGCTTGGGCGGCGATGAGCGTGTGGCGGCATCCGAGCCATTTCGCGAAATGTATGCCGAGGCCGCCGCAGCTGGCCTTCGCCTCACCAACCACGCCGGGGAAACGACCGGCCCGGAGGCCATTCGGGAAGCGCTCTCCATCGGCTCGGAACGCCTCGGCCACGCTCTCTCCGCCATTCGCGAACCAGATCTCATCGTCGAACTTCGCAACCGCCAGATTCCTCTCGAGCTCAATCCCAGCTCCAACGTGCGCACCGGTGTTTGCCCGTCATTCTCAGAGCACCCCATTCGGCGCTATTTCGACGAGGGTTTGCTGGTGACGATCAACTCGGACGACCCGGCCTTCTTCGGGTCGACCGTCGAGAACGAGTACCGTCTCGCCCACACCATCCACGAATTCAGCAGAGAAGAGCTCAAGGCGTTGGCCGCCAATTCCTTTCGCGCCAGCTTTCTGCCGGACGCGGACAAGGCTCAATGGCTCTCCCGAATCGAATCGCACGCGTAAAGGTAGCGTCCCGTTGACAATGCGCATTATGGACAGTCTTAGCTAACATTGGGTTATTATTTGCTCAGGGGGAATTTCCGCCATGCCGGAGAACGAAGCCGCAGAAAACAATACATCTACGAGTCATGCTGCGCTGCGTGCGATCGGATGGGTATCGGTGGGTCTTGGTATCGCAGCCGTCAGCCTCTTTGTAGGCCGCGAATTGCGCAAGCGCTACCAGTTCAATCACCGCACCCCGTACGACTTTTATGCCAACGCCGGCGCTCAGACGGTCTCGGAATTTGGCATGGGGGTGTAGCATAGCGCGACGCGTACTGCCCTTTGCTCAGTACTGCTTTTCGTCGCGGGTTTGAATGGATGTACGGCAAACCCGCAGGCGAGCGCGAATATAGCTTTCATGGGCGATTCGATTACCGCCCTGTGGTACCTTCCAAAGAGCAATTTTGGCATCTCGGGGAATACGACTACCCAGATGACCGCCCGCTTCTCGCGGGATATCTCCGGCGGGCGCTATAAGGCCGTCGTGATCCTCGGTGGAACGAACGATGTACGGATTTACACCAGGCCATTCGATGAAGAAGTCGATACCGCTGTCAGCAACATCGCAGCGATGGCGGCAGAGGCTGAGAAGCAGAATCTCGAGGTCGTTCTCTGCGCCATCCCTCCCATTCGAGGGCTGGATCCCAGAGTTGTCCAACTGAATGCAGCCATTCAGGCTCTCGCCGAGCAGCACCAATACAAATTCGTCGACTACTACACACCGATGGTGAACCATCCGGGGTACTTCATCGACGGCGAACATCCGAATGACCACGGCTACATCGTCATGCAGGGAACGCTGGCCAGAGTGTTGCCGCTGAATTTCTAGGAGATCAGCGAATCAGGTGGAGACTTTGTGCGCCATTCGGAACGGCAGCGACAATCAGGCGATGATCAAAGGTCGCCAATTGACCTTGGTGATGCTTCGCCAAAGCCAAAAGATAACTGTCTGTTACCTGGGGCGAGGTAAATAGTCGGCCCGTATCAACCTTCCCTCCTTCCAAAAGACTGATGTCGTCCGGCCAGAATTCGTGCCCGGGTTCCATAAAAAAGAGAGCCAGCAGTTCTGCCACCGCTCTAGGACTTCCCGGAGAATTCGTGTATCGAGGATTCTCGACAACCCGAATTGTGCCATTCTCAGTTTGCGGACAAGTTGCCCAGGATTGCCGTCCATGGATAGAGAACCAATGCTGAGCTGGTTCATGATGACCATTTGCAGGATCAATTAGGGCGATCAGAACATTTACATCGAGTAGATAAGTCACGGTAGTTCGTCCAGTAACTGCTTTACAAGTTCAAGTGTCGCGGCTTTGGCGCCGGGTTGTATCGGTAGTAACGGAACGTCGTTCCGAACCATCCTTACCGGCTCGGAAGGTTGAAGTGCCTTCCTCGCAAGAGAAGAAATCACTGCCCCGACCGTCTTCCGCTGAAAATCGGCCAACTCTCTGGCTGCCGCGAGCACGTCATCATCTATCGCCAGTGTCGTACGCATGGAATTCTCCTGCTTCAGCGTCACCTATCTGCATCATGCATCAAGCACCAGATGCGGGTCTTGTCTGTAATTTCCGACGAGGACTACAAGTCTGTCGACCGATCCTCAACAAGTTTCCGCGAGTTGGCAATGAAATCAGCCAACGGTAAAGACCCCTGGTCACCCTTGGCCCGCGTTCGTACGCTGACCGCTTTCGCTTCAGCTTCCTTGTCCCCCATCACCAGGATGTAGGGCACCTTCTGGTTGGCGAAGTCGCGAATCTTCGCGTTCATCTTCTCGTTGCGATCATCGACTTCGACGCGCAGGCCCGCCGCTTCGAGCTCGGCTTTTACCTCGCGAGCGTACTCCTGATGGCGCTCGCTGATCGGCACAAGGCCTATCTGGACAGGGGAGAGCCACAGCGGGAAGGCTCCAGCAAAGTGCTCGATCAGCACGCCGAAGAACCGCTCCACCGAGCCAAAGAGCGCACGATGGACCATCACTGGCTGATGGCGCTCGCCGTCCTCGCCGACATACTCCAGCCCAAAGCGCGCTGGCAGAGTGAAGTCGAATTGCACGGTGGACAGTTGCCAGAGCCGGCCCAGTACGTCAACCAGCTTCACATCAATCTTGGGCCCATAAAACGCCGCCTCGCCCGGAATCGTCCTGTAGGCGATTCCCTTGCGATCGAGAGCTCGCTTCAGCGACCCCGTGGCAAGTTCCCAGTTCTCGTCCGAACCGGCGTATTTGGCGCGGTCGTTCTGGTCCCATGTCGAGAGTTCGACCTTGAATTCCTTGAAGCCAAAGGTGCTCAGCACGGCCTCAGTAAAGTCGATGCAAGCCACTACTTCGTCCTCAATCTGGCTCGGCATGCAGAAAATATGCGCATCGTCCTGGGTAAAGCCGCGCACGCGCAGCAGACCGTGCATCGTGCCCGAACGCTCGTAGCGGTAGACATTGCCGAGTTCCGCCAGCCGCACCGGCAAATCGCGATAGCTCTTTGGCGAATTCTTGTAGATCAGAATGTGACCGGGGCAGTTCATCGGCTTCAGCCGGTACTCGGCGTCGTCCAGCTCCATCGGCGTGTACATATTGCCCGCGTAGTAGCCCTCATGGCCTGAGATCTTCCACAGTTCCCGGCGCATAACGTGCGGCGTAAACACCAGCGAGTAGCCGCGGCGAATGCACTCTTCGCGCATCCAGTCCTCCATGATCTTGCGAATCATGGCGCCCTTGGGATGCCAGAAGATCAGGCCCGCTCCTGCGACCTCCTGAATACTGAAGAGATCGAGCTGTTTGCCAAGCAGACGATGGTCGCGGCGCGCGGCTTCTTCAAGACGGGCAAAGTGCGCGTCGAGGTCCTTCTGCGAAAAGAATGCGGTGCCGTAGATACGCTGCAACTGCGGATTCTTTTCGTCTCCGAGCCAGTAAGCGCCGGCCAGATTCGTAACCTTTACGGCCTTGACTCGACCTGTGGAAGGCACGTGTGGGCCTCGGCAGAAGTCTACAAACTTGCCGTTGCGATAAAAGCTTACCTGCTCGCCTTCGTGCGTGAATTTCGTCACGAAATGCGTCTTCATGAACTCGCCTTCGCGCTCGAATTCGGCCAGCGCTTCTTCGCGTGGCTCCGACTCGCGCACAAAATTCTCATCACGCGCAATGACCTCGGCCATCTTGGCTTCGATCGCGACAAGGTCGTCGGGGGTGAACGGCTTTTCGCGATAAAAGTCGTAGAAGAATCCCTGATCTGTCGCGGGGCCATGACCGAGCTTGGTTTCCGGAAAGAGTTCGAGTACCGCCGTGGCCATCACGTGCGCGGCGGAGTGACGTACAACTTTGAGGGCTTCAGCGTCCCTTTCGGTAATCAGCGCGAGGGTCGTGTCTTCGGTAAGAGGGGTCGAGAGGTCGACCAGGCGCGAAGCTGCGTTGTCCGCCGAGGCGTACATGGCGGCGTCGCTTTCCACCTCGGCCGCGTCGGGCTCGGCTGCGGTCTGCGCGGTCTCCGCCGCTATTGGCGTGAGACGCGCAACCACGGAAACGGCTGCGAGACGCGGAGAAATCGACATGGCGATGTCGGAAGGCGTGGTGCCGACCGGCACTTCGCGCACTGCGCCGTCGGGGAGATGTACCGAGATAGAGTTCGTGCTCATGAGATTTGGGAGTCCTGACTTTTCTACTGCGAATCTGAATCGCGTTCATCGAAAGCGCCGAATAGCCTTTGTTTACCGCTTGTTGCGTCGATTATCGGTGGCGGGAATCGCTTCGAGAACAACCGTTTCAATAACAATTCAGGATAGTCGGATTGGGGGTGCGGCGTCGAGCATGCCTCCGTCCCCCGAAATGTGCCCGGTTTTGCGCAGGTTTTTACGCCGGAGTTTGCGAGGATGACCCAAAAGTGGAGTAACACGCGCGCAAAAGTACGAAAGTAACCCCAGCTTGTGGAATGTAACGATTCTTAATCTGGCGCTACTTTCAAAGTGTGGCCGGGAGAAACCGCTAAGCCCCTGAGGAGAGACCAAGATGCAAGTACTTTTGAAGAGCACCGATTCCGCCGTTGAAACCCGTTGCAGCGTATGTGGCCAGGGATTTGTGATGTTCTGGGAGCGCCAGACCAAGATGGAGCGAACCGAAGCTCTGCGCGAAATCGATTCAACCCTGCGCCATCATCACCATGCCGGCGGCGAGAATGTACACCCTGTGAAAGGCTTCCTCGTCCCCGCGTGGAATGGTCCCATCGCTTTTTCGGGCGCCGCGATTCTGGGTAACGCCCCGGTTTGGGCACTCTAAAACCACACGCGAAAGCAAATGATTCCGGTCTCAACCCTAAGGATTGCGGCAGAGAAAGCCTGACGCTGACTCTCTGCAATCCACCTCAAACCCGACGAGCCGAGCATCAACCTGCCAGGCAGATAATAGAAACGTAAATCAGCTCTTCTGCTTCTCCTCGTGATACTCCATCTCAGTATTGATCGTCCATAAGTTCGACTTATCGGTGATCCCTCGCTGGATGTTATCCACGGCTGTCATCGCCGTCAGCATGGAGTGGTCCTGGTTATTGTATTTATGCATGCCGTTGCGTCCTACCAGAAATAGATTCTCGATGCCATCTGTAAACTCGCGAATCTTGTCGAACTGATCGTAAGTCCCAAAGTAAGCCGGATAAGTCTTTGGCACCCGCACGACGTGTGCATCGAGCACATCTTCGGGCCGCAAGATGCCGATGCGGGAAATCTCTTCCGTGGCCAAAGCGATCATATCTTTGTCGCTCATCTTCCAGATAGCGTCGGTTTGATAGCAGAAGTACTCAAGGCCAATCCAGATCTGATCAGGATCGGCCACCATCGCCGGGCTCCAGTTATTGAAGATCTGCAGACGTCCGACCTGAACGTCCGGCTCCTGGATATAGATCCAGTTATCTTTCAGAGGGCTGCCGTCCTTTTCATGCACAGATAACTTCGAGGCAAGCAGGCCAACGGTAATAAAGTCTCGATAGACTAAACCTTCGCTTACCGCCTGCACTTCCTCTGGAGGCGGAACGGAAAACGCGCGGACGAGCTCCTGCACCGGCATCGTCGAGAAGAAGTAGTCGCCGCTGAAGCTTGTCCGTTCGCCGTCCTTCGAAATCGCCTCAACCGCACTGATGCGGTTGTTGGCGATAATAAGCCGGTCGACGCCCATGCACATGTGCAGTTCGCCGCCGCCCTGGGTGACCAGTTCGGCGGCGTGCTCCCAGAGCTGTCCCGGACCGAGCTTGGGATAGAGAAACTGCTCGATCAGAGAGGTTTCGGTGTCTTTTTGACTTACACCAACGCCTACCCCGGCGCCCTCATTGATGCGTGGCGGAGGGCCGGAGCGGAAAGCTTTCTTCAGAAAGTGAGCGACAACCCCGCGCAGTGAAAGCCCCTTGATGCGCTGCGCGCCCCATTCCGCGCTGATCTGGCTACACGGAACTCCCCAGACTTTTTCGGTGTACGACTCGAAGAACAACCGATAAAGCCGGCGTCCAAATCGATTGATGAGGAAGTCTTCAAGAGTCACCTCCTGCCGTCGTGGGAAAGCCGCCGAACGCATGTAGCTGAAGCCGGCAAGACAGGTTCGCGCGAGGCCAAGATTGAGCAGCGTATCGGCAGTCAGGCGAATAGGGTAGTCGAAGAAGCGGCGAAGAAAGTAAATCCTGCTCTTGCGCGGCCGCAGCAGCATCACGAGATCAGGGTCCGCCGGGGTCGTTTGTTGCGAGCTCAAAGCCGAATTCGACGGCAGACTGCGCTCCTTGCCCTGATACCGGAGCATCATATCCTGCCCGGCTGAGGAGGCGCTGTCCATCGGCATCAGCTCCAGCCACCACTGCATCACGCGGTCCGATTTTGAGAAGAACCGGTGCCCGCCGATATCCATGCGGTTGCCCTTGTAGCGGACAGTACGGCTGATTCCCCCGATGACGTCCGTGGCTTCCAGAACGATTGGCTGAATGTCGGTGCGGCGCAGCAACTCGAGTGCAGCGGTAAGCCCTGCTGGTCCTGCGCCGATGATGATGGCCCTCTGTTTGGTCATCTCGCGGGGGAAACCCTGAAGTAGCCAATGTAGTATACCGATGATATGCGTTACGTCGATCTGCCCATTCCCGCCAACGGCTGCGCCGCGAAGATTTCTGTACTGGGTTTCGGTTGTGCTCCTCTCATGGGCAGGGTCGGCCGCAAAGACTCTCTGATCGCACTCGCGGCCGCGGAGAGCGCGGGCATCAATTTCTTCGATACCGCGCCATCTTATGGCTACGGCGAGAGCGAGAGTCTGTTAGGCAGCTTTCTCAAGGGACGCAGGCAGTCGATGGTGATCTGCACCAAGTTCGGGATTCTGCCCTCCAAGCCTGGCTGGAAGCAGAAGGTCAAGCCGTTTGCGCAGGCGGCAATTCGAGTTTTTCCGGGATTGCGAAAGCACGCTCGCAGGCAGGCCGCCGGGGAGAGCAGTGGTGGGCATTTCTCTGTTGACGTGCTGCATAAGTCTTTCGATGCCAGCCTCCGTGCCCTGCAGACCGACTACGTGGACATGCTGATCATGCACGCTGCTCCGCTCGATGTTCTCGACAAAGATGACCTGCTCGAAGCCATGCAGAGACTCGTCCAGAGCGGCAAAGTGAGAATGGCGGGAATCTCCGGCGACCATCCAGTGATTGCCGAGACCTTTCGCCGCCAGCCGAAGGCGCTGACCATTGCGCAGTTCGCCCTCAATCGTAGTTGCCTCGACTTCATTCACGAAACCCGCCAGCCCCGAGCGCAGCGTCTTTTTCTGGTGGCCAATCATCCCTTCGGCGGCCCCGCCGGTGTTTCTTCCGTTCAGGAGAGCATCGCGGCCATGCGCCAGTCTCAGCTATTGCCCGCGGATCTTCGCGCCAAACTCGCCGAGAACGATCCCCAACTCATGCCCGAGATGCTACTGAACGCAATCCTCGACGGGACGGGAATCTCCGCCATTCTACCCTCGATGATGAAGCAGGCCAACATCTCCGCCAACGTGCGCGCCGTGGAGCAGTGCCGGTTTACGCCCGCCGAGCTCGATCTGCTTCGCAACGAGATGATGAAGCAACCTCAGTTCGCATAAGCGTTGCCGCTCAGTTCAGCTTGCCAAGATGGTCCGCCAGCCGCATCGTCAGCGCCATCATCGTAAAGGTGGGGTTCGAACTGCCGCCGGATGGAAAGACCGCGCAACTCGACACATGCAGGTTCGCGAGCCCATGCAGCTTGAGGTCAGGGTCGACGGCGCTGTTCGCTGCATCGGTGCCCATGCGGAGTCCGCCCATCGCGTGATACGTGTCGACCATTGGCGGCATCTCTCCGTCGCGCACTCCCGGCAGCCACTCGAATGGAGCAAAGCCTGCGTTCTCCAGACTCTCTTTGGTCAGCCGGGCAAAGGCGGCTCCCGTCCGGTATTCGGCCTCTCCTACCCGCCAATCCACGACCGCTTTGCGCATACCGATTGCATCGCGCTCATCCGATAGCCGAACGCGGTTAGCCGCGCTGGCTGGCTGCTCCATGTCGATATTCATGCGAACAACGGCGTGCTTGCTAATGGCGCGGCGCTTCTGCACCTTGCTTGCCCAGGCCAGTCGCGCAACGTCGCCCATACCCTTGAGCATTGGCAGTAGATTTGCCGTCAGCGCCTCGTTGACCTTGCCGCGCTGAATGGAAACGAGCAGGTTGCGCACCGCGGCGATGCCGGAATTCTCCGGCTCCTGCACGACGAAGTGGGCCATTACCGAGAGCAGCCGATGCTTGCTCTGGAGTTCGGGGCTGGCCTCCAGCTTGCAGGTGTGCAGCACCCCATTCACAAAAAAGGGCCCGAGGCGATCCACGATCTGACGCCGCGCCAGAGGTGGAAGGACAGCGACGGGACATGAGACGTGGTCGTGAAAAGCGTGGCCCAGTTGATCGTGCTCGTTGGGCAGCGTGGGAGAAGACAGCAGCAGACGCGAGCTCTCGATGGTCCCTGCAGCGACGATAAAATGCTCCGCGCCAACCTCGAAGCTGCGGCCCTGGTAGTTCACAACCCGGGCATGCGTAACGCGGCCTGCCTCGGAATGGAGCTCCACGACGTTGGCGTGTGTGAAGAGGTGAATGCGTGGATGGCTGAGGCATTCCTGGCCGATGGTCTGCGCGAGATTTCGCCTGGAAAACGGAGCCCACTTCGAGAAGCGCAAGCGGATATCGCTGGAAAAGGGCGACGGGCGATGGCCCAGCGCTGTCAGCAGATCGTCCGTGAAGGGGAGACGCCCGGCATGCAGGATGCTTTGCACCTCGTCGTAATAGCCGGAGAGATCGCGTTCGTCGATCGGCCAGGGTGCCGAGGGAGAGCCCGGCGGCGGCTTGAAAATATCCTGAGGATAAGGCAGCAGTTGGCCGCCCCAGCGGGTCGACGAGCCGCCGAAGGTGCGAAATCGCCCCTCGGTTGT
>Ga0182024_10020484_pt1 | contig 12086 bp, 11 predicted proteins | sample P32metaG_FD_120480 | JGI IMG/M metagenome (GOLD analysis project Ga0182024, IMG submission 120480) | Permafrost microbial communities from Stordalen Mire, Sweden - P3-2 metaG (Illumina Assembly) | ecosystem: Environmental > Terrestrial > Soil > Wetlands > Permafrost | place: Sweden: Stordalen... | reverse complement strand
TTGTCAATAAGTGGCATACAACGTCCCCTCATTTGCAAAATCTCCGCGCAAAACACAAGCCCCGCCGGAACCCGCTCCTCCGGGGAACGGCGTTAAATCAATTCCTCCTCCAACCGCCCAATTCCCTCCTTGCCAAGCACACCCCGTTGGGCAAATGTACTGCCCCTTCGTTTTTTTCGGGCTGTGGCTCAGCTTGGTAGAGCGCCTCGTTCGGGTCGAGGAGGTCGAGAGTTCGAATCTCTCCAGCCCGACCAGCCTATCGGCGGATAAACACAGGTGCGACCAATCTTGGCCCACCCGCGACCCCGGCCAGTTGACAGTAGTCGCTGCGGTCTCCAACCAAATGGCAATTTCAGCCCTATGAAAATACCCTTAAAAAAGCTCTCAAATACTTCCGCAAAACTTTTTTTGGAAAACTGTTGACACGACAGTGCGCGCCGAAACTGTAGCAGCCTCTAAAAGTCAAGAGAAATAAAATCGCTGGGTACCGCACAGTCCAGGTTGCTATAGTAATCTTATGAACACAGACGAAAACGATGAAATCTTCGGTAACAATGCCGCCGCCACAGATGCAGAACCGGCCGACGCGGGCACGGGCGCGATGTGGCCGCCGCGGCCCTCCGATTGCAAGCCAGCGTCTCTAGCTTCGCGCAGCAAGCCCAGGCGAGCCAGGAAACCCTCATCGCACTGATGAGTCAAATGAGCCAGCAGCTTCAGGCAACCGATTCAAAGGTGGAACAGAACGCACGGCAGATTGAACGGCTTTCAAGCTGGATTACGGATAACCGCCGCTAATCGCTGACCCTTCGGGAACGAGCATCAAACCATGAACGACGATTCTTCGAACGATCCGGCCGATCTGAAAGAGACTCTTGATTCCGTGAGTCAAATCACACGCGATTTCGAAAGTCTCGCCCTCCAATTGGAAACGGACACCGCGATGGTTGCAACGTCGAGCATGGAGGCTCAACGATCCGGCCGTCCCATCCCGGAAAATCAACAAAGCGCCGCCGTGGCCCCGGAACTCCAGCGAGTCAATCAATCGCTGGCACGGGAAGCGGCGTTGGGAAAGCAACTCATCAGCGACGCCGCTTCGTTCGGCGCAGCGCTGACAAACTGGGCTCAATATCTCGAGAATCGCGAATTCGCCGAAGCCATCACCACCCAAAATCCGTCCCAATCCCGTTCACAAGCGAGTGATCTGCTGAATCCGATACAATTACATACAGACCTTCTTACAGCGCTTCTCCAATCGAATAATTATGGAATAGGCTTTCCGGGTCGATTGACCGGAGGAGTATCATTCACTGGCTCCGCCGCGATTGACTATGATGGAGCACCGCATGCATACGCTCCAACGGGATCAGGACTGGGACATTCATAGCCAACGCCACGGAGTGATCGGCGATGGCGAGTCTATTACTATAACAGTTTACCCTGGAAGCGGTTCCCGTGAGTTTCCCGCATCCCCGTAGGATGGAAAAGCCGATTCAAAAAAGAGTAATCTTAGGCACTTTGAGGCGCTTCGTGGACGCGCGCCTATTGCAAATCCTATTCCTATTGCTCCTCGTTTACTCAGGTTTCGGACAGATCGCAGAGATGAGCGACACTTGCTCGCCAGATCATAACACCTGCATTTGTTCGCAACAGGGCGCAGACGGAAGTTTAAATTACTTTTTTTATGATAAGATAAAGAATACGAACGAAGGACAAGTCATGTCGCAAGCGGATGCTGAGAACCTAAGCAATGTGTCTTTTGTCACTAGTTGGAACGGCGACAACTCCGGAGTTTCCGTCTTACTGTTTTATGGCGTGAAGTTGAGCAACCTTGAATTATTTCAGTCCGATCGACGCGGCCATTTTGAGGAGGTTGCTTTTTCTCCCCCTGATCCCAATCGTCTTTTTCACGCGGACAAATCAGAACGGTTGGATTTGGATGCCTTCACGGGCTTTAGCGCAAACGGCCTTGGTCCGTGGAGAGACGGCAGGACGGCGACCTTCGTTGCTGGTGAGGCAAAGGAATTGACGGGCCGGGTCAATTACTTTTTTGCCACGTTCAATGTAACTGTCGCGGATCGGCGCGCGTCCGTTAAAGGTGTCCGGCCCGTTGGAAAGTTAACCGAGCAACAGGCAAATGCATTCATTGACAAGTGGGGGAGGCGCTATTTTGAGCATAAAGATTGAGTCTGCAGGCGACAGGGCGACCACAAGTCCGTTGAGTTTATCTATTCGCCGAAAAACGACGGTCGATGCTTTTGGCTTCCGGCCGGTAACAATTCACGCCTGTCGGCATCGTACTCACCCGCCAATTATTATTCCGGCGATTAACATTACCGGCATCTGCCCTATTTATTACCAGCATACACGAACCGGAGCCAGCAAAATGTGCCGACTCCCCATCCGGAATGGAGTGAGCAAGATAAGCGCTATTCGGGATAATAGATCTCGATTAACCAGCCATCACGTCGAGTATCGTAATGTAGCAAAAACACCCGTCGCGCATCATGATCCGTGTCAACGGCAACAGCCTGATATGGAAATGTCTTTTTTATCAGTTGCATCGAATAAGTTGACCATCTTTGTTTGAAGCACTGTGTACGTTTTGGTTCCCGGCTCCCATGACTGAATGAAGCGATCGACAACCATTGTGGGCGGCGTATCTTGGACCAATTGCATCCAATGGTATCCATCAAGATTCGACATATCATCCCTGTGCAAAATTACATTCTCGATGGGATCAGACGGACGCTTTGTTTGCCGGATAAAATTTGCCTCCGCATTCTTTGAAAGGATCGGCGGGATAAACCATACAAGCATCAGCAGTATAGGTAGTCCAATTCCGGAAAGAGTCTTCTTCTCGTCACTCAATAGATGTGCCGTTAAGAAAATCAGTGAAGTCAGTGTTGAGAGGGCTGATAAAATCAGCAGTGGAATCACAAATGTCAGATTCCAACTGATTATCGTCGGCGTGTCTCCTGGTGTTACGGGGAGACAAAAGAGAACCGTCGCTACGCCGGTGATTAACACAAACAACGTCGTCAGGCCGGCGAACAAAATTGAATGAGTCGAATATTTCGTCACTTAAGTTCAGCAAGACTTCTCGAATACGGCCGCGGGTTGCGCAAGAATCGCTTTCACGAATACGTTGTAACTCGAAAGTCCGCCCAATCCAAAATCGAGGTTCCATGTTTCACTTGCGGTGATAAGAAACACCACGATGCCGGCTAAATTTGCCAGCCCAAAGACCGCCGAGATTTTGGTCCTGGCGTCAATTTGCTGCCGAGGGCGAAATGATGGCGGATTCATGCTGATCACTAAATCAATATATGGATTCTTAACAAGTGATAATTTGTCCGGTTTCCTGCCTCGGCCGTTGGTAGCGACGGCACTTTTCCCCGAATCGTTCCTCTTTTATAAGGGAAGCCAGATAAGGTCATGAAAACTATGGAGTCATCCGCCCTCACTGTGACCCGAGTGGACACAAAAAACTCCTGAAAACTTTCACTTTAGACTGCTGATCCGCGGGAGTGCTCAAGCTTGCATCGGAAAACTCCGGGGAGCAAGATTCCGTACATGGCGACACGTGTTGAAATTCATTAAGAGGTTCAGGGTGGTGCGCCCGGGATTTGGCGGCTCTGCTTTCAGAGGGTTACCAATCACCTTCCCCGCGCGGAGGATTGGTTGCGGATCGTCGTCTTGATCTGGCGCGTCCCGCGATCCTCGCGAACGTCGCGGGATTGAGAGAAATTATGGTCCTGCCTTTTCGGCTTGGGTCCGCGGGTCGTCTCCTTGGAAGCGGGAAGAGGTTTGGGGTTCGTATCCGTCGAAGGAGAAGCGGCTTGCTCAGGATTACTTTTCGGTTCTTTCATATATTACTGGCCTGGTTATTCTTTGTGGGCTGCCCTCGACCGGCGGACTGCACGGTTTCCTTTGCCGAGGCTCCAGCGGGCGCGAGTTTAAGAATGAGACAAAAAGTTGTGCCCAGCCCGAGCCCTTCACTCGATACGACGAGTGTGCCGTCCTGGGCTTCGGCCAGTCCTTTTGCGATGAACATCCCGAGGCCAAGTCCCCCCTGCTGCTTTTGATTCGTCAAGCGTTTGCCCTGTTGGAACGGGTCGAATACCAGCGGCAGAAACTCAGCCTCGATACCTATCCCATGATCTACAAACTCAAGTGTAACGGTGTCCGGCGTCTCGTTCGCGGAGGTGATGGAAATCGTGCTGCCTGGCGGAGAGAACTTAATCGCGTTTCCGACCAGGTTCCACATGATCTGCTGGAGCCGGAGGGAATCCGCGAGCACCATATTTTCCGATGCCCGTAAGTCGAGATTCACCTCAATCCGCGTCGCGGCGATCTCGCTCCGGCAGATTTCCAGGACGAAGCGGACGGCCTCGTGGACATCGATCAACTCGGGCCGCAACCGCACCTTGTGCTGGCCGACTCTGCTGAAATCCATCAACTCCTCAAGAAGCCGCATCTGAAGCTCGATATTGCGCCGCATCATCGCCAGAATCGGTCCGGCCTTGCCATAGCTGCCGTCTTCTTCCATCTCGCTAATGCCGAGCAGAACGGGCATCAGGGGCGTGCGCAATTCATGCGCGAGCATCGCCAGAAGCGGATTTTTGGGGAGCGCCGCCATCGCGTTCCCAGCCTCGCGCCCGTCAAACTCGACGCCCGCCCTCGATGAGCGGTCGATTGGACGCAGACTGAAGACCACGCCCGAGCCATTGCCATCGCGCAGTTTGCCCAATGTAGCCTCAATCATGCGGTACGAGCCATCGCTGGCCCGATGGTTGAATTGTGCCGTGGCGTGTTCCCTGATTCCTTCGACCACGTTAAAGAACGCCGAGTGGACCTCAGGCAGGTCTTCATAGCGGATCAGTTCGAAGATGCTCGTCCCCACCAGCTCCTCCGGGTCGTAGCCGAGTACACGGCTCGCACGTGTGGTTTGGAAAAGAATCCTGCCTCCGCGATCCACTACAGTAATGACATCGGCGGCACTCTCGATTACGGAATCAAGCCATCGTTCCTTTTGGATTAGGTGCTCCTGGGCCGGGCGCAATAGATAAGTCTTGCCGTCGGCGCCCACTACGGCGTCCACCCTGTCCGAGGTAAACGCACGGAGAGTACTTTCCGCCTGGGCCAGGGAAAGTACCAGTTCGTTCGTTTCGAAATGATTCGGGGAATATAAATTGGATTTATGTTTCGTCGCGCTCATTTACTTCTCCTTTTGGGGCAATCCCAGCGCGCGGAGGACTTCCTCCTCCTCGCTCAGGTCGCCGATGATTTGTTGCTCCGGCAGCGGGGATATTTTGACGACGGTGGGGGTGACGAGGATTGCCTCTGCCAGCGCGCGGAGCGGTTCCTTCAGGACATCGATTACGTCGATGCGATGGCTCCCGGGGAAATGCTTCTGGCAGATTGCATAGAGGTTGGCGAATGCCCGCACGGAGTTTGGAGCCCCCCCCGCGAGATAGAGCCGGAAGACGTAGGCGCCTTTCAGCCGGTCCTCCGTGTGAACACTATCGCTCATTGACCGTTTCTCTTCTGAGCGGCGTGCTCTTTCTCCATCCGCAAGGTACCCATGAGCACCTCGCCGCCTGCCGTGTAGGGATCTGCGAGCGTGATACCGGAGTCGCTAAAAATCAGTTCCCGTAATTGATTGGAGTGCTCTGATCCACGCGATTTGATGATCGAGAGCGCGCGATTACGCTCACCGTCCTGCAGCGCATAAGAGATCTGGATCCATGAATCAGAGATTGTCGAGACGTGGAGTGTTGTTGTCTCCAGGTGCGGATCGCTCCCTTCGAGCAGGCTCGTGAAGAGCACCGTGATCCCCTTGTTCCGGCAGAGGTATATCAATCGCTCGGCCACCGCACGGGCCGCCAGCCCACCGCCAACCCGGGCAAGCGCGGAGAGCGGATCGATTGCCACACACCGGGGGTCTTGCTCCGTGATCATCCGCTTGATGTGCATGAAATGCTCCTCCGAGGACGCCGCCTCCGTGCGCATCGCCTCCATCCGCAGGAGACCGCTCTCCAGATGGGGGGCGATGTTGATGCTCATCGTCGCAAGATCGCGGACAATGTCCCGGGAATTCTCGTCAAACGAGATGAAGAGGGCGCGCTCATTACGGTCGCAGGCGGCTTTGATAAATGCGCCCGCAAGAGAAGATTTGCCGCCGCCGGAACTACCGGTGATCAGCGCATTGGTGCCACGGTAAATGCCGCCGCAAAGCATCTCGTCCAGACGTTCGATACCGGTGGACACCTTCTCCTCAAACGGCTGCGGCTCCGGATGGACACCGTTCGATGAGCCTACTTCCACACCCGTGGGCCCGATAGCAAATGGCACTTCATTGAGCACATGCGGCGAGCCGCGGTACTTGAGTACGCGAATCGCGCGCGCGCCAACCCGATCCGAGACGCGTTGAGTAAGAAGTACGGTGCAATCGGCCATGAAGGGCATGAAGCCGTAGCGCGGAGCGACCGCACCCTCACCTTCGTCGATCTTCATCGTAAGAATACCCGTCAGCTTGCGCACGATAAGCCATTCGTGGAGCCGGTAGAGTTCGCGGTATTCAGCCGCCGGGTCATCGAGGAGACTCAGAAGCACATCGATCGCATCAAACACGATCAACTTTGCATCCATCTCGACCGTCTTCACTTCCAGCGCGGCGAGCAACCCGGTGAGGTCAAACGAGCCAGACCTTACCACATCGGACCGGACACAGGCATCGATAAAATGAATCTGCTTCTTCTCAAGGGCGCACATATCCCAGCCAAACGCATCTCCGTTGGCGGACACTCGGCGCGCGCTTTCTTCAAATGAAACAAAAATGCCTGGCGTGCCGCCGCGCACACTGCCGCCGACCAGTATCTGGAGCGCAAGAACAGTTTTTCCCGACCCCGGGCCGCCCATCAGCAACGTCGTGGCTCCGAGTGGCAATCCCCCACACGTGATGTCGTCGAATCCCTCGATTCCGCTCAATGTTCTCTCGAGAACCGCCGCATCTTTTTTGTCTGTCATTCAGCCTCCGTGCTTCTTCTAAAGTCCCGCGCCTACGGGGGCTTCTCCCCCGCATCTTTGGACGTGCCCGAGTATCGGGCCGCCTTACGGGTTTGACCAATACCTCCTCGTCCCGCGCCCCATAGCCGCAAGCTATGCGCACCCCCATCCCCTTCCGTTGCTCTCTGAAAGCACGGTCCTTGTTCCGAACTTTTCCGATAGTTATTGGCTATGACCCGCCGGATGCTCCCTGAAGTGAAGCTTCGCGATTCCGAAAAAAAGAAAGGCCGGCTCCGCCTGAGCGTAGCCGGCCCTCTTATTCCTTTGAATATCCGTTGGCCTATTCCAGCCTCAGCGATACAAGCAGGGGGTCGTCAATCCGCCCGTTCACCACCAGGTCATTGTCATTCTGGTAATTCGAGATCGCCGCTCGCGTGTGCGGGCCCAGGGTGTCGCTGATGTGGCCGTTATAATATCCGCGTTGGGTCAAACTTTCCTTGACCTGGGCTACAATGGAGCCGGTTTCGTAATCACCGGCGTCTATAATCAACCACCCGCCGTCATACCACCGGTAATCATGGTTGTTCCACTCATGATCGCCGTTCCTGTCCCAATCACCGTGCGTGTTGCCTGCAAACCATTGGCCGTTGTACTGATTACTCCGGTTGCCCTGGACGGTGATCGCCACCGATTGACTCTGCCGGGATTTGCCTTGATTTGTTTGCGGACCGCTCTGCCCATTCAGCGCGGTCTTCCGCGTCCCAGAATTCGTCGAACCTTGCGCAACGGCAGTATTGTTGCCACTGACTTTGGAATGCGATTTAACCTGGCGGGTTGCCACGGCCGTGTCGGTCTCCTTTTGAATCTTACCGCCAGACACGTTTGATCCCTTTGCCGCGCCGGGTACGCTGTCGGCCTTTTGACTTTGTTTGTCGGATTGCTTCTTTACCCCGCCCGCGGCGGGCGACCCCGCAGCCTCCTTCGCATCCTTTTTGTCTTGATTATCATCCTGCGCGAACACCGCTGGCGCCAGAAGGCCAGGGCCGATGATCAGCGCCAGGGAAAGAAATGTAATTCGTTTCATCTGATTTTCCTTCAATAGGAGCGAGTTGTCTGTGTTTCCGTGGTTGCGGGCACGGGCTGCTCGATGGACGAGGATTCCGTGGTCGTGCTTGTCGAATGCGGCGCAGGGTCGTGCGCCGCGCAGGAGGCAAGCGCAAGGATGCCGGCGGCGGCCACCGCGGCGACGATGATCGTTCTTATATTGGTATTATTCATTTTTCAGTCGTAGTGGTTGTCGTCGACTTCGAGTCTTGGATGCTAGTTGCTGGCGTGATCACGTTTTTCCTCACGATGACCTTCGAGACCATGAGATTATCGCCCTCTTTCACATAATATACCGTGACGGGCAGTCCCGATTTGACGGTATCGACGGATACGGGATTTCCGGCCTCGTCCACGTAAGTCGTGGATTTACTGTAAGTGTAATGAACCGGCTCGGCGGCGTCTTCAGTCTTCACAACGATTGTGTCCGGACTGAACTCGCTGATCGTCCCCGCGCTGGTGGTTGTAGTTTGGACGTTTCCCTGGTCCGTCGATATCGTTTGAACGCTCCCTTGTCCGAGCACCGTCCTACTGGCGCAGGTACATGCTAGCGTCAGAAGAGAGATGCCGGCTAATTTGAATATGGTGTGTTTCATAGTTTTATTGATACGACAACATCGCGGCCTCATATTCGCATTGCCAATACCTCCTTGATGTCAGCCCCATAGCGGGATGCTATGCGCGCGAATCAAATGCTTGTTCTACCCCGAGCAAGGTTCACAACGAAGACGATCAAGGCGATTACGAGCAATAGATGAATGAGCCCGCCACCGATGTGGAGAGCAAATCCACCACCCCAGAGAAGCAGCAGAAGAATGGCGATAATTAGTAGCATGGACAGAACATCGATGCAGCCCGCTAATCCGGCCAATACCTACTCGATGGCCCAGCTATAGCCCCGAGCTATAGACGAAATCGTCGCGCAACCGGACAACACAGAGGCCGCGCCTCTTCGCGCAATATTTGTGATAGCTTCTTGCTATAATCGGCGTAATCGTATGCTAAATGGAACTTCGTCACCTTCGTTATTTCGTCGCCGTCGCCGAAGAATTGAGCTTTACCAAGGCCGCTCAAAACCTCCGGCTTGCCCAGCCCTCGCTCACCCGGCAGGTGCGCAACCTGGAGGACGAAATCGGGGTAAAACTCCTCGACCGTTCAAATAATCGCGTTGCTCTCACCGAGGAAGGCCGGCTGTTTCTTTTCGACTCGAAGAAGCTCCTCGCCATGTGCGCCGAAAGCATTGCCGCCGTGCAGCGGATAAAGCGCGGAGAGAGTTCCAACCTCAACATTGGCTACGTGGCAAACATCCATTATGGGCTCCTGCCGGCGACGCTGGGAGCCTTCCGGAAGCTTCACCCGGGCGTGGCGCTTAACCTGTTCGATATGACGAGCGCGGAACAATTTCAGGCCCTCGACACCCGCAAAATCGACCTCGGCTTTGTCGGTCTGGCCCCCGCCCTGTCCGGGCACTCCTTGCTCTCCGAATGCGTGGCGCACGATACGATGCTCGCCGCCCTCCCGGCAGGCCATCGGCTCGCAAAGAATCCGAAGGTAAAGCTCGCCGACTTCGCGCCGCAATTCTTCGTCGCCATGTCCGGGGAGACGCACCCCGGAGATCGGGAATGGCTCGCGGAAACTTGCAAGGGGGCCGGATTCGCAGGGAGGATTTTGCAGGAGGCGGACAGTGAATCGACCATGATCCAATTTGTCGCCGACGGACTGGGCGTGGCGCTATTGCCCGAGCAAATTACAGGGCTGCCGCACGACGGCGTTGTGTTTCGCCCCCTCGTTCCGGCGCTCCTGCGCGAGTCGACCATTGCCTGGCGCGCCGACAATCCCTCAAAACCGCTTAAGGATTACATCCAAATCGTGAAAGAATTGTCCTACAGCCGGACCGGCGGGATCGCCTGAGCGCGGCCGCACTCCAGTGCCTCGACCCGCAAATTTTCCGGGATTGCCGGCCCCGCCGGCCCGACCATATCGCGGCAGTTACGCAAATCAGGAAACGCTGAGCAACGCCAACAGCGGAGCGAGTTCGATGGTCGTGATCGTGGTTGCGGTATCGCTGAGACCGTAAGGCAAAACGAGGTGATTCCCGTGAACCAGCGCGCCGCAGGTGTAAACGACATTCGGGACGTAACCCTCCCGCTCGTTTTCCTGAGGCGTAATCAGTGGTTCGCAAAGATGACCGATCACCTTCGATGGGTCATTCAGGTCGAGAAGCATTGCCCCGATGCAATATTTTCGCATCGGGCCCACCCCATGGGTAATCACAAGCCAGCCCGCCTCGGTCTCAATCGGTGAGCCGCAGTTTCCGATCTTTACGCCTTCCCACGGTTCGGCCGGCTTCCGCAAAAGTTGGGGATCCGTCCAGAAATGCGGGTTATCCGAGAATATCAAAAACAGATTCTCGTCATCCTGTCGCGAAATCATCGCGTAACGCCCATTGATCCTGCGCGGGAAAAAAGCCATGCCTTTATTTTGCACGGCACGCCCGTTAAGGGTGACCGCCCGGAAGTTTAGGAAGTCGGTGGTTTCCAGCAATTGCGGCAAAATAGCCCGGCCATTGTACGCGGTATAAGTCGCGTAGTAGATCACACTCCCATCCTCTTCGACGAAACGCACAAAGCGGGCATCCTCCATGCCATTGCTCTCGTTGGAGGAGACGGGGAAAATGATTCGCTCCGCCGGGGCCAGCGCGGGATCGAAATGAATTTCGTAATTCGATTCCGCCAGCCAGCGAACACATTCCTTGGTGCGTTGCACCTCTCGTGATGCAGCCCCGGGATCGGAGGCGGTCCTTTGCATGGCGTTCTCCAATTCGCTGAAGGTAAATTGATCACCCAATAGCTCCATGAGTCGCTGTGACCAATCGTTCTCAAATCCCATCTCCATCAATTTATGGAGAAAGTTCAATTTGCGGTAAGTGGGATTCCGGTTTATTTCCGGAGCACTAACGACCTTCGACGGCTCATCGACTGAAATCCGCAGGTCGGCGTGGATTATTCCAGAGCGGAATTCAATCGATGAAATATGTCCCTCTCCCGTCGCGCGCAGGCTCAGGATGAAGCGCAACTCGCCCCCGTCCAGGCCGGTCTGATCCGGATGTGGGACGATTGAGGGATTAAAAAGTGCCGCCGATTCCAACGCATATTCCCCGGAAAAAAGCGCCCCTATATAGAGTGTGCGAGTTTCAGAAATCGACCGGCTGCTGAAGACGTGGGCTTTCACTCGCTCAAAGTGAGCCCGCCAGATTGCATCGATCCTTGAGTGCCGATGCCCGAAACCCGCTCTCACCGCCTCCAGTTGTTCCGCCGTCTCGAGGTCGCTAAGCGCAAGTGCCCGGCCAATGATATTGACCACGCGCCCAGGGTCCGCCGGGATAAACGGACGAATCAGAACGCGAGAGCTATCCGGGCGGAAGATGACCGAAGAGGGAGTGATGTTCAGGCTGCGCATGACTTGGAAATTCGAATCTGCGCTTCCTCGGCGCGGACCAGTTCCGCGAGTGACAAATGGAAGGCCAGGCTGCTCTCGGCTCCTTGGTTTTGATTTAGGTGATCCTGTAGCAGCGCGTCGCGGCAGCCGCCGGTGATTGGGTCATACAATGCTTGCCCAAGATCATTGCGGCCCAGAAACCATTCAAAACAACGGCGGGCGGCCTTTCTCCAGAAATCATCGCGCGTGGCCGCAAACGCCTCCAGACAAGCCGAAACCATCGCGTGCGCCTCCAGCGGCTGTTGATCGAAGCGCGCGCGCTTGCCTCCCCGTGTCCAGAATCCGTGGCAGCCGATGGGCGCAAAATGTCCGGCCTCCGCGGTCTGGGCGTCAAGGAGCCAGCGAAGGGATGTCAACCCGATGTCCAGAATCTCGTTTTGCGCGGTCCATTGCCCGCTCAAGATCATCGCGTGGGAAAGCTTTGCATTGTCGTAAGTCACGATGCGCTCGAACCACTTCCAGTCTGGCGCGGAGTT
>Ga0182024_10020483_pt1 | contig 12086 bp, 7 predicted proteins | sample P32metaG_FD_120480 | JGI IMG/M metagenome (GOLD analysis project Ga0182024, IMG submission 120480) | Permafrost microbial communities from Stordalen Mire, Sweden - P3-2 metaG (Illumina Assembly) | ecosystem: Environmental > Terrestrial > Soil > Wetlands > Permafrost | place: Sweden: Stordalen... | reverse complement strand
CAGACAAATTTATTCATGTCATCGTTGACGCCTTCCGAATAAGTGAGAAAGCCCATGGTCGACGGCATCATGTGGTGGAAGATTTTCTTATAATCCGTGGGGCGCGGATTGATGGATTCGCGAGCCTGCGTGACGGCGAAGGCTACGTCCCATTCGGGCACGGGAAATTCGGCGTGAATGGTATGCGTGATATCGGGGTAATAACGAATGGGGTAGCGAGCGGGAGTGTTGGCGCGCAAATCCTGAATGGTGGTGCGCGTCCAAGGCCCGTAGACGACGCCATCGAGCCACTTCGGTTCGGTTTTCATTAAGCCGAGAAATTCCTGGAACCAGGCGGCGTCGAAATTCTGAGGAGACATCCACATTTCGCCTTTGGGATGAAACTTGCGCAGCTCCTGTTTTTCTTTTTCGAGGAGTGCGAATAAGTATTTCGGCTGGGTATGGCCGGGGTCGCCTCCGGGGACGAAAATCGCGTCGATGCGAGGGAGCTTGCTGTAAACTTCGGTCCATTCTTTTAGGGCGAAGTCGACGGTTTTGGGGTCTGAATAATCCTTATCCATCGCCGGGTACCAGATCCAGACGGCGATTCCGTACTCGGCGCAGATGCGCGACATTTCCGCCATCATGTCTATTTTCGAGAGATGGAAATGAGGGCTGTCATCGTCATCATCGGAGCGCGGAGGGATCAGCTCGATGGCATTCGTGCCGAAGATGATCAGATCGCGGAGATATTGTTCAAAAATCGCAGGAGTCCAGGCATCGTAGGTGTTGACCTTGGGTCGATAGCCGATCTGATGGCCGCGGAGTTTATATTTCGGACTGGTCGCGATATCGAGATTGTCGTCGATGGAGGCTTGGAGGTGATCCCAGCGGAGGGCGCGGAGAAAACGGCCGACTCCGAAGAGGGTGCCCCGTTCGTCATTGCCTTGGATGTCGACGATGTTTGCGTGGACGGTCAGGTGAAAGCCTTCGGCGGGGCCTGTGGCTGTCGCGTGGTGGACACGGATCGCGGGCCCGTTGCTTGCGGTCGAGTTCCAGTGCAAAGCGGTGCGGTGTTCCACTTCTTCGACTAGCATCTGGACGGCTTTTTTCTCGGGGGCGGTGAGATTTGGATCGGGGAAGATGGTCGCGTTGCGAAGGTCTAGGGCCAGGGTGGTGGTCGCGGCGAGGATCGTTAGCAAAAATCGGGTTTTCATTGGGGTTGGTGGGAGGCTTCAAGGCACATTCGAAACACGAAAGTTGTTCGCAATCTCGCTGGCGGATCTCAAAGTTAGCGCGACGAATGTCAATGTGCCGTTGGTGCATCCGGCGGTTGGGAGCGTCGGCGCGCCTACGACGAATAGATTCTCGTGATCGTGCGTGCGGCCGAAATTGTTGCACACGCCTTTCGCGGGATCGGCGCCCATGCGGCAGCCTCCGGCCGGATGATCCCAATAGTTACCTTCGTTGGTCCGAAGAATTTTGCCGTTATCGTTGCGCGCCATCCGCTCGAAAATATTGGCGAGGTGCTGCTTCGTCGCCGCGTATCGAGCCTGGCACGCGGCATCCGGCCGGTGCGTGATCTTCGGCATCGGATCGCCCCACTTGTTTTTCGCCGACGAATCGAGCGTCAGCTCGCTATTTTCCGAAGGGTGCACGTCGTAATAGGCACGCACGCGAGCCACTCCGCGTTTGTTCCGCCCACGCCAGTCCTGCACAATTTCATCGCCCAGCAGAATGTGCCCGTTTGCATCTTTCAGGCGTGGAGCTTCGCGACCCGCCTCCCAGATGCGAAGATCGTGGCGGACGTATGGGTCACCCGGAGCGCAGCGAAAATATTGTCGCGAAATCAAGCCGTACTGCGGATTCATGTTGGGATAAATCTCGTCGTCCAATTCGATAAAAGCCTGAATGAACGCGTGACCGTTCATGTACTTTCCCACCTGCCCGGCGCGGTTCGCGAGACCACTCGGGAATCGCGAACACGCCGAATTCAGCAGCAGGTGCGAACTCCACGTATAGCCCGAGGCGACGACGAAAACTTTGGCGCGATACTCCACCGGTTCGAGCGGGCGTTCACTCTGGACTCCGTTCGCGCTTATCACCGTGGCCTTCGAGTCGTCGAGCACCAGCTTCCGGATCAGTGTGCGGTCATGGAGCGTGATTTTTTTCTCCGCGATCAGCCGCTTGAAGGTGAAATCGGGCGAATAGCGGGCGCCTGTCGGGCAGATATCGCAGGTGCCGCAGCGAATGCACGCAGCGCGGCCATCGTATGCCACGGTGTTCTTCGCCTGCGGAGTGGCTTGGAAAGGGATGCCGCTCTTGTTGCCCCATTCCCTCAACCGGTCGAGGCTCCAGGTGAGCGGAATCGGATGCATCGGGTATGGCTCGGAGCGCTTGTCGCCGGGGAATGGACTCGGCTCACCGGATACGCCCAAGCGGCGCTCCGCTTCGCAATAGAATTTTTCGAGCTCTGTCCATTCGAGCGGCCAATCGAAGTAAAGACCGTACATCGATTTCAAGCGCAGATCCTCTTCCGAAAAACGATTGCAGGTGCCGCCCCAGTGCAAGGCTTGTCCACCGACCGCCATCGTCCTCGAAATGCCACCGGCCGCGGCTTGCCCTTCAATGAAGTCGCCCGGCCAGGGATTCTCGCCGTACTTCATCATCCGCTCGCGATACTGAAAACGGTTCTCGACATCGAAGAGTGAGCGGCCCGCTTCGACGATGGTGATGGAAACGCCAGGGCGCAGCTCGGACAATTTTTGCGCGAGCATCGCGGCGGAGATTCCGGCTCCGATAATGCAGATGTCGCTTTCATGGACAGGCATCTAAGTTAACCTCGCGGGCCGCTTGCCGGAATCACCGAGCCCGCGGCAGTCGTCGCGCTTGATAGCGACGCCGTAGAGAAAATCCTCGCCATCGGCGGAGCCGTAGAAGTATGCCAGCAGATCGGCGGCGACGTGTCTCCCATTCGGGCGCTGAGGAATCCGATCGATTTTGGCTGCTTCCAACGCTTTCTCGACGGCGGCACGTTTTGCCGCGGCGTCGAGTTTCGCAAGGTCAAGCTGGTTCAACTGCTCGGTGTAATGGGTCGAAGGATTCGGGCCGATCACCTGCGTTCGCGGGAATCCGTAGCCGGAGCTGACCTGGGCGCCGTCTTTGTAATCGCGAAACCAGCGGACGAAATCGTCCGCGATCTTATCGGTGCGCGATTGACCGAGGGACGCCGGCAGTACGACGCTCGCAAGATCGTGAAAGTCTTCCAGGCGGGCCGATTGGGCCTTCAGCCCAACCAGGGCAAGCAATCCTGAAAATGTTCTTTTGAAAAAACCGCGACGTTCCATAATTAGCTCCCCAGCGAAAACGCGACCATTGATGCGTCCGTTCCCTGCCCCACCGCGACCACCACAAACTGATGCCCCGAACGTGTCCGGTAAGTCATCGGAGTCCCATACGACCTGCCGCCAAGCGGTCCCTGCCACAGATCTTTGCCATTCGTCTTATCGATAGCGTGCAAAGACATATCTTCGCCGCCGACAAAAAACAGGCCGCCTTTGGTTACGATTCCGCCTTGCGGCCCGCCGATGCCAAGCTGCGGCGGCAAGGCGACGCCCTTTAACGCTGGGTTCGCGCGCAGCTCCGGCCAATCTCCGAACGGCTGCTGCCAGGCAATGGTGCCGTGATTCAAATCGATGGCGGACACGTGACCGTAGGGGGGTTTCGTGAGCGGCAGCCGCCCGTGAAAGGTCGCCTGCGCGCCCAGATCGCCGCTCCACTCCGCATCTACTTCGGCGGCTCGCGGATTCGCCGCCGAGTGGTCGGTCTGTTTCACGCGAAAAATTGCCGGGGAGTTCGTCGTCTTGATGTAGAGCATCCCGGTTTCCGGATCGAACGCGCCGCCGCCCCAGTTCGCTCCGCCAATGATACCGGGACGCCCCAGCGTGCCTTGCAACGACGGAGGCGTGAACAAAGGCCCCAGCCGGTATTTCTTCATCTCCGCCTGCGCTTCCGCTTTCAGCTCCGGCGTGAGATCGAAGGCGTCGTCGAGTGTTACGCCCTGCGGGCTGAATGCGGGAGGCTTTGTAGGGAATGGCTGTGTCGGCGAAGACTGCTCGCCAGGAACATCACTCGCTGGAACCGGGCGCTCCTCAATGGGCCACACTGGCTTACCCGTCACGCGATCGAACACGAACGCGAAACCTTCTTTCGTAAGTTGCACGACTGCGTCGATCTTCTTTCCGTCGACCGTGATGGTTGCGAGCACTGGCGGGGATGACAGATCGTAATCCCACAGGCCGTGGTGAACAATCTGGAAGTGCCATTTGCGCGCGCCAGTATTCGCGTCCAGGCACACCAGGGTTTCGCCAAACAGACCGTTACCGGGACGATTGCCACCATAAAAATCGTTGCTCGGCGTGCTCACCGGCAGATAGAGCAGCCCGCGGCGTTCATCCAAGGTGAACGGAGCCCACACGTTGGTATGACCGGTGAATTTCCAGGAGTCGTTGCCCCAGGTGTCATTGCCGAATTCGCCCGCTTGCGGAATGGTGTGGAAGCTCCATACGCGCTTGCCGGTACGCGCATCGAACGCGCGCACGTCGCCGGGCGGATCGTTCTTATACACTAACCGGTCGCCCACGCCGTTTCCGACGATGACGAGGTCCTTGTATACGACGGGCGGCGACGTTTCGGTGTAGTGCATTTTGTTGATTTGCCAAACAAGTCCCTGGCTCAGGTCGACCACGCCGTTATCGCCGAAGGTGTTCACCGGCTGGCCGGTCTTGGCGTCCAGCGAGATTAGCCGGTAACGCGTGTTCAGAAAAATTCGCGGCTGATTGCCAGCGCGCGCATCGCGCCAGATCGAGATCCCCCGATGTACATACCCGGTCCCGTTTGGAGGCTGCCCGTCCACATAGGATTTTGGATCGTAACTCCACAACACCGTGCCTTTCTCCGGGTCGAGCGCGACCACTTTGTTATAGGGCGTTGTCACGTACATCACGTTGTCGATCACGACCGGCGTATTCTCGAACATTCCGGGCCGCGTGCCATATTCTTTCAGCTCCGTCTCGCCCGTCTTCCAAACCCACGCCTGCCGCAGTTGCGATACGTTGCCCGTGTTGATATCGACGAGCTTCGAGTAATGGGCGCTGCCCGGATCGCCCCCCCAAAACGGCCAATCCACCGGCGCGCGGTCCGCGCCGATGAGCATAAACATCGCTGCGAGACCGGCTGCCGCCGGAGTCAGTCTCGACCGTCTGAGCATGATTTCTTCATCGCGCCGCGTTCCAGAGTTGCCCACGGAATAATAGAGATTCTCCCAGATTCGAAGACGTCGAATGTCGATAAGGCTCTAATAAGATTTCCAGGCGATATCGTTATCAGCAATCTGTGCAAAAACACGATCAGTCGCGAGCGAGCCACAGAGGAGCTATTCAGCCGGCGCATGTCCATTTGGGATACGAAGGACTGAGGAAACCAGCAGGGTTACTGTGTCCGCGATCTCCTCCGACGAGCATCGATCGGGCATCTGTACCCACTCCTTCGCGGCACCATAGATTGCCCAACTCGCCGACGCCGCTATCATTTCCGGTGCAATCGGCGCAATTGCGCTCTGTGGCAAGTGTTGTTTTAGTCCGGAAAGGAGAAGCTCTCGTACTGCCGCAATGATCGCCGACTCCATATGCGGTTCGAGCTGCCGCTTGCAGTTTGTTCCTTGCATCCGCGTCAAATAATCGCACACCGCCAGCACGATCGCCCTCAGTTCAGCCGTGCAGTTCCCCGCAAACTGTACTTGACGTTCTGTCAGCAGCTCGTGGAAACGGCAGCCGACCATGCACCGCAGCAGTTCGAACTTATCCGCATAGTGGTCGTAAAATGTAGCCCGGTTGACTGTCGCAGTCTCCGCGATGTCTTGTATCGATATTTCGTCGAACTCTTTTTGTTGTAATAGCTTACCGAGCGCCTGCTGCAAGAGCTGGCGCGTACGAAGGATACGTGGATCGACGGTCTCCCGAGTTCTCTGGATCATGATTTCGTTGTCTCCCAGAGTATCAGATGATTGTAACCAACATTTGTCGCTTTTCCCTGAATCGACAGTTGCTGTTTTTACATCAAGTGTCGTGTAGGAGAAAAACCATGCCAACGCTTCTCAGAATCGATTCCAGTCCCCTCGGCGATGGGGCTTCCTTTAGCCGGCAACTCACTGGCGAGTTTGTCGAGAAGTGGAAGATGACGAACCCGAGTGGCCGCGTCGTCATTCGGGACGTCACCGCTACTCAACTGTCGCCGATTAATGCCGAGTGGATCGGTGCCGCTTACGCACCCAAAGGAAGCCTCACGCCGCGCCAGCGCGGGGTGCTCGCACTCTCCGGCGTACTCATCGCGGAACTGAAGACCGCCGACGAATTTGTGATCGGAGTTCCGATGCACAATTTCTCGATTCCCGCCGCTCTTAAGTTGTGGATTGATCAAATTGCACGTGTCGGCGAGACCTTTTCCTATGAAAACGGCGCGGCTGCCGGACTCCTTCACAACAAGAAGGCTACCTTCCTCGTCGCCTCCGGAGGTGTTTACGACCAAGGGACCCCTGGGTTCGCGCTTAACTTTGTTGAGCCTTACTTGCGGTCCTTGTTCTCCTTCATCGGTGTGAAGGAAACAACCTTCATCAGCACGAGCGGAACGGCGAGGCATCGCTTCGGCGTTGACCGTGGAACAATACTACAACCAGCTCTCGCTTCTATCCAGGGTCAACTTCAAACGGCGTGACGACTAGAATTGATACTTTAAGGCGAATTGCAGGTTCCGCGCGCCGACTGATGTATTGATGACACCTGTCGGTATGCCCGACGTGTAGCTGGCGTCTGATCCATATCGCGACTTATCTATTCCACCGCCGGGGAACACGTCCGTCGCATAGCCGCTAACGGCGAAGATGGGCGTGTTAAAAGCGTTGATCGCATCGAAACGAAACTCCAGCGCCTGATGTTCGGTGAGAGTAAACTTCTTTGAAAGGCTCATGTCGATCTGCTTTATTCCGGGGCCTCGTTCGCTGGAAATAGGACAGGTTCCCAGCTTCCCCGGACCCGGAATCGACATGGTGGTCGGGTCGAACCACACGTAGCCTCCGCCTGCGAAGTTCTTATAAGGAGTCGCGACCGAGGGACTATTGCAATCGGGGCGAGGCTGGAAGTAGGCGCCGGTCGGATCGTTGCCGAACTGGATCATCGAGATCGGGAAGCCTCCGTGCGCGGTGGCGATTGCATCGTAGTGCCAGCCTCCGAAAATCGCGTTAACAACCGGGTTCGCGTTCTTACCGAAAGCTCGATTGTGACCGAACGGCAGGTCGTAGTTCACATAGCCGGTAAAGTTATTCGTGATGTCGGCGTCGCAAAGACCATACTCCAGATGGATGTTATACACATAGGACTGGAAGGCAACGTCGGCTGTAGTCTGGGCAGCGGCTGCGTTGCCATAGCGGCCATAGTAACCCTGGTTATTAGTTAGACACTTCGACCATGAGTAGTTTAGCTGGAAGACCAGTCCGTTCCTCAGTTGTTCGCGGGCGACTAGCTGAAGGGAGTCGTAGTTCTGAATCGCGGTGGACGTGTTAAGTCTCTGTTGACCGGTGCCGTCGTTCTTGAGAGTTGGATTGCCGGATAGGTAAGGTCCAGGCGCGCTGTAAGGGCCGCCGGCGGGAGGGTTCGGCAGAAGAACATTCTGGCCCATGTTATAAATCGCCGCCATGTGATCGGTGTGTTGGCCAACATAGCCGGCTTGAAGGGTGAGTGTCTTCGCCAACTGGCGTTGGATGGTGAAGTTCCATTGATTCGATACTGCCGGCCGGTAGTTAGGATCGGTGGCATGGATGCGAACACCGGCGAAGCACGCAGCGGGGGCTGACAGAACTGTAGCTACTGTGCAACCGCTAGTCGCGCCGAGTGCGCCAAATCCCTGATCGAGTGTTACCTGATTAGCAGGAATGGCGCCAGAGGCGTTCGTCGAGCCCCACTGTCCTACCAAGTCGACATTCCAGGGAGCGTTGGTCGCCAAGCGATTATACTCGCCTGTTCCCTCCTGGAAGCTCGAGCGCGAAAAGGCGGCCCGAACTACGGTCTTATCGTCAAGGCTCCAAGCCAGTCCGAGGCGGGGCAGAAAGTTAGCTATGCCGTTGTACTGGTTATAGAGCGCCCTGCTGTTGCCATTCTGACCGGCTAGCTCAATCTGTCCTGAGTACTCACCGAAGTTAGTCATGCGGTTGTGTACTTCATAAATCGGCGTGAAGACCTGGTAGCGAAGCCCGGCGTTCAGAGTTAAGTGCCGGGAGATGCGCCAATCGTCCTGGAAGAACGCTCCGATAGCGTCGTTACGCTGACCTACCGTGCCTGAAAAACCGAGTCCATAACCCATATAGGACGGAAGACCGAGGAAGAAGTCTGCTTCGGAGTTTCCTGTGTAGGTTCCGTTGAAGCCGATCTGTCCGGCGGCTCCGTCACTGCTGGTCGCGGGAACATAGTTGTTGCGGTACCGGTTAAACTGGAAACCCATGCGCATGGTGTGCGCACCTTTGGTCCATGTGGCTGTGTCGTCGAACTGAATGGAAGTCTGATGGAAGATTTCTGGACTGTCGTTGGTGCCAAAGGCAAAAGGTCCGTTCAGTTGGCCGCCGACCTTCGAGCTTGCGAAAGAGAGACCTGGTAGAAACTGAGTCGGTTGGCCCGGGATCAGGTTCGCACCCGCGGTCGTGGTGAGCGCTTCCGCGTTGGCATCGGCCGGAAAGTAGTTCATGCCGATGCGCATGTCGTTCAAAATTGTTGAACTGATCGTGCGGGTATAATCGAGCACTGCCTGCTGGAGTGGAAAAATATTACTACCACTGCCGCTGTACTGAAACGCCTCGCTGTTCACGATGGGATTGTCGATATGCTGCTGCGAATAGCGTGCGTAGACATGGTCTTTATCCGTGGGATTCCAATCGACCTTAATATCGCCCTGGTTGCCGTGCGTGTAGTTCTGCACGGTATTGTTCAGGTTGTTGATAGTCCCACTCGCCTGACCTGGGAGGTTCGGCTTGGGCAGAGCATTGGCGATTTTCAGGGCGGTCGCGCTGATGCCGTTGATACATGGATTGACGCCCATCTTCTGGCTGCCGGAACAGATGTTTGCCTGGGCGAGATTGGACGGCATGGGAATGCGATTGCCATTGGCATCGACGGCTCCCGGATAGTAAAGAGTCACTCCAAGATCCGTAAGATTACCGCCAATGTCGGCCGCGGTGAAGGTCGTCTTAGGACTGGGTGTTGCGGGTAGGTCGAAACGCGAACCCTGATAGTCGGCGAAGAAGAAGAGCTTGTTCCGCTTAATGGGACCGCCGATGGTGGCTCCGAATTCATTCCATCGCTGCCGCGGCGTCGGCAGACCGTTGAAGTTGTTCGACCACTCGTTGGCATTGAAGAAGTCGTTGCGAAGATACTCGAACGCATTGCCGTGATATTGATTGGTGCCGGACTTGAGGCTTACGTTGATGACTCCGCCGAGAAACTGGCCGAACTCGGCGTCGGGATTATTGGTGATGACGTTGAACTGTTGAATCGCATCGATACTTGGAGAATAGGCTACGTTGTTATCGACAAACTCAGTATTTTCCATGCCATCGAGCAGGTAGTAATTTGCCTGCTCGCGATTGCCGTTGAGGTTGGGCCGCGCGGCGTTGAAGGTCTTCAAGCCAGTATTAAAGGACGCGGGACTGATGGTCACGGCGCCTGGAACCAGCAAGGCCAACTGATTGTAATTCCGGGTTTCCAGAGGAAGGTTCGCAATCGCCGACGCGTCCATTACCGAACCTACTTCGGTGGTCTGCGACTGAAGCACGGGGGCTGCACCCGATACCTCCATCTGCTGCGAGACCTGGCCGAGAGTCATCGAAAAATCGACGCGCGCGGTCTGGTTCAATTCAAGGCTGAAGGCTGCATGGACCGCGGTTTGGAATCCCGACGCTTCGACGCGAACGTCGTATTTACCGATCGGCAGGCGGGGGAAATTGTAGACACCTTCTGCGTTAGTCTGGGCTTTCCAGGTCGTCCCTCGATCGACGTCTCGAGCAGTGACGGCGGCCGATGGCAGCGCGGCGCCCGAGGGATCGGACACGGTGCCGTTGATCGCGGCGGTCACTTGTTGACCCCAGGACAGAGGGCCCGCAAGAACCAAAGCCGCGAGTGCCAGCAGCGCGCTGGAAATAAGTGAATGCGATTTATTACATGTCATATACACTCCTTCTGCTCCTTTGATAACGGTCGTTTCGGTTTCTGCTTTTGCTAATGCTGGGGCTGGCCGATCCTGTTGTCCAGTTCAAAACGGTTGCGTAAGGCGTTATGCATAGGTTCGTTACCCACCGAACATCAGTCTTTTCAGTCATTTGTTGGAATCCTTCGCGGACACGGTCAGATTGTCCGCGTGATCTTCGTGAGCATTCTCGGACTATCCGGATTGATTCCCTTAATCGATGCCAGATTCGCCGCGAACAACTGCGTCGGGACGATGTAGGGGATGGGCGTGTACAAATCCTTGGGACCGCGATCCGATCCCGGTTCGGCGGGAAGCAAAAGGAATCGAGCCGCCCGGCCGCGAACCTCCGCGTTCCTGACATCCGTGATAATCAGCGTCTCCGCTTTCAGCGCCTGCAGGCGATCGAGCACCAGCGAAATCGACGGCCATGTGACCCCGCTGGGAGCGAACACGAATACCGGAAACGATCGCTCCACAAGAGCAATCGGTCCGTGCATCAGGTCCGCCGACGAGAAACGCTCCGTCACCACGTAGCAGGTCTCCATCAGTTTGAGCCCGAACTCCAGCGCGTTCGCGTAGTTCAGCCCTCGCCCGACGGTCACCGCCCGCGACATGAATAAGTAGCGCGCGGCGAGGTCCTCAATATGTTCTTCGAGCTCAAAAGCACGTTCGACCCACTCCGGAATGCGCCGCAGATCGTCGAGTTCGACCGCGCCCGCCAGCGCGGAAGCCAACAAATAAAGTGCGAGAAGCTGGCAGGTATAAGTCTTCGTGGCCGCGACACTCTCCTCCGCGCCGGCCTCGATCAGCAGAGGATATTCGACCAGCCGGACCATCGCGCTTTGCGGATCGTTCGTAATGCCGACCGTGGTCGCGCCCCGCTTCCGCGCATCTTCTAAGACAGCGTTCGTATCGGTCGATTCACCCGACTGCGAAATTCCGACTACGAGCACATCCTGCAGATTGAGCGGGCTCTCATATAACGTCAACACCGAAGGCGCGGCCAGCGAAACTGGAATTCCCGTCGTGATTTCGATCAAGTACCGACCGAATTGCGCCGCATTGTCCGAAGTGCCTCGCGCGACCATCACGATCAGCCGCGGCCGATGCGTTTCCAGATGGCGGCGCAAGCTGTGGACGGTTCGCCAACCCGTCTCCAAAGTCCTGGCGAGCGCTTCGGGCTGCTGGCGGATCTCTTCGAGCATCTTGGACATGCTAAAGGGGGAAGAGCTCTTCCATCTCCTCCCGGGTTGGCCTGCGCCCGTATTCGCAAACCTTACAAATGATCCTCACCTCTGGAATCGTGACGTGTGCGTAGCTCCCTGTCCAGTTCCGAACGGTTGCGGGAGTGTTATGAGCCCAAGTTCGTTACGGGATCGAACATATTTGTTTTCAATGCGTTCGAGATTTACTCCGCAGGCGTGTTAGAATCGAAGTCCAGATTATTAGAGGAGGTGCTTTTCGTGGCCCAGGGCGAAGCTCCCGGGGTGCCTCCAACCGAGGAGACGATTCGGGAAGAGCTCGCCAGAGTGCTGAGCAGCCACGAATTCCGCGCCAGCAAGCGCAGTCAGGATTTCCTGCGTTACGCCGTCGAGAATACTCTCAACGGACACACGGACCTCCTTAAGGAACGAACCATCGGAATCGAGGTCTTCGGCCGTTCGACCAGTTACGAACCCAGTGATGACGCGACAGTTCGGGTCAAAGCGGGCGATGTGCGCAAGCGGCTCGGTCTCTATTATGCCGAGCAAGGATCTCAGAACCCCGTCCGCATCGAACTCCCAGGGGGCACCTATGTGCCCGAATTTAAATGGGAGATT
>Ga0182024_10020482_pt1 | contig 12087 bp, 7 predicted proteins | sample P32metaG_FD_120480 | JGI IMG/M metagenome (GOLD analysis project Ga0182024, IMG submission 120480) | Permafrost microbial communities from Stordalen Mire, Sweden - P3-2 metaG (Illumina Assembly) | ecosystem: Environmental > Terrestrial > Soil > Wetlands > Permafrost | place: Sweden: Stordalen... | reverse complement strand
GAACTCGCGAACTTCCATTTGTCTCCGGTGGAATTTTTGCAGGTAAAATCTCACGACGGCGTAATGCTCAACGCCAGCATGATCAAGCCTCCTAACTTCGACCCACAACGCAAATTTCCCGTGTTGGTCTATACCTACGGTGGCCCGCACGCCCAGGTAGTTCTGAATGGATGGGGGCGTTCGACATTTCTCTGGCACCAGATGATGGCCCAGAGGAGCTACATTATTTTTTCCTTGGACAATCGCGGCTCAGCCGGACGCGGCCATCTTTTTGAAGAGCCCATTCACTTTCGGCTTGGCGCGCAGGAGCTGTCTGACCAGCGCGATGGCGCTGCGTATCTGAAATCTCTGCCGTATGTCGACGCGGATCGCATCGGCATCTGGGGCTGGAGCTATGGCGGGCACATGACGCTGCACGCGGTATTTGAGGACCCCGAAGACTTCAAAGTCGGTTTTGCCGGCGGCCCGGTCACCGACTGGCATTACTACGACACGATTTACACTGAACGTTACCTAGGCCTGCTGCCGGCCAATGAACACTACTACCAGGATTCTTCTCCCATCGAACGAGCTAAAAGTTTTCGCGGAAAATTGTTGATTGCTCACGGCACCGGGGACGACAACGTGCATTTCGCGAACACCCTGGCGTTGATCAACGAGCTGATTGAAAACAATAAATATGTGGAAGTAGTTCCGTTTCCTGGTCGCGGGCACGGCGTCAGTGATCCTCCCGCGCGCCGCCTGCTGTTCGAACGTGTAACCCGCTTTTTCCTGGATAATCTTTAGCAGGCGCGGCGAAAGGTCGTAACCCCACCCGTAGAAGCCGGAAACAGCCTGTTGCAATGGCCCAAACCGCACGGGGCTTTCGCGGCATCAAATCTGAATGAGTTGCATCACCGGCGTCCTACTCGTGAGTATGGGGCAGCTTCAGGGCGACACATTTCGGCAAGCGTAAGAGAGGCTTTCGTGTCGCATTCACCAAATACAACCGGTTGGGGGAATACGCCCTGGCACATCGATTTCCACCCTGTTCCACGGCCTTTGCCTTCCAAAGTGGATTTCGCCGTCATAGGTGGGGGCTTCAGCGGACTGTCGGCAGCTTCTCGCCTGCGGCAACTGCAACCGAACAAAACCACCGTAGTCTTCGAAGCCGATTGTGTCGGCTCCGGTTCGAGCGGTCATACCGGCGGCATGACGCTGGCAGAATCGGCTGCGGGCGATCTGCCGGGGCTTGGGGACGTGCTCAAAGGATTTGCTGAAATTCAAAGCGAATTGCAAATCGACTGTGATTTCAGTTTGCCCGGCGCGTGGGAGCTGGGCCGCAAAGATATACACAAAGATTCTCCCATCGTCTGGGAGGATTCCGGAAGGCTCGGAGTGGTGAGCGAAATTCCCGGTGGTACTGTCGACCCAGGCAAGCTGATCAGCGGACTGGCGCACGCAGCACAACGGCTCGGCGCCAGCGTGTTTGAAAATACGCGCGTGAATCACCTTTACTTTGAAAAAGATTCGCTGGAGTTGGAAGTAGCAGGCAAGCGCATTCAGGCAGGCCAGGCCCTCATCGCCACGAATGCGGAATCTCTGGAGTTGAGCGATTTAGGCGGGGGAGCCGAGCCAAAATTTACCTTGGCGCTCGCTACGGAACCTTTGACAGACGTACAACTCACAGACATAGGGCTTTTCTCGCGCCGTCCTTTTTACACCGTGGATCTGCCCTATCTGTGGGGGCGCCCACTGCACGAGAAGCAGGTAATTTTCGGCAGCGGCCTTGTGCATCTCCATCATTGGAGCGAATTGCACGATTTGAATATCGCCAGCGGCGAAGCGGGAGGGCTCATGCGTCTTCTGGAGTCCCGGGTGCGCTCGTTGCATCCAGCTCTGGACAGTGTGCAATTCACCAACCGCTGGGGCGGGCCGATTTTAATTGCGGAAGAATGGACTCCAGTGTTTCGACACCATTTGAAAAGTGCAAACGTAATTGTGTTGGGCGGCTACAGCGGTCACGGCGTAGCACTATCTGTTTATCTGGGCCGATGGGCGGCCGATGTATTGGCAGGGCGAAGAAAACTTCCAAACTGGAATAATTCCGCAGGAGCTAAACACTGAATGAGTCTGCGCAGGTTTCTTGTTGTAGTCTCCGCAAAAATAACAGGGCGTACATTTCGATTATTCACAGGGGTCGGCGTAGTTTTCTTCGTGCTGGCACCGAATGGCGTCACGCAGCAATCTGGTGGCGAAGCGGTCATCGGCCACCTCAACGCCATCATCAAGTTGTATCGCAGCGCCTCCAGCGAAATTCAAGCCGGCGGGATGCCCAGTGACATTATTTATCAGGAGAACCAGCAAAACCTGATGGCCGAAGCGGTGCGCCTGGCATTTCAAGCAGCCAAGGCGGAAGCGGCAGCGATCCACGCAACAGACAAGAACGGCACCTCCAATCAAAATGCCGGCCAAAGCTCGGCGCAAACGGAAGCAAAAAACAATGCGCGAATCGCTGACATCCAGAGCAGGATTGACGCACTGGACAAGCAAATAGCCGGCGCGCCAAAAAATAAGCGAGATCCTCTGGAAGCGCAGAAGCAAGCTCTGCAAGGTGAGTTGGAACTCGATCAGGCGGTGCAAAATGTCATCCACCAGAGGACGGCGTTCCTGGAAACTAGCAATGACACCGCCGGTGAAGGACTCGAAGGTCGCATCGTTCAGTTAGAGCGCTCGGTTCCCGCAGTGATGATGGGGGCAAACGACCATCCCAGCGATCACGCGAATGATCAAAAGGCGCTGAGCCAGGCAAAAGTGAATGCACAAGCCCAAGCGGCCAAGCAGCAACCCGCCGGATTGATTTCGCAGGCCCTGGCTCTTTACGGCGCCATGACCAGTGTTCATCAGATTGACCAGTTGAACGACCAGATCGCCGGCGTGCGACAGACGGCGCAAAATCAGCGCCAGCCGCTCCGGGATGCCCTGGTTGCCACGGTAGCTAAGGGGCATGAACTAACCGACCAGGCTGCGTCAGGAACAGCTCCTCCGGCAACGTCGCAGCAGTTCCAGGAACTGACCGATCAATTCAAGCGGCTGTCGGCGGTGGTGCTGCCGCTGAGCGCGGAAATTGTCGTGCTCGATCAGACTTCCGCGACGCTGATGGAATGGCGCACCGCGATTCTTCGCGATACCGCGTACGCAGCCCGGGCCCTGGCGGTGCGCGTGGGCATGATTCTCCTGGCGCTAGGGGCCGTGCTGGTCCTTTCAGAGTTGTGGCGGCGTCTTACCTACAAATACATTCAGGACGCACGGCGAAGGCGCCAATTTTTATTGTTGCGCAGATTTGTGGTCGGATTTTTGTTTGGCGTGGTGATCATTCTGGGATTTGTCAGCCAGTTCAGTTCGCTGGCAACGTTTGCGGGTTTCGTCACTGCCGGTATCGCGGTCGGTCTTCAGACCGTGCTGTTGTCCGTGGCAGCATACTTTTTTGTGGTGGGCCGCTATGGAATTCATGTGGGAGATCGCATCAGTATCTCCGGCGTGACCGGAGACGTGATCGACATCAGCCTGGTACGGCTCTACGTGATCGAATTGGCGGGTACGGGCATCGATCTGTATCCCACCGGACGCGTGGTGGTGTTTTCCAACTCGGTTTTGTTTCAAGCCACGACTCCGTTGTTCAAGCAGATTCCCGGAACCGAATACGCTTGGCATGAAGTGGTATTGGTTCTGGTTTCGGGAACCAATCCCGCCGTTGCGGAGGAAAAATTGCTAAAAACAGTAACAGGGGTCTATGAAAAGTTTCGGGCCAACATCGAGCGGCAGCATGGCTACATCGAGCAACGTATCGAAGTGCAGTTGAAGGCTCCCAAGCCGGAAACGCGACTGCAATTTGGCGACGCCGGGTTGGAGCTTCTGGTGCGTTATCCCGTGGAGATTCGCAACGAGTCGGCAATGGATGAGGAAGTCACGCGCAAAGTTCTGGAGCTGGTGCAAAAGGAACCGGATGTGCAGGCCGCGGTGACGGGTTCGCCGAAGATTCGCGCGGCGATTCGGGGATAACCCGTATCGACTAAGCTGTTTGTGATTTGCAAAGAAAAGGGCGCAACAAAATCTGTTGCGGCCTTTTCTAATTGCGTTGCGATCGTGTTCGTTGCGAGCAGGAATTTACGCGGCGCTCTGTGCGCGAAACACGTTACTGCGATAAGCCAAAAATGGCGAGTCCCGTTGGCGTTCCGATGTACACGTGGCCGTTGGCAATTGTGGGAGTCATGAATTTGTTCCCGTTGCCAAAGTGATCGCGTCCATTGGGCGCCTGGTTGCTGTTGCACAGCTCGTGCGAAACGTTGCTGGCGTCGTAGGCATCCAGAAATGCGCCGCTGCCGTTCCCCACACTCCACACGATGCCGTTGGTCGATCCGTTGGCGGATATGCTGGGCGTGGCGCCGGGATAAGGCAAGGTATTCTGCGCCCGGCTGGTTGGCGAACCGGAAAGTTTGCCGTTCGCAATGGTGAAAGCTTTAATCACATCACCCGCGGTGGCGTAATAGACCGCATTGTTAAAATACGCAGGCATGGACCACGCACCTGCGATTGCTCCGATGAGTTGCTGGTAAATATTGTTGGCGTTGGGATTGAATTTGCCCATGTTGTCCAGGTTCGCCACGTAGATGTTGCCGTCTTTGCCGGCACCCACCGCGAGATGCAGCGTGTTGCCGGCGCCGTCACTCAAGACGGGCAGCACCAGCGCGGCTCCTGCGCCAAGATCGGTGTCGGAATTCGATTCGGATACAGTGTTGGACATGGCGAAGTAATCCGCCACCGTGAGTCCATTGGCAGTCGCAATTTTACAGAAGCAATTTCCGTAGTCGCCCTGAGAAGGGAAGCCGCCTTCATCGAGCGTGGTATCCATGGTGCCGTTGGCATCCAGCAGAATGATATTTCCGTTAGCGTCGGCGGGCCGGTGCGGCGCCAGACATCCACATCGCGCCATCGCTTCCATTGGGAGTGAGATTCAGCACGTTTACGGCTGCGAGGGTGTTGGCATCGAACGACATGATCCAGCCGGTGTACGGACGATTGTGCAGTGCGAAGCCCAGGTGGTGTAAATTTGCCCGCCGATCATCAATAGTCCGGCGCGTTCTTTGTATTGCGCGGGATCAAAATCACGTTTCCGCCGGAGCTGTTGTCTCCCGTACCTGGATAGGTCGCGGTGATGGTATGCGGTCCGCCGAAAAGTTGCGCGCCGGAAGTGATGTCGAACGCATTGAGCCGCTGAAAATACGAGCCGGCGCTATTTTTCGACATGGCTACGACATAAATTGCTCCATTCGGGCCGCGCGTGCGGTCGATCACCGGTGTGGAAGTAATGCCGATTTCCGGAGAAATCTGTCCGCATCCGCGGGGGTCGCTGGGGATTTCGCTGTTGCTAAGTGTGGACACTTGCCACAGTACTGCGCCCGTGGCGGCATCCAGGGCGTACACGCTGTCATGTTCGGCGGCTACCGAGATGGACGAAAGAAACAGCGGTTGAGCATCGACGCGCCCGTCCAGCGTCACAATTTTGTTAAGCCCGAAGGTGTTTTGATTCACGTTAGCGAGTGTGAGGGTGGTCTCGTTCAAATTCTGACCGGTGCGGCCGTTGTGCGCGCCGTTATCCGCGGCGGTAGTTGCCGCCGTTGAATAGGTTGAACTGGTGGCGCCCGGGATGCCGATCCGTTTTTCTGCCACTGATAATACGTGAGATAGGTTCCAGTAGCCGCTACGCTAAAAACTGCAGCTTGTCCTAATGGCACGCTGGCGCTGGCGGGCTGGCTGCTTATCGCCGGGGCAGTGACAGGGCCGGCGGGCACAATTTCAATCGCGCTGATAATCGGATTATCCAGGTGATGGACAAAACCGATAGTCACTTGCCCCTGCGTGACGGACACATTTTCGGATTCGACAAAAGGGCGGTCGACGCCGACCGCTTTCGCAATATCGATGCCGGGGTATAGCGTGACGCCTTGCACCTGGACATCAAAGACACGCACTCCGGGCGTATAGGCGCAGGTTTCCGCGAAATACAAAGTCACGGTGTAAATGTCGTTAGGAACTGAAAATGCGTACTGCATCTCGGGAAGATGGGTAGGGTCCCAGCGCGCGCTTTTATATAGTTGCGGGTCGGCTGTTCCCGTTACTGTCGCTGTCGGGGCGCAACTGGACGGCGTGCCGGTGTTGGAGCCATAGTCCGCGCTCCAGAGCCGACCTTGACTGTCTGTGTAGGCGGGACCGCCGGCATTTACGCGAATGGTAGTTTGAGATTTAGCGCTGGCCGCGAAGAATAACAGAATCGAAATAGTTGCAAAGGCGAACTTCTTTTGCATCATGGCTCCGTGCGCGGTGAGCGCTGAGAATTTTCGAAGATCTGACTTGCGAGCAAACATGCACGCATCGAACACACTTCTTCACGCGGTCCTTCTTGGGTGGTTGTATTTTCCGCGGAGGGCGGAGTCCGCGACAAACTGAACGATACTGATGCTCCGGGCTACTGCTCGAAGCCGTTTACTTTCGCGGCGCAAAATCGCGCGATCGAGAGCGCTGAGATCCTGAGCCGCCGAGTGAATGAATCGCAATGAGCCGGGCGACCTGGTGCGAAACATTCAGCGATCCACATCCTAGTACGCCTACACCCAGTGCCCATACACTGCTATCCGTAATTTTCGTTGGCAATTAGCACACAAACGGCGGTGCGAGAGGCTGGCCGATTGTTGCTGCTTGTTATTCGATATCGGCAATCGCGGCAAAAACTTTAACAGGCGATGCGATTACGATGAGGGCAGCGGCAAGATGGAGTGAAGTCAACGTGGGTAGGGCAGCAAACACAACAACCGAGACGATTTACGGAGTGATGATGTCTCTCAGTTTGGGCTTCACTTGAATGGCTGCGAGACTCGAAGCATCCCAACCGCCACCAAGCGCTTTGATCAGCAGCACGCTGGTGGTCAGGCGTTGTCCCTGGATCGACACCAGTTGTTGTTCATTGCTGAGCAGATTCTGCTGAGCGGTAACGACATCGAGATAGCTCACGAGCCCGCCAGTGTAGCGATTGGTGGAAATGTCCAGGGTGCGCCGCGCGGCATCCACCGCGAGCTGCTGGGATTCCTGCGCGCGAATAAATACAGCGAGAGCCGTTAAATCATCCTGTACTTCCTGAAAGGCGGTGAGGACGGTGTTGCGGTACGTCCCTACATTGGCGTCAAAACCTGCTCGCGCGTACTGCACCTGCGCGCGCCGCGCTCCGCCGGTAAATATGGATTCCGACACGTTGGCGCCCACAGCCCAAAATATACTCGATACATTTGCTATCGAACTCAGGTTGGAGACTTGCGGGCCGGCCTCGGCGAATAAATCAATGGTGGGGTAATAGGCGGCTTTAGCTACGCCGATCTGCGCGTTCGCGGAAGCCATCTGGCGCTCCGATTCCGCGACGTCCGGGCGGCGCTCGAGGAGATCGGACGGCAACCCGGCATTGATCGGCGGCGGAGTCGCGGCGCGCAACTCGTTAGGGGCCAAATGAAATTCCGGCGCGGGCTTGCCGATCAGGACAGCAATGGCATCTTCATAATTTTTTCGCTGTTGCAGCCGCAGTTGCGCCTGCGTCTGGGTGGTGCGCAGCAGAGTTTCCTCCTGGGCTACGTCCAAACCCGAAGCTACGCCGCCGTTGTGGCGCGAATTCACGAGATCGAGGCCTTTTTGCAGCGCGTCCACGGTGCGATTCAAGATGCCGATTTCGCTATCTAGTTCGCGTAACGAAAAATAATCTCCGGCTAACTCCGCGGTTACCACCAGGCGGACATTTTCCAGATCGGCAGCGCTGGCCTGATAAGCGGCCTCCGCGGATTCGATGCTGCGGCGGCGACGTCCGAAGAGATCCAACTCGTAGCCGGCCACGAAGGGCAGGACGGAGGAAGTCCCGGCATTCGATCCGTTGACGGATACGCCGTAGGCAATCGAGGGACTCGTGCCCTGCTGAAGTCCAAAGGTGGGAAACAAGGTGGAAATCTGGATCGCGGCGGTGGCGCGCGCTTGTTCCAACCGCGCGATGGAAACTTTGATGGTCTGGTTGGCGTCCATGGACTGTTTTTCCAACGAATTCAACTGGTCATCGTTAAAAACTGTCCACCACTGACCTTTCGGTATCGCGTCCTTCGGTGCGCTTTCCCGCCAGGGCTCTTGCACATCCCATGTCGCAGGCACCGGCGCGGCTGGCCGATGGTAATTCGGGCCGACCGTGCATCCGGCTAGAAGCACGGCTAAAGCAAACGCGCTCGGGCCGACACACGCGCGAGAACCAAAAAAGTGCGTTTTAAATTTCCTGCTATTCATATCGAGTAGACGCGACCCTGCCCCGGGCACTACGGATTTTTCGACGGCGGCTGGCCGTTGTTCGGATTTGGCGCGGGAGTTCCGCTGGGCGGCCGAGTGGAGTTTTCCGTCGGATTACTATTGCCGCTTGCCGCTCCAGTCCCGGTGCTCTCCGGCGCCGGCCCTTTAGGAGTCGGCAATTGTTTGACGTTTACTTGCACACCTTCGTCCAAAGAATCGGCCGGGTTAATGACCATTAAATCGTCGGGTTTCAAACCCTGCAAAACTTCGAGAGTAGTGCCGTAGTCGCGCCCGATGGTCAGGGGTTGCAGATGGGTTTTGTGATTTCCATCGATCAACACCGCGCGCAATCCTTCGGCGCGGAACAGCAGGGCGTTCACCGGAACTTCGAGGCGCTGCCCGGTGACCTTTACCTCCAGATGCACTTGGGCATAACCACCCGGCAAAAGTTCACCCGATTTGTTAGGCACGTCCACTTCTGTCAGCAACGTGCGCGTGGCCAAATCGATGGAGTCCGCGGTGCGCGCGACGTTGCCCTCAAATCGCTTGCCTGGATACTGTTGCAGTTCCAGATAGGCCCCGAGGCCTTTGTGGATTGCCGGAGCATATACTTCCGGAACGTTCACGAAGACGCGTATCGGATCGGTCTGCGCCAAAGTGAATAATTCCTGCGCCGACCCACCGTTTCCTGCGTTGATCAAGTTACCGATATCTACGTTACGGCGCGTGATCACACCGCTGAACGGAGCGTAAACACGCTTGAACCCTTCCAGCTCTTGCAACCTGCCCACATTCGCTTCTGAGGATAATGTATTGGCGCTCTTGGCAGCCAGATCGCCGGCAGCGTTGTCCACTTCCTGCTTGGAGACGCTATCCGTCTTGAGTAACCCTTCGTAGCGTGTCGCGGTGATTTGCGAAAGATTTTGATTGGCCTTAGCCGTACCCAAATCGGCGCGCGACTGCGCCAGTTGCTGGTCAACTTCCGGCGTTTCAATATCCGCGAGCAATTCGCCCTTGTTCACGCGACTGCCGATGTCGTGATACCACTTTCGCAGGTAGCCGCTGGTACGGGCATAGATGGGCGATTCCACATAGGCTTGCAGAGTCGAGGGCAAAACCAGCTCTTCCGTGTCGGATTCCGCGATGGGATGAATTACGGAAACGGTTGGCACCGCGAGAGTTTCCGTTTCTTTTGCCAAGGCCTTGGATTGCGAACGACGCACCAGCAGGGTGATTCCTCCCACGATCAGCAGCAGCACGACCATCACGATGAGCACCAAGAACAGACGGCTGCGTTTTTCCGGAGCGTGCTGTGCGCGCTGGTCTGTGGGCGGATCCTGGTTTCTTGCAGTTCCCGGATCTTTCGCGGGCCCTTGATCTGTTCGATCCATAACTTCCTGGCTCATGCTTTGCTCCGCCACTTTCCGTAGATTATCGATTTCATGCTGTCGCAGGTTCTTCCTTGCCGTGAGCTTTTCTCTTTTCCAGATATCCATGAATCAAAGAAAATACGCAGGGCACAAAAAACAACGTGGCGAACGTGGCAAACAACAATCCGCCGATCACCGCGCGGCCCAGCGGCGCGTTTTGCTCGCCGCCCTCACCAAGTCCAATGGCCATGGGCACCATACCGATGATCATCGCCAGCGCGGTCATGATTACAGGACGCATGCGCACGAAACCAGCTTCCACGGCCGCATCCAAAGGACTCTTGCCTTCATCCATCTGTTCGCGCGCGAAAGACACCATCAAAATACTATTGGCCGTGGCCACGCCCATGCACATGATCGCACCGGTTAACGAGGGTACGTTCAGCGTGGTGTGAGTGATGAGCAGCATCCAGCAAATGCCCGCCAAGGCACCAGGCAAAGCGGTGATGATGATGAAAGGATCGAGCCACGACTGGAAATTCACGACAATCAACAAATAAGCCAGCACGATGGCGCCCAGAAGCCCGAAGGCCAGACCTTCAAAAGAAGTCTTCATCGTCTGAACCTGGCCGCGCACGTTGATGTGGCTTCCTTTCGGAAGATGGGGCTGAATATCTTTTACAAGCCTCTCCACCTGATCGGCGACTCCACCCAGATCACGCTTATCCACTGAGGCGTACACGTTAATCATGGGCTGGACATTGTAATGCGAAATCACCGCGGGACGGGCAGTGGTGGAAGTAGTCACCAGGTTATTCAAAATTTGCGGCGGCATGTTGGGAAGATTCCCGGTGACTGGGGTGTTTTGCAGCGCCTGGTAAGTATCCACACGGTATTGCGGTGTTTGTACCGCTACGTTGTAGCTGACGCCATTTTTAGGATCCAGCCAGAACGCGGGTTGGGTCTGAAAACTGGAGCTGAGGGACACCAGCAAATTCTGCGCCACGTCTTTGGCCTGCAGTCCAAGATTCTGAACCCGGGTCCGTTCGATATCCATGTGCAAGGTGGGCTCGTCAAACGCTTGCTGCACGTGCACATCGACCGCGCCGGGAATGTGCCGCAATTCACCGGCTAACTTTTCGCCAGCAGCGTAATTGCCGGTCTGACTGTTTCCCGTAATTTGCACGTCGATAGGCGCGGGAGCACCGAAGTTTAAAATTTGCGTGACGATGTCGGCGGGTTGAAAGAAAAACTGCACCCCGGGAAAATCCTGCGGCAATCTTTCGCGCAACTCCTTAACGTAGGTTGGCGTGGGTTTCTCGCGTTTGTCTTTTAGCTGCACCAGAATTTCACCGTCGGCGGTGCCAAACGTTCCGGAATTGCTGTAACTGAGATTGATACCGCTGTAAGGCACGCCCAGGTTATCCAAAATAGTTTCGATCTCGCCCTGCGGGATGCTCTGGCGGATTACGCCGTCCACCTGGTCGGCCAGACGGGCGGTTTCTTCAATACGCAGCCCAGTGCGGGCGCGGAAATGCAAGCGAATCTGCCCGGCGTCCACGGACGGGAAAAAATCCCTGCCGAGCACAAAGAAGATGAGGGTGGACAGCACGCAGAAGATGAGAAAACAGGCCGAAAATAGAACCGGAGTAGCCAGCGCGGCACGCAGAGCGTGGCGATATGCTTCGCGCATACGTTCGAAGGCGTGTTCGAACTTCTGCTGGTAGCGGCGCAGGAAGCCCTGTTGGCTTTCTTCGGGAACGTGCTCATCCGCAGCGCTGAGTAGGTACATGGCCATGGTCGGCACGATGGTGCGGGACCACATGTACGAAGCCAACATGGCGAAAATCACCGCTTCGGCCAAGGGGACGAAGAGGAACTTGGCGACGCCCGACAGAAAGAACATGGGGATGAACACGATGCAGATACATAAGGTGGAAACGAACGCCGGCACAGCGATCTGCGCTGCGCCATCCAGAATGGCCTGTACCGTTTCCTTGCCCATGGCCAGGTTGCGGTTGATGTTTTCAATTTCTACGGTGGCATCGTCGACCAGAATGCCGACGGCCAGGGCCAATCCGCCCAGCGTCATAATGTTGATGGTTTCGCCCAGCGCACTGAGGCACAGCACGCTGACCAGGATCGACAACGGAATGGAAGCGGCAATGATCAAGGTGCTCTTCCAGTTGCCCAGGAACACCAGAATCATAAAGGCGGTCAGCACCGCGGCAATCAGCGCCTCACGCAACACGCCATAGATGGAGGCGCGCACGAAGAGAGACTGGTCGAACAGCATGGCAATGTGGACGCCCTCCGGTATAGATCCGGAGTAGTCCTGAATGGTTTTTTTGACGCGGCTCACGATATCCAG
>Ga0182024_10020481_pt1 | contig 12087 bp, 12 predicted proteins | sample P32metaG_FD_120480 | JGI IMG/M metagenome (GOLD analysis project Ga0182024, IMG submission 120480) | Permafrost microbial communities from Stordalen Mire, Sweden - P3-2 metaG (Illumina Assembly) | ecosystem: Environmental > Terrestrial > Soil > Wetlands > Permafrost | place: Sweden: Stordalen... | reverse complement strand
GGTCTTGGATCATGTAGCGCCCGCCTTCAGGCGGGCATCTGCTTGATTCCAAAGTGCCCGCCTGAAGGCGGGCGCTACAAAAACGCGTCGATCTTGAGTTCTCACACAGACTCTTCAGCCTGTCGCTTTTCTGCCCGCCCGGCAAAATCCAAACCAACAGGATGAACAGGTTGCGGAAAAAGTAGTTTATTTTGTCATTCCGAGCGGAGCGAGGAATCTCTCTTCGGTTTAAGCCCGAGAAGAGCAAGAGAGATTCCTCGCTCCGCTCGGAATGACAAAAGGGTGGGGCAATTTCCCGGCAGTCTGTAAAATATGGTGTGCTGGAATCCCTCATTGCGGCTTCTCCGCAATCAGCAGCAAAACCGTGTGCATGAATTCCAGACCACTGGCAACTTGATCCGTGCGGCGCGAGTGAAACCCGGAGCGATCATTATCGAGGCAACTCTCCATCATGGCGCGCGTTTGCGCATAGACGGGATTGCCCGGTCCCTGGCCCGAGTTTCTCATCCACACATCGAAATCGTGCCAGTTGTCATGGATATGTTGGGAAACCACACGCAATCCCAAGTTGCCGATCATGGCGTGGAAATGCGCGACGCTTTGCGTGCTGGTGTGCGAAGGATCGCGCACACGCTCCACATCATTTTGAAAATCGCCGTCGCAGCCCTCGGGAACGATAATGTCGGTGATGGCCAGGCGTCCACCGGGCCGCACCACGCGCGCCATTTCCGCGAGCGCACGCTGCGGTTCCGTCATGTGATGAACTGCGTAGCCGCAGGAAACAATGTCGGCGAAGTTGTCGGCAAACGGCAGCGCGTAAATATCGCCGGAGACGAATTCAATGTTGGCGATGCCGTCCTGCGCGGCTTCCGCTCGCGCTTTCTCAACCATCGCGGGAGTCAGATCCACGCCGATCGCCTTGCCAACGCGCGCGGACAGCGGGCGCGTGAACGTGCCGGGGCCGCAAGCGACATCAATTGCTAGCGCTTCTTTCGCGTTGGGAAGCCCTGCCGTGGCGTACTCCGCCAGCCGCTGGCCTTCCTCGACGCGCGTGGTCCGCACTGTTTTGGCAAAGACGTCGGCGGTCTCGGTAAAGCGGTCGCGAATTTTGTCCAAGTGGCGTGGGTCAGTGCTCATGATTTTCCTCGCCTCCTCATTATTCTTCATGGCAATCAAGAATGTTGCGAATTTGGTAGCGCGGGCTTCAGCCTGCGGGTTTTCGTAATTGCGAGTGCATACTTTAGACCCGCAGGCTGAAGCCCGCGCTACTAAAATCCTCCTGCAAATTCATGTTGCGTTCTTCGGCGATTCTTCCGCAACTAGAATGCAGCGCGCGCGATGCTCCGGGCCTGCGGCGAGCAGCTCAGGCATGCCCACGGCGCATTCGGCGATACGCAGCGGGCAGCGCGGCTCAAACGCGCATCCGGGAGGCAGCGCCGTGAGCGACGGCACAGTCCCCGGAATGGGCTCAAGTTTGCGCCGCACAAGTTGGGGCGACGCACGCAACAGGCCCACCGTATAAGGATGCCGCGGATGTTCAAGCATTTCGCGCGAAGGCCCTTCTTCCACGATTCGCCCGGCATAGGTAACTGCAATGCGATCCGCCACCTGCGCGACAACGCCAAGATCGTGCGTGATGAAAAGCAGCGCAAGGCCAAGGTCGCGCCGCAGCTGCGCAAGCAATTCGAGAATTTGTTTTTGCACAGTTACATCCAGTGCGGTGGTCGGCTCGTCTGCAATGAGCAGGCGCGGAGCTTTTCCATCTTCCCCTGCCAGAGCCATGGCAATCATGGCGCGCTGGCGCAATCCGCCCGAGAGCTGGTGCGGATACTGGCGCGCGCGCATGGCAGGTTCGGGGACGGCAGTACGTTCCAGTGCCGCAACCACGCGTCGATCGACTTCCTCGCGCGAAAGCCCGCTGTGATGCGCGCAAACCGCTTCGGCAATTTGCGCACCTACGCGCATGATGGGATTGAGCGCCGTCATCGGCTCCTGAAAAATCATGGCCATGTCGCGCCCGCGCATGCCGATGCGTTCGCGCTCGGGCAGTGTGAGCAAATTCACGCGCGACCCAGCGCCGCCATTCGCGCTCGCCCCGGAAGCCGAGGGGACGGAAAACAACGCTTCGCCGCTCACTCGCGCCCCCGGCGGAAGAAGCCCCATCAGCGCCAGCGCCAGCATCGATTTCCCGCTGCCCGATTCACCGACAAGCCCAAGAGATTCGCTCGCACCCAGCGCAAACGAAACGTCGTCCACCGGACGGATCCATCCCGCCGGCGTGGGAATCTCAACGGTGAGCCCGCGCAGCTCGATTAGTGCAGCCATCGGTACATCATAAGACGGATTGTGCGCACAGTTGCAGAAAGCAATGATCCTCAATCATGCAAGGGTGTCGCGCTTCGTTGCAAGTCATCAAAAAACGCTATTACTCGCTTCTCATACTCTGCAGGCTCCGCGCCGATCGCGGAAGCATGGTCCGCGACTGGCACCTCCCACAATTCCTTCGGTCCTGTGGCGGCGTTAAAAATCCGGCGGATATGCCGGCATGGAATAATCTGGTCTGACCCATCACAGGTCAGTAAAACCGGGAATGGCCTTTCGCTGACGGATTTTTCTGGTGATACTGCATCGACTGAAAAACCGCCTTCCTTCTGAGCTGCGGCGATCAGGGTCCAAGTGCCAGGACGAAAAAGTGTCATCCCCAGCAAAGGCGACCGATGCAGGCCAGCATAATCGAATGTCACTTCTCGCAGATCGCTGAACGAGCTCTCTGCCACAACGCCTGCGATGCGCGGCTCAACGCCTGCCGACTGCAATGCAATCGCCGCGCCCATCGATGAACCCAGTTCAAAAATATTTCTTGGTTTTTCGGCCGCGGTCAGCGCGTCGATGACGGCGCGCGTATCATTGCGTTCAAGCCAGCCGTAGGTGGCCATGGCACCGCCACTGTCCCCATGAGCACGGGAATCCATCATTACCACGCTGTACCCGTGGCGGAGCAACATCGCCGCCTGCCCAATCATTCCTGTCCGATTGTCCGACACGCCATGGAAAAGTAGAACCCAATCCCCGTTGGGGGCATGAGAACGAACCTTCCAACCACGCAGCAGGGTGCCATCCAATGGCCTGACAACAAATTCTTCGGGCATCGCATCGACTGTTTGGAAGACCCGTTCGCTAGTTCGAATTGCATCAGGAGTCAACGAGCGGACCATGGGATGCAACACACCGGCGCCTAGCATTTTTCCCACAACCGCAGATCCCAAGAACGCAATCAGTGCCACTGCGCAAACACCGAAATAAATCGTGCGCTTCATTTGACGGGAATTGTAACCGAAGCCTGTCTTCTCAGCGTGATAGCTTCTGTTGAATGCCCGCAAAGACAATCAGATAGTTGTGATTTCGCAAGGCCTGCAAATTGAGGCTGAAACCATCCAATCAATTTCTCCACCAACTCCGGACGTTCTTAATGTATAGATAAGTCCATCTGCATCCGAAGCAGCCTGGAAGCTATTTCCGAGGAGAGAGTTAAATGAGAATACCGAGAATCGCCTTGAAGATTTTGGTGTTGAGCGTTGTCCTCGCCGTGTTCCCCGTATTTGCACAGCAAGTGGAACCCCATCCCACGTGCAATCATTGCTCGGCCGTGTACGTTCCCAAGAGCGAGCTGGATGCTTACAACCAGCGGGCCATCGAACACAAACTTGTGGATCAGCAGGTACGCTCGGTGGATGTGGGAAAAGTGCAGGTGGGCATTGGCAGCATCTATCGCGGAAAGCTGGGGCAGGCAACGGGCCAGGAAAACATCGTGGCGGAAGCGGTGGCCGAGCACGAGCAGGTAAGCGAAGTCTATTACGTGATCGACGGCTCGGCGACGCTGCTAACAGGGCCGGACCTAGTGGACCCCAAGCCGCGGCCCAGCACGTTGAAAACCGTGCGCGAACAGAACGGCCCTGGATTTAGCGCCACCTCAATCAAGAATCCCGAAGTACACGAACTGAAGGCGGGAGACATGATCGTGATTCCGGCGGGAACCGGGCACTGGTTCACCAAGATCGACGATCACATCCGCTATGTGATGGTGCGGCTGGATCCGGACAAAATTCTTCCGCTAAAGAGCGAAGCCCAATCGCAAACCTATTTGAAGAGCGCCTACAGCCCGACGCAGGGAAATTTCTAGGGCGTGACAATCGGTGCGGATTTTGATTTTGGCGACTGGAACACACCGAGAGCGCCGGGTTTGATGCGTTGTGACGCGGGCGTCTCGCCCGCGTTTTTGTGAAGTGTGGAGATCGGAAAAACCGCCGGCGCCACAATAGAATCGAGTGACGCCGTGCCGAGCGCCGAATGTCCGCAATGCCACATGCCCACGGCAAACGCCATAGGCAAAACCTATTGCCCACAGTGCGGCTGGAATCGCGGAGAGGCGGATCAACAAACGAGGCTTTTTCTACGCTTGCTTCCGGTGCTGGTGATTGTGTTCGACGCGCCGCTTATCGTCTGGATTTTTATTGGCAACGCCGAAGTTTCCGTTCTTGCAGTGCTGGGATTTTTCGCGATTGTGCCCGCGATATTGGTGATCCTCATGGTCAAAGGAAAAATTCGGATCGGGGCGTTCGGACGCGATCCAGGCAGGCCTTTGTGACGGCGGCATTTCAAAACACATCTTCTTCGGGAAGAGGGGCGAGCGGAAGTTTGCCTGGACCCTACGATGAAATGTGCGGCATTCTTGGCGGACTTCCCCGACCACGGACGGTACAAATGAGTCACCGCGGAAAATTAATGGCCGTGCTGCTCTCGGCGGCTCTCCTGGCCTCTTTGGGGATGTACGCGGCTGCGGGCGTGGCCATGCGGCGAAGCGCGGGCAGTTCGTACAATGGGCCGTCACAGTTTCCGGTGTTTGCGCTTTCCTTTGCCTTCATTGCGGTGTTTGTGTTCGTGATGCTCAATGTGATTGCAAGGCAGAAGCGCTTGCTCGCTGAAGGAGAATTCGCCGTGGGGCTGGTGACCAAGCAGTGGGCGGCGCGCAATGGTCCCAACATTCGATACGAATTTAGTACCCCGATGGGTGAACACTTCTCGGGCATCTCCGCGGACGGATCAAGGAAACTTTCGGTGGGAATGAACGTCCCTATTTTTTACGATGCGCAGAATCCCAAGAAGCAATTGGCATTGTGCGCGTCATTCCATGAAGTGGTCCTGCCCTAAACAGAACGAGAGCTTCAGTGCGCGGCAGACTGCGCGGCGAGGGTTTTCCCTTCCGTGACCACGGCCTGGAAGACCGAGCTATTTTGCTGAGCTTCCTGCACCATCTGATCCAGCTTCGCTCCCAGGCTCTTCACGCGAGGATCGTTGGGATCCTGCACATTCTTGATCGCTTCGGAGGAAGCCGTGATTTGCTTTGCTTTTTGAAGGGTGGCTCGGGTCTGGGCCACGAATTTCTCCTTGGACGAGAACAATTTTTCTTCCCACTGGGCGCGCCCCGGAAAATTGGAATCGTTGCCCTCCAGTACATCCGAGGCAAGGCTGGCGCGGTCCAGCGAAGCAAGATGGTCCAGCGACGATTGCAGTTTTTCGAGGCCTTCCGCTGGAGATTGAATCCCGCCGGCATCTCCCCCAGCCCCTGGTTGCGCAACCCGGCCGGATCCTCCGCCAGAGGTAGAAGAAAGACCGCTTCCCACGGAAGGCATATCATCATTCGTGAAAACCTTCGCGGTTGGCTTATTGGCCTTGTCTTTTTGCGCCTGCCTCGCCACATCACCGAGCGAAGGAGCGTCTTGCGCGTGCCCGGGAAGGCAAAAAAGCAGCGCCAAGGCGCATGTCGAAATGAAGCTCAAGCTACGTTGCACGGTGTCCTCCCAGAGACGCGGAACTGACTCTGAAACAGCTGGAATCAATTCTTCCATGCTCACTGATTTTCCGGAAACTGGCTATAGCCCGAAAGTACAGGTTTCGCCCAAGAGTAATCCGGGCGATTCGTAGGCAACGGAACGGAGAGCAGCGGAACGGGGCGGGAATCTACTTCACCCGCACCGCGAGCACAATCAGGGTGAGAATCACGATCGGAATCATCAGCAGTATGGTGTAAGCCAAAATTCTTCGCAGGAACGGAAATCTTGCGGACTTTCTATCATTGCGCGCCGAGCGGTCGGTCACCTCAATGCATTCCGGGTGCGCCAGCGCCTCGGCAAATTCGCGAGCGCCCGCGAATCGGTTTTCCGGTTCGCGCTCCATGGCGCGGTACAGAATTTCCTCCAACTGCATCGAAATCGCTGGATTCAGTTCGCGCGCGGACGGCGGATCGTTCACCAGCCGGTCATTCATCACCGCAAAAGGGTTTGGCCCATTGAAGGGCGTGTGCCCGGTCAGCATTTCAAAGAGAATAACTCCGAGCGCATACACATCGCTTCGCCCGTCGTTGCGTTTCCTCTTGATTTGCTCGGGCGAAATATAATCGGGAGTGCCCATCGCATTAGACAGTTTGGAAAAAGTGAGTCGGCGCATGCCTTCGCCGGCGGAGATGCCGAAATCGATGAGCTTAATGCTGTCCCCTTCGCCCACCATGATGTTTTCCGGCTTCAAGTCGCGGTGCACCACGCCCTGACCATGAATGTATTCGAGGGCTTCACAGATCCCCATGGCGATGCGTGTGGCGCGTTCGACGGAAAGCTTCCCTTCCCTGGTGAGAATTTCCCGAAGGAACCGCCCATCGACCCATTCCAGCACATTGCAAAGTTGGTCCATATCCCCGCTGTCGATCGTGCGCACGACGCTCGGATGTTCAAGCTTCTTGCCGATGGCCATCTCGCGCTGGAATCGGCTATAAAACATCGGGTCGCATTCGAGTTCAGGATGCGGAATTTTGAGTGCAACAAGCTGGCTGGTTCTCAGGTCCGTGGCGCGATAAATGCTTGTCATGCTCGTGCGCACGACGAACGCCTCGATTCGGAAGTATTCGAAGCGCTGGCCCGGTTGAAGTTGTTCCGTCAACATTTGGCGCATTCTCCCCGTGATAGACGGCGTTCGGTTGCAAGCGCCAAGGTAACTTTTCAGCCCTAAAGAAGACATAAGCGATTCGTTGAATGCTCATAAACAAAAGCAACTCTATTGAGATCAGCGAGATGGACGTTGGCGCATGAGTCGCAATTTCCGCCACACTGCCAATTGCGACTGGTCAGTGCATCTTGAGGGAACAAATTCGTCGCAGGTAGATTCATTTTCTTGGACCTGAGACGGCATTGCCGCTAAACTTGGCGCCGATGGCGAAGAATGGTTCTCCCATTTTGAAATGACCCCAGACTCTCATTCGAACCCCGGTTGGAGATCACTTTTTCGCGTTCCGGGATTTCCCTTTTTCTTTGTGGCCATGCTGGTGTCGCTGTTTGGAACGGGGATGAATTTTGCGGGCGTGACCTGGTACGTGCTGGGCGTGACCCATTCCACTGTGAAAGTCAGCCTGGTTGTTATTCTGGTAACTCTGCCGGGGCTGGTGGTGCCTCCATTCGGTGGAGTGCTCATTGACCGTGTGGACCGGCGCTATTTGGGGATGATCATCGACGCCACTCGCGCGGTGATCGTCCTGGGAACGGCCGCGCTGGCATTCACGGGACGGCTGGCGTTGTGGGAACTGTACTCGATGGTTCTGCTGCTGGGCGTGGGCTTCGCAATTTATTGGTCGACGACCAATGCGCTGATTCAGGAACTTGTTCCGCAGGAAAAATTAATCACCGCCAACGCCACCGTACTAATTGCCGTGCAGGGAGGAATGGCGGCTGCGGGCGCGCTGGTCGGATTTATTTACGAGCGCGCAGGCCTTGGCGGGATTCTGGGAATCGATGGCACCACCTACCTGATCTCCGCAATTTGCCTGTTGCTGCTGCGGCACGGGTATTGCCCGCCGCACGAAATGCAAAATATTCGGTTGGTAGCGTCTTCGCCCACGATTGAAGCGCCGCCGGAAATGTCGGAACCCACGCTGACAGGCACGGACGAAGCAGGGCGGGGGGCAGCCGGAGTTTTCGCGGACATTGCCGAAGGATTATCCTACTTACGACAGCAGCCGCGCGTGATGGCCCTGGGCTTTACATACGCGTGCATGATGGCTGGCGTTATCAGCGCGAATGTGCTGGTTGTGGCATTGGCGAAAGATCTGCTCTCCGCGGGCGCACGCGGTTATGGGTGGATCGAAGCGGGTTGGGCATGTGGAGCAATTGTCGGAGGATTGCTGGCAGGTTACGCCGCGCGCAAAAGGCCTTACAGCGCGCTGATTCTGGCGCTGGCCACTTTGGCGGTGGGACACACATTGTTTCCTTACGCGCGCGTTCTCGCCGTGGCCGTGGCCATGAACGCCCTTTTTGGGGCTTGCCGCGCTCTGGGCGGCGTGCTGACGCAAACCTCGATTATGGCCGTGGTGCCGCGGCATCTCATGGGACGCACGCAGTCCGCCTTCTCGGTGATCGGAACGGTTTTGCAGGTGAGCATGAGTTTTACGTTGGGATGGTTTGCCCAGCATGTGACTCTTTCCATCGCCTTCCTCATACTGGGCGCGATTTACGGCGGAGGAGCCATAGCAGCAGTTCGCGTTCGAGCGCTTTCCCTGGGCGCGGAAAAAGCTCCATTGCCCGCGGTTTAGTGGCACAGGCACTTTGCCTGTGCGCTTTTGTTAAATCTAGTAAAACCCGCACAGGCAAAGTGCCTGTGCCACAAAATTGGAACAAGGAACGTTTCGATGAAAGTGTTCATCGCAGGAGCTTCGGGAGTGCTGGGGCGGCGACTGGTGCGTCAATTTGTGGCGCGAGGCCATTCCGTGATTGGACTGGCGCGCAGCCCGAAAAGCGAAACCGTGGTCGAAGAAGCAGGTGGCCAGCCGCGCCAAGCCGATTTGTTCGATGCGGATTCTCTGGCGCGTGTTGCGGAAGGTTGCGACACCGTCATCCACGCAGCCACGGCGATTCCCACCAAGCAAAAACCATCACCCGCCGATTGGGCCATGAACGACCGCATCCGCCGCAAGGGAACGCGCTGCCTTACCGAAGCCGCCGCCAAAATCGGCGCTAAAACTTATTTGCAAGAAAGCGTCGTCTGGCTGGCGCGCCCTAAAGACGAGGCGCCATTCGATGAAGATTCTCGCGCCTTGACCGGCGATCCCACGATTCAATCGGCCATCGATGCGGAAGCCATCGCGCGGGAAGCAGAATCGGCGGAAGGTTTTACCGTATCGATTCTTCGCTGCGGTTTCTTTTACGATTGCGATTCGGGGCACACACGAATGATTGCCGACGGATTGCGCAAGCGGCAATTGCCCATCATCGGCAGTGGCGATGCCGCATGGGCCATGATCCACACCGATGACGCCGCGAGCGCATACGTGGCCGCGGCGGAAAAACCAACCAGCGGCGTGTGGCATATCGTCGATAATGAGCTAGTCCCGGTGCGCACGTTCCTTCATGAATTTGCAACGCGCCTGGGCGCCCCCGCGCCGCGCCGAATTCCCGTCTGGCTGGCAAGATGGCTTGCCGGCGAACAGGTTGTTTCTTATCTCACGAAATCCGTACGCACATCCAACGCACGTTTCCGCCGCGATTTCGCGTGGACGCCGCAATATCCAACATATGGGGAAGGGTTGGAGCAGATTATCGCCGCGTGGCAAGTGATGACCCCAAAGGCCGCCAACGAATGAAACGATAGCCTCTCAGTTTGATTTTCGGTTAATGATGATGCCCGGCTTGTTGCAGGTCGAGCCACCTCAACGCTTTCGTTTCCATAGCCCGAATCCATGCGGCTTTCTCATCTGTGTAAGCATGGGAATCGCCTGGATAGAGATCGCGCGCCCTATACTTTTCCTTTTCGTAAGCTTTCATCTCCTCCGGATGCGCACGCAAGCAGTCTCTGAAAGCAAGATGCCGCGTTGCGTGCGGTGAATTCGCTGCGAAGAAATGTAGCTGGACGATGCGGTTGCCCAATTCGTCCGAAAGGGTGCAATAACGACGTCCCGGTATCCCCAGTTCTCCATGCCAACCGTACCCGAGCGCCTCTATGCGCGACCGCTCTCGATCCAAATCACTCAAACTGGTTACCAGTGGCATCAAATCTATGATCGGTTTTGCGGCCAAGCCCGGCACCGAAGTCGAGCCTATATGATGAACGATCTCAAGGACCGAACCGAGCACAGACAACCGTGCTGAATGCATTTTTGCCAGATTCGGCCATTCGGGATCGTAAGGAACCAAGAGCACTGGGATCGGAAGGGGTGCCATTTGCTGGATCTTACGACGCGGACTTCATAAATTCAAACTGAGACTCTACGAATGAAACGCTTAGATGGCAAGTCGAATTAGAACGCGATAAAATTGAATTGAGGGGATTACTATGATCGCCAAAATCGAGATCTACAACGACGGTGAGTCATGGTGTGCGCGGGGCATCGGCGAGGACATCTTCACGCAAGGGCAAACCCTGGATGAACTGTATGCCAACATCATGGAAGCCGTCGCTGTTCACTATGAAAATGAGGAAACCTCGGAGAAATGAAAAAATATCTGATCGTCATCGAACGAACAGAAAGCGGATATTCCAGCTATTCACCGGACCTGCCGGGTTGCGTGACTACCGGAAAGACCGCTGAAGAAACAGCGAAAAATATGCGCGAAGCCATTGAATTTCACGTTGAGGGTTTGCGACAAGAAGGGTTTCCATTCCCCGAACCAGAAGCATCTTCGTCCTATGTTGAACTGCCCGCTTAATTCAAAACTGAATCAGAGGTAATCGCGCGCGGAACCTTGTAGGAAGTCGCGCAGCTTGCGCGAACGCGATGGGTGGCGCAGCTTGCGCAGCGCCTTAGCCTCGATTTGCCGGATGCGCTCACGCGTTACGGCGAACGACTGGCCGACTTCCTCGAGCGTGTGTTCGGAGCCATCGTCCAGCCCAAAGCGCATCTTGATTACTTTTTCCTCGCGCGGCGTCAGCGATTTCAGCACCGAAGAAGTCTGTTCCTTCAAGTTGAGATTAATCACCGCGTCGGAAGGCGAGACCACGGCCTTGTCTTCGATGAAATCGCCGAGATGCGAATCTTCTTCTTCGCCGATGGGTGTCTCCAGGGAAATCGGTTCCTGCGCGATTTTCAAAATCTTGCGCACCTTGGCCACGGCAATATCCATGCGCTTGGCGATTTCCTCGGAGCTTGGTTCACGGCCAAGTTCCTGCACCAACTGGCGGCTGGTGCGGATGAGCTTGTTGATGGTCTCAATCATGTGCACCGGAATGCGGATCGTCCGCGCTTGATCGGCGATGGCGCGCGTGATGGCCTGGCGAATCCACCACGTCGCGTAGGTGGAAAACTTGTAGCCGCGGCGCCACTCGAATTTATCCACGGCCTTCATCAGGCCGATGTTGCCCTCCTGAATCAAATCCAGGAATTGCAATCCGCGATTGGTATATTTTTTGGCGATGGAAACAACCAGGCGGAGGTTCGCTTCAATCAGTTCTTTTTTGGCTTGCTCGGCTTCGGCTTCTCCACGAAGTATCACCTGAAGCATGCGCTTCAAATCGGTGAGGCCAGTCTCGCTGGTCACTTCGATTTCGCGCAATTCGTTGCGCCGCGTGCGCAATTCCTTGCGCGCCTCGGCAGCGTTGTCGCCCTTGGAGGCGTCGGCGCGGCGTTCCAGCTTGCCGGCCTCGCGTTCCAGGGATTGCAGCCGTTCCACCGTGGAACGAATTTTTTCGATCAGCCGCTTCTTTTCAAATAAGTGGTATTCGATGGAGCGCGCCAGCTGCGACATCTCAATGCGCATGCGCGAGACGTGATATTTCAAGCGCAGGTACGGGCGCTTTTTGGACTTGGGCATGCGCTCAAGCTTGGCGGCTTCCCGCAAACATTCGTTGTACAGCTTGGCGATGTGGTCGAGAACTTTGAGCGTTTTCTTGGTTTTGTTTTCGATCTTCTCTTCGGTCAGTTCTTCATCGTCGAACTGAACAATTTCCTTGATCGAGCGCGTGCCGTTGCGGAGGTCTTCGCCGATGGTCAGCAATTCTTTCAGAATGATGGGTGAACGCGTGATGGTCTTGAGGACCAGCATTTGCCCGCGCTCG
>Ga0182024_10020480_pt1 | contig 12087 bp, 8 predicted proteins | sample P32metaG_FD_120480 | JGI IMG/M metagenome (GOLD analysis project Ga0182024, IMG submission 120480) | Permafrost microbial communities from Stordalen Mire, Sweden - P3-2 metaG (Illumina Assembly) | ecosystem: Environmental > Terrestrial > Soil > Wetlands > Permafrost | place: Sweden: Stordalen... | reverse complement strand
CGATTGAGGCGACGCATGGGCATGGGTTTGCGTCGGATGCGAAAGCCGTTGTTTCTTAGTCCCGGCAGGGACGGCAGAGAGTAGCCCAGGACGTCAGTCCTGGGGAACAGCAAGAGTCGTCGGGCAAGTCCCGTTAGGGACGGCAGAATCTCCAAGGCTTCCGGTTCTTTCGTCCCTTCCGGGACTGGAAAACCATCCGTTTCGCAACCCAGGACTGACGTCCTGGGCTACTCTCTGCCGTCCCTACCGGGACTCTTGATAATCTTCTTAATCTTGCTCCTCATTATGGACGACCTCTTCGTTTTCCTCCAGTGGTGCGAGGGGATCGGCGGGGTATTTTTCGCACTGCTCGGCAAGCATGATGTCGAATTCGTCGTCGCGCTGCTCGGGCGGGAGGGAGTCGGGCAGGCGTTGGCCGGGCAGGAGCCACCAGGTGAGGTAGCTTTTGCCGTCGAAGACGCGTTTGGAGCGGATGCCGAGCGTGTGGCGGGCATACTCAATGGTGCGGCGTTTGAGGCGTTCGGGCTGGGCCGCTTTCCAGATGAGGTCGGTGCTGAGCGGGCCTGCTTCGAGAACCTTGGCGAGGAAAACGCAGGCGCGGTCGCGGGGCAGCAGCTCGGTCTTGCGGCGAGCGCGGGCGGCGATCTCTTCAGCAGTCCAGGAGGTGGGGCCAAGCCAGTCGAGCCTGGGCGGGGCGCTGCTTTCGCGGAGGATGCGATAGGCCAGGGTCGGCTGGGCGTCGGCGAGGTTGTTCTTGATCTGGGCCATGATGTGCCGGGTGGGATCGAGCGGGTCCTCGGCGAAGAGCCAGCTGGAGCGGCAAGCGGCATTGAAGCCGATGGAGCCGCCGCCGCGATAGAGGGAGCGGTAGGAGACGTTCTTGTTGAGATGGCGAACCAGCACCATGGCGCAGTGGTGCTGGTCGGCCAGGTCGGCGAGGGGAGAGAGAGCACGGCGGATGCTCTGGTCGCTGGCGGCCAGGACCGTGCGATCGAGAAAAGCCATGATCGGATCAATGACGAGCAAGCGCGGCTTGTTGGCGGCGAGGGCCTGGTCGAGAACGGCGATCTGGGCAGGTAGCTGGAATGGGCCGGTCTTGCGCAGGTGGTCGCTGCCGAAGATGAAGACGCGGGCCAGGTCGGCGCCGAGGGACTTGAGGCGCGGGGCTATGGTGTCGTCGGCGAAGTCTTCGCCCTGGATGACGATGGCGCTGGCAGGCTCGGCGGCGCCGGTGCCGTCGGGCATGGGCCGGCCGGTGGTGACGCGGGCGCACAGGTCGAGGGTGACCAGCGATTTGCCGCGGCCGGGATCGCCTTCAAAAATGGCAAGTTTGCCGAGGGCGAGCCGCTCTGGCCAGAGCCAATCGAGGCTGCGCGGCACGACCTGACTGACGGGAATCATGGGATTGAGTGCATCGGCCATGAGAGTGTCCTTGGGCACGTCGGTTTAGACTCTTGCCCCTGATGTTCTCCGCAAGATGCGGAGAAGTTGTGGGTCGCGAGAACGTCGTCTTTCGCTCCGCGAAAGAACGTTCTTTCGCGGAGCGAAAGACGAATTGCGGCTTCGCCGCGTTAAGAACCGGTGAAGAATAACTTCCCGATTTCAAAACGCGACCGGGTGCCGGCTCCCCTCTCCCCCGTACTCGGGGGAGAGGGGTTGGGGGTGAGGGGGGAGAATCAGAAGCCCACGAGAGAAACTCGAGTTCTTGCACGGATGCAGACTCTCCCCCCTCACCCCCGACCCCTCTCCCCCGAGTACAGGGGAGAGGGGAGCCGGCGCGGACCGCTGTTCATTGAAGTGCGGAAGTTGTTTTTCTGCGATTCCTTAGTTGTCCTGAACGATTCCTTTTTCCTGGATTGGAGCAAAGCGTCGTGGGATTTGGGTAGAGCGGTTTGCATTTATTTTGCGGAACGCGGGAAACGATGAAGGGGGGTACCCCACGACTTTTTTTGCGGAGTGGGGGTCGGAGTTTGTTAAGCCCAAGCACGGCAATCGGTTTGGACGCGAACCCCCTCCGCAAACTTGCGCTGCATTTTTTGCGGGGTGGGGGGAGTTTGGCGGGGCGTGCGACGCATTCACGCTTGCGATTGTAGCTGAAGTCGCAAGACTTCAGGGGGCGTCCCCGGAACTCTTGCGAGTTCCGCTACGGGTTCGTCGATCAGCATTATTCGTGAGTTGTTCCAATCCTTCGGTAATTGTTTGCATGGCCCTGGCAGAACTGATAATGTGAGAAGTGCGAACATGATCTTCAACGCGTTCTCCTGGCACCGAGGAATCGCCATGTCCCCAGTCAAGCTGCTTTTCGTCGGCGTCGTTGCCGCTCTTCTGTTAGTGCTTCCGGCCATCACGCAGGAACCGTCGGTGAAAAAGCCTTCGGTGCCGTACGGCGCCGAGGACAGAGACGCCGGCGTGGACGAAGATGAACGGCTCCTCGATGCGGCCGGGTTGCCGTCGGAAGGGCCTGGCTTGCTGGTGCTGTTCCGGGCACGAGCGCGAACCGAGACCAAGCCCGCGCAGATCGATGAGCTGCTGAGGCGATTCACGAGTTCCGTTCTGGAAGAACGCGTGCAGGCGGCGACCGAACTGGTCGCGCTGGGGCCTCTCGCGGTGCCGGGACTGCGGCGAGCGGCCAACGATCTGGAAGGGACCGAGGTGCGCCAGCGGGCACAACGGCTGCTGGCCTGGGCCGACGGGCCCAAAAGCGCCGCTCTGGCCGCCGCCGCAGCGCGGCTGGTGGCGCGGCAGAAGCCGGCTGGCGCCGCCGAGGCGCTGCTGGCCTATTTGCCCTTCGCGGACAATGATGACGTCACCCAGGAAGTGGTCACGTCGCTGCACGCCGTCGCCATGATCGGTGGGCAGCCTGATGCCGTGCTGGTGCGAGCCCTGGCCGATCCGATGCCTCTGCGGCGCGCGACTGCCGGCGCCGTGCTGGGCCAGGTGGCTCCGAGCGAACGTCTGGCGGTGGAAAAGCTGCTGGCGGATGCCAATCCCGAAGTGCGTTTGGCCGCGGCGCTGGGTTTAGCGAAGGCGAGCTATGCGCCCGCGGTGCCGGTGCTCATCGATTTGCTGGCCGTTCTGTCTGCCGCAAAACGCCAGCAGGTCGAGGAGTTTCTGACGGGCCTGGCGGGCGAGTGGGCTCCCGTCGGTGGGCCGACGGCCGAGGACGAGATCGCCCTGCGCATCCGCAAGGGCATCTGGGCCGCCTGGTGGACCAACACGGATGGCCCGGCTCTGCAGGAACTGCTCCGCAAGCGCACCCTCACTCCCGAACAGCAGGAAAAGGTCACGCAGGCGATCGCTCGGCTCGGCGATCCGATCTATCAGATTCGCGAGAAGGCCAGCATCGAACTGGTGGCGCGCGGACGCATGATACTGCCGATGCTGCGTGAAGCTCTCAAGCACAACGATCCGGAAATCGTCGGCCGGGCCCAGCACTGCATTCGCCGCATCGAGGAGGAACCGGCGAATCGTTTGCCGCTGGCGTCGCTGCGTCTCATGGCCCTGCGTAAACCGGCCGGTGCCGCGGAAACGTTGCTGGCCTACGTTCCGTTCTGCGAGGAGGACGCCACGGGCGAGCTGCAGTCGGCTTTGGCCGTGCTCGCCATGCAAGAAGGCAAACCGGAGCCGGCCCTGATGCAGGCTTTGGCCCACGCCAAACCGATGGTCCGGGCAGCGGCCGCCGAGGCACTGGCCAAGGGCGGCGGGCCCGACGCCTTGCCCGCGGTCCGCAAGCTCCTGGACGATGCCGACATCAACGTTCGCCTCCGGTCCGCTCAGGCGTTGGCCTTTCGCGATGCCCACGCCATCTCCGTTTTGATCGGCCTGATGCCGGGGCTGTCGAGCGACCAGGCCTGGCAGGTCCACGATTTTCTGGGCCGTCTGGCCGGCGACGCGGCCCCGCCCGGACCGGACGACACGGCCGAGAGCAGGAAAAAAGCCAGCGCCGCCTGGGCCGAGTGGTGGAAAGTCAACTCCGCCAAGGCCGACCTGGCCAAGCTTGCGGATGCCCAGCAGCACGTACTCGGCTACACGGTCATTTGCGATCACGCCAACGGCACCATCCTCGAACTGGGCCGCGATCACAAGCCGCGCTGGTCGTTCGGCGGCACCATCAACCCCGTCGATTGCTGGGTGCTGCCGAATAACCGAGTGCTCGTCGCCGAGTACTCCGGCAACAAGGTCACCGAACGCGATTTGAAGGGCAACATCATCTGGACGAAACAGACGAACGGTTCGCCGCACAACGTGCAGCGCTTGCCCAACGGCCATATCTTTATTGCCAGTAACGTGCAGATCTTCGAGGTGGATCGCAACGGCAAGGACGTTTTCAATTTGAACGTGGGCCAGCAGATCGCCGGCGCCTACAAGGACCGCAAAGGCCACTATATCTGCATGTATCAATCGGGTGTCTGCGCCCGCCTCGATTCCACCGGCAAACAGCTGGCAACGTTTGTCACGAATCGCGGCAATGCCTGGGGCGACCTGAGGCCCGATGGCCGCGTCATCATGGCACAGAACGGCGGCAACAAGGTCGCCGAGTACGACGCCGGCGGTAAGCTCCTGGTCGATTTGAACGCCGCCAACGTGTGCACGGCCACCGGCTTGCCCAACGGCAACTTTCTCGTGGCCTGCAACGCCACCGGCAGCGTGATCGAAATGGACCGCAAGGGCCAGGTGGTCTGGGAATACAAGACGCAGAGTCCCTTCCGAGCGCGGGGGCGTTAGCAATTCCGTTTGTACAGTTGTTACTTCTGAGGAGGTGGGCCACTCATGCGGAACCGAAAACCTCTGTTCGCGTTGGTAATGGTGTTATCGCTTTTCCCGGTCGGGCCGGGTTCGGCCCAGGAGCCGAAGCCGGTGCGCGTCGGCGTGCTGGGACTCGACAACTACCAGGCCATCGCCTTCACGCAACTCTTCAACGATCCCAAGGCGATGGGCCCTCTCGCCGGGCTGCGCGTGGTGGCTGCGTTTGCGGCGCCGGCCAGCGAGGATATTCCCGAAAGCGTGTCCAGCCTGCCGAAGTGGAAGGCCGACATCGTCAAGTTCGATGTCAAGCTTGTCGATTCGGTGGATGATTTGCTGCGCGCCTGCGACGCGGTGATGATCATGAGCCTCGATGGCCGCAAACATCTGGAGCAGGCGACGCCGGTGCTGAAGGCGGGCAAAAGGCTGTTCATCGGCCGTCCGCTCGCCGCCACGATGAAGGACGCGGTCGCGATCCTGAGCCTGGCCGAGGACACCAAAACGCCGTGCTGGTCCAGTTCGCAGCATCGCTTCAGCCCGGGCTTCATCGGCATGCGCAATCATCCGGAGGTCGGCAAGGTCATGGGCTGCGAAGTCTACGGCGGCTGTCCGACCGAGCCAGGGCACGCCGAGCTGTTCTGGCATGCGGTGCACGGCGTCGAAACGCTGTTCACCATCATGGGGCCGGGATGCGAATCCGTCATTTGCACTTCGACGCCGTCCGCTGAACTCGTGACGGGCACCTGGAAGGATGGCCGGATTGGCACGTTTCGCGGCATCAAGAAAGGGGCGATCAAATACAGCGCGATGGTCTTCGGCGACAAGGGCATCTCGACAGCCGGCGTCTATGGCCATGGCGTGCCGGTCAAGGGCGTGGTGCCGACCAACGACAAGTACATGGGCTACGAAGGCATCGCCATCGAAATGGCCAAGTTCTTCAAGGGCGGCCCAGCTCCGGTGACCGCGGCCGAGACGCTGGAAATCTTCGCCTTCATGGAGGCCGCTCATGAAAGCAAACGGCAAAAGGGCGCAGCGGTGCGCGTGACGGATATTCTCGAAAAGACCCGCAAGATTCCGTAGCCGCAAAATTCCGTGGGTCAGGATTCCGATCCTGACGGTGTTAATCCCATGGGTACGTCAGGATCAGAATCCTGATTTTCTCGATCTCAGTGACGTTGGAAAGGCAGTGGGGTCGGGTTGGAAGACCTTGGATCAGTTCAACTTGCGGCATACGCCGCACCTGGTCACATTCTATCCACGTTAGTCTGGGATTTCCAGTGCTGCCCCCCATTTGCCCCCTGAAAATGCATCGTGGCACCCGGCGAGACTTTCTCACCATCGAGCAAGGCTTGGCCGCTGGCGGCAGCCCTAGCAGCCCGTTGAATAACGCCATTGTCCGGCGAGTGGCTGTGCATTTGTCGGTGCCAGAGCCGCCCACCAGAAATTCATCCCTCGGCCGATCCTGACAGAGAGGTACTCGATTCAGCCTCGCATATCACCCAAATGCGTCGCGCAGCACTCTCCCGACCGATCCGACTCTGGCAGCACTCTCGGTTTGCCAACACCAAACAGATTTCGCATCAGCAATCCCAAGTTCTAGCCTGCCACTTGCACCAGGAACGGCTTGTTGATCGACCTCGAAGCCATGTCCGTCACGCGCCTCCCGGAGTTCGACCGACAGGATGAAGCCCGAATCCAAATCGACTGCGTGCTCCGCTTTGTATGCCGGGTGCGTCGACTCGACGACGCTCGAAGCCGACGCGGCGATGAAGATCATCGTCCGCAAGGACACTGGCGACGACTACAAGGCGTCACAAGCGGCTCCTGGCTGAGGAAGGCGTCGAGGACGCGACCGACGAAGAAGTGCGTCGCTTCGACATGACGCGCAAGAAGAAGATGCCGAACGAGGAGTGGCAATCGCCGTCCGATCCCGAAAGCAAGATCGCGCGGATAAAGGACGGGGCGACGGCCACCGTCTTGCCACGCAACAGTTTGCAGTCCTGCGCCAGCTTGAGCCCGAACACGAAAACCCCTTTATGCACGTCGAGCAGCAAGCGTAGCCGACCAGAAGTATGCGATCAAGGACACGATGCGGCAGCAAGCCAGAAACCTGGGCAAGCCACTTCCCGTTTGCCTGTACGTCGGTACAATATGGGAGTCTAACTATCAATGCCGAACGGACGATGCCTCAAGGAGATTGCCGGGCAACGAAGCCCTCCTCAGGGCGCCCAGATTCTACGGAGGACTTCTCATGGCCGTGAGGGTGATAATCGATTTCTACCAACTTAAGTTGCCGGACGGGTTCGACCAAACTTTCGAAGTTCTTTCGCAAAAAGTCAGCACCCTCGTCGGTAGAAATAGGAACTGCCCAGTTCATGGGGCGGTTATCCGTCTTCACAAGACATTTTTCGACAAGAGGCTTGTCGAAGGGGACTTGATTCGCTTGCGGATGGACTCTCTTCCCGTCAAAGGCGACCTCGACGGCAAGCTCGAAGAGATAGATTTCGGCGACGAAGAGGGAATCGCAGAACAGACAGCCTTCCTTATTGATCCGGCGTCGAACATCGTCTTGCTTCAACGCAACCGAACAGGCGTCAGTGCGAGTACGTTTCTGCACTATTTTGAGCAAAAAGGAAAAGTACCTGACTCGATGGAGCTTTTGCCTGTCATCAAGTCAGAGGCAATGCGCCGTCTGGCAAAATTCCAGGAGATCCGAAAGCTGCAAATCGTTTTGGCCAAGCCCACCGGTTCAGCGAAATTGGCGCATGCAGATATGGCATCACTGGGCGGCTTCCTCGACGCAATGGAATCGCTCCAAGCCCCACGGGCCGAGTTCGAGTTTTCGGTCGGACGAATAAAATCGGATGGGCTGTTGCTCAAGAGCGCGAAGGAATCTTCCAGATTCGACTGGTGCAAAACAGGAGAATATTCGCCTTCCGATCATCCTCTGACGTCTTCGTCGAAAGATTGGTAGTCACGGGGAAAAACGAAGCCGGTGAAAAGGACATTCTCGATATTCTTAAGGATCGCGTAGTTTATGAATCTGACCTGGAATCCGACCGAGGGAGGCGGTTGAAGTACGGAGTACGCCGAGACGCGCTCCTAAAGGCATGGGAGCAACGGCAGGATGAGGTTAGCTTGTATGCAAGGTGACCTTTCATTCTCTGATCGCTGGCGATCAGTTTTCGAGCGATGGCACCCGCTGGTATTTGCGGCCTGTGCTGGTCTTGGCGCGCTCTCATTCGATCTTGCCGGACGTGAAGGGTTTCGCGACCTATTACAAGCGACGGTGAACCTTCGCGCCATCACCATCGGTTTCTTGGCGACGTCGAAGTCGATCTTGTTCACTATCGGCCAGAAGGACATCATCGTAGCGCTCAAGCAAACTGACAAGTGGATCTTGTTGATCGACTACATGATGTGTGCGATCTACGCATCATTCTTACTGGCGCTGGTTAGTGGCTGCCTCTTGCTCATCAAGCTCAGGGAGCCCGAACCCTGGCATCGGTGGGCAGCGTGCTTCTGGGTATTTTGCGCCAGCTTCGCGTTCGCAAGCAGCCTGCGCATTATTCGCTTTTTTGCTCGGATTCTGAAGTTGAAGTGAACTCATTCGGATGCGGGGCAAGATCCGTCTGGAGGGTTGCCGCTTTTCAGCGTGACAAGTCGAATCTCGACCTGTCCGTCCCAAACTCGATACGTTCAGTGTGATGCCACCGCGATGCCACGTACTCCCGAACGGAGGTGGTTCAATCAAAGACAACCTGGATGCGCGACAGCTGAGTTTCCGAGTCGACCAGCGTCAGGCGGCGTGCGATCCTTCGGAGATGCACCGCGTACCGTATGAGGGCACCTGGGGCTACCATCCTTTGGTGGTGTCGCTGGGCAATACCGGCGAAGTGCTCAGCCTGATCAATCGGCCCTCGCACGAAGGCGCGGCGGCCGAGGTGGACCGCGCCTTGAAAGTCTGTCTCGAAGCCAGCTTTCGCAAGGTGCTCTTGCGCGGTGACACCGACTTCAGCCAAACGACCCATCTGGACCGCTGGGCGGCCGATCCGCGCGTGCAGTTCATCTTCGGTTTGGATGCGACCGCGTCCCGGCACGTGCAGGCCGATGATTTGCTGGCGAGCGCCTGGCACCCCCCCCACACTCTTGCTTCCGCGCGCTTTTTTGATAACACATAACCTAATGGTAATATCGAGGAATTCTATCGAGGTTGACGCAACAATGGCTAAGAGCACGCCAGAGATGCCGAACCTGCTCATCGCCGTAGTCGGCGATGTCTTTCGTGAGAAGTATCTCGTCCCAATTTCGAAGCCGGACGCGGTCGCTCCCTTTACTTGGCCAGACTCGTTGCGAGGCCAATCAGCGGTTTACACTGGCACAGTTTCAAGTGGAGTCTTGCTTCACGCCGCCATTCTAAAACACATTTTAAACCAATACGCTAACATTCGCATTGCTCCAGATCCTGATGATCTGAGCTCAGACGATCTGGCATTCGGCCGAGACTACCTGCACCACTTGGCTCCCTTTCCGGCAGACCTGAGCGCTGATTCAAAAAAAGTGTGGCGCATTTCGCAGACCTACGGCCTTTGTAAGGACTTACCCATTCCGCCGCCGAAGAATAATCTGCCACAATTTGAGAGCCGAGTATTGAAAGAATTACAAAAGACTGCTGACCAAGATGCCACAGTTATTCTTTTGGTAAACGACAGAGGTTTGGGATTCCGAAGCTCACAAAATGACAAATACATCTCTGCCCTCTTCAAGAGCCTAAAGACCTATGGTGAACACGTCGCCAGTGGGCGTCCGTTAAGGAGCAACACGAACAATCTTTTAATCATTTGGCATCCAAGGAATCCAGACCTTGAACGCAATCGCTTCTACGAAGTGCTTGCTGATTCTGATTTCAAACGCAACACGCTTGTAGTCTTAAATCAACAATGTTTGAGAGATGAAGGGGTCAATATTCGCTTTGATATCTCGTATGAGCATACATTGACTGACCTCCTGACCTTTTCCGCGCGGCATCCTCTTTTGAAGTCACTTCTCTATTTCCCACAGATTCTAATTCGGCACGATTACGGTGTACTTCATTTAACGTCGGACATGAGGGGCCGCATACTTTCCGCTGATGCACATGGCATGGTGGGCGGCCCATTTTATATCTCGTCTTCGCGTTTCGGAATTACTCCAGGCCGTACGTTTACCTTGCTGGCATCGTTGATACGCGAAATAGTTCGTTGGCACCGTGAACATCACTCAACTGCAGACTTACTTTCTCTATTTGCCATGGAAAACCCCGCCTATGCTCACCCTAAATCTAGACTTCGCTGGCCTTCTAAATACAGCAAAGAATTCGGGCCTCTCTCCACTCCCAGTCTGCTGCGAGGCACTGTGCTAGACTTGGGTATTGATCTCGGTATTCTTCTTAACGCCCACCACTTCTATACTGGTTTCGGCGACTACGACCCATACACTGATCTCCCACCAGAGGCAATTGCCAAGAACAGTATGGCAAAACACTACGCTGATATGCTGTTACACTTTGACGACAACGTTGTCCGATCAGATGTCCAGCGAGGACAAGCCTTAGGTCTCGGCGACCGAGAGTTTGCGTTTCAACACAGAGAGGCTTCTCTAACGCGCTTGGCTCGGTTTAGTTTGAATTCGGAACTTCTTGGACACGATCCATCTTCTGTATCGCAGCGATCTAACTATAGCCGAGTCGATCTATTAGGGATACCCAAGCTAATCAATCTTGCACGCGCGCGGGATGATGCGAAGCACCGCGAGTCTGATGATTCCTTGCAGCCACGAAACGAGACATTTGAAGCAGCGTTGAGTTCACTTGTGATCTGTGGCGCTGTTGCCACAATCGGCCGGAAGCTAAGGGACGATGTGTATACTGAGCCATCCTTCGTGTTGCCATTTGTCGAATTTGGAAGCCTCATTACTTTTGATCGCGACGAAATCGACGGTTTTCTGAGCATTAAATTCCTGATTGAAAGGTACCTAGACGCAGCTTCCCCGAGCACGCCGCCTTTATCAGTAGCCGTCTTTGGCCCTCCAGGAGCCGGAAAGAGCTTTGTCGTAAAGCAGATTTTGAAAAGTGTGGGAAAAGATCGCCAGATGCCGACGTTCAACCTTTCGCAGTTTACTTCTTTGAGCGAGCTGTCACGAGTTTTTCATCGTATACAAGATCGTGCACTCGCTGGCGAAATTCCGGTGACGTTTTTTGACGAGTTTGACAGTTCCATGGACGGCAAGCCGTTAGCGTGGCTAAAATTTTTTCTTTCGCCGATGCAGGACGGCGAGTACTTCGATGGACATGATACCTATAGAGTTGGTCCCGCTGTATTTGTATTTGGTGGTGGAACTGCATACACGTTCACCGACTTCGTTGAAAAGCATTCGAAAAGGCGCCTTCAGAAGGCACCAGATTTCATCAGTCGGCTACGCGGACACCTGAATGTCAGCGATGTCTCAGCGTTGGACGACAAGGTAGACAAGCGGCTGCAAGTCAGAAGGGCATTGCTTCTGCGATCATTGCTGCAAGAGCATGCGCCGAATATCTTCGTGGGAGGCCCAGGCGGCGTGGCAGAAATTGATCGGGGAATCATTACTGCCTTCCTTCACGTTAAGAAGTATCGACATGGCGCGCGTTCCATGAGCGCAATCATCAAGATGTCTAACATCTTAGATGCAAAGAGTTTTCAGCGGTCTGCGCTGCCGACACTGGCGCAACTTGGGATGCACGTGAACGCCCGAGAGTTTCAAGATCTAGTGAATAGTGACCGCGGAAGGGGGACAAAGGTGAGAAAATAGTGCTTAACTTGGAGTCAGCCATCTAAGGAGTCCATTCGTAGTTCTCTGGCCGCTTGCGTAAGGCATCGTGTTCTTGAAGCAGTCGGTCTTGTTTGGCGAGCATCATTCGTTGAATGTGGTCACATATTATCCGATTGGCATAGGAATCCTTGATGTCCCAGCATGTGGAATAATGCTTGTGTGCGCCGTGTGGATTCTCGACGAAGTCGCATTTTACAAGGACTTTCAGAATATCCGGATCCGGCTTTGTCAAAAATGCAAGGCGCTGAATCGTATCCCCCGCCCAAGTAAGCCGTTTTCGCTCAAAGGTATCCGCCAAAATAGGCTTAATGACACCATTTATTGATTCGAGCTCTTGGCCTTTACTGGATTTGCAAGGCACAGCGGTTGTATCCATTAGAGCACTTCACGTTTGCATGTTTACATACGCTGGCTGGTGGTAGCCGCAGTGGCGAAAGAATCCAGCTATGTCGGTTGTCGTGATAGTTGCCAGTGCGTTGCCGACCAACTGCCACAGTG
>Ga0182024_10020479_pt1 | contig 12088 bp, 17 predicted proteins | sample P32metaG_FD_120480 | JGI IMG/M metagenome (GOLD analysis project Ga0182024, IMG submission 120480) | Permafrost microbial communities from Stordalen Mire, Sweden - P3-2 metaG (Illumina Assembly) | ecosystem: Environmental > Terrestrial > Soil > Wetlands > Permafrost | place: Sweden: Stordalen... | reverse complement strand
GGCGAAAAAGTCCTTGCCAAAACTTTGTGGCTGGGCTAAAAATGGTCCTGTCCTGAGTCAGTTCCGTTGGCCGGTTTTGAAGTGATCCTCATTGGCCGGTTTTGAGGTGATCCCCGAGGGAAGCTCATCGCGCTGAATGCTGGACAACTCACGATCGCCGAAACTTGCGACAAGATGGATCTTGGTTCGATTCATGTTGTTTTCCCGTGTTCTTCCACTTCCGGCTGTAGTACGGTATCACTGGCGGCTTGTTCGTTTTTCTCGATCCACAAGAGAAGTGTCCCCGGCGAACGAGCTTACGACGTCCGAGAGACACAGCTGGTATTGGCGGACAGCCCGGTAGGCGTACAGCTACTGCTTTACAGACGTGCGCCTTTGAGAAGTGCAATAACTGCCACATCGGAGAGCGTGAGTAGGTCGAAATCGCGCAGTCCGTTCATCGGGCAGCTCTGGGAGTACTAGAAATCGGACTTGAATCCATAGTCTGGGTTCGTGGGGCTAGGCGGCTTATGAGGGACCAACTCAAACGTCCCCTCGACATGCTTTCGCCGTTCGAGTGAATATAGTCGGCGGCGCGGGCCGCACGCGACAGCAGGCTCCGGCTGTCGTACTGCTTTTCGAACGCCTTTCGACCTCGCCGACCCAGAAATCGCCGCCCTGCCGAGCGCCCAGACCATGGCTCAGGGCTTCGACCTGAGAAAGATCGTTCGACGTCGGTTGTGCGACGGTTGTCGAGAGCGATCTTCGTGAGTACTGGGCGAGGATCGTGGAGACGAAGCCATTGCCTACGTCTCCCTTCCCCTGCAACAGCAAATGAACTGATGCCGGCGTTCCATTTCCACGAGTCTCTGATTTAGTCATAATGACCTGCCTTTCAATCGATGAAGTTCTTGTTAATCGAAAACGGATCGCACTCGAATCCCGACTGCTGCTTTTTTTCCCGCTGCTCGCGCAGATTTCTGAACGGATCGGAGCGTGAAGGAGCTGGTGACCCGTCATCTGCGCTCGTCTGCTGCTGCGATGGTTCCGGCACTGATGGGGGAGCTCTGTGGCGCCTTCGCCCAAGCCGTGAGACGCAGACGCGGAATTGGGCGTACGAGATCTCTATTCCATCGCGGCTGGCCGCCGTCCAGACCTCCTTGAGTTTCATGCCTGCCGCCAAGCCAGCTTCAATTTCAGCCCAAGCCCAGATGACTTGCCCCATCTTGGTGGCAGGCTGAGTTGATGGGAGGGAGTGCAAGTGGACCAGGTCCGATCTTGATTTTCTTCGCCGCGGCTTCGGGGTAGAGTCCATCGAATTTGCTTGCATCGCTCTGTCACTTTATAAAGGAAATGCGGGACGGTAAAATTTCGTTTTTCTTCGATGGGCTGGAGTGGATGGCTCGGACACTATCAAAAGGCCCTTCGTGACGCCGTTACCATGCTCGAAACTCCAAGCGTAACGAATCAATCTGAGCGCAGCAAGAATCGAGACCTTGGCCGCTAGTCCGATCGTCGATCTTACGGACCGGAGGGCTTCGCCAGGAAAACCAAATGTGGTTCCGATCCGAGGCGGGGAGTGAATTCAACCACACCGTTACGCCAGCGGAGTGCGGTCAAAAGTGGGAGCTTGGAATAGGAATGCAATTTAGATGAAGCGTCACATGGAAGTCGCTATGCCGGTGAGGTGTTCTACAAATGGAGGAGTGCGGCTCCTATTATCCAGGAAACCGGGCCAACGACACCCCGAATTCATGATCTATTCGTCATTGCGGGCTCACCAATTAAGAATTGTGTGCGTAACGTGTGCGAGATTCAGAAAGGCGGTCCGGCGTCGGAAGGTCGATTTCTAACGGATCAGTTTCAGCCCATCACTCCCCAATCCGGCGAGTGGGGCTCGAAATCTGTGACCTCCTGCGTGTGAAACAGGCCATGTTCCCCAACTCCTTGAATATACACACAATATTTTTGCAAGGAAATTCAATTTAGGGTAACAACTAACTTGACATACCACGAGGCTGGCCGCACAATTGAATTAGACGTGACAGGCTTCACTCCAGAGCCATGCCTTCCGGCGCGGATCGGGCAATGCGATCCACTTCCGGAAGGAATCATTGGGGCGAAGATTTTATCCTTCGGAAGTGTCCCGGATAAGCGTTTCGTGGAAGGCGGCGGATTAGTAATCGACTATCTACCAGAGGGCCAAAGTACGCCCATTCGTGTCGTGTTCTACTTTACGGAGTTGGGGATGGGGGTTGAGGCAATGGCGCGTTTGGATCATCAAGAAACAGCTCCCAATCCGGCTTAAGCATGACAAGCCGATCTCTAATCCCACGCAACAAAGAATCGGCGAGCCAACTGGATTGTCCCATGTAGTCCGGCTCAAACCAATATCGAAATCTTTCAAATGCTTCGCTGCTCATGTCCAGGGCTTTGTCTGGGTTCGGCTCGGGGGCACGGACGCTGCCCCATTGAGCGCAGCACACTATGCTACGCGACTTTATGTCGACCTGACTCGTGCTAGAGAGCAAGTTGAACAACAAGCGCAGAGTATGTTTTTTGGGGTAGTTGCCCCCTTCCAGCTCAATCAAACATTTCAGAAACAATTCGAAAGCAAACGCGCGGCAAACGATAACCGGAGGGACGAGGTACGCTCTAGTAACGGCATGTTCGGAAACGATGCCAGCCGCATGAACGAAGGCTTCCGCGTGGCGGAACTTTAACTCCGCATCAGACATCATTGAATCAAGTTGTGAACCGTTGGTATGGCGTATAATGCTATCAGAAATGAAGCCTCACCCCGAAATGATCGAAGGGCCGGAAGCGTTCGATAAGTTCCGCGATGCAATGAAGACGATCATCACCGTCCCGAAGTCCGCGCTCCCTCCGAGTCCGTTCAAGAAGTGGAAACCAAAGAAGAAGTCAACCAAAAACCGAAAGGGTTGACCCGCCGTTCACGGCGTCCATTGTTCAATACCTACGACCTGAAACAATACGCTGGTATGGTGATGGCCTGTAAGAGCGTGAAAGAGATATCCGGTCACCGTCGACTCTAGGCCCTCCCGTTGTTTGTGGAGATCAGCAAGACGTTGTTCATGCGGCGGAAGCGGCGGTTTCGGAGTGTCTACGATGGCCGGGGTTGTGGTTTGGTCCTTGTTGCAGCGGGAGAGTACTGCCGCCAGACAAATAAACGCGAAACACCACGCCAAGAATTTCATCGGGGCTTTCCTTTTAATTGTGGTTATCGCATCATCTTGATGGCCGCGATCTGATCTCTCCTGATCGCGACAGGAGAGATCACGTTAATCCCATCGCCGGAACCGTAACAAGCTTCCCGACAATTCGGTAAACGGAGGGCAACCGCTCAATACGATGCTCTCCCCCAAGTGAGTCCTTAAGCCTCAGCACAAAATGAGCATTCGGGAAATCAACGTTCTCCTGAAGGTAAATATCGAATGGCAACCAGCCCACGCGCGGCACGCCCTTCCGGTAAACTTCCGCCTCTGCGCTCTCGCCCAAGAATGGCCCAATCTCTGTCTCAATATATTCTGGAGAGAGCGCTGCTGATTCTTTTTTTCTCTTGATGCGCCATGAATCAGGAATGTTCTTTCTCAGTTCGCCCTCTACTTGAAAGTTGCCTATCAGGACGGCAAGGCCACATCGGGTGATCGCAACTTCATCTGTTCCGTGGTTGGTTATCCGTACTTTCATCAGCACGCATATGCGTTCGTTGAATGAAACCATGTCGTTGTCTTTGTGGAAGTATAGTTCCAGAAGTTCGCCGCGCAGGTCAGTTGTGTGTCCCGAATGAAGGGGACGATTAGAAGACGTTTTCGGTGGATCGTGCGAAGCATCGACGCCGATCCGGGCGGCTTTAAGGTGAAGAAGGCCAGCAAGAATGACGCCCAGAAAGTACAACGCTGCGACGCCCCACGTCCACGAAATGACAAAGGGAGAGAGTGTTGCATGCCCGGGCATCCACAACATAGCCCCAATTCCAAGCACTGCTACGGCCACGTTGATGTACCCCGCAATCGCGCCGTGCTTGCCCCAATCTCTCGCCATTGTTGTCCTTGCATCTGGGCGCACTCCTACGTTAAGATCTGAGTGTCGGCCCAAACCAAAATCGAAAAAGGCCCGGCGCCAACCGGGCCTTTTTCATTTACGAATGTCTTTTCAATTCTACGCCAGTAATTCCGCCAAGTCCCACACGTGATCTGCAATCCAGACGGCCAGCGCAGTCGTGTCCGATTAGTCGCGGCGCTTGCCGCGCCTTTGTCGGGCTCGCTCTTTTTCAGTTAGCACTCGGGGGACGCCTCCGTTCTACCGGTCAGTGCATCCCAGGTTAAGCGCTTGCCGACCACTTGAGACATAGCAAGCTTGAAGCGGTCGAAATCGTTTAGCTTCTCTCCGTTCTCGTCTTTGCGGTTGTTGTAGCGGTAAGCTTGTTCGTCCAGATAGCGGAACAAATGAAAAGGTTCCACGCTCACATAGGTTCCCGAAATGGATCGCTTCAAAAGGCTCCAGAAGTTCTCCAAACCGTTCGTGTGAACTTGTCCGTCAACGTAGGCTTCCGCGTGGTCAATCACCTGATGCGCATACTCCGCTTCAAGACCGTTGTACGACTTCAGAGCGTCGCTGTAGAGCGCCGATCCAGCCTCGACATGCTTGCGTACCTCAGCCTGAATCGCATTCTTCTTGCGATTCGAAATCACAGTGGTCCGTATCTTGCTATTCTTGCCGTCCTTGCCACGCTCCAAGATGCCCATGACTGGAACCTTGTCTTTTCCGCCAGTCCCAGTGATGCGCCGCGCGCGTTTCGCGATATGCATGTTGCGAGCTTTGCCGCCGATGAATGTTTCGTCTGCTTCGACGTGACCGGAGAACTTCTCAAACGATCCATGATGCAAGGCGAAGCGAATGCGATGCATCATGTGCCATGCGGATTTTTGCGAGACTCCGAGATCGCGGGCAACTTCGTAGCTGCTGATACCGTTCTTGCACGTCACGAGCAGCCAAACAGCGGGAAGCCATTTCTCAAGGGCAATGGAGCTGTCTTCAAAAATCGTGCCAGTCTTCAAGGTAAAGGTAGGGCTTTCATGCTTGCCATAGCACTTCCAAACGCGTGGCTTGGCCAGCCAAGTGACCTTTTCCGCGCCACACCGAGGACATTTCGCCTTGCCGTCAGGCCAGCGAAGTTCGACCATGAACGCCTTGCACTGCTCGAAATCGGCGAAGTAAATGATGGCCTCTTGAAGAGTCTTAGGTGCGTTGCTCATACACCTAGTATCGCCTAAAACTATTGGTATGTCAAGTTAGTTGTTGCCCAATTTAGGTACCACAAATGCGCTTGCGGTTGGGCGATTTGGCTGGGTCGTCTTGCAACCCCACTGGACAGGGCGCGTTTGATCGCCTTGTTCCGTACGTCGCTTGGAATTCCCGTGGTGTAGGGCCAAAAAGCCGTAGGGCCAGAAAATGTGACGCCTGGCCAATGTTTCCACGAGTGCGGCCTCACAAGACTTGCCGCACTCCAGGTGTGGCGAAGCCACTGCTGCGCGCAACTCCCAGGGCCAACAGGTCAAGAGTGAGAACGGATTTCGACAGCAGGAATCGTCATACCGACAGGTTATAGAGTCACGGTACCCATCTCGCCATATGAAACAGGCAGCGTTTGTTGCCGGAACGACTGGGAGAACCTGTTGTCGCCGAAGCGCTGGAGGAGCAGGCGCGAAGTACACCATTCACATTGCAGCCAACAACAGGGTCGCCATCAGTTCCGGTCCAGCGAGTTGCAGCTGGCTAATTATGAGCGGGACCAAGTTCGTTTCGGGGAGCACAGTGACGTTGGAACGACTGACCGTATTTGGCCGACTGACCAAGTGCGGTCAGCCTGCCAGTGAGCCCGAGTCCACTCGGGCAAAGCTGCTGGACGCGGCTGCGGAGGTTTTTGCCGCGGTCGGGTATCCGCGGACGACCATCCGTGAGATTTGTGCACGCGCCGGTGTAAATGGCGCCCTGGTGAACTATCACTTTGGAGACAAGTTAGAGTTGTACGCCGAGATGCTGCAGCGCCTGGTTAGCGTTGCTCGAATCCAGGCGGTCCGCGCGGCGCTCAATCAAAAGGCGCCGCCCGAGACGATATTGCGCGAAGCAATAAAAGCACGGCTGCGTGGCATCGCCTCCGGTGACCAGAATGGTTGGCTCTTTAGAATTCTTGCTCATGAGATCGCAGAACCCACGCCGGCGATGACACGCGCCATCGATACTGTTCTGCGGCCACTGTACAACCAACTTTACGAAATCGTCGGCGCGCTGATTGGACTGCCGGCCGTTGACGAACAGACCCGTCTTTGTGCGCATAGCATTATGGGCCAAGTCATTATCTATGGCTCGCGGGCCCCGTTCTCGCACGGCTTTGGCCCGACATGAAGATGACGCCCGAGAACATGGACCGGATCGCCGACCATGTCACCGACTTTTCGCTGGCATACCTCCGGCAGGTGCGCGGCATGCAACAGCAAGCGGCGAAAGCCGCGGGCAAGAGGAATCGGGAATGAAGCAGCTCGAGAGCACTGACACGCAGTGCGAAAAAGATGAGCACCAAGCGACGAACTCAGGTCCGCCCGACAACGCCACCAATCAGGCCGAGCAGAAGCCCCAGGAACCGACTAAGACCGCCAACGGCGACAAGAAAAACGAGCCGCAACCCCAGCCGTCACGGCCTGATGCCACTAACAAACAAATTGAACAGAACTCACCCGATTTGAAAGCTGCACCGCCGAAAGACGCTCCTCATTCTCGCCGCAAAATCTTTTTGGCTGCTGTGGCCTTCGTGGCGCTCGCGGCCAGCGCCTACGTTATTTGGGGAGTATTCTTTGCCGAGCCAAAACTGCCCGATAGTATTGTGACCTTGAGCGGCCGGATCGAAGGTGATGATTCCGCGATCGCGGCGAAAAGCACCGGACGCATTCTCGAAATCAGGTTCCGCGAAGGCGACGCGGTTCATGCCGGCGATGTCATCGCGATATTGAGCGACGAGCAGGTCCGCGCGCGTCAGGAGCAAGCCCAATCCGGGGTTTCGATCATGGAGGGCAAGGCCAAATCGGCTCTGGATCAGATTGCTGTCTTAGAACAGCAGATGCAACAGAATCAAGCTCAAACCGCACAGTCGATAGTCGACGCGGAGGGGCGCATAAGGCAGGCCGAGGCAGAGGTGGCGGCTGCCGAGGCAGAGGTGGTGCAGCAACAGGCGTCCTGTCAGATCGCAGCGTTCGACAGAGACGCTTACACCAAACTCGCCGAGACGGGAGCAGCCTCTGAGCGTCAGGCGAAACAGGCGATCGCGACGGCGGGTCAACAAGCGGCGGCGGTGGCTGCTACCAATCGCCGGGTGGAAGCTGCGAGAGGCGCGCTCACCACAGCCAAGGCGAACCTGGAAAATCCCAATATCCGCGCCGACCAAGTGGCGATGGTTCGAAAGCAAATCATCGAGCAGCAGGCGGAGCTTGCGGCCGCCCGGGCAGGCACGGAGCAAGCCCGGGGGCAATTGCTCGAGGCCCAGGCAAACCGGCAAGACCTTATTGTTCGCGCTCCCTTTAGTGGCGTGATCGTGACGCGGGCGGCAGAGCCGGGAGAGGTTGTGATTGCGGGAACTGCGTTGGTCACAATGAATGTTGCCATCGGGCTGCCAATATCAAAGCAGACATCGTATACTCAACTATACTCAACTAGACATAAACGCCGGCTCTTTCGGGACGCTGCGCGATAAAGAGCGAGGATTCCAAGTAAAGCTCGCCGGAATTGGATAACGGAGGTTCACAAACGAAGCATGTCGCTTGAAATCGTCCAGCGGGAGCAGGAAGGAATTGTAATTATCGATCTGAAAGGACATCTTACGCTGGGCGAGGGAGATCTCGACTTCCGCAATGAACTTGACAAACTCGTCCGTTCGGGCAAGAGCCACGTTGTATTGAATCTCAACGATGTGAGCGAAATTGACACCACTGGCCTGGGTACGCTGTTATTTGCTTTGGGGAAGCTTCGGAAGGCCAGGGGAGGCCTTGCGCTCGTTAATTTGAAGCCATCGCATATCGAGCTGCTAGTAGAAACGCAGCTAGCCACCGTGTTCGAGGTATTCAAGACCGACCAAGATGCAATCAACAGCTTCTTCCCGGGCCGGGAATTCCACCGCTACGATATTTTGGAATTCGTCCAGTCCCAGCAAGAGCCCGGGGAATCGAAGAGCGCGGGCGAACCTGCTTCACCTTCTTAAGCTACTGTTCCGAAGAGCGCCCCTACGCCTGCGGTTATCGCCATGGCTAGTGCGCCCCAGAACGTGACGCGCAATGCGCCCACCATAATACCTGCGCCCCCAGCGCGCGCCGCCAGCCCTCCGAGAAGCGCGAGGAAAAACAGAGAAGTTCCAGAAACAAGAGGGATCAGTGCCGACGCCGACGCGATGGCAGTGACCAAGAGCGGCATCGCCGCGCCGATCGCAAAGCTAGCGGCCGACGCCAACGCGGCTTGAATCGGACGCGCACTGAGAGTCTTCGAGATGCCAAGTTCATCGCGGGCATGCGCGCCGAGCGCGTCATGGGCCATCAACTGCTCCGCGACCTGTTTCGCGAGACCAGGGTCCAGCCCACGAGCGATGTAAATTTCTGCTAGCTCCTTGTGCTCGCCCTTGTCGTCTGCTTTGAGTTCCTTTCGTTCCAGTTCGAGGTCCGCCCCTTCGGTGTCCGCTTGTGAGTGGACGGACACGTATTCGCCGGCCGCCATCGACATAGCTCCAGCGGTTAGCCCGGCGACCCCCGCGACCAGTATGTTGTTGTGAGTCGACTGCGCGGCTGCAACGCCAATCACGAGGCTCGCCGTCGAGAGTATCCCGTCGTTCGCACCCAATACGGCCGCACGCAACCAGCCGGTGCGTTCTATTCGGTGTCGCTCCTTAGGGTGCGCACGCATTTGCTTTGATCTCAAATCTGCACCACGCTCTGTTGAGGACTGTAGATAAAATGCCCAGCAACTCAAAGGCCTATCTCGTGGGTGGTGGCATCGGATCGCTAGCGGCCGCCGCGTTTATGACCCCCGATGGAAACCTGCCAGGTGCAAATATCTCTATTTTTGAAGCGGCGCCGTCCTTGGCGGAAGTCTGGACGACATTCTCCTCTATTTCATCCGTCCAGACCTCAAAGCTCTGGAGGGCGCCCGAGCCGAAAGTCGTAGCGATTGCTACATCAGCCGCGTCGCGGCCTCGCGCAATCAGGACTCGTCCGATGCGCGGCACGTTGTTGCGAGCATCGAACGTATACCACGCGCCTCCCAGGTAGGCTTCAAACCACGCGGCAAAATCCATGACTCCGTATGGCGGAGGCGTTCCCATGTCGCCCAGGTAACCCGTGCAATAGCGTGCGGGAATATTCATGCACCGGCAGAATGCGATTGCCAGGTGAGCGTAGTCGCGGCAGACGCCCTTACGCTCGTTGAAAACCTCCCCGGCGGTTTTGGTAGGGCGGGCGTCTCCGTAGCCAAAGACGATATGATCGTGGACATAATCGCAAATCGTTTGAACGCGCTTCCACCCCGGCTGCGTCCCAGCGAACAGCGCCCAAGCCGCCTCAGATAACAGATCCGTCTCGCAGTACCGGCTGCCCAACAAGAAAAGCAGAGTGTCCTCGGGCAAATCCTTTATCTCGTGTTGCTGGGCGAAAGGAGCCACCACGTCCGGTTTGCCGGTATCTCTTATGACGGCGTTGGCACTCAATCGAATCCGGCCGGTGGGCGCAATGATTCGGTTGCACCAGTTCCCGTAGATATCGCGATAGACTGTGATTGGCACGCACGGGTCTGTGGTCAGACGATCGGGGATGAGGATCTCCGCGGCGCGCGAATCATGGATGCGCACCATCAGTATCATCGGCGTCTGTTCTGGGCAATAGTAGTCGATCTGGTAGCCGACTCGGATCAGCATTGTGAATTCCTTCCCGGACTTCATTTGAGTTTCTTAAGTCGCTAACGATCGCGGCTAAGAGCCACCTCCCGCAGACGCCCAATTCGCTCGAACTGTTCTTCGACCTCTTGCAACTCCAGCTCCAGCAGTTCTCGCCAGACGATGCGATTTTCCGTAGACCTTCCAAAGTATGGGTCTTTCCGGTTATCGCGTGCGAACTGGATGTTTTGCAGATGAGAGAACGCCTGCTCGATCCGGGAGCGAGCAGCGCAACTAAGAACCGCAGTAGGCGGCGCCTCGCCAGCCGACAGATTCAGCGTACAGAATTGACTCTTCCGATTCATGTCGCCGATGACGCTGCAATTGATGTACCAGCCGACACATGAATCTAATCGTGCTGTCTTGCCGCAAACCTCGAGACCGTAAAGCCAAGCGCGGCTCGCGCTTCTTCCGCTGCACGGTCAAGCGCATCTTGTAATTGCTGACAGGCTTTTTCGAGCGAAGCAGCGTCGTCAAACGAAGGGAATCTCAGAGGTTCACCGCAAACAATTGCGATTCGCCCGTGTGGTAGCGGATTTCGCGCGTCGTCCCATTTGTGGCGTTCGAGCAGAGATGGACAGCAATCCGCACCAACCGGAATAAGAGGCACCCGTGCCGCCGATGCCAGCGCCACCACCCCCACCCTCGCAACAAACGGCGGACCGCTGCCATCGGGAGAGATCAGTGCCGCTGCTCCGCCATGCACATCGTCTGCGATCTTGAGCAGAGCCTTCCAGCCGCCATGTTCCGCGTCTCCCCGCACGATCTCGAAGCCTAGCCACCGGCAGAACAGCGCGACACAATCGCCTCGCGGATCGCGGGATACCATGAGCTTCACTGGAATGGGGGGACGCCGCGCCGTAAACGCCCCCAGCAACGAAGGTGCGCTGCCGTGCCAAATAGCCAGCACCGAGCCTTTAGGAATGTCCGGCCATCGGTAGCTCCCGGTCGTAACGATTTCCGCTGTCGCACCAACCGCGCGCGCATATCCGTACAGCAGAAGGGCCAGGAATCTCACGGCCACCCAGTGGATCGGCGGTAAATACCGCCTGATAAACTCAAGAGCCGCATCAATTGTCCGGGTGATGCGATTTCGCCCTGCTTTGTGAAATGCCGTCGAGGAAATGGTTTTGGAAGGCCGGCGCAGCGCACTTAATCGCGCGATTTCCGCCACAAAATCGCCCGGCCCGTTCTGGGTGCTTCCGTATAATGGAGACTGATGAGTGGGTTGCATCAGCTTCGCTCCCGCCGGGTTGGATTGGCTCTGAGCGGCGGCTCCGTTCGAGGACTCGTCCATCTCGGCGTCGTGAAGGCTCTATCCGAAGTTGGAATCAACCCGAGCTTCATAGCTGGAACCAGCGCCGGCAGTCTGATCGGTGCGCTGCTTGCCGCCGGCATCGAATGGAGCGAAATCGCAGCGCTGGCGCGCAAGACATTCTGGCCCAGGCTCCTGCACGGCCAGACGTTGGAGCGCTTTTGCGCAGAACACCTGCCAGCCACCTTCGCCGATCTGAAGCTCCCGTTCGCAGCTGTCACCACGGAGCTACCGATGAAAGTCGCCATGATGATCACGGAGGGCGAGCTTGCATCCGCGATTAGCGCCAGTTGCGCATTGCGCGGTGTCCGGCGCCCGGTGAGACGCGAAGGGAAGCGGCTCAAAGATGGCGGCATTGTGTGCGTTCTGCCGTCGGAAGCATGCCGGACCCTCGGCGCTGACTTCATCATCGGCTCCGATGTCTGGGAAATCAGCTCATTGCTGCGCGGCGTCGGCATCGATCCTTCTCATCCCCGGGCAGGCCGTACTTACCCTTCGCACTTCCACTCTGCTATCCGTAGCACCGATCTTCTCATTCAACCGAGAATCCCTCTCGCAGGTTACCTGCCCAGTCCTCTGGCGATCGAGCGAATGATTTCGGCTGGCGAGGCCGCCACCCGGCAGGCACTCAGCCGATTTGCGGCCCAAGCAGCCTGATTTGAGATTTAGTGGAACATGCCAAGCATGTACGCGACGAGGAGAATGATCAAGATTGTCCCCAGCCCTACGCCAGCACCGCCGCCGGTACCCCAACGGCCATAGCCGTAGTACCCTCCACCGACGCCGAAAAGCAACAACAAAACAAT
>Ga0182024_10020478_pt1 | contig 12090 bp, 9 predicted proteins | sample P32metaG_FD_120480 | JGI IMG/M metagenome (GOLD analysis project Ga0182024, IMG submission 120480) | Permafrost microbial communities from Stordalen Mire, Sweden - P3-2 metaG (Illumina Assembly) | ecosystem: Environmental > Terrestrial > Soil > Wetlands > Permafrost | place: Sweden: Stordalen... | reverse complement strand
GGCGGCTTGCAGCAGATCTCCCACTTGGATGTTTTGCAGAAACGTAGGAGTTATGGGCCCTCCAGGGGCGCTGGGAGGTCCGCTCACTGTAATCGTGGTGCACACAGTTCCGGTGACTCCGAATGGGTTTGCCGGACAGGCGCTTAACCCTCCGCCTCCTCCCACATTCGGCGTAAGAGGAGCGCTAGTGAGGTTCATCGTATAATTAGCGGGTCCATATATCCCCAGATTGTTGCTGGCAAAGGCCACCCAGCCGGATTCAGGCGGGGCCGTGGCGTGAATGGTGCACCAGGTAAACGGCGACGTTCGATAGCTGGCCACGCTCCCTGTGGCATGAAGGCTATTCGGGGTAGTGCCGGTTGGAGTGCCGTCTCCGATAGTAAACATGAACACCCATCCGGGCGAGTCTTGGCCGGTGGACCTTGTGTAAAGCTCTATATCGCCGTCCGCGGAGATTCCGCCCCAAGCGACATAGACCGTCTGGTAGCCGCTGGCCGCATAGTCCGGATTAAACAGCGGACCCGCCTGGCTCACCGAATCGCTTTTATTGGGCTGCATCACCGTGGCCAGCAGGCAAGGCTGCGGCACGCCCTGGCCGCAGAGCGGTAAGATCTGCCCCGGCGTGTAGCGGGAATGAGAGCCGGAGTACTGTACTTTTACGATGCTTATCCTTTGCTGATCGAAATCTAGAGGAACGATGCAATACCAGGTATCTCCATTTTGCGGGTCAAACTGGTAAGCCACGCCGGATTGTCCACATGTGAAGTTACCAGGCCACTGACCCAACGGCGTAGGGGATAAAGCTACTTGACCAAGGTCCCGCAGATCGCTTCCATCGGCCGCGACCCAGTAGAGCTCCTGGCTAACGAAGCAGTTATACCCGGCCTTGCCGCCAACGTTGACAATGGGCGAACAATCCTGCTCATATTCGGGCGCCGATCCCCATGCCGGCATCACCGTGCTGCCGTATAGGAAGGTGGTATAGCCGATCGATATGCGGCCGGCAGCGGCTGTCTTTTTCCAGATGAGCACGCCGAAATTGTTGGCGGTATAAGTCACCGAGCTCTGGTCCGAAACAGGGCCGGAGGATAATGTGAGCTGCACCTCGCTCTGCACCGAGCTTATAATGAATTGCGCGCCGCCAATGTTAATAGCGCTTCCGGCGGTCCACTTGATGCTAAAAGGGTTGCCGCTTACCAGCGTAACCTGCATGGTGGCCGCCCTATAGCTCACCGTTCCCGTGGCTACCGAGACATCGGGCCGGATGATCGCCGGCTGGCCGGAGCCTTGCCACAAATTCATCAGCGCCTGGCTGCCAAAAGTGTAGCTGGCCGGGGTTCCTGTAAGAGAAGCCTGTTGGGCGCCGCTGTTACAGGCAACTCCATTTACAGTAAGGCAGGCGACCACCATACAGTCGTCTCCGGAGCAACTGGTATTGCTTATCGATGCCTGATTGACAGTCACCGTGACCCAGTCGAGAGACGACCCCTGGCTGGCATAAACGGAACCCCCGTACATCGAAAGAGTGTCCGCCCTCAAGAAGAGCGGGCAAGTCCCGGATGCGCATGGGCCGGTGAACGTTGCGGCGGCGCTGGTATTGGCCAGGGGAGCCGCCGGATTCTGCCAGGCCGACTGCGCATCGATCGCCGTCACGAAGTTCTGCGTGGTGGATGGCGTACCGGCGGGGGACGTGGCGCGGAATGAGCGCAGTCCGGTGAGCGGATCGATGAGAGTCTGGCTTGGGTTGGACCATTGCACGCCCGGGTAAGCATATTGTCCGGGATTGGCCCGGTCGGCCAGCGGCCCTTCATTATGCGTGTCGCCCAACGGAATATTCTGCGTGCGGAACTCCTCGTTGAAACTTTGAGTGCCGCAAGTCAGAGTGAAATGGTGGCGCGCGTTCGCCTGCAGAGCCCGTGAGTGGCGGTCTCCATCGGAGGCGAACTGGGCGTTCCGCAGCCCGATCACGAATGTCCTGGTCCTGCCGGCCGGCGCGGCCGCGGACGCGCTCTGGCCCGCCGCGGCCATCTGCCCGGCAACAATGTTTCCGGGACGCGAATCCTGGTCGGCTCCGCTGAATAATACCGGATTAACGTCGTCCACTAAGACGCCCACATTCCCCGCCGCGGCGGTACCTGTAGTGGCATTCAGGAATGTAAAGCTGGAGGGCGACGGCACGGCGGTAACTGTCTGCCAGGCGTTCCAAGCAGACACGCCGGAATTCTCGATATAGATCACGGCTCCAGTGAGTAGGCCATGAGGGGAATTGGTTTGAACCGTAACCTGGCCGGCGGATTGGGTTGCCGAAGCCATGGCTAACGAGCGGTCCATATCGGCCACTTTAAGGCTGCAAGCCCCTTGTATCGGGGAAGTGTATTGCAGAATCGCCTGCGTCGCGGTAGTGGAAACTCCCGTAACATTGATCTGGGCGAACAGCGCCAGCGGAGCCGCCGCCAAAATCGAGATGCGCTTAAATGCGGACACCATTTCTCTCCTATGCTATCATTCATGCCGGATTTCGAAACTCGTTACGGGCGGCATTACTCCCCGCGACGGGTTAGTGCGTTCGATTGTTACTGTCTGCCGTGCCGGCGATTTACAACCGGTTGGCGAGAACGCCAAATAGATTCACGGGCAGTGAGTGGGGTTCTTCCGGACGGCCCCCTTTGTCTACTGTGCGGGACATCACAATCATCTGTTAGCTTAGTACACCGTTTCATAAATACGGTCTCATTTTCGAGAAGTCCACTCACTTACGGTCGTGGCTCCGATCGAAGCCGGGCCCAGAGGCCCCGTGTCCGAACTTTCGAAATGGTGCACTTGGCCAGAAGTCCTGCCGGCCCGATAACTGAGATCGCCGGGTTGACAGACGAAAGCGTCTGTCCTACGCTTCTAGTGGACCTGCCATGACAATAGCGTCATTCCCGGCGTGGTGTTGGAGTTGAAGCTATCGCAATAGAAACCTACATGGTCGGGCGTAACGAAGGCGTTACTGGCGAATGAATCGACGGTTCGCCAGTTAATGCCATCGGCGCTTAGCTGCATGGTCTGGTTGGTTCCGTCGTCGTGCAGTTGCATCTGAATAGGGCCGGTGACCGAAAACGGCAGCGCGCCGCCGTCGCCCCAGTAACTGGTTGGGTTGTGGTACTTCGAGATAATAAACGGGGCGCCCGCAGCCGTGCTCTGAAAGCCGGTTGAGAGGCCAAACGTTCTTACCCCGAACTGAGTACCTCCGACGGCTCCGGTTTGATACCAGAACAGACCACATGTTGGCGCAGCGAACGTTTGACCGCCGGTGGACCCGGGAAACGTGAAATTGTATATGGCAGGCAAGAACGTCGCCGTGATGGTATAAGGAAGCGCGGGCGTGGGGATCATCTGCCCCGCCAGATTATGCACCGACGAAGGGCCAACCTGCAGGTACATCGAACCGTTGGTGGTTGTAACAGAGGACGTGCCCTGGTTTAGCCAGGTCCAGGTCTGTAGATTGGGAGGAGTGACGCTGAGAAGCGGCCCGTAGTACACGCCGCCGGTCTGGAGATAGGGCAAGGTTATTGCAATCGCTCCTCCGCCGGTTGGGCTCTCGGGCGTCCATTGCGTTCCATTCCATGTGAGCACCTGTCCGGACACAGGCGCGAGAGACTGAACCGATCGCCCTTGGATCCCTTGCACGGTGGCTGTCGCAGTGGTTCCGGTAAGATCTCCGCCTAAGGCGCCGGCCGCGGTCTGTGGCGTCCACTGCGTCCCGCTCCACGTTAGTACCTGCCCGGTGGATGGCGCGGCGGTCCCGATGGTTTCGCCCTGGATGGCTTTCACCGTGGCTGTTGCGATGGTTCCGGAGATATCTCCGCCCACGGCACTGGCTACGGTCTGCGGGGCCCACTGACTCCCGCTCCAGGTTAAGACCTGGCCGGTGGATGGCGCGGTGGTTCCAACCGCCTTCCCTTGAAGCGCCTTGACGGTTGCCGCAGTAAGTCCGCCCGAAATGTCACCACCCGCCGCCGGCAGTTGTCCACTGGAGACAGCCCCGCCGATTTGCGAAAAGGTATAGTCGCCGGTCTGCGCAGCGACGGAGCCATTTCTTCCGAATACGCCGGTCACTCCTCCGCCACTCACTTGCGTCCACGTGTTAGCTGGATTGCAGAGATAGATATTCTGGCCGCTGGTTGCGGCTGTGTTGAAGAAAAACTCGCCCGTTCCGCACGTCGCAGGCAGCGCGGCTCCGGCCTTCGCCGGCTTAGTCGTGGCGGCGCCGGAAGCGTCCCAACTTCCTTGAACCGTGCGGCTCCCGGTAACCGTGGACTGCGCCAGCAGCGCCGGCGCGCTTAAAAGAAAAATCGCTAATACTCGTCTCATATGTTATTCGCTCGGTAACAGATTAGAATCCTCGAACTACAGTAGCTGTGAATGTTGCGCTCGCCGGAGTGACAGCGCCTGCGGAATCGGCGCACAGCCGCACGGAGACTACGCCCGCCGCGCTAATGCGCATGTTTCCGTTCAGGCCCGGCGCCAATCCGGCCGGCCAGCCCGGCGCCACGGCGTCGCCTGGATTCGCTCCAAGCAGCGAAAATGTAAGATCGGATGAGCAAGTTGCCGCCGGTATCGGCGGAAAGCCAAGCGTGGCCGATCCTGTCAAGTAAGTCGGAACCACGGCGCTATCCACCGAGATTGTGGTTTGGCCCGCGGCTGACACGGTCGCGATTCCAGCTCCTCCTAGCAGCGGGTTGGAACTGAGCCATCCTCTGAGATCGACGCCGCCGTTAACGTCCCACAGGGCGTTTGCCGCCGTCCAGGTATAGAGTGGCATCGAATTGATGGGAAACCCAGTCACACCTGGAGCCGCGACACACGATCCGCCGCAGGTTATCGTCATGGTACTGCCCGCGGTCAGCTTCCCGGTGGCGTCCACGTAGATATACGCCGTTCCGCTGCCGCTAATGACTGCCACGGCGGCGGCGGCTGTGATGCTATAGACCTGTGTTCCAAATCGAACGTTGCATGGCGTGGATGGAGAACAATTGCCGCCGATCGAGAGCGTTGCGGGGCTGGTAACTAGCACCGCAAAATCCCCAAGCTGAGCGGCCATTCCCGCGCCGCCGGGCGCTTGCGTGCCGTTGTTCCCGCCGTTATAGCCATTGATCACGCAGCGCCCGGTCTCGGCTGTGGCAAAAACCACAGTCACGCTATAGCTATTCGGATCGACAGCGATCTGGCTAGGCTCCACGAAGTTCGATGGAGTCGCACTGTCGTAACACTGCACGAGCAGGTTCGAGGTTCCTAACCCATGGGTGCTGCCGGGAATGGAAATGGAAGTCTGGCTGGTGAAGAAGGTTACGTAATTCGCCGGCGGAAAGGTGATGTTAGGGGTCAAGATGACCCACAGGCTGCCGTTGTAGACCTTGAGCCGGTTGGAGTCCGCCGAATCCACAGCGAGATCCCCGGCCGCCGCGATGCTCGGCAGCGGACCCGGGGCGATCTGTATCCCCGCGGCGTTCACGCTTGGCAGGAACGTTTGTGTGGCTCCCGCCGCATACGAGTTGAAGTTGGTTGTATCCGCCGCATTAGTGACTTGGGCTGCCGTGTAATCGCCGGCCTGAGCTGTTATTACCGCGCCTCTCCCAAACACGCTAGTGACTCCGCCAGTCTGATTTTGGGGAGCCCATTGAGTGCCGCTCCAGGTCAGAACCTGGCCGGTCACTGGGGCCGTTGCTGCGATGGCGCGGCTTTGGATCTTGATCACCGTTGCCGCGGTGATTGCTCCGGAGACATCGCCGCCCGCGACCGGCAATTGGCTGCTTGCGACAGCCCCGCCGATCTGCGGGAAGGTATAGTCGCCGGTCTGTGCGATCACCGCCCCGGTTCGCCCGAACACGCTGGTAATGGGCGACGTGGTTATCGAGACCGACTGTGCCGTCCACTGCGTGCCGTCAAATCCTAGGAATTGCCCGGCGGTGGGCGCGATGGTATTCAGCTTGCGTCCCAGCAGCTTGTTGACAGTTATGGCGGTTGGCGGCCCGCCGATGTCACCGCCGAGCGCTTGCCAGATGAGCGACGCACCGTTGTTAGACAGAATGGAATTCGCATTCCCGGTGACTGAAGGCCAAGTGGTTCCTTGCACGCTCCATTGGTTTGTAAGTGTGCATACATACCAGTTTTGGCCGGCCGGCGCGGTTGTCAGAATGAACGTCGCGCCCACCTGACATGCAGCGGGTAACAGCGTCCCGGTTTGGGAAGGCAAGGTGGAGCTTGCCCCGGAGAAATTGACGCTCTTACCCTGTGTCCGCAGATCGATTTGCGTCTGCGCCTCACCGATTCCCGCGAGCGCCGTCGCCGCAAGCAGATAGCAGGTCACTGTTTGTAACTTCATAGGTTGAGTTAGTGTGCGGCGCGTGCTCTAGCCGCAGGCGCCTCCTAGCCAGATGTTAGAGCCTAGGTTTGGCGATTCGGGTGGGCTTTTCGATTAAGTAATTGAAATCAATGGGAGAAATTATTTCTAATATTTGGTGACCGTTAAGCGGCCCCTAGCGGTTTTGGCACGACTGGCGCGGACCCAAGGAGCGGCGCTACAAGTTTTGACGTCGATTCGCCCCCATTCCAGGTCTCGATGATCGTTTTTCTCCGGTCGTGAGGCTTCGTGCGGCTCGCGGGATTTGGGCATTGAGATCCTGCCTTTGCAGAGGCAGTTTGCGGTGCTCAAGTGCAGCGTCCGAAAAATGCGTAAGGGTCGTTTGGTACGCGGGGGCTTCAGAGTGGCGGGCTAGAGCGCGTTAATGTAACCGCCAGCTAATATATACAAGCTGTTTGGCTTAGGACGGCGCGCAGCCGGGAATAATGAGCCGCTGGGGATCACGTTAAGGCGCCGAGCGAGCGTCAGTGCCATCTGGTAGAACCGGTCCATGAAGCGCGCCAAGCCGGAGCCAGCTGGGATTCGAAAACGTGGAGAATTCGGGTCGCTGACGCTGTTCGGTAAGCGGAAGGCCACATCATGAGTCGTTGCGCGGGGAGAGGCAAGCGGCTGGCCGCTTTTCAGACGCAAACCCGCAAAGCTTCAATCTGATTAGGCAGCGCCGCCAGGTACCAGCGGCGGCCCGCACTAGAAAAATGGAGCAAACCGCCAGCGAGGCAACTGCCGCCAACAGATGCATGCGAGGGACAGGATCGTCGGCCGGATCGGACAGGGTAACCGGCTTGATTATGATAGGTTCAACGAGGTGAGCACCATACGGCAGATTGCCAGTAAAGCGCGCCGCTTCGCCGGGCAGCGATCCGATACCGCGCCTGAATCCGGGGATAGAGCAGAACGCGTCCGACCGCGGTCCAAATCGGTTATCCTGAGGGAAAGAGAGCCACGCGCGATGCCGGCCTATTCGATACACAGGGCCAGCGACGAGCGACTAATCGTGGAGCGGTGGCTGGGCCGCGCGCTCTCAAGCGAGGAGACAATCACCATCAACGCATATCGTCCTCGCGCCGGTCCGGATAGCGCCGAACGACGCCGCCATCGATGAGGGCGTCCGCGTCGCCGAGGCTGGCCGTACCGTGCCGATAGAAGAAGTCCGAAAGCTCTTTCCCAAGTGGATTACCGCCTCCTCTTCACGCAAAGAGCGTTAGACGATCTGTCCGAGCTCGTGGGACATATCGCCCAAGACGACGAGGCCGCTCCCGTTTTGGCGAGGCTTTGACTCGATCACGTCGCCCTCACGCAATCCGCGCGATAAGCTCGGCCAAGTCAACCGGCGCGTCGGAGCGCTTGCCTCGTTCGAGCGTGGGCGCTATAGCTACCGCTTCGCTGTGGTCCTCAAACCACGCGAGGAATGCGGATTTCCGGTCCCCGGGAAGACGCTGTTGATTGACCCACGTATAGTAGGCGCCCATATCGGCGTCGATCAGCGAACCCTGCGGGTCGAGCTCCGGCTTGCGCTGATGCTCGGCGAGCAGCTCGTTCATTTGATTCTCGCGCTGGCGCGGCGCGAAGCGAGTGACAAGCGTCAGGGGTTGGGCGCGGCGGAGCGCTTCCCGCGCGGCCCATTGAACGAATGTCGTCGCGAAGACCTGGGTCCCCGAACCTTCCGTCAGCAGACTGAGCTGGAAGCGGTTGAGCACATCGTCGCCGCCGGAATTGAGACCCGCTTCTTCGGGCTTGATTTGCGCCAGCATGGTGCGGAACGCCTCGGGATCGAAGACCGCCGCCTCGTAGGTTTTCTGCATGCGGTTCTGTAGCATGGCGCGCGGCGCCGAGAGTGCGTCGTACGAGATTCGCGTAATGCCGTCGGGGACGGCGAGGCTGTCACCGAAAATATGGCCGCCATCGATATACCAATGACCGTACGCAACGGGATGCGCTTTGGCGCGCGCCGCGGCGGCATCCAGCAGCACCTGCACGCCGCCGGCGTGTTTGACTTGCGTGAAGTAGACGCCCTGCGGACGGAGCTTGCGAAACAGGCGGTAGTCGTTCTTCGCGACGCCCTGCCCGATGACCGCGATGCCGAGCCTGTGCGTGGGCAGCGCTGCGTCGTCGTCCCCCGAGTCGTTTCCTGATCCGGCCGGCGCCGGGACTTTCCGAACGTATTCCACCGCGGCGGCGCTGAAGGCATCGATTTGATGCGTCGCCCATAGATGCGCGGAGAGCTTTTCCGAAAATACGGCTGGCGAGTTCACCCAATCGGTCTGCTCCAACTCGCGCGGGAGCTTGAGTTGAGCAAAGGCCGACATGGCAGCCTGGAACGGACCGGCTGCGAGGGTCCCGAGGTACGTGAACTGCCGATCGAGGTCCGCGCGTTCGGCCGGAAATTTCCAGTCGTAGACAATCAGCTCGCGCAGCAGCAGCGGGAGGAATGCGAGCGGCAGACGCTGCAGCAGCGCGATCTGCTTGACGGCGAGGCGCCGCGCTTCGGGAGGATATCTGGCGAAACTGTCAGGGGCTAATTGATTCGGGAGCATGGCTTAGGCCACCTCCGCGATAGGTTTACCCGTGGAGAGGCGCGCGTCGAAGCCGAAGTAGGCGCCGAGGGTCGGTATGAGGTCGGTCGACTCGACGCGGCGATCGACGACGACGTTCTGCTTCACGTCCGGCCCGAGGACCATCATCCATGTGGTGCGCGAAAGAGCGTCGCCGGTGCGGTGGTGTTGGAAGCCGTTGCCGCCGGAATCGATGTCGGAGTCGCGGCCGAAATCCGGCAGGATGAACATGGTCGTTTTGTTCGCGTACTCGGGATCCTTCTGAATGGCTTGCCAGAGCTCGGCGCACAGCCGGTCGGAGCGTTTGATGCCGTCGAGGTAAAGGGAGAAAGTGCCGGAGTGGGCGATGTCGATGTCGTGCAGCGTGACCCATAGAAGGCTAGGCGAGAGCTGGCGCATGAGCTGCTTGACAATGTATACGGAGAGTTCGTCGGGGCTGACGAGATTGCGGGCGTGGGCGGCGAAATCGTCAACCGAGAGCTTGAGAACTTCGGCCATCTGGTCCAGCTCGATCTGATGGCCGGCGAGCGAGGGCGCGTAGAGGGGCGTTTCGTAATTGTCGCGCAGCAGGTGCTGATAGCGGGCGCCATCGGATGCCGACGAGAGCGCGGCGGCAAGCAGGCGCTTCGGAAGGATTACGCCCGCCCCGAGCCCGGGACCGTAGAGCTTGTTGGCGCTTTCGCCGATGCGCGCGAATCCATTGCTGGGCGCGACCACCCAGGCGTCGGTAGCGGGGCGCTTCAGGTCTTTGCGGAAGTACTCGAAGACGGTCGGATTGTTGGGGGAGACGGCGGCGAAGTTGTTGAAGGTTTCGTAGACGCCGGTGACGATGCTGGCCGTGGCCACGTAATGGCCGAGGATGCCTTGGTTGATGACGTTGGTCAGGAAGGTGGCCTGGGGCATGAGCTCGTTGAGGAGGTGCGGGATGTTCTCCTGGCCATCCGGCATGAAGGTTTCGTCGTCGCGCGCGCCGCCTCCGAAGGTGACTACGACGGCTTTGCGATTCTTCGGGACAGCCATGCCGCGCAAGGCGGCGGGGCCGAAAAAGGCGGCGGCCGCGGCGGCGCCGGTCGCTGTGCGGAGGAAGTTGCGGCGGCTCAGGGAAATCGCCTGCGAGATTTCGTGAGGACTGCGGGCCTTGAGGTCTGCGAGGCGCATAGACTACCTGACGCTTTGAGCTTTATGATACTCCGAATGGGGGGAGGGGATGCTGGGGGACGGGTTTTAGCCAGGGGAGTCAGTTCGTGTTACGGCAGTGGACATCTTGCTAACATTAGACTCGCGATGTCGCTTGAGAGCTTCTTCTCTGCACTTTCACATGATCTCCCCGTTGTTTTTGCGTATATCGGCTGGTCGCGCGACTACGACGGTACGGAACAATTAATAGGAACCCATAGGGAGTTGGTGTCCAATCCAACCGAGATGATGGAGGTTCTTGCGTTTGCGCGCGGGCACGACGGCTACTTCCGATGCGGGATTGGGCGCGGCGGCGTTAATGACGAACGGTTTCACGTGGTGTTTGTGGCTCTGGAACCTGAAAGCCAGACCAAAGAGATGGTCGGCTTGTATGCCGATGCTTTGGCCGAAATTGACGGTCTTTATACATTTGCGATAACCCAAAACGCCGCCCTGATTCCTTCCGAAAGAAGACCGGTGCTGACGACGTGGGCGGGCCAGGGTATGCGCCGTTGGGCTCGCCGCGATTCAGGACGTTCTCACCCAGCCCTCCTCGGCGAATTCGAAAGGTTGAGGGCGGATCTTCCGAGACTCCTCGCTCCCTTGCCTGACTTAATTGACGCCGACCAGACCTACTCAGGCTTAGAAGCGCGAGAGGGACTAATAAGAGAGACTCTCGTGCAACAGCGAAGCCGCGAAGCGAAACTTCGTACCGCGAAACTCCACGCCGCGTTAGCGGCCAACGGTGGCAGGTTAGTTTGCGAAGTGCCCGAATGCGGGTTCGACTTCTTCGAGCGCTACGGCAAGATTGGAGAAGGCTTCGCGCACGTACATCACCGCCAATCGCTTTCTCTATCCGGCGAGGATGGCCGAACAAACACGTTGGACGACCTGGCTATTGTCTGCGCTAATTGCCACGCCATGATTCACCGAGGAGGAGAGTGCCGCGACATGAGGACGTTGATTTCTCGACAAGATCAAGAATAACCTTGCTAGCCAAACGCCGATCACGTTCGAAACACAACTGCCCCGCCGGAAGTTCCAAAGCCGAGTTCAGGTCCTTGACCGATGCGGCCCAAGCCCCTCGCAACGCATCTCATCGCCGGATCTTCTATACTGAGGGCGTGCAAGCACACTGGAGAGAAACTACAGTCGGTCAGCATGGCGAACTCGTTTTGGAGGGCCTTCCATTCGAGCCCGGCCAACCGGTTGAAGTGCTGGTGATGTCGAAACCCACAGCGTCAACGACGGCCGCGGACCAAAGCCTTCGAGAATCGGTTCTCGAGTTCCGTGAGCCGTTGGAACCTGTTACCAGCGAGGACTGGGACGCCCTGCGGTGATTCTGCTGGACACCCACATTTGGGTCTGGTTTCCCGGCCGGATCAACTGCCACGGCGGCATCGCGACGTTCTCGAACGTGGCGCTGACCGCGTCTTCGGCGTAAGCATCATCTCGTGTTGGGAAGTCGCCAAACTCGTGGAGTATGGAAGGCTGAAGCTCAATCGGACAGTCGGGCTTTGGTTTGGATAGAGAGCGCCCTTGCTGGACCGGGTGTGTCCCTTCTGCACCTCAATCCGCGGATCGTGGTGGAATCCACTCAATTGCCGCAACCTTCCCATCGCGATCCAGCCGATCAATTACTGATCGCGACAGCCCGCATCCTTGAGTGTCCTATTATGACCGAGGACGGCAAGATTGCGTCGTATCCGCATGTCCGTCTTGCCTGACCGCAAAGACCAGCCCGGCCAAAAGGCGATACGATTGTTGCATGAACGCGATCATGGCAAGATCGAACCCGAACTCCCTCGCCGCTCCCAGCAGGCTGAAGCGCTCTTTTGCCGCCATGTCGAAGCCCGAACATTAGGGAACCAAATGCGTCCACGCCTCATCCTCCTCATCGCGGCCTGGAGCTTATTCGCCCAGCAGGACGCCACCATCCGCGTCGACGTTCAACAG
>Ga0182024_10020477_pt1 | contig 12090 bp, 11 predicted proteins | sample P32metaG_FD_120480 | JGI IMG/M metagenome (GOLD analysis project Ga0182024, IMG submission 120480) | Permafrost microbial communities from Stordalen Mire, Sweden - P3-2 metaG (Illumina Assembly) | ecosystem: Environmental > Terrestrial > Soil > Wetlands > Permafrost | place: Sweden: Stordalen... | reverse complement strand
GTCTACTACGGGGCCTCGCCGATCTCCGAGGACGTCCTCGTGCGCGCCCAGGATCGGTTCGGGGCGAGCTTCACCCAACTCTACGGCTCCACGGAAACCAACGGCATGGGAACCTACCTGTCGCCGCAGGCGCACGAAGAAGGCCGCCTCCGCTCCTGCGGCGTCCCCTCTCCGGGGGTGGAGGTGCGCATCGTCGCCGAGGCGGGAGGGCCGGCCAAACCCCTGGAGGTGGGCGAGATCGAGATCCGTTCGCCGGCGGTGATGAAGGGGTATTGGAACCGGCCCGAGGCTACGGCCGAGACGATCGACGCCGAGGGTTGGCTGCGCACCGGAGACGCCGGCTACTTCGACGTCGAGGGCTATCTTCACGTCCACGACCGGGTGAAGGACATGATCGTCTCGGGTGGCGAGAACGTCTACCCGGCCGAGGTCGAGAACGCTCTGTTCAGCCATCCCGACATCGCCGACGCGGCGGTGGTGGGGGTGCCGGACGACCGTTGGGGCGAGGCGGTCAAGGCCATCGTCGTCCTGCGCGCCGGGGCGGACATCGACCCAGCCTCGATCATCGCCCATTGCCGAACGCGCATCGCCGCCTACAAGTCGCCCAAGTCGGTCGATTTCATCGACGCCCTGCCGCGCAACGCCTCGGGAAAGGTCCTGAGGCGACAATTGCGCGAGCCCCATTGGCGAGGCCGCGACCGCCGCGTCGGCTAGGCGGCGCTTTTGGAGAAGGCAGCGAGACGACGTGATCGACCCCAATTTCAAAGCCATGCTCGATGAGCAGGCGGCGGCCGCCGCCGAGATGCCGCCGCTGGAGACACTCCCGCCAGAGATGATCCGCGTGGGCTACCGGGCGCAGCGCACCGCCCAGAATCAGAACACTTCGCCGGCCGAAGTGATCGCCCGCGAGCTGACCGTGGACGGCGCGGTCGGTCCGATCGCCGCCCGACTCTACACGCCGCCCGAAGCGATCACCCCGGGCCCCTGCGTGGTCTATTTCCATGGCGGCGGCTTCGTCATCGGCGATCTGGAGACGCACGATGGCCATTGCCGGCGCCTGGCGGCCGGGTCGAACGCGCGCATTCTGGCGGTGGACTATCGCCTGGCCCCCGAATGGCCGTTTCCCGCCAGCCACGACGACGCCCTGGCGGCGACCCGCTGGGCGTTCGACAACGCGGCCGAGATAGGCGTCGATCGGGGGCGGATCGGGGTTGGCGGCGACTCGGCTGGCGGCAACCTAGCCGCCTCGGTCGCCATCGATCTTCGCGAGGATGCGCGGCGCAACCTGAAGCTCCAGCTTTTGCTCTATCCGGCCCTGTGGCCGGAGACGGAAACGGCCTCGCGGCGTGAGCGCGATGGCCCCGTCCTGACCAAGGCGGCGATCGCCTTCTTCGAAAAAGCCCTGGGCGCCATCGGCCACCCCCACGGCGTGCGCGCCGCTCCGGCTCAGGCGCGTGATCTTACCGGGCTGCCGCCGGCCTTCATCGCCACCGCCGGCTTCGATCCCCTCGAGCACGAGGGCCGCGACTATGCCGCCGCCCTCCAGGCCGCCGGCGTCGAGGCCAAGCATGTCGATTACCCGACTCTGGTCCACGACTTCTACGTCATGGGCGATGTCTCCCCGGCGGTGATCGACGCCGCCAAGGAAGCGGCCGAGGCGATCAGGGTGGCGCTTTAGGGCGCGCGTCCAGCCTAAGGATCAACCGACCCTCGGAACCGGCGACCCCAGAGCCGCCCATTGGTGGCGATCCGGGCCACGATCGGGCTGGTCGGGCCGCCGCGCGGGCTCTCGAGGGCCATAGTCGCGCGGCGGCTGGCGGACGACAATGGACGGATCAACTCGGAAGCGTTCTAAGGTTCAGCTTCCAACGCGGCGCCGGGTCGCGGGCTTCCCAACTCGCCGGCATATCCCTTGTCCGCCTCGATGTTGTAGCATCCGCCATGCGCAAGCGAACCGTTATCGCCGCCCTCGGTCTTCTGCTCGCGCCGCTGGCGACGCAGAGGGCGTCGGCCGCCTGCGGTGTGGCGACGATCGCCGAACTGCCGGTGACGATGGTCGACATGAGGCCGGAGGTGGGAGCCAAGATCAATGGCGCCGACGCCCGCTTCATCGCCGATAGCGGCGCGTTCTTCAACATGATCACCACCCCCAGCGCGGCCGAGTTCCACCTGAGGCTGCGGCCCGCGCCCACCAACATCAGGGTCACCGGATTGGGCGGCAGCGCCGAGGTTACGGCAACCACGGTGGCGGAATTCACGCTCGGGGGCGTCTCGGCCCGCAATGTCGACTTCTTCGTTGGCGGCGGCGAAATGGGAAGTGACGCTGTCGGCGTGCTCGGCCAGAATGTCCTTGGCCTCGCCGACACCGAGTACGACCTGGCCAACGGCGTCATTCGCCTGATGCGATCGCAAGGCTGCGGGGACTACTCGCTCGCCTATTGGACCACCACACAGCCCTCGATCCTGGAACTCGGCGCCACCACTCCCATCGCTCGCCAGACGACCGCGACAGCGACCGTCAATGGGGTCAAGATGCGCGTTCTCTTCGATACCGGCGCGGCGACGTCGATGCTGTCGCTGACGGCGGCCAAGCGGGCGGGCATCGATCCAAAGGCGCCCGGCGTCGTCGTGGGCGGGGTCAGCCGCGGGGTCGGTCGGCGGATGGTCGAAACCTGGATCGCGCCCGTCGCCAGCTTCAAGATCGGCGATGAGGAGATCCGCAACACCAAACTTCGCCTCGGCGACGTCTGGCTCGAAAACGTCGATATGCTCATCGGGACCGATTTCTTCCTCTCTCATCGGATCTACGTCGCCGGCAGCCAGCGGAAGCTCTTCTTCACCTACAACGGCGGTCCGGTGTTCAACCTCGGCGCAACCGCCCTCACCCAGGCCGGCTCGGCCGCGCCAACGCCCTCGGCGCCGAAGCCCGACGAGACGGCCGCCCCCGCCGACGCCGCCGGATTCGCCCGCCGTGGCGCCGCCTTCGCCGCGCGACGGGATTTCGTCCAGGCGATCGCCGATTTCACCCGAGCCTGCGAGCTGGCGCCCAATGAGCCGAGCTATTTCTTACAACGCGGGAGGGCCCGCTTGGAGAACAAGCAACCGGTGCTGGCGATGGCCGATCTCGATCGGACCCTGGTCCTCGCGTCCAACGACACCCCGGCGCTGCTGATAAGGGCCCAGCTGCGCCTGGCGGGGCGCGACAATGCCGGGGCGATCGCCGATCTCGACGCCTCCGCCCGCTCGATCGAGAAGGAGTCGGACGCCCGCCTGCTTATCGCCGACCTCTATCGCCGCGCCGGCGCCTTGGGCCCGTCGCTCGCTCAGTACGATCTTTGGATAAAGGCCCATCCGGAGGATGCCCGGCAGGGAATGGCGTTGACCGGCCGCTGCTGGGTCAGGGGGCTCTCGGGCGAGAATCTCGACAGGGCCCTCGCCGACTGCGACGCCGCCCTGAAGAGGCTACCAAAGAGTCCGGGCGCACTGGATGCCCGCGGGCTCGTCCGCTTTCGCCAGGGAGACCTCGACCGTTCGATCGCCGACTATGACGCCGCCCTTGGTCTGCAACCCAAGAGCGCCTGGACCCTCTACGGGCGCGGCCTGGCGGAAGCGCGAAAAGGCATGACCGCTCAGGCAAAGGCCGACATCGCCGCCGCGGCGGTCCTCGAGCCCCGTGTCGGACAGCAAGCCGCCGCGCGGGGTCTGACCCCTTAAGGGAATGGCCGGAAGTCTGACGCGGGCGGGACCTCGCCAGCCTTACCAAGAATTCATTGGGGAGGACGCATCCAAGAGCGCATCGCTGAGCCTCTACACAAAGAAGGGGGCGTGGAATTCCGCGCTCGCCGAAGTCACGAGGAGGCTGCGCGACATGGACTGGGACATGACGGCTTGGCTGGTTCCAACCATCTTCTGGATCTTCGTGGGGGCTGTCATCCTGGTCCCGGTCTATCTGCGCTCGCTCGATCGCCAGAGGTTCTACGACACGGTCAGGGCTGCCTACGAAAGGGGCCAGCCGGTCTCGGCCGATCTCATCGAGGTGATGAAGTGGAGCGCTCCATTGCCTCCGGCTGAAAGAGATATGCGCACCGGACTCATTCTTATCGCCGCCGGTCTGGGAATGGGTGGCTTGGGCTATGGGCTCTGGTATGGCCTTGGCGGCGTTGATGACATTTCCGCCTACGCCAGCGGCGGCTGGGTGGGCGGGGTGGGCGCGATCCTCGCCCTCGTCGGGATCGTCCACCTGGGCTTCTGGCTTGCCAGACGCGGCCACCCGCAGGGGCGGCCAGCCGAGCCAGTAGGGCCGCCGCTCGGCCGCTAGGGCGCCATCCCTTTTTCAGCCAGCTCCGCGAGCGCGCCGGCGGTCTTGGAGAGGTGAGCCAGACCCATGCCGCGCAGCACATTGGGGGCCTTGGAGAACTGGATGTTGTCGTAGCCGACGATCTCGATGCGGTTGCCCCAGGGATCTCGGAAATCGAGAAAGGGTCCAGGCAGGGCCTCGACCCCGGCGGCGGCGAGGGCGCGGCGGACGGCCTCCTTGTCAGCGACCACCAGGCCGAAGTGTCGGCCATCGTCGGCGGGCTGAGTGCGGCCCTTCTGCAAGGCCAGGAACTGATCGCCCAGATCGATGAAGGCCATGTCCTCGCTCTTGCCGCGAAGCTCGAAGTCGAAAAGTCGCCCGTAGAAGGCCAGCGCCTCGTCGATGTCGCCGACTTCCAGCGCCACGTGGTTGAAACCGACGGCGCGCGTCTTACCGGTCTTCGCCATGGCCTTCTCCAACGGACTGGCCGTTTAAGATAGGCGCCGCTCCAGCGCCGATCCAGGGTTAGGCCGCGACCGCAGCCGCGGCCTCGAGCCGTTCGCTTTCGGTCCATAGCCGCGCCGCCGCCGCGTCGTCCCGCGTCCCCTCGCTCGGGGTCTCCGGTTTGCAGCGGTAGAAATAGAGGCCGCTCGTCTCGGCGACGTCGGGCGAAGAGGCGAGATAGACGATGGTCTCGGCGCCCTTTTTCGGGCTGATGGCGCCAAGTTTGGCGATCGGCATCAGCGCCTGGAGAAGGCCTCCCGAGCCGTCGCCAAACCGGGTGGCGACGAATCCTGGGTGCAGACAGTTGGCCGTCACCCCGGTTCCCTTGAGGCGACGGGCGAGCTCGCGGGTGAAGAGGATGTTGCAGAGCTTGGAGCGTCCATAGACCTGGAAGCCCGCATAGGTCCGCTCCGATTGCAGATCGTCGAAATCGAGGCGCGCGCCGCGGTGGGCGCCCGAGGCGGTGTTGACGATCCGCGCCGGGGCCGATGCCAGGAGCGCGTCGCGAAGGGCCGCAGTCAGAACGAAGTAGGCCATGTGATTGACCGCGAAGGTCATCTCCAGTCCATCGGGGGAGAGCTGCCGGCGGTTGAAGAGGGCGCCGGCGTTGTTGATCAGGACATCTACCCGCGGCTCGGTGGACGCGACCTCGGCGGCCGCCCGGCGGGTCTCGCCGATGCTCGAAAGATCGGCGTAGTGGACGCGGTGGGCGATGCCTGGGTTGGCGGCGCGAATCTCGCGCATCGCCGCCTCGGCGCGGGACCGGTCGCGGGCGATGAGAACGATCCTCGCGCCCCGGCTCGCCAGTTCCACCGCCGCCACCTCGCCAATGCCGGACGTCGCGCCGGTCATGACCACCACCTTGCCGTCCATTCTCGTTCTCCCGAATGCGCGGCGGCGTTTATGACCGCCTATGAATGGCCATCGATGATAGCGCCGACCTCGGGGGCGCCCAAGTTCGATCCAACGGCTGCTACCGCCGCTCGGTCTCGTCCCGATCGCGGCGTCGGACGTCGGCGCCGACGAAGACCGCGACGCCTGCCAACGTGGCGAGCAATGAACCGGCGAAGATCCCCAGGCGCGCTTCGTCGAAATCCCCGCCGCCCGCGCCGGCGAAGCTCATCCGGCCGAAGAACAGGCTGGCGGTGATGCCCGCTCCGCAGAGAAGCGCGGCGCCGAAGAGCTCCAGCCACGTTGCGCCCGTTGGCCGCCGCGCCAGGCGTGCAAGCGCCGCCAGGCCTGAAAAGCCGAACACGCCCAGGGGCTTGCCCACGGCCAGCGCCAATAACAGTCCAAGCGAGATCGGCGAGGCGACAAGGCGTGAGGCGACAGGGCCGATCGGGAAGCCGGCGGCGGTAAAGGCAAAGAGGGGCAGCACGGCGTAGGCGACATAAGGATGGATGCTGTCCATGAAGTATTTCAGGACGCTCTCCTGACCGGCCCTTCGAGCGCCGACCGGTACGACCATCGCGCAGGCGACACCGGCGAGCGAGGTCCCCACGCCGGAGTCGAGGGTGAAGCCCCACACCACGACGAAGCCCACCGCGTAGAAGAGGAACGGTGCGCGCCGCCACCGCGATAACAGAGCCAGGACCGCCAGCGACAGGCCAGCGCCGGCCAGCGCCTCGGCGTGAACCTTACCCATGAACATCACCGCGGTCAGACCGACGGCGGCGAGGTCGTCGGCGATCGCCACCGTGAGCAGGAACACGCGCACGGCGCTGGGAATCCTCGGACCGACGGCGGCGAGCACGGCGAGGGCGAAGGCAATGTCGGTGGCAGTCGCCGCCGGCCAGCCACGGATGTCCCCGTGTGGCTTGAGATTGAGCGCGAGGTAGCAAAGGACAGGGACGATCAAGCCGCCGGCGGCGGCGAACGCGGGCAGCCCCAGGCGGCGGGGGCTGGCGAGCTCTCCTCGAAGGACCTCGAACTTGATCTCCATTCCCACCACCAGGAAGAAGATCGCCATCAGGCCGTCGGCGACCCAGCTGGCGAGACTGCGGGTCTGGGCGAAGTCGGCGAGCCGGACGGCTATCGGAGTCGCCAGCAGATTGAAATACCGGCTCGCCCAGGGTGAGTTGGCCATGCCGACGGCGGCGACTAGGGCCAGGGCCAGGACAATGCCGGCGCCGGACTCCGTCCTCAGGAAATCGAGCGTGAGGCGCCGGGCCATGGCGCTGGCGGTAGCACGCGTCGGCGGCGGGACTCAAACGCGGGGCTGGCGACTATTGACGAGGCGCCGTCAGCTCTTGCCGGCCCAGGGCTCGGCGGCGCATCTGGCCGTCGATGCCGCTCACCGAAGCCTACCGGCCAGACCCGATCTTCGAGCGCCTGGGCCCCGAGTTCGCCGACCCCGTCGAGCCGGCTGACTTTCCAGCGCGGACGATTCGATTCCGCAATCAGCGGGCGGCCGCGACCATCGGCCTCGAGGCGCTGACCGACGAGGAGTGGCTCGCCTATTTCGCGCGCTTCGAGCCCATGCCGGAAAACCAGAAGCAACCTCTGGCCATGCGCTATCACGGTCATCAGTTTCGCGTTTACAACCCCGACCTCGGAGACGGCCGGGGCTTCCTCTACGCCCAGTTGCGGGAGGCCCGCTCCGGGCGTCTGCTCGACCTGGGGACCAAAGGTTCCGGTCAGACGCCCTATTCGCGCGACGGGGACGGGCGACTCACGCTCAAGGGCGGCATTCGCGAAGTGCTGGCGACCGCCATGCTCGAGGCTCTGGGCGCGCCAACCTCGAGATCCTTGTCCCTCATCGAGACCGGCGAGGCGCTGTGGCGCTCGGATGAGCCCAGTCCCACGCGGTCGGCGGTGCTGACGCGCCTGTCATACAGCCACGTCCGCTTCGGCTCCTTCCAGCGCCACGCGGCGATGGATCGCCCTGATTTGATCGAGACCCTGCTCGGTCATGTGGTGGAGATCTATTATCCCCTGCTCGGCAATGCCCAGAACCGCGCCGCCGCCTTGCTTGGGGCTGTCGTCGAAAGATCGGCCCACCTTGCGGCGAGGTGGATCGCCGCGGGCTTCGTCCACGGGGTGCTCAACTCCGACAACATGAACATCACCGGCGAGAGCTTCGACTATGGGCCCTATCGGTTCCTGCCCAGGAACGATCCCAACTTCGTCGCCGCCTATTTCGACCACACCGGCCTTTACAGCTTCGGCCGCCAGCCCGAGGCGGTGCTGTGGAACTTGCGTCAGCTCGCCGGAGCTCTCACCCTCGCCAGCGAGCCGGAGCCCCTCGCCGAGGCCCTGAACACGTTCTCGGGCGCCTATCGCGAGGCGCTGCGCGAGGCGATGCTTGAGCGCATTGGGCTCACGGGGCGTTCGAGCGAGGAGGATATCGAACTCGTCAACGCCGCCTTCCGCGCCCTCGCCGACGGTGGCGAGGCGCTGCGGTGGGAGCCGTTCTTCTTCGACTGGTTCGGCGGCCGGCTTTCCGAGCCGCGGGCGATGGCCGGTCCGCGCGCGGAGATCTATGCCAGCGATGCGTTCGGCGACTTTCGCGCCAGGCTCGCGGCCTACGAAATGGACCGACCCGAGCGGCTCGCGAGCCCTTATTTCGCCCGGACCGAGCCGGAGGAGCTGCTCTATGACGAGATCGAGGCGATCTGGGCGGCGATAGCCGAGCGCGATGACTGGGACCGCTTCGAGGCCAAGCTCGCCGCCATCGAGGCCGCGCGCGAGGGGTGGGACCTGAGCGGGGGCGCTACCGCCCGGTGAAGGCCGGCGCACGCTTTTCGAGAAAGCTCCGCACCCCTTCGCGGTGGTCCTCGGTGGCGAACAGCCGATGGATGGTCTCGATCGCCCAGACGCCGACCTCGCGGTCGTTCGCGTGGGCGGCGCGGCGCAGGCCTTGTTTCATGGCCATGAGCGCGAGCGGGGCGTTGGCGACAATCCGGGCGGCCAACTCCTGGGCGCGGGCCAGAAGGCGGGGATGGGTGGTGATCTCGCTGACGAGGCCGATCCTTTCGGCTTCGACCGCGCCGACCGGATCGCCGGTGAAAAGCAGCTCGGAGGCCTTGGCCGGTCCGACGATGGCCGGCAGACGCGTCAGACCGCCGACATCGCAGATGAGGCCCCGCTTGATGAACAGCTCGGCGAAACTCGCCCGGATCGAGGCAATGCGGATGTCGGCGTAGAGGGCCAGCTCCATGCCCCAGCCGACGGCGGCCCCGTTGACCGCCGCGATCACCGGCTTGTCGCACTCCAGCGCCGCCATGGCCGCCGGGGTGGGCTGTGGGGCGCGAGGCGCGGTATGGGCGCCGACTTCGCCGGTCATCATCTCCTTGACGTCCTCGCCCGAGCAGAAGGCGGGATCGGCGCCGGTGACGATCACGCACCTGACCTCGCCGTCCGCCGTGGCGTGACGGAACGCCGCCTCCAGTTCGGCATAGGCGCGCCGGTTGAGGGCATTGCGGCGCTCTGGACGGTTGAGGGTGATTGTCGCGACATGGTCCGCGATTGCGTAGAGGACACAGTTGAATTCGTCGATGGCGATCATTTGGGTTCCCCGCGATGGCGAGACATAGTGACACGATCATGGATGACCGGAAGGCCGATCGGCCAGACAGCCCCCAGGTCGGCGGTGTGCGCGCCAATCACCGTTTCGACGAAGGCGCTCTGCAAGCCTGGATGGAAGCCAATCTGGAGGCGTTCGAGCCGCCGCTCGGCGTGCGCCAGTTCACCCGCGGCGCTTCCAATCCGACCTTCCTTCTTACCTCCGGCGATCGCCGCTGGGTGCTGCGAAAGAAGCCGCCGGGCGCGCTGCTGCCCAGCGCCCATCAGGTGGATCGGGAGTTCCGGGTGATGAAGGCCCTGGGCGGCGCCGGCTTTCCCGTTCCCAGGATGCGCGCCCTTTGTGACGACGCCTCGGTGATCGGCACGGCGTTCTACGTCATGGATTTCATGGACGGACGCATCTTCCGCGACGCGCGGATGCCGGGGCTCGACCCCGCCGATCGCCGCGCCCTCTACGATGATCTGAACGCCACCCTGGCGCGCCTGCACGGGATCGATTTCGCCGCCATCGGCCTTTCCGACTATGGGCGGCCGGGCAACTATTTCGAGCGCCAGATCGGCCGCTGGACGCGCCAATACCGCGGAGCGCAGACGCAGGTCATCGAGGAGATGGAACACCTCATCGAGATGCTTCCCGCCCGCATGCCAAGCGATGAGGAGACAGCCATCACCCACGGGGACTATCGGCCCGAGAACGTCATGTTCCACGCCACCCAGCCGCGCATCGTCGCCGTCCTCGACTGGGAACTATCCACCCTCGGCCATCCGCTCGCCGACCTCGCCTACAATTGCATCCTCTATCATTCGCACTCCGAGAGCTGGGGCAGCCTCGTCGGCGTCGACCTCGCCGCCGCCGGAATTCCCAGCCAGGAAGAGTACGTTACCGCCTACTGCCGCAGGACCGGGCGCGCCTCGATCGCGGATTTCGGCTTCTATCTGGCCTTCTCGATATTTCGCCTGGCCTCCATCGGCCAGGGCGTGTTCCGCCGTAATCTCGATGGGATCGGAACCGGCGTGGCCTCGAACGACAATTCCGGAACCGTCCAGCTGGCGAGGACCGCCTGGGGGATTCTCTCGCGCTGAGAGCGGCGCCTATCAGGCCCTGGCCGGGGCTGGATAGCTGACCGCCATGCCGGCGCGGACGTCCTGCTGCACGCCATATTGTGGAAAGGGATAGCGGAAGCCGTTCTTGGCCAGCGCCCTCATGCCTTCGAGCGCGCGGCCGAAATACTCCGGCGGCGCTGCCATCAGCATCTCCTCGTCGAGCACGCCTCCATAACGACGTTCGGCGAAACAGGGGATCGACAGGCTGGGGAGGCGCGTCGTCAGCGCCCGCCCCCAGGAATCGGCGCAAGCCGATTCCCCCACCACGCTCCAGTCGAAGCGCTTGTAGCCGCTCCATTGGAGACCGTTGATGAAGTACATCATCGCCCCGGGCGAAGCGTAGAAGAGGGCGATGTCCGGCGCCTCGAGCTTGCCCGAGGCCAACGGCCCCACCGCCAGGGCCTGGTAGCGGCCATCGGGCACGCAGTGCATGGCGCCCTGGTGGGCGGCGGCGTCCTCGCTGGTGGAAAACCACACTCCGGCCATGTGCTCGCCCGAGCGCCAGGCCTCGGTCTTGGCCGAGCCCAGGCCAACGACGGCCCGACACTGGGCGCCGACGAGATCCTCGGAGGTAATGCCCACCGTCCAGCCCAGGCGCGCGGCCTGGCCGACGATCTGGTCGAGGGTGTGGACCGAGGACGGGCGGCGGATGCGAGGGATCGCCTCCATCTCCTCGCGCCGCTCGAAGAGCTTCATGCCGAAGGGAATGGATCGCAGCTTGAGCCGCTGCTCGAGCTCGGCGACCACTGTCGGCAAGTCATCGGTCATGGGTGTCCCTCGTTCGACGGGAAGAGATCTCCGGCGCTGATCGATAGGACGCGTGGCGGATGTTCAGGCCAAAGTAAGATCGCGGAGTTCGAACGGGACGGCGTTATAGGCGGTCGGCACAGGGATGTTCAGGCGTCGGCGCGCGTCCTCGAGAGGTTCCATGAGGAGGCGGTCGTAGTCCTCGGCCGGAAGCCACGCTGCGCGCTTGCCGTTACGGTAAGCTTCAAGCATGGCCTTTCGCGCCTGTCGCGCGGCCGGTCCGTGCGCCCGCAGATAGAGGCCAGCGCCGATGAGCGCCAAGCCCATGGCGTGGGTCTCCTGATAGGAAAACGCCACCAGGCAGGTCTCGCCCAGCGCGTCACGGCCGTAGCCGGTGAGAATGTGCCAGATGTCGTGGATGTCCCGTATGCGGCGGAAGAACCAAGCATAGGGGTGGCGCCGATCCATCTCTTCGATCGGGATGGCCTTGTGGCTTTCGTCGATCAGGCCCTGGGCGGAGAGGTGTTCGGTCTCGAGGTAATGAACGTAGGCGGCGCCGACGCTGCCCGGCGGGAAGGTGGTCACGAAAGTCGAATCCATCAACCGGTCCGACACCTCGACCCGTTCATAGGCCGTCAAGCCGCCCTCCTCGGTGGCGAGGAGCCTAGCGTAGTCCCGTGCGTAGGCGTTGCCGTTGAGAGCCTGAAAGATTTCGAAGACCTGGGCGGTGTCTTCCTTGTTGGCGATCAGGCGCCGGAGCGCGCGAAGGCCCCGTCCCCAATCATGGTGAGGGCGCCGCAGGTGATGGAGCTGCTGGCCGGCGGCGTGGGCGGTGGCGGTCATGTCCCGTAGCCTCGCTAGGTGAACAACAAGCTACGCCCAAGCCGGGGAATTTCAAGTTCATGGCATTGTCC
>Ga0182024_10020476_pt1 | contig 12091 bp, 8 predicted proteins | sample P32metaG_FD_120480 | JGI IMG/M metagenome (GOLD analysis project Ga0182024, IMG submission 120480) | Permafrost microbial communities from Stordalen Mire, Sweden - P3-2 metaG (Illumina Assembly) | ecosystem: Environmental > Terrestrial > Soil > Wetlands > Permafrost | place: Sweden: Stordalen... | reverse complement strand
TATGGCGATCGCGAGCACGGCACAGCGTCGGTGGCGGATGAGCTGGCGGACGTGATCAACCGCGTGGCCAAGCGCGGCGGCATGGTGGTGATTCCCTCTTTCGCCGTGGGGCGCACGCAAACGCTGATGTATTACCTGCGCGAGCTGGGCGACGCGCAACGAATTCCGACGCTGCCGGTGTATGTGGATAGTCCGATGGCCATCAGCGTGACGGATATTTACGCGCGCCACCACGAGGACCACGATCTGGATTTTACGAAGTTCGAACAGCAGGGCGATCGCGACCCGCTGAATCTCCACGAAGTACACATGACGCGCGCCGTGGAGGATTCCAAGAAAATCAACGACGTCACTTCGCCGTGCATCATTATTTCCGCCAGCGGCATGGCCACCGGCGGACGCGTCCTGCATCACCTGGCCAAACGGCTGCCGGATTCGCGCAGCGCGGTACTGCTGGTCGGCTATCAGGCGGCCGCAACACTGGGCCGCGCGTTGCAAGATGGCGCGCAGTTCGTGCGCATCCACGGGCAGGAAGTACCGGTGCGCGCCGAGATCGTGGTGCTCGATCAACTTTCCGCACACGCCGGTAGAAGCGAGCTGCTCCGCTGGCTTTCAGGATTCACCACGCCCCCGCGCCAAACATTCTTGGTGCACGGTGAACCGAGCGGCCTCGAAGGCCTGCGCGCCGGCATCGCCAGCCGCTTTCACTGGCCAGTTCTGGTGCCGGCCTACTTGCAGAGCTTCGATTTAAATGCTTAGAAGTTGGCGCGCTCGGGTGGTGTTGCCACTACCGAGCGGTGGAATCCGAGCTCGATATTCCGAGCCCGCATTGTAGTGCTATACTCCTGTCAAGTTAGCCGGGGGTGCGCCATGAGCCGGCTTTATATCGGCCTCGTTGTGCTGTTTACATTCGCTGCCTGCCTGTTGTTCCCACCGTGTTCGTCTGCGCTGAAAGTCGGTGTGGGCGGCCCCAGCAACAATAATCTCATTATCAACGGCAATGTTTATTATGAGGGCGGGAACGAGCCGGCCGCGCACGTAATGGTGCAATTGCAAGACTCCGAGGGCGAGGGGCGGCAGACGGAGGAAACGAACGGTTCGGGATGGTTCGAATTCCGGCGCTTGAGTCCCGGCACGTATGCGCTAGCGATCGACTTGCAAGGATACGAGCGCGTAAGCACGACGGTAGATCTGTCATTCATGCCCGCGAAAGGCTTGGTTATCAAGCTAAGATCGACGTCCGGTGAAAAGCCAACGGCGGCGGCGAGTTCCGTTTCCGCGCACGAACTTTCCATGCCAGAAAAAGCGCGCGAGCTCGTGAGTTCCGGCAAGAAGAAATTGTACACGGAGAAAAATGCGCAGGGCGCGCTGGAAGATTTTCAGTCCGCCGTAATGGCCGCACCGGGGTACTACGAGGCTTACTATCAAGTGGGGATGGCCTACCTGACCCTCGGGAAGCGCGACGATGCCGAAACGAATTTTCGGAAATCTATCGAGATCAGCAGTGACAAATACTGCGAAGCGGAAGTGGGACTGGGAACGATGCTGCTTGACCGGCGGGATTTTGCGCAGGGAGAGATCGCGGTTCGCCGCGGCGTAGCACTGAATCCCGACTATTGGCTGGGACAGTACGAATTGGGCCGCGCGTTGGTGAACGAAAATAAACTTCCGGAAGCGCTGCAGTCAGCGAACCAGGCGAAGTCCCTAGCGCCGAGTGCCGCAATCGTGTACCGGCTGCTTTCGAATATTCATCTGCGGCAGAAGGATTATCCGGCGCTGCTGGCGGACATCGACGCTTACATCAAGCTTGATCCCGATAGTCCGGCGGGGATTCGCGCCAAGCAGTTGCGCGAGCAGGTGGCCCGGAAAGTGGATACGGCGAAAGCGACGCCTGCCGCGCAAAAAACGCCGTGACGCCGCGTGGCGGGACGGAAGCGCTTCAGCGCGCGGCGGTTTGCGCGACGAACGCCGGAATCTCGATTAAGCGAAAGCCAAGAACAAACATCGGATGCGGGGCGACTCGGCCCCAGCGCGTTAGCTCGTATTTTGCGCGGATGAAACGAATTTCGGACTTGAGCGAAAGATCCAGAACCTGGCGCGTCTCGCCGCGATAAAATCGTTGCGGCATTTTCAGCAGCGGCATTTTTCCCCAGTCCTGGACGTCGGCCGATCCCCATACGGAAATATCCACGGATTCCTGTTCCATTTGATCGGTGATTTCCATGGAGCAGAGAAACGTGCGGGTCTGGCTTGCGGAGATTTCAAACGACTGGCCTTCGCCGTTCGATGTGAGGCGCGTGCCCGGCGGTATCAAGACAAAATCCACGGCCATGCATTGGCCTCCTGAAGACGCAGGCGGATTCTAGCACAGGTCTGGGTGCGGGATTTCTTGCGCGGCCAAGAAATCTAAATCTGCCACAGAGGCACAGAGAATGCAGCGCGAAATACCAACTGCATGAGCAACATCGGCGGCTGCGCCTGAAGTCGGCCTCACAGTTTGCGAAAAAAATGCGCACGGGCTCAGGATTTGACTTTGTAGCAGCCAGCTTTAGCTGGGCGCCTCTGACGTTGCCTTTGACTTCGTAGCGGCCGCCTGTTTTTCAGGCGGGCGTATTTGAATTTGCCTTTGACTTTGTAGCGGCGCACTTTAGTCCGCCATTTGTGACGCGGCAAGCCCGGATGGCGGTCCCGCTTTGCGGGACCGCCGTTACAAAGAACTCGCACCTTTTTCCGTAAAATGCTCAGGCGCTCTTTTTAAGTTTAGCCAGGCGCTCGGCGGCAGCCTGGAATGTTTTTTCGGTTTTGCAGAATGTAAAGCGCAGATGCGTCCGGCCGTCGGCGGGGTCACGGTAAAAACTGGATCCCGGTACCGCAGCGACGCCGATCTCGGTAACCAGGTATTTCGCGAACGCGACGTCATCCGGAAATCCAAACGCGGAAATGTCGGTCATGATGTAATACGCGCCGCGCGGTTTGAAGCACTTGAAACCGGTGCCGGTGAGAATGCCGAGCAGCCTCTCGCGGCGTTGCGCGTATTCGCTAGCCAGCGTCGTGTAATACTCCGCAGGAAACTTCAGCGCGACAGCTCCAGCTTCCTGCAAGGGCGCCGCTGCTCCCACCGTAAGAAAATCGTGCACTTTGCGAATCGCGGAGCTGACTTCGGGCGACGCAATCGCCCAACCGACGCGCCAGCCGGTGACGCTGTAAGTCTTCGACAGCGCATTGATCGTGATGGTGCGGTCGCGCATGCCCTCGAGCGTGGCCATGGAAACGTGCTCAGCGCCATCGTACAGCATGTGCTCGTAAATCTCGTCGGTGATGGCGTAGGCATTCCAGCGCAGGCACAGATCGCGAATTTGTTCGAGCTCGGCGCGCGCGAAAACTTTCCCGGTGGGATTGTTGGGCGTATTCAGAATGATGGCCCTGGTCCTGGGTCCAAACGCGGCCGCGAGTTCCGCCGGATCAAACGTCCAATCGGGCGGATGCAGCTTGACGAAGCGCGGCGCCGCGCCGGAAAGAATCGCGTCGGGCCCATAATTTTCGTAGAAAGGCTCGAACACCACCACTTCATCGCCGGGATTGATGACGGCCAGCATCGCAGAAATCATCGCCTCAGTAGACCCGCAGCACACGGTGATTTCGCACTCGGGGTCAATGGCTATGCCGCTCGCGCGCGAGAATTTTTCGGCGATGGAGTTGCGCAGCGATTTCGCGCCCCAGGTAATCGCGTATTGATTGATGTCCGCGGCAATCGCATCCTGCGCCGCGCTTTTAATGAGCGCAGGCGCGGGAAAATCCGGAAAACCCTGCGAAAGATTGACGGCTTTATGTTGCAGCGCCAGGCGCGTCATTTCGCGGATGACGGATTCCGTAAACTGCGCGGCCTTCCAAGAAAGCTGTGGACTAGTGACCGGGGCTGGTTGCGGCTTTACGGGATTCATTCTTCGCGCCTCGCACGGGTTGCGTCCCGTATAACTTACGATAAATGTCCGCGTTGCGCGTAACGATTTCCACGTACTCGCGCGTTTCGGTGAATGGAATCGAATCCACAAACTCGGCCGGCTCGCGATAGCTCTGGCCAGTGGTCCAAAACGCGACGCGATCTTCCCCAGCATTGTAAGCAGCGAGCGCGGATTCCACGCTGCCAAAATTGCGCTGCAACCCGGCGAAATAAATCGTGCCGATATGAATATTGTAATCCGGCTGAAAGAGCATGGGCGTGGAATAGCGAACCTTGGCTTGCTTCGCGAAGCGCTGCGCCGTTTTCGGCAAGAGCTGCATCAGCCCGAACGCGTTGGCGTGCGAGTGAGCCTCAGGATCGTAGGCGGACTCCTGACGGATCAGTCCGGCGGTGAGCATGGGGTCAACCCCGGCAGTCGTGGAGCGAGCCACGATGGAAGATTCAAAAGGCATGGCGTAGGCGGTGAGCCAGACTTCGCGCGGAACTTGCGCGAACGGACGCCATTCGAGCTGAGGATAAATCTGGCGCACGGTGGCGATCGCCGAGCCGATGTGTCCGGCGTTCACTGCTTCCTGAGCGGCTTCCAGCAAGAGCCGCGGCTCACCGGTTGCAGCGAAGGCCGCGCGCAATTCGAGTTCCGCGGAAGCATCGAAGCTGATCGAGCGGAGCGCGTCGGCGCGCATCTGGCGATTTGCGGCGGCTGCGGGAATGGTGGCACCCAGCGGCAGTGCGGGTGGCACGGGCGGAATCGCTGCGAGTACGTCCGCATCGGCTGCCGCGCCGGGACCGAGCGCGCGCAGGCGCTTCGCGGCAGTGGCCGCAAAATAATTTTGCGGGAAGCGCTCCATCAACTTCGCGTAGTAGGTGCGCGCCAGCGCGGAGTTACCTGCTTCCTCGGACAAGCGGCCGAGCCAGTACAGCGCGTCCGGCGAGAATTGCGAGCCGGGAAAGCGGCGCAGATGTTCGGCAAGATCCGCGGATGCTTCGGGCTGGCGTTTCAGAATGGCTGCCCAGGTGAGGCGCCACTGAGCCGCAGGCGCGTCGGCAGCATTTGGAAAATTGTCGGACAGTCGTTTGTAGTAGGCGGCGGCGCGATCGCGATCGAGCTGCACCCAATAATAATTTCCCGCGAGGAAGAGCGCGGATTCGGACCAACGGCTGTCCGGAGCGCGCGCCACCGCCGATTCCACAGCGGCGATCATCTGCGATTCCGACGGCCGGTCGCGATAGTAATTCGCGATGGTGTAATAGCGCTCCGCATCCACATCGGGGTCGGCTATGGTGCGCGCTGAAAGCTCCGATATGCTGGCGCCCTGGGCAACGCCACATTCCAGTATGCGCACTTCCGCGCGTTCACGGTCCGCGCCCGTCACCTGCGACAGTAAACGCGCATACTCATTGCGGGCATCGCTCCACTGGTGAGCGGCGAAAATCGTGGAGGCATGTTCGATCTGCTGCTCGGTGGGAATCGCGGCGAGTTTGTCGCCGTGTGAGCTGCGCAGGAACGAGAGTTTCTCGCCGGCTTCGCGGGCTTGATCGCTCAAGGGAAAATGCAAATAAATTGTTTGATAGTCGGCGGCAGCCAGCAGAGGCTGCGCGGATTGTTCGCGGGCTTCGGCGCGCAAGAACAGCAGCGCGGGCTTTTGCGCGGTTTGCGGATAGCCGTCGAGGGCCGCGAGAATTTCCGCGGGCTGGTTGGCGGCGAGCGCGGCGACGCCTAGCGATTGCAGCACCTGATCGGTGATGACGGAGTCGGGGTAACCCTTGCGAAATTCCTGCAGCTGGGCCAGAGCCTCCGCGTTGTGATTCAGCGCGAGATTGGTTTGTGAACTCCAGTAGAGAGCGTAGTCGCGCAGGAGCGCGTCGCTTTGCGCGATCTTAAGCCATTTCGCGGACTGCGGGTAATGCGCTTTGCCGTAATCGTAATATCCCAGCGCCAGCGCGGCGCGGTAGCCCAATACTCCCGGCGATTTCTGCATCGCCAAGGCGCTGAGTTTCGCGTAGGCTGCGCTAGGATTTTTTTGTTTCAGCGCGCGCGTCAATTGCTCGAGCTGTTTCGTGGCTGCTGCGGAGGGCGCGCGCGCGGAGTCGGAAGTAGCAGCGGGCTTCTTCGCGTGATTGGAAGCCGGCGCGTGCATCTGGCCTTGCGAGGCATGCTGCGGGAAGGCAGCCGGCGCGGAGCATACCGCGACCGAGAAGACGAATAGAGCTGCGACTGCGCGCATTGCAGGGCCGAAGAATTTCATCCTGATTTATCTTACTGCCGCAGAACAGGCGAGGGATACGGATATTCACCGAGGGCCTTGGCATCGCCATCCGCGAGGATCTCCACCATCCAATCGTAGAAATAATCCACCGGATGGTCTTGAATCGCGCGAAAGCGGCGGTCGTATTCCTTGCGTGCTTTGTCTATATCAACGCGCAGGCGGACGCAGATGTCCTTGTGCTCGCGGCCCAGGTGAACTTCTTTCGGCTGCAACAGCTTGATGTCTTGCATGGCTACTTTGGCCACGCGGTTCGCGCGACGATGCAGTTCCTGTTCTTCCCTGGGCAAACTCGCGAGGTCGAAGGCTTCTTCGGCGACGTCCTCTTCCGGAGGCAGCGCAACTGGAGGAACGGTAGCCGTTTCGGGAGCCGCGTTCAATACTTCTTCGGGCTCTTCCACCCATTCGAGCTCGGGTTCGGTCGGCGGTTGAACGGCCGCCGGAGCGGCTGCTTCTTCGGCTTCCACCGTTTCACGCGCTGATTCCGGAGCGGCTTCTTCCTCTGCCACATCCTCGGGCGCTTCCACCGGCTCGGCCACGGCTACGGACGAGGACGCCCCGGCAGGTTCGCGCTCCTCGGAGGATTGCTGCTCGCGCGGATTGAGGGCTACCGCGACGAAATTTGAAAGGACGGAAAGTCCAGCAGCCAGAGCAGCGGCGGCGGACTGCGCGCGTAGCAGTGCGGGCAAAGCGTTGCTGGGGCGGCTGGAACCGCAGGCGGCAACCAGGTCTGCATAGGCATGATGTAGCTCGTCCGCGGTGCGCTGCAGCGGGGCGAGATTGTCGCGGAGAGCGCGGGAAACCGCCTCTTCCAGGGCCTGCTCGAGCGACGTTTTCCTTGGAGTCAAAGGTATATCTGCCTCTTCTGGATTATGGAAACGGTAAAGAGGGGTGTCAACTGACATTACGGAAGGGCGTGCCTGCCATGCAGCGGCACGGTGGCAACCTCCCCACGTTCCACCTTGTTCGACTTCTGTGCGAATTGGTACAGCGCCCATCTGTACGCACTGCGTACCATGCAGGCCATGTGCAATCGTTTGCGTCGGCAGCGTTTTGCCCCAAGCGACGCCAAAGGGAGAAATGGAATGAAGAGATCACTATTTACGGGCACGTTGTCGCTACTGCTACTGATTGGTGGGTGTTCCACCACCCCGACGGCCGGGCCAGCAGGACCGCAAGGACCTCCGGGAGATCAAGGCGCGTCGGGCCAGGACAGAGATCGCGACAGGGATAAAGATCGCGACGCGGACAAAGACCGCGACAGAGACGCAGGCAGGCCAGCCGCGACTCCATCATGCCCAGCCGGACAACATCCTTCCACGGACCACGATGGAAGAACAAGTTGCGTCAGAGACTGATGAGCTGGCTTGGTCTCAATCCGCACGCATGTCACCGTGAGTAACTAATCGAACGCTGCTGGGCTGCAATTCCCCGCTACTGTTCGCGGGGCTATACCTGTGTTCAAACGGCTGATAAGGATCGATGACGTGCCTCCTATCCAGCGTTAAGGTTGCGATTCCTAAGCGGCTGACGAACGGTCCGAAGAAATGAACAGGTACCGCTGCTGAGCAAAACTGGCGACGTTGGGGTGTTTGGTGAATGGGACAGAGTAGCTCCAGTTCTTCGCTTTCCGATCGTGCCGGCGCTGCCGGTAACGCTTTGGACTTCACAACTTCGCTGGAGCATTGCGTGCCCACGAAGGTGGGAGTACTTTGTGGGTCGGATAGGTCGTTAAACGGGAGATCCCGTTCCAGCCAAGCGGCGCTCTCTCTCGGAAGGGCCAAGAATGCCAGTTCTGGCTAGATCCCGGCTCTCGTCGTTACGTCCAGTCAGTACATTAACGAGAGGAGTTTCATGAAACGATTCGCGGTTGCTGCAGCGCTGTTACTCCTGGTCGCCACCCCGTCGTTCTGTAAGACACACGTCGAGCCCTATCCGGTCTCGTGCAGCGTCCTGTGGCCTGCAGTGAAGGATACGCTCCGCAACTCGGGAAAGTACGGCATCCTGGGGATTGATAACACGGAGATGACGGCGTCGTTCGTCATTGGGGGAACACTCGGCGGAAAGCGCATCAACTCCGTGGTGCTGAACGCGAAGGGTGATACTTGCGAGATGTCGATTCAGACCGCCTATAGCGGGCTGAACCACAATGATGCAGGCGATTTCAAGAAGCGTGTGGATGAGTCGCTCGCCAAGCTGCAGGCAGCGCCACCAGCTGAGGCGAAGAAACCGGGTAGCGCAACGCCGAACCAATAGCGCGCTCCCGTTAGCCATCGATGTGACAACCTGCGCATTGCACCAGCGTGAATCTCTGATTCACTCGTGAACAGGAGACGGCTATCAGCAAGGGTGCTGATGCCGGATTTTGGTTCAATCAATATCACGCAGCAAGAATTTGCCCGCCAGAGACTCATTCTGAAAGATAATCGAACTTGAGGAGCAATATCATCACAAGCGTGGCACCCCTCCCTCTTGGCATGTTGACAGCGGAACAGATACGAGAGCTGTTGCAGCTGCGGCCGCATCCGATCGAGGGCGGATATTTTTCGGAAACGTACCGCGGCAGCCAAGTGATTCCGCAGAGTTTGCTGCGCGGCTATCCCAGCGACCGCGCGATTTCCACGGCGATTTATTATTTGCTGACGCCCGTACTTTTTCGGCGCTGCACCGCGTGCGCGGCGACGAAATGTTTCATTTTTATCTGGGCGATGCAGTCGAGATGCTGCAATTGAAAGCAGACGGAACCGGCGAAGTGATCCTGCTGGGGCAGGACATTGCAGCGGGCATGCGCCTGCAGTACACAGTTCCGGGTGGAGTGTGGCAGGGATCGCGAGTTCGCGCGGGCGGGAAATACGCTCTGTTGGGGACTACCATGGCACCGGGTTTTGAGTATGAGGACTACGAAACCGGACAGCGGCACGAGTTGATCGCGCGGTATCCTGAGTTTTCACACCTGATTAGAGCTCTAACTCGCTAACGTGCCAGCAATGCTTGAGGACGCGGTCGCGCGTCGGCCGCGGGAACCGTTGGAGCCAGCGATGACGGCGGATTCTGCCGAGCAGCTGGTACTGGCCGGCCTAGTCCTCAGTCTCGTCCGAATTTTTTTAGATTTCTCATTTTTTAATTCCCATCCCGTTTCCGCCTGCTATACACTCTCGCGCACCTCCTCCCGCCTGGGAGGATCGGATACACAATCCGAAGGAGCAAACGGTATGCCACGAAAAGCAGGTGTTTGGGTTGCACTGGCGGGTCTACTCGCGATTGTTTTGGTTTGCAGCGTTGCGACGTCTGCACAAACTGCAGGTCTGCAACAGCGTCTTATCACGCAGAGCATTGACGAACACAATTTGGTCAAACTTGCAGGGAACACGCGCCCCGAAGTGAGCGACGCCAATGACCGCGGTCCTGTCTCCGACGATCTCCAGCTCCAGCACATGTACCTCCTTCTTAATCGTTCTCCTGAGCAAGAACAGGCTGCGGAAGATTTGGTGAATCAGTTGCACGATGAAATATCACCGTCGTATCACAAGTGGCTCACATCCGACGAAGTGGCGGCGCGATTTGGACCGGCGGAAGAAGACGTGACAGTCGTAACCTCGTGGCTGGAAACGCACGGGTTCACCGTTCACGGCGTTTACCGCGAGAATGGCGTGATCGATTTTTCCGGACCGGCGAGCGCGATTCGTACGGCGTTCCACACGGAAATTCACAACCTCTCCGTAAACGGCAAGGCGCACATCGCGAACGTGAGCGATGCGAGCATTCCGGCGGCTCTGGCGTCCGCGATTCACGGTGTCGTCTCCATGAATGACTTCCGGCCGCATCCAGCCTTGAAACCCAAGGCCGGCTACACGGTGAACGCAAATTATCAATTGCTGGCGCCGGGCGATCTGGAAACTATTTACAACATCAATCCGCTTTACGCACACGGAGCCTCCGGCCAGGGCCAGACGATCGTAGTGGTGGAAGACACCAACCTGTACACGACGGCCGACTGGTACACGTTCCGCAAGACCTTTGGCCTCGCGCAGAAATTCCCGCAAGGCAGCTTGGCGCAAATCCATCCGCAACCGAGCAAGGGCCCGTTCAGTGGAGGAGCTTGCGCGGATCCGGGCGTGAATGGAGATGATAGCGAAGCGGCCGTGGACGTCGAATGGGCCAGTGCGTCGGCGCCGAGCGCGGCGATCGTGCTCGCTGCATGCGCCGACACCAACACAAACTTCGGCGGCTTCATCGCGATTCAGAATTTGCTGACCGGGCGCGGCCGGCCGCCGGCGATCATCAGCATCAGTTACCTGGAATCGGAAAGTCTTCTGGGCTCGTCCTTCAATGCCTACATCAATCGGCTTTACCAGCTGGCCGTGCTGCAAGGCGTGACTATATTTACGGCGGCGGGTGATGCGGGCGCGGACACCACCGATCAATTCGCGCCCGCGGCCGTGAGTGGCATCAACGTGAGCGGTTTCGCCAGCACGCCGTACGACGTCGCAGTGGGCGGAACGGATTACGGAGATGCCTTCCTCGGGACCACTTCCAGCTACTGGAGCGCCACCAATGGTCCCTACTACAATTCAGCGCTCTCCTACATCCCGGAAATCCCGTGGAACGATTCTTGCGCAAGCCAGCTGATCACGCTGGCGTTGGGATTCACGCAATCGTACGGGCCAACCGGTTCCTGCAATAACGGCCTCGGCGAAGAATTCCTCGAGGTGGCGGGCGGAAGCGGCGGCCCCAGCGGGTGCGCCTACGGAAACCCGACGATCCCCGGCGTGGTCGGGGGCAATTGCCGTGGCTACAGAAAACCTCTCTTCCAATACTTAGTGTACGGCAATCCGGCCGATGGAGTGCGCGATGTGCCGGATGTTTCGCTGTTCGCGGGCAACGGAGTTTGGGGTCACTATTACGTGATCTGTTATTCCGACCCAACAACCGGGTTCTTCGGAGCGCCTTGCGTGGGAGCGCCCGATGGCTGGTCCGGCGGCGGCGGAACTTCGTTCGCGTCTCCGATTCTGGCCGGCATTCAGGCGATCATCAATCAGACGTCGGAGCCGTATCAGGGGAATCCCGACTTCGTGTACTACGCGCTCGCCGGCCTCGAGTACGGATTCAAGGGCGACAGGTCGTGCAATTCGACGCTGGGCAATCAGACCAGCCCGAACTGCATTTTCTACGACGTGACCTTGGGCGACAACGACATGAATTGCCTGCCGCTGGTGATCAGTGGCGTCACGGTCGGGTCGTTCAACTGTTACTACGACGGCGCGACCAACGGTGTGCTCTCCACATCAACCACGTCGTACAAACCCGCGTACGTTGCCAAGAAAGGCTACGATTATCCCAGCGGCATCGGGACCGTCAACGCCTACAACCTGGCGAGGAATTGGCCGGGGAGCAGGTTACGGAACGAATGGTAGCGTTTTAGATCGGCTGAAATACACCGGGCGCCCGCGAGGGAGATTACTTGCGGGCGTCTTTTTTTGGCTAGCGCATTTGCGGGCGTGGCGCAGACCGGGCACATGGTTGACAGATTGGACCGGGCACATTCCTGACACTTTTGCCTCCCGCGCACGTACGCGCAGATCGTCATGACTGAATTGCACTGGCATTCTGAAAATCGTTCTGACCAACGATTTGGCGCGGTATTCGATGAAGTGATATTCTAGTGGGGACCGACGGGGGCGCAACGGTTTCGACGGAAACTGTAGCGGCTCGAAGGCATGCCGGGACCCACCTCCCCGAAAGTTGGTGGAACAACACAACTGGCAACTCACAGTTGGCACTCGCAGCCTAACTTAAATTAGGCTACGCGCTCCCCCAGGCGTTACCTACGCGCGTGGGTCGGGGCGTCACACAGTAGGCTGGCTGT
>Ga0182024_10020475_pt1 | contig 12091 bp, 6 predicted proteins | sample P32metaG_FD_120480 | JGI IMG/M metagenome (GOLD analysis project Ga0182024, IMG submission 120480) | Permafrost microbial communities from Stordalen Mire, Sweden - P3-2 metaG (Illumina Assembly) | ecosystem: Environmental > Terrestrial > Soil > Wetlands > Permafrost | place: Sweden: Stordalen... | reverse complement strand
TAGTAAGGCCGCAGATCCTTGAGGGCGGGCCGGTCGGCGCTCTTGGAATAGAGGTCATAGGGGTTGAACTTCCGCACCCACGAAAACATCTCTTCGTCGTGCGGGCTCATGAGGTGGCGGTAAGCGCCGTGCCGGTGCGCCGCGTAGAAGGAGTGGTAGCGCAGCATGTACTGCGCCGGCTCCGGCAGGTACTTGCGGGTGATGTGATAGATGTACTCGTCGTGACCCCAGGAGAGCATCACGTTATCCAAGCCGCAGTGCGGATCGTAGATTCCACACTCCGTCTGGAATTCCGGAACGCGGCTGTCGGGGTTAGCGGCGAAATACTCGGGGTAGACCACCTGGTCGGAATAGGCGCAGCCCACCGGAAAAGTGTCGCCGACTACGGCCCATTGCGGATCGCCGTAGAGGCACAGCACCTTGCCGAGGTCGTGCACGAAGCCGGCCAGGACAAACCAGCGCGGCTGGCCGTCGCGGCGGATGGCTTCGGAAGTCTGCGTCAGGTGCTCGATCTGCGACAAGTCGGTATCGGGGTCGCTGTCGTCCACCAGCGTGTTCAGGTATTCAGCGGCCTCCCAGATGCTCTTTTTCCCGCGGTTGAGGGCGAGATACTCCGCGCGTTTGGCGCGCACGAAATCGACGGTTTGCCACGCGTGGTTCTGGCGATAGAACTCGGCGACCCCGGGGTTGGCTTCCACTGAGTAATTGCGGAATTCCTCTTCGCTTTTGCCTTCGCGGTAGCGCGAAGCCACGAAATCGTCCCAATCGTCGAGGCGCTGCAAGGGCTGATCGGTCATATCCTTCTCCTTCCGGATGGTTACTTACTATTTTGACAGATTTAGCACTCGCGCTGCGGCGCCTCAAAATGGTTCAGCGGCGTCCGCGTGCAGGACGGCATTTTGAAGTGCGGACTGAAGAGGCGGCGCACCCTGGCGTTGTACGATTACAACATCGTCGGAGACTGGAACTCGGCTGGCGATCGGATCGTGATCTACGAAGACCCCGACCATGTTGGCTGGTACCTCGCATACAATCCGCGGCTAGGTCTATACGCTCACGTCGAGTATCTGGGAGCTTGATACCGTGCGGGCCCGGTTTCGGGCCGCACTACCGTCGCGGCCGGTGGTTGTCAGCGGCTAACTAAACACCTGCCTCGCACCGCGCTCCCACAAGGCTTCCGGCTGGTAACGAAATATGGTCGCCTGACCATATTTGGTCGCGGCGGGAACCAACATCGGCAAACTCTTCTGAAGACCTTGACGAAATCGCGCACCAACTCAAAGGCCACCTATTATCGAGTCTCACTGGATAGGGTCAAGGCGGCGATTGCCAATCGCCGCGCAGGATGGCATCCTGACCCACAAAGGAATCTGCGAACGAAGTGCGCCTCGCCGGCATGAATGCGGACGCCCGTCGTTTGTGGGTCTGGTCGTCCGCGCGACAGATAACTACTCTAGCGGCCGTAACCCTTCTGATAGCCGGCCTCATAGGCTTTCTGGTCTTCGTCCTTTTTGAAGTGTCTCTTCTTGCTGTGGTCAAGCTTACGCGCCTGGTCATCCTTGCCTTCGCGCATACCTTGCTGGTATGTTTTGTTTTTCGAATAATCCTGGTCCTGAAATGGAGCCGCCACGGCCTGAACCGCGGCTCCGCCGATACCAATACCCACCGCTACCGCCAGAACGCCGATGTAACGTTTCAAATTCATTTTCATAGTAAAGTCATCCCTTCGTCTTTCGTCTTATAAACATCGCTGCTAAACCTACCGTCGAAACAGATTTGACGGCCATTGTTGGAAGAGGCACGCTCATGGCCGTTCACGCCGGGTGCGGAGCGAGTTGCGCCACCAAGTAGATGGCCCGCCTGGCCTCGAAATGGTCGGGCGAGCCACTAACCATATATGGTCATGCGAACGTCTGAACGCGGAGCACCTCCGCGAGGCTGCCCACAAGCAGGGAGGTAGTTAGCCGATCCCGAAGACAAAAGTGGCCGAAAGGAGCGTCCTTTGCCACGATGGCGAACGTCACGGCGCGCTCGATTCCGTGCGGCCCGGCGCGCGAGACACGCTTGCCGCTCTCGACTACGGCGGGCGCCAATACTCTCAAGACCGAACTTCCGTAACCGCTCCTCTCACTCGGCGATCCGGAAACGGAACCGCATATCTTCGCCAAACCACTGGATATAGTTGGTTCCCCAGCCATTGTTGAAGAGGTTGAAGTGGAAGCCTTTCGCGAGGTCGGGCTGGTCTCTCGAAAAGTATACGGGCAGTCTCTCGCCGAGGGCGACAACGGGCGCATCTAGCGTCTCGATGGCGAGAGCGCCTTCGGGGCCTTTGTAGCGCAGCCCGCCAAGAACTGCATGCATCGCCCGGTTGCCGCCGGTTACAACGTCAAACGGGGAAATGTAGCTACCCGCCTTGTCCAGCAGCCATCCGCGAGCGTCGCCGGCCAAAGGTTGGAAGGTGAGCCAAAGCGCTTCGGGCATACGGTTCGCGGCCTTTCCAAACCAGGAAAAGCCGATCTCGACGGCCGGCTCGGCGTCGGGCAGAGTCAATTCGAGGTACATCTTTTGCGGCCATGCAACCGTGCCCGTTTTTTCCGCTTCGGCGTCGTCGATCTTTAGCTGGGCCAGTATCTTGTGACCGCTCGCATTGCCGGCCTGCCGGCATTCGGTGAGCGTGGGCAACCAGGTGCGGCTGCGCGCGCCGAAACGCTCGATATTGGGCTTGCCGAAATCCTTCGGCGCCCAGTCCGCCTTACTCTTCAGATATGCCGCAAAGAAGCGGTCGTAATCGCTCTTCGCGAGCGTCTGGTAGGAAAACAAGGCGAGCGGTTGGCGCGTCGAAGCCCAATCGCGGCCGGTCTTCTTGCTGTGCAACCGGCTAATCGCGCCCGTTTGTGGATCGAGCGCAATCTCGAAATGCCTGGTTTCGATCGGATCGGCGGCGCGATGCGGCAGCAGTCCGGCGGTTTCCGGCTCGGCGGGATCAAGGGCGCGTACGCGCGCGGTAGCCTGGGCGCGCAGCGGCGCGGGCAGCGCGGCAATCGCATCCAGCAAATCCTGCCGCTTTTCGGCCCAACTGGATACCACCACTTTGTACTTCGGCCGACTCAGCATCGGTTGCAGATCGCGCGGCGTGTAGTGGTCGAAGTCCAGCCAGGTCTTGGTGTCCGTGCCCCAGGTGTGCTCCACTTCCAGAAGGAAGCTGCTCAGGAATGCAAGATCGGCGTCACCACCTTCCTGAAACTTCCGGCTCCCGATCCACTCCCTCCGAAGCCGCGCCACTTCGCGGTAGCGTGCTACCTTCAGTGGATCGCTGGCCACGCCATAAATCCAGGTATCGCCGATCTCCTGCGTCACCACCGGCAGCCGCTCGCGGTATGGCTCGACGGCGTTGGCGATGCCGGTGAGATTTGAGGCAGTCACCTGCGCATTGGGGAAGCTCTTCCGCAGCCCGGAATAGTTGGTGCGAATCTCCTCGACGGAATGGGGACCGCTGTTATCGTCGCGGACTTCCACATCGATGGCAAGATCCGATCCGGGGATCTTGATGACGCCGCCGTAACTGTGTGGATGATACAGCAGCACCAGCGCGTTGCCGCCGGGATCTTTCCACCGGAAGACTGGCGGGACATCCGGCGGGGTGCTCGCCGCATTGACGCCGATATCGAGAAGCTTCACTCCGTGCGCGGCCAGCGGTCCTATGAGGGCGCGCGTGTGACCGGGCACGTCGGACATTTTGGCGCCGGTGGTCGTTTGCTGGAACCGGCGGTCCAGCGACTGCGAAAACCCCAGAGCCCCGGCGATCAGGGAAGGCTCCAGAAGCTCCGTCTGCCAGGTGAACGGAAGCGCGTGCCACGCAATATCGCCGGATAAAATGGCCTGCTCCATCAGCCGCTGCTGGGGCCTGCCGGCCTTTTCGAGGTATTGGTAAATCAGCCATGAGCCGGTGGTCCAGATATAACGATCGCTCCCCTCCCGCCGCAAGGCGGCCGCGGTTTGGATCGCCTGTGGGAAGTGCCGTTCGAAATACATTCGCACGACATTCGCTTGGGTATCGATGAACCCCACGTCCAAGTGACACTTGAACATGACGAGCACGCGCTTTACCGCAGGGTCGGGAGCGAGTGACTCGGGCGCCTGATAAGCGGCGGCGCCACCTGGATCCACCGCTCCGAAAGCGCCGGCGGCCAGCAGATTGCCAACGAAATTACGGCGTTTCATCTTAGTAACTCAATCACACCGCTTAGTCACTCAATCACACTGCGGGCGGAAAAACAATGCTCACGGCCCTAAGAGCGCACGCACGGATCTCGGCAAGTAGGATCGACTTACTCTCCGCCATGGCCGCAACCTCATGCGCGTGAGTTTTCGCGCCGCCGCTCTACTTCTCGCCGGGCTTGACGCTCGGGCTGTCGTCCGCTTTGAGGTCCCCAAGCGCATACTGCACGCCCGCCAGAACATGTTCGAGCATCGGGCGGATCGCGTAGATGGTCTCGCTGTGGCCGTGCGCTTCATAGAACACGCGGCCCCGGCCTTCCCGGCGAATCCAGCTCAGCCCGTAGTCTCCGTCTGTCCGTTTCGTGCCCGCCGGTTCCTTCGCCTTGTCCGCATCGCTCATCTTGGAATAATCGATACTCGTCAGCACGTGAACGTTTTCGCGCGAGAACGAGTCTTGCGCAAACGTATAGGTCTCGTCGTGAATCTCAAACTCCTGGCCGTGGAACATGGCGGTCAACGGGCTTTTCGGGTCGTCGATCTTGACAGTGATGAGTTGCGGATAGACCCAATGGAACTTGAAAAAGCCGCCAATCATTTTGTTGAAGTCCGGCCACGTGCCAACCGGTTGCGCGTCAGGCCCAGCGCCGCGGCCTCCGGAGGTGTGATATGAGTCGCTGGCCGCATGGATACCCGCCAGCCCCTTGCCGCCCCTCACGAAATCCAGCAGCGCCGGCTTGCGGGCGTCCGTAGCGGCAGGGTCGTTCGGGTCATCCAGGAAGGCGCCGGTCGTGTTGTCGAGAAACACGAGATCGTACTGCTTCAGATTGTCGGCGCTGATAACGGCGGGGTCGTAGGAGATGGTCGCGCTCCAGGCCCCGGTCTTCTCGCCGAGCGCCTCCACCGTCTTGGCGGCGAGTGGAATGGATGAGTGTACGAACCCGGCGGCCTTGGCCAGCACCAGCACTTTTCGCGGTTGCCTGGGCTTGGCCGGCGCTTTGTCCGGCAGCGCTGCCATCATGGCCTCGACGTCGGCCGGTTTCGGCGTTTGATTCTGCGGGCCGCCACGCCCCATTCCTCGTCCCGGCTGTCCAGGCTGCGATGCTGGAGCCTGGGGCGAAGGAGTCTGTGGCGCCTGAGCTCTGCCGCCTGTGTTCACGCACAGAGCCGCCACGCACAGCGCGGCCCAACCGGGAGATGCCGAAACCCTGAATGCCATGTTAGTCTCCTTTGCGGCGTTCACGCTCGCTGTCAGAAGTATATACCCTACCAATTCCGAAAAGAGTGGAGTGGTGGAACGCGAAAGGGGCCGCGACTTGAGTGCGCGTCGCCGGCTGGTTGGCAGCAACCACTTACGGTCATGGCTCCGTTTGGAGCCGCCCGCGCGCCAGATAAGCGATGCGGCATGGCGACTGTTGCGGACGCAAAGCGTCTGGCAGAGCCCTTTCACGAGGCCCGGCGTGCTGGTCTTCACGGCCGCTTAATGTCAGGGAGTCGCAACACCGGGAAGACCGGCGACGGCGAACGATGTATGGATGGCGCGCCCGGCTGCTGTTCTTGGATGCCGGTAATGAGCCGCGGCCAGCGCCCCAATCCGTTCCTTCCCCTGATTCCGTATACCTGGTTGCACGGATAATCTGCGGTTCTTCCCGGGCGGGAGTTGTCCGGCGTCACTCCCGTCTTTTTTGTTGCAGATTGTCACCGGCCAACATCCAAACCAGCTCACGTTGCGTATTACGAACTTGAGATCCGTAACACGCTTCGGGTAGTATTACGAAAATGAGAATGTTGCTACGAAGAGCAGGGCAAAGACAGCGAGAGGCCCGACGAGCAATCCGGCTCATCGCGCTGGTTCTACTTTCGGTGGCGTGCCTTTGGGCATTCGCCGCGGGCAGCGTCTCCGGGGTGGTTAAAGATCCAAGCGGCGCTTCGATTCCCGGGGCCAGACTCACGCTCATCAACACCACGCTCAAGACCGAATTTAAAGCGGCCGCCGACGGGCAGGGTTTCTACTCTTTCCCGGCGCTCCCCGTGGGCCATTACGATTTGACCGTTGAAGCGGTCCGGTTCCAGACAGAACAAAAGACGAATCTCACCGTCGACACTGATGCCGCACTCCGCATCGACACCGTGATGCAGGTGGGTCAACGATCCGACGCAGTCACGGTAACCGAATCCGCGGACTCGGTTCAGACCCAGGTCGACACGGTGGCGACGCATCTCGGCGAGGTGGTTTCCGACAAGCAGATTGAGGCGCTGCCCCTGAACGGGCGCAGCTACACGGATCTGCTGGCGATTCAACCTGGCGTCACTCCGGTGACCACCTTGACGCCGGCCTCGGTGATCATGGCGGGAGTGACCGGAACCATCAATCCCTCCGGCGACCTGAATCCGGGCGATGTCTCGATCGATGGCCAGCGCGAATCGTCCAACGGATTCATGATGAATTCCATCGACGTGCAGGAGCACATGAACGGGGGAACATCGGTCATCCCGAACCTCGATTCCATCCAGCAGTTCCGTGTACTGACGAACAACTTCGACCCGGAATACGGAAATTATAACGGCGGCATGATTAATGTCTTGACCAAGTCCGGCAGCGGCGCCGTTCATGGCGACGCATTCGAGTTTTTGCGGAACACTCGCCTGGACGCGAGGAATTTCTTCGACAACACTCGCGGCGCCTTCCGGCAGAATCAATTTGGCGGCGTGATCGGCGGCCCGGTCAAAAAGAACAAGGTATTCTTCTTTGCCGATTATCAGGGAACACGCACCGTGGAAGGCATTACTTCGCCTGAAACGTCCGTGCCCTCGCTGCAAGATCGCGCCGGTAACCTCAGTGACATGGCGAGTACGCTGACGGGAACGGTGAGTGGACCGTATACCGCCAAACTGCTTACTCAGGAACTGGCCTACGGTGTCTCGCAAGGCGAGCCCTATTACACCCCCGGCTGTTCCAACATCTCCACCTGTGTATTCCCAAACGCCGTCATTCCTACCAGGGCCTGGTCGGCGCCGGCAGTGAACCTTCTGAAATATATTCCACAGCCCAACATCGGGGCGAATCTCTTCGCCACCTCCGCGTATCCGGAGACTGTGCGGGACGACAAGGCCGGCGCACGTCTCGATGCGAATACGCGCATCGGTCAGCTTTCCTTCTACTATTTCGTCGACAATTACCGGCTGGACAATCCTTATCCCGGCGGTCAGGGGGGAGCCAGCATACCTGGTTTTGACGCTCTAACCATAGGACAGGCGCAGATGTTTGCCATCGGCGATACCAAGGTGTTTGACGCCGCAACCGTTAATGAGTTTCACATCGGCCTTGTGAGAAATGCGAATAACATCGGCCAGCCGCACGGCGGTCTGGGCGTAAGCCTTCAGTCGCAAGGCTTTGTGACTGGCGCAGGCTCGCCGGGTATCGTGGTCCAGGCGCCCCAGTTTGAAGGCGTCGAGAATATTGTTTTCCCGTCCTTCGTCATGGGCGTGCCTATTACGAATGTAGATGAATGGAACAACACCCTCTATGTAAGTAACACGGTATCCAAATCCATCGGCGCGCACACGCTCAAATTCGGCGCCCAGTTCCACGGCGACCAGGTCAATGAATCGCCCAACGCGACATTCAATGGTACGTTCAATATCGATGGAACCGAAACCGGCTCGGCCTTTGCGGATTTTCTGTTAGGGTTTCCGAGTAACTTCACCCAGACCTCCGGGCAGCACTTCTATTTGCGTAACCGTTATGCGGCGGCCTTTGCGGAAGATAACTGGCGGGCGACAAGCAATCTGACTCTCAACGTGGGCGTTCGCTGGGATCTCATTATGCCCTGGTGGGAAAAATATAATCAAATCCAGACCATTGTTCCTGGCGAGCAATCCGTGCTCTATCCCAACGCGATGAACGGATTGGTTGTGCCCGGCGATCCCGGGATTCCGTCGACTCTCTCGCCATCTCAGTACCACAACTTCGCTCCCAGGCTTGGCCTTGCCTACTCTCCCCACTTCGACAATGAACTCCTGAAGGCTCTCTTTGGCGAACCGGGAAAGAGCAGCATTCGCGCCAGCTACGGCATCTTCTACACAGCGTTTCCGGGACTAACAGCCGGAGTCATGTACGGCGTACCTCCCTACGGGTATAACTATCTGAGTCCCGAGCCGCCGCTCTTGGCTACGCCCTATATCAACTCTGCGGATGGCGCCCGGAACACCGACCCGTTTCCATTGAACTTCCCGCCGCATAATGTGTCCGGAAATAATCCATTCACGGGGTTCGATTTCGCGGCTGTCACTCCAATCAGCGCGGACCCTTACTTCTACTATCGGAACAGCGTGCCTTATACCGAGAACTACATGCTTTCCGTTCAGCGGCAGATTGGCAAAGACACGTTGTTGACGGTCAGCTACGCGGGTAATGAGGGCCACCATCTGTTGGTTCTGGTTCCGCAGAACCTGGGCGATCCCGCGCTGTGTCTCAGTCTTAGCCGGCCCGGCGACGTAGCGTCCGGAAGCTCCACCTGCGGGCCGTTTGGCGAAGATGCCGCCTATACATCCGCATCGGGCAAGGCGTATCGGGGGACTCGGGCCGGCCTGGGTCCGAACTTCGGTTCCACCACCGCGCAAAAGTCCGTGGGCAATTCCGATTACAACGCTCTCGAGGCCAATTTGCGATTTGTCGCAACCAATCGAGCCACGATTCTGGTGGGTTACACCTATTCGAAAGCCATAGATGACGCGTCAAACCTGGGCGAGCAGACCAATCCCTTCAATGCGGCCCTCACGCGCGTGATTTCCTCGTGGGATATGACGCAGAATTTCGTAGCCACCTACACCTATACCTTGCCATTCGATCAGTTATTCCGGCCCAACCGGCTGACAGAGGGATGGAGCGTTTCCGGCACGACGCGGTTTACTACAGGCTTTCCTGTGACGTTGTCCGACGATTCGGACCGGTCTCTGCTGGGGACGCTCGGCAACGGCGTCAACAACCAACTGCTCGACACGCCGCGGATGACGCCGGGACCGCTCGAGATCGATACCAATCCTCGCAACGGCCGGCCTGAATTCAATACCAGCCTGTTCGCGCCGGAGACGCTGGGGCAGTTAGGCAACGCGGCGCGCCGATTCTTCTACGGCCCGGGCATCGCTAACTTCGATATGCAACTCAGTAAGACGACGCCCATCGCGGAATCGAAATCGATCGACATTCGCGTGGAAGCCTTCAATATGTTCAACCACGCACAGTTCTACGGCCCATCCGCCGTGGACGGTCAGATCAACGATCCGAATTTTGGCAGCGTGGTAAGTGCAGCAGCTCCGCGGTTGATTCAAGCCGCGATCAAGTTTCACTTTTAGGCGTCACTGGCTGGCTCCGCTACCGGATCGACCGCTCGCTGGCAGGCCGGGTATTTACCCGATTGATTGTGTCACTTGATTAGTACACTATGACTCTAGATGACCACGACACGCAACGGCGCAGCTTTTGCCTTTCGCCTGGATGCGGATAGCGGAGTGCCGGTCTACCGGCAGCTCATCGACCAGGTGACTGGCGCGCTGGCATCGGGCGCGCTGGCGGCTGGCAACCAACTTCCAACCGTCCGCCAGGTGGCAGTGGACCTGGCGATCAATCCCAACACCGTAATGCGCGCCTACCGCGAGTTGGAGATTCGCGGCATTCTGGAAACCCAGCAGGGCACGGGCACGTTTATCAGCCGCCAGAAGCCGAAGCGTCCCGACGCCGAGCGGCAGCGGCAGTTGAGCCAGCTGGTTTCCGATTTCCTCGCTCGCGCCGGCGCCGCCGGTTTCACCGTTGAAGAACTACTGGAGCAAATTCATGATCCTTACGCCGATCGCCCAAAGAACGGGAGATAACACCATGCGGTCCCAAGCATTCGATCCTCGCATCAGCCGGGTTGGATTAGCGGTGTTCATCCTCTCCATGACCGCTGGCGGCGGGCTGACAGCCGCTATAGAGAGCCCGTACCCCATCCTGGCCGGCGCCATGATCGGACTCTATTTTCTCTTCGCCATTCGCATGGCCAACCAGTGGGAGAAGGTTGCGGTGCTGCGCTTCGGTCGCTACATCGGGCTGCGCGGGCCGGGCCTCTACCACATCATTCCCGTGGTGGATTCCATCAGCCGATATGTGGATCAGCGCGTGCGCGTGGCCAGCGTCTCGGCCGAATCGACGCTCACGCGGGACACGGTTCCGGTGAACGTGGACGCGATTGTGTTCTGGCTGGTATGGAACGCCGAGAAATCGATCCTTGAGGTGCAGGATTTCGGGCAGGCCGTCGACATGAGCGCGCAGACGGCGCTGCGGGAGTCGATTGGCCGCCACGACCTGCACCAAATGGTGGCTGAGCGGGAGATGCTGGGCCTCGAGTTGCAGCGCATTCTCGACAGCAAGACCAACCCATGGGGCATCACGGTGCAATCGGTGGAGATTCGCGACGTGCAGATCCCCTTGGAGCTGCAGGACGCCATGTCCCGGCAGGCGCAGGCTGAACGTGAGCGGCAGGCCCGCAACATTCTGGGGCAGGCGGAGACGGAAATCGCGGACAAGTTCGCCCAAGCGTCGCTGGTATACCAGAACAACCCGACGGCCCTGCATCTGCGCGCCATGAACATGCTGTATGAGGCGATCAAAGAACGCGGCTCCATGGTGATCGTACCCTCGTCGGCGGTGGAGACGATGGGGCTGGGCGGAAGTCTGGCAACGGCTTCGCTGGCGGGTGCGCGGCCGCAGTAGCGGCCTCAGCGTAAAGTAACTCGACTTAGAGTAACTTATCGAGATAAACAGTAAGTCGCTAACCCGCATTCCAGTCGGCCAATATACCGCGTTGGCGATAGCTGCCGCCGATCCGGAAATGCCGATTTCGCCGATTCCCTTGGCGCCGCGCCGGCGTGAATAGCGTCGCGCTCTGCAACTGTCAACTCGGCGCCGGGTCCGCTGGTGAGCCGGACAAAGCCGCGCGAGGAACGCACCATGGCTGGCCAATCCCTATTCGTGGGTTGCACAGCCGTGTAATACCGGCGTGAGTTTCCTGGGGTCTCCGAGCCTTTTATAATAGCTCTTGACCTCGCTTACCTAAGTACGTGGTTTCAGAAATACGGTCGCGTATTCCAAGAATTCCGCTCCCTCACGGTCGCGGCTCCGATCAGAGCCGGGCCCAGAGGGCGCCCCGTCAGCAAGCGGTGTTTCGATACGTTGGCGTATTTATGAAATGGTGTACTAAGCTAAGCTAGCTGCTAGGCTGAAGGATTCTCTGTAGCCGCGTCGTACCTTAATGATCGCGTTTACACTGGGCGGTGCACCCACGCGATAGAGCGGTTACTTGCCGTCGTAGAGTTCGGGGAATTGTTTCTTGAGTTGGTTGAGCTTCGGAAGATCGTTCACCACAATGTAAGGATTGTACGGATTACGCCGCAGGAAGTCCTGATGATAAGCCTCGGCAGGGTAGAAACCAGTCGAGGCGACTACCTGGGTGACGATCGCTTTGCGAAACACCTTGGCCTGATTGAGTTGCGCGATATACGCTTCGGCGACGCGCTTCTGCTCGTCATTCGCGTAGAAAATCGCGGAGCGGTATTGCGTGCCTTCATCCGGCCCCTGGCGGTTCCATTCGGTGGGGTCGTGCGCCACCGAGAAGAAGACGCGGAGAAGTTGTCCGTAGGTGATCCGGGCGGGATCGAAGGTGACCTCGACCGACTCGGCGTGCCCTGTGCGGCCTGAACTCACGGTTTCGTAATTGGCCGTCCCGGCCACGCCGCCGGCATAACCGGAGACCACCTTCGAGACGCCCTTCACGTGCTTGAACACCGCATCCACTCCCCAGAAGCAGCCGCCGGCGAGTACCGTGGTCTGCGCACCAGT
>Ga0182024_10020474_pt1 | contig 12091 bp, 13 predicted proteins | sample P32metaG_FD_120480 | JGI IMG/M metagenome (GOLD analysis project Ga0182024, IMG submission 120480) | Permafrost microbial communities from Stordalen Mire, Sweden - P3-2 metaG (Illumina Assembly) | ecosystem: Environmental > Terrestrial > Soil > Wetlands > Permafrost | place: Sweden: Stordalen... | reverse complement strand
GTCGCGGTTAGCATCCAACGTAGAAAACCGGCCTGCAAAGCAGGTGCGGGGAACAACGCTGGTTGAACCTTTAATCAATGAACAGGGGCCTTGCTCGTATACATGGTTCGGTGTGCTGTCCGCCAGTCCGGAACGCCTAAAGAGCCACGGCCGGGTCCCGCCGTCTTAGGACGGGTTCACCAGCGCTTCGCCGCACGGCCCCGCGGGTCGGTTTTTCTTCTTTGCGTCAGCGATGTGTGCGCAGGGCCGCGCTGAGCAGGCGGCCTCTCGATCCGCCGCTGCGCCCGGTTTGATTTTGCGATTGTCTCTGTGCATCCATTCCTCAGCTTCGGCCGTCTGCAACTCCCGGTCTTTGGGTTGTTCGCCGCGGCGGGTTTGATGGCCGCCATGGCTTTGGGGCTGCGGACGGCGCCCATGGCGCGGATCGATCGCGACGCCTTCTGGGACCTGGGGATGGCGGCGGTGTTCTCGGCGTTTCTGCTATCGCGTGCGCTGCTGGTGGTTGAGAATCTGCGGATATTTTTCTCGTATCCATTGCTGGTGCTGGAACTGCCCTCGCTTACGGCGGGCGGGCTGTTGCTCACGGGAATTTCGGCCTGGGCGTATCTCAGGCGGCGAAGACTTCCGTTGCTGGGTGTGCTGGACGCCGCGGCGCCGTGCGCGGCGTTGCTGGGGGCGGCTTTGGAGTTTGGCCGCGTGGCCGATGGCACGCGCGAAGGGATGCCGACGAAGGCGGGGTGGGCGATTGGCTCGGCGTTCGGGCGGGTGCATCCAGTGGAGCTTTACTCGGCAGTGGCATGGCTGGGACTGTGCGCGGTGATGCTGTGGGTGCTGGGGCGGGTTCGGCGTGCGGGAGTGACGGCAGCGTGGAGTCTGGTGTTGGGAGGGTTGCTGGTGTTTGTGCTGGATTTTTTTCACCTGCCTGCTGTGCTGTACGGCAATGGATGGCTGGACAAGATTCAGTGGCAGGCTCTCTTGCTGATTGGTGGGGGATGTCTGATGCTGGCGCTTCTTCCTGATGCGGGAGTTCGGGGAGACGGCTCGGCGCGCGGAGTTGAAGGTGCTGGCGATGCCCTCTAAGAACATGCTGCCCAAGGGGCAGCGGCGGCGTTCGGTTCGGGAGGAGTACAGGGCGACGCGCGGGGTCGAGGCAGCGCCGGAGCCTCTTGTGCCGGAGCTGGATCTCGACGAGGACACTGATGTCGAAGACGGCGTGCGGACGTTTGTGGCGGATGCGGCTGCGGCGGGGATGCGGCTGGATGCGTATCTTGCGAAGGCGATTCCGGAGATCAGCCGGGCGCGGGTGCAACTGCTGATTGAGGCGGGGCAGGTGCGGGTCGCGGGCGAGTCGGCGAAGGCAAAGCAGAAGCTGCGCGGCGGCGAGGCGATTGAGATTGAGGGCGAGCCACGGCCCGCTCCGCTGCACGCGATGGCGGAGGACATACCGCTCGACATTTTGTACGAGGATAAATATTTGGCAGTGGTGAACAAGTCGGCTGGGATGATGGTCCATGCGGGCGCTGGGGCTGACGGCGCGCGCAATCGAGGAACGCTAGTGAATGCGCTGTTGCATCACATGGCGAAGCAGACGTCCACGCTTTCGGGGGTGGGCGGCGAGCTGCGGCCCGGGATTGTGCATCGGCTGGACAAGCAGACCAGCGGCGCGATTGTGGTGGCGAAGGACGATGTGACACATCGCAAGCTGGGCGAGATGTTTGCGACGCGGCGAGTGGCGAAGACTTATCTCGCGCTCGTGCATGGCAATCTGGCGAAGGACCAGATCACGGTGAACCTGCCGATCGCGCGGGATCTGGTCCGGCGCACGCGGATGACCACGCGGCGGGCGGATGGGCGCTCTGCGGTCTCGCACATCAAGGTGTTGGAGCGGCTGGCCACGCCGTACGGCGCGTTCACGCTGGTGGAGGTGCGGATTGAGACTGGGCGGACGCACCAGATACGTGTGCATATGCAGTCGCTGGGGCATCCCGTTGTGGGAGACACGCTGTACGGCGCGCCGCGGCGAATCACGCCGGCTGCACGCGACGGCCGTTTGGAGCGTCCAACAGAGGAGCAGTTCGGGGAAGGATTGGGGCTGGAGCGGAACTTCCTCCATGCGGCGCACCTGGAGTTCACGCATCCGCAGACGGGCAAGGCGGTTGCGGTGGATGCGGGGTTACCCGCTGAGTTAGAGGCGTTTCTGGTCCGGTTGCGTACGGGGCGAGGTTGAGTTGAGTAGAATCGTGACAGTGATTGAACCATATCGCATCGTCCGCAGTGTTCTGCGTTGCCTGCCTGGAGCGATCGTGGTCTGGTCCTTGGCCGGCTTGGCGGGTTCAATCCACAGCGCGCAAGGGCAGTCGACCCTCCCTGCCGCGCCCCAGCGTCAATCGCCCAGCGGGCCAGGCCCGATTCCAGCGCCGGCACAGGCGCCCGCGGCCCAGGGCTCCGGCGCGCAGGCCCCCGCGGTGACGGGGCAACCGGCCCACCAGGACCAGGAGGCGCCGACCATCAAGGTGCAGGCCAATGAAGTGGACCTGGTCTTCACGGTCACGGACAAGAAGGGCAAGTTCGTTACGGGACTCAAACAATCGAGCTTTGGACTGCTGGACAACCGGATGCCTCCCGAGGCGGTGCTGGGATTTTTTCAGCAGACCGACCTGCCGCTGCGGGTGGGCATCATGCTGGACACCAGCAGTTCGATCCGCGAACGGTTTGCCTTCGAGCAGGACTCGGCGATCACGTTCCTGCTGCAGGTGCTCCATAAGAACGATCGCGCCTTCGTGGAGGGCTTCGATGTGGAGACGGATGTGGCGCAGGGGTTCACCAACAATATCGATCTGCTGAGCCAGGGCATCCACAAGCTGCGGCCGGGCGGCGGCACAGCGCTGTTCGACTCGCTGTACAAGACCTGCCGGGACGAGATGTTGACGCTGCGCGAGTCGGGCGTGGTGCGAAAGGCGATCATCCTGGTCTCGGACGGCGACGACAATTACAGCCATGCGCTGGAGTCGGACGCGATCAAGGAGTGCCAGCGCGCGGAGACGATTGTGTACGCGATCAGCACCAACGTGAGCCCGAGCAAGGACAAGGGCGACGATGTGCTGCAGGCGATTGCCACCGCGACCGGCGGACAGGCGTTCTATCCCACGCGGATCGAAGAGGTTGCCAACGGCTTTACCAGCATTGAGGAAGAGCTGCGCAGCCAGTATCTGCTGGAGTACAGGCCGGCGGACTTCAAGCAGGATGGCGCCTTCCGCACGATTTATCTACAGGCCAACGATCCGCGGTACCACGTGCGCGCGCATACCGGGTACTTTGCGCCGAAGGCGTCGGACTAGCACGGCATTCTCAAAAAAACTTGTCGCGTGGGGTAACTCCAGCGCGCCAGGTGTGTCCAATCAAGCGAGGAGACTCTCGCCATGATGGATATTCGCGTGTGGTTGCGCAGCTTTGCCTTTGCTTCGCTGACCGCGGCTTGCATGAGTGCATTAGTGCCGGTCGCGTTCGGGGCGTCTCCGGAGGCGCAGTCGCCGGCGCAGGTCCCGGCGGGGCTATCGGAGAGCCTGAACGACCTGGCGGACCAGCCGGCGACGCATACGGGATTCACCTTCGACCGCTCGACGATGCAGATGGTGCAGGGAATGCTGGAGCAGGGCGGGCTCGACGCGGACCGCGCGGCGGCAGCGCTCTCGAGCATCAGCTTCGACACGTATCGCTACAAGGAGCCGGCGTTCTATACGCCGGAGACGATGGCGTCGATCCTTGAGGCGTATCGACGGGCGGGATGGAAACACTTGGTGAATGGCAACCAGGCTCCGGCGGATGCCGCGCAGCCGCGCACGGCGATTACGGATGTGTGGCTGCACTTTACCGGCGCGGACATCGACCATGTAACGGTGCTGGTGAGGGCGACGCGCGACATGAACCTGATCCAGGTGGCGGGCGATCTGCGGCCGCTGGACCTGCTGCATCTGAGCGGGCACTTTGGGATTCCGAAGGTCGATCCGAGTGCGGTGATGGTGCCTGCGCCGGACGGAAGATAGCGGCGAGTCAGTCAGTGGTGCGCGGCTGGACTGGTGTGCGGGGCGGGATGCGGGTGCGCGGCTGCGCGGCCAGAGTCTCTTCGTCTGGGGGATAGCAGGGCGTCACGGTGCAGGGGCGTTCGTTGGTCTTGGTGGTGCCGAGGTAGTTGTAGTTGAAGTTGGCGTCGGCGGGGACCAGATAGAAGGTGACGGACTGGCCGCGGCGCGATTCGTCGGTGGTGGGCAGGATGCGCGTGGGATCGAGGCCGTACCACTGGGTGAGGTAGCCCTTGGTGTTGAGCGAGCGGTAAGCGGCGAGGTCTTCCAGACGCACGTCGTAGCCGGTGGCGTCTTCCTCTTCGCGCATGTGGCCGTTCTTGGAGGATTCGTGATCTTTCGCGGGGTCTTTGACGCCGACGAGGACGAGCTTTGCGTCGGGATTGGCGCGGAGGCGTTTGGCTGCGAGTTGGAGGCATGAGAGCGCGGAGTCTTCGATGCGGGCGGGCCGCTTGGCGTCTTTGTCGAATCGGATGGAGCAGAGACGGGTGACGCCAGCGGGCGGCGGTGCGGTCTGTGCGTACACGATGGCGCAGAACGACGACAACGCGATGAGGAGAACAGCGGGAAGGGTTCGACGCGGTCGTCGTGTGTTAGGCATTCGACCTTTCATTACAGTAGTCCGATGGCGCGGCCGGCGATGCCGACGCCCAGCCAGAGGATGAGAGAGACGACGGCGGCGACGCGCGCGCCGGGTGCGGGCGCGCCAGTGCCGGTGCGCAGTAGAGCTCGGCGGTGGAGGGTGAAGTAGAACAGGATGGCGGAGGCGAGCAGCGCCATCTTGCAGCGGAAGGCGGGGCTGTAGTAACACTTACCGGCCTCTTCGGAGACCATGGCGATTCCGGAGAGGATCATGACGGTAAGGCTGCCGAGCAGTAGGCGGCTGAGATCGCGGCCAATCGCGGGTGCAGACTCGCCTTTGAGGATGAGGCCGAGGAGGCGGAGGTCAACGATGAGGACTGAGCCGCCGAGCAGGGCGAGGGCGAGCAGGTGGACCATCTCGACGAGGGCGAAGTCCCACTTGGAGCGCTGCATGGCGTGGCCCAGCGGGGAGTGCGCGAGAGCCATGAATGCATCGTGCAGCGACATCGGGGTAGGTCCTTTCGAGGCGCGAATCAGAAGTAGGCGATGGCGCGGCCGGCGATGATGACGCCGCTCCAGATGGCGAGCGAGGTGAGCGCGGCAGTGCGTACGCGCCACGGCGATGCGGGGTGGGCCTCCCAGTCGCCGGCGCGGCGATAGATGAGGGTGTGAAAGACGAGCGGGTTGAGACCGCCGAGCGCGAGCAGGACGAGCTTGACGCGGAAGGCGGGGTTCGCGTAGTTCTTTGCGGCCTCGGCCCAGAAGAGAAGGAAGCCGCTGCTGATGCTGATGGCGAAGCCGCATGCGGTGAGGGGGAGGATGTTGCGCGCGAGGCGGGGGATGGCGATGGGGCGAAGGACGAGGCCCAACATGCGGAGATCGAGCACGGCGATGGTGCCGAAGAGCAGCGTGATGGAGAGGACGTGGACGGACTCGATGATGGGGAAGGCGTTGTTCGACTCGCGGATGGCGGTGCCGATGTGCGAGTCGTAGAGGAGCTGGCAGAGGTGTTGGAGGAATGGCATCGAGATCCTTCGAGCTATTTATTCGCAGCGGGCAGCGCGCCCTGGTCGGTGCCGTTGTCGCCGGGGCCACCGTCGCCGGGGCTGCCGCCGTAGAGGGCACGGCCGTCGGGGAGGGTGACGCGGCGGCCATCCGCCACGTTCGCGCCGCTCTTGGCGCGGTAGCCTTCGACGGTGACGGTGTCCCCAAGCTTGAGGTCGCCGCGGTTCCAGGCGCGGCGGCTGAGCGCGCCGGGGCTGGCGCCCTCGATGGACCAGTTGGTGACCTTGCCGTCGGGGCCGGTGACGTCGATGTAAAAGTAGGTGTGGGGATTGGTCCACTCAATGCGCGTGATCTTGCCGGTGAGGCGCACGGGCTGGGTTGCGTCAAACTCGGCCGCGAAGGAGTGGTGGGCGTAGGCGGGCAGAGCGGAGATTGCGAGCGCGAGGACGGCTGCGGCGAATGCGAGTCTGGCTTTCATGCGGTGTTTTCTCATTGCGGCGTTATGCCCCACTTCGCAAACTGCGCGTCGATTCCGGGTTCGTACATCTTCGCGGCGGCGATGTCCTTTGCGGCTTCGCTGGGGTCGCCTGCCATCTGCCGCGCGAGGCCGCGGCCATAGAACGATGCAGCGCTGCGTGGATCGATGGTAAGGGCAGAATTATAGTCAGCGATCGCGAACTCGGGATTCTTCATGCGGAGGTAGACGAAGGCGCGGGTCTCGAGGGAGGCGGGGTCGTTGGGGCGCAGGGAGAGCGACTGGTTGCAGTCGGCGAGGGCGGGCGCGAGCTGGCCGGCGACGGCGCGGGAGAGGCAGCGATTCTTGTATGCGGCGGCGAACTGCGGGCTGAGGCGGATGGCCTGATCGAAGTCGGCGATGGCTTCGGCTTCCGTGCCTTTGCTGTGGAGGGCGAAACCCCGCCTGTTGTAGGCCTCGGCGAGATTGGGCCGGAGTTTGATGGCCTCGCCGAAATCGGCGATGGCGCGGTCGAGCTGACCGGTGGCGAGGTAGGCGACGCCGCGATTGTAGGAACTGGGTGCGTCGGCGGGGTTGAGCTGCAGGGCGCGTGTGTAGTCGGCGATGGCGGAGGCGTACTGGGCCTGGTCGGCGTAGGCGTTGCCGCGGTTGCTGAGGGCCTCGGCGTAGTCGGGCTTCAGCGCGATGGCCTGGGTGTAGTCGGCGACGGCCTCGTCGTACTGGGCCTGGTCGTCGTGGGCGATGCCGCGGCTGTTGAGGGCCTCGGCGGAGTCGGGCTTGAGCTGGAGGGCGCGGTCGAAGTCTGCGATGGCGAGGTCGAAGCGGCGCATTACGGTGTAGGCGTCGCCGCGGTTGGTGAAGGCGCTGGGATCGTCGGGCTTGAGGGCGATGGCCTGGTTGAAGTCGGCGAGGGCGAGGTCGAATTGGCCCATGGACGCGCGGGCGTTGGCGCGGTTCGAGAAGGCGCCGGCGTAATCGGGCTTGAGGGCGATGGCCTGATTGAAGTCGGCGATGGCCTGCTCGTGCTGGCCCTTGGTGTCGTAGGCGATGCCGCGGCTGTTGTAGGCGACGGCCTGGTTTTCTGCGTCGTCTGGACCCGGCGGGTTGGGGCTGGATTGAATCAACGCGGTGCAGGCGGGGATGCTGAGGTCGGGGTCGGATCCCTCGCAGCGCGCCCAACCGTCGGCCGCGGATTGCGGCGAGATTTGTGCGGTGGCCTTCGCGGAGTACATGTCCGCCAAGCCAATGAAAAATAAAGTGATTATGCGTGCCGCGGTGCGCGGGCAGAAATGGCGTTTGGGGGATCGACTGCAGGTCATGCTCGGCTCCGTCCTCGGCGCGGCGGCGCGGCGGCGCGCGAGGGCAAGAGGAATCTTGCGCTCCCAATCATAGCTGCGGTGCGATGAATTTGCTCCGGTGCCCCGAACACTTCGGCGGTGCTGGCGCATCTATAGGGAGTGTAAAATTTCCCTCCGGGCCACGATTTCAACCGATTTTGAAAGGGACACACATGCCAAGCAAAGCGCAGCTCGTTGTACGCCAGAAGGCCCCGTTGGCCACGCCATCGGATATCGATCCCAAGGCGGTGAAGGACATCTCCGCGGCGCTGAATGCGCTGCTGGCCGATGTCTTCAGCCTCTACCTCAAGACCAAGAACTTTCACTGGCACATGAGCGGGCCGCACTTCCGCGACTACCATCTGCTGCTGGACGACCACGCGGACCAGATCTACGCCATGACGGACGACATTGCGGAGCGAGTGCGCAAGATCGGCGGAACGACGATCCGGTCGATTGGGCATATCGCGCGGCTGCAGCGCATCCCGGACAACGACGCCGACTACGTGACGCCGGAGGACATGCTAAGCGAGCTGCGCGAGGACGAGAAGGCGATGGTGCTGCGCATGCGCGCGGCGCATACCCTGTGCGACGACGCGGGCGACGTGGCGACGGCGAGTTTGATCGAGAACTGGATCGACCAGACACAGCGGCGGGTTTGGTTCTTGTTTGAGGCGACGCGCGGCTAGGGTTTCGGGTCTAACGCGCGTCCGCGCCGGCCAGCTGGATTCGCTTAGAACAGAGGCAGAGGTTTACTGAGGTCTTAAGCGTGGCTTCAGACTTCTCGCGTAGTCTGAACCTCGTCTTCTGCTCCTGCGTATCCCCGTTATGGCCCATGCGATCGCGACGATCTACACCGAAGAGCTGAAGGCGACGATGCGCGGCCGGTTCGCGTGGCTGGGCGCGGCAGTGGTGCTGCTGGCGGTGGGTGGGTTGGCGACCGTTGCGACGCAGGACAGCTGGCTCGATGGCTTCGGCATCATTGCGTATGGCCTGGTGCCGATGGGATTCATCCCGATGGCGGCGGGGATGATTGCCGCGCCGCGAGTCAACCGATTCGTGGAGTGTGTGTTCACCGCGCCGGTGAATCGGCGGGACTGGCTGGCGGCGAAGTTTCTGGTGCTGCTGACGCTGGCCGCAACCTATTATGTTGCGCTGCTGCCGATGATGCTGGTCTATGCCGCGCACGTTGGCATTCCGCCGCTGCTGCACAAGATGCTGCTGTGGACGCCGGGGCTGCTGATCGCGAGTCTTGCGGTAGGCACGCTGATCGGCGTGTTGTTTATCGGGCGAAGCGTGGCCGCGCCTGCGGGAGCAGGAATGGGCCTTCTGCTGACGTACGCGGCTCTTATGCCGATCCAGGAGGTGATGGTGGCGCGGGGCAATGGCACGACGCGCATCAGCCATCTGGCGTTGGTGAGTCCGGCTGTGTTGCTGAAGAATGCCATTGGGTTCACGCTGGCGACGAACCGCATTCCTGCCACAACGGCGATGACCTGGGTCAGCCTAGCGGTGGTGGTGATTGGCGCACTGGCTTTAGCGGGCTGGATATTTCTGCGCGCGCAAGGGGTGGAGACGTGGGAGGCGACACGCGGGCAAAGGTGGACGATCGCGGTCGCGCTGCTCGTGCTGTTCCTTTTCCCTGCATTCGCAGCGGACACCAACTACGACACGCCGGCTCCGCCCGCGAACAACGCGCCGACGATTCGTGGGCTTTCCTTCCGCATAGAGTCCGCGGCCGCGCTGGCAGATCCGGGGGGCCGGCCGTCGCGAGGATGCTGCGGAGCCGTGCTGAATCGTGACTCGCCTCTGGCCACCGACCAAGAGAATCCGCGAGACCTGCTGCTGTTTCTGCCGGTGGACGCGAGCCGAAAGCTGACAAGTCTCCACGCGATGGTCGCTGGAAGCGACGGGTTGGAGATTACGGCCGATCCAGACGCTCTCAACCACGCCGCGCCGGTGCTCGAGACAAGGGCGTATCCCAACGACTCCGGGCCGGTGAGCGCGGACGGCCAGCATATTGCCACAGGCTGGATGGTGCGTATCCCGATTGCGCTGGACCCAACGAAGCCGTGGGACATCGGCGGCGACCGCTATCCGCTGGCAATTTCTGCGACGTACCAGGTTGCGGGTGAGATTGGGCCGCGGACGTTTGCCGTGCGCGCATTGGTGAATGCGCAGGTAGGGAATGCGATCTATCAGATGGGCGCGGCGGCGTGCTTCTTTCCGTTGCTGTGTCTGGGAGCTGGATTCGCGCGATGGCGGAGGACGCGATGAGAGGGGCGAGCGAGTTCGCGGTGGAGATGGACGGCCTGACGCGGCGTTTCGGCGACTTCACGGCGGTGGATGGTGTCTCGCTGAAGATTCCCAAGGGGCACCTGTACGGATTTCTGGGGCTGAACGGCGCGGGCAAGACCACCACGATCCGCATGTTGACCACCCTGCTGCCGCCCAGCGCGGGCACGGCCAAGCTGTGGGGACACGATGTGGTGAAGGACGCGCTGGCGGTGCGCGGGCTGGTGGGGCTGGTGAGCGACGAGACCAGCGAGAGCCAATCGACGTGGACGGCGCGCGAGTATCTGACCTACTTCGCGCGGCTGCGCGGGATCGACGACGCGCGCGGCCATGTCGAACGGCTGCTGGACGACGTGGGCCTGAACCCTGCGTTTCGCGGACGGCTGATCGGCACCTACAGCACTGGGATGAAGCGGCGAGTGGAGATTGCGCGCGCGTTGATGGGGCGCCCCAAGGTGCTGTTCCTCGACGAGCCGACACGCGGGCTCGACCTGCCGGCCAAGCGCGAGATGTGGAATCTGCTGCGGCGGCTGGCGGTGGATGAGAACGTGACGACGTTTCTCAGCAGCCACGACTCGCACGAGATCCGCAGCCTGTGCGACGAGATCAGCGTGATCTCAAGCGGCCGAATTGTGTATACGGGCGCGACACGGGAGCTGGGTGCTGACCTGGATGAGTTTGAGGAGAGGCTGATTGAGTTGCTGACGCTGCCGGGTTAGATTCCTTTATCCGTATTGCTCTACGCGCGCAAGAAGTTCCAGCTTACGCCCTGGCGGGAGGAAGCTGGCCTCGACGGCGTTGGCGGCGAGTTCGCGGAGCTGGTCGGGGGTGAAGGCGTAGCGTTCATGCGCGAGGAGGTATTCGCTGAGGAGGTTGGAGCCGAACATGGGTGGGTCGTCGGAGTTGAGGGTGACCATGAGGCCGGAGTCGAAGTAGCCGCGTAGGGGGTGGTCCTCGAAGCTGGGGCAGCAGCCGGTGCGGATGTTGGAGGTGACGTTGATCTCGATGGGGACCTGGCGCTCGGCGAGGACCTGGAGGAGTTCGGAGTCGTGCTGGGCGGCCAGTCCATGCCCGATGCGTTCGGCGCCGATGTTGAGCGCCGCCCAGATGCTGGCGGGGCCGTCGATGGGGCCTCCTGACTCGCCGGCATGGGCGGTGAGGCGTAGGCCGGCGGCCTTGGCCTCGGCATAGCTCTCTTTGAAGAGCGATGCGGGGCCACGGGCCTCGTCGCCTCCGATGCCGATGCCGACGATGGAGGGGTACTGCGTGCGGAGTTCGGCGGCCTTGCGGAAGACGCGGGTGGCCTCCTCGGCGCCGAAGTGGCGGACGGCATCGATGAGCCAGTAGATGGTGGTGCCGAACTCGCGCTCGCCGCGCAGGCGACCGCGTTCTATAGCCTCGACGTATGGTTCGACATCGCTCTTCTTCCAGTAATAGATGATGCCGAAGGAGATGTAGACTTCGGCGTGGACGATGCCCTGGGCGGCGAGGGCGCGAACCATGTTGTAGGTGATGAGCTCGTAGTCGTCGGGGGCGCGGAGGCGCTCGCTCATGGCTTTGAAGGAGTCCATGAAGCCGAGGAAGTCTTTGTAGGTGTATAGCTTGCGCGCATCGGCGAGGGTGAGGGGGTGGGCGTCGTGGCGCTCGGAGAGGGCGACCAGGGTTTCGGGCTCGATGGTGCCTTCGAGGTGCAGGTGCAGCTCGACCTTGGGCAGGGCGCGCAGCCAGGCGGGCAGGTCGAGCGCGTCGGGGTCAGTGTCTGCGGGCGGCTTGCCTCGGGCCTTCATCTTTTTCTAGGTTATTTGAATTCCGAGCGGTTCGTGTGGGGCAGCAGACTGAATATTCACGTCTTTTTCGTGGCCTGCGCCAGTTTGCCCTTGACATCTCCCGTGGCATAAGGGATCGTAAGAGTAATTCAAAAAATCAATATTCGCGTGCACCAACAGCTCGCCTTTTCCCTTTCGAGCGCTGGATCCACCGTTTGGGCGCCATTCCGCCAATGGTGCCAATCGCACTTGAACTCCACCCATCCCCAGTGCAACCCAGGGATACAACTCAAGGAGTTTCCCCACCCTATGCACCTTTCTCTCTCTTCCAAACGGCTTTTCGCCCTCGCCTTTGCCGCGGCGTTGCTTGTCTGGCCGGCCTTGAATCTTGACGCACAGACGGCAGCGACCGGGACCATCACCGGAACCGTTACAGACAGCTCGGGCGCGATTGTGCCCAAGGCCGATGTCGTCATCACCGACACGGACACCGGCGTTACCCGCACCGTGGCTACGACCGACGCGGGCACGTATGTGGCGACATTTTTGCAG
>Ga0182024_10020473_pt1 | contig 12091 bp, 7 predicted proteins | sample P32metaG_FD_120480 | JGI IMG/M metagenome (GOLD analysis project Ga0182024, IMG submission 120480) | Permafrost microbial communities from Stordalen Mire, Sweden - P3-2 metaG (Illumina Assembly) | ecosystem: Environmental > Terrestrial > Soil > Wetlands > Permafrost | place: Sweden: Stordalen... | reverse complement strand
CTTGGAAAAGACTCTCAATTGGAACGGAGGGAAGATTACCGAACGGGGCGTCCTGCTCTATATCGTTCAGCACATCGCGCAGCACCTCGGTCAGCAAATCGCCTATGCCCGCTCAATCGGCGTGGTCCCGCCGTGGACACTCGACCCGCCCCGGAAGAATTAGTCTTAACCGATTGGCGACGGTCAAATGTCGAAGCCAGCATTTCCGCACGTACTCCGGAAGCGTCTTCGCTGCTACCGAGCCGCGCGTGTAGGACGTCGATTGTTCAATAGTAAAAATGGATTTGCTCGATGGTAAACATGACTGATGCGGTTGGAAACCAATGATCATTGCACGGGCCTTTTCCCCGACCGCCGAGCGCTCGCATCGCCTCGCTCCCAATCCAAGCTCGCGGCACCGCAAGTTGACGAAAACAGGCGGTTACTCTCACGGACGGGATGAACTGGCGGAGCCCACTTCTCGCGCACTCTCTGCGTGAGAAGTGTAGCGGGAACGAATAATCAAACTCCAGCCACGCATCCACAGCGCTATGTGACGTCCAACCTTGCCACGCCAAAAAAATCACTCCATGATGCTCGAAGCACAACGGAAAATTGAGCGATGTAAACAATGCACCTAAGTCCCGTGGTTCACGTATTTTGCCTCTAACTCTTTTGGAAGACGTATTTTGCAGACAACTTTTTTAGAAACCCGCGCCCAGCAAGACTTTCAGGAAAAAAGAGGGATAGGGGTATACCCAATCGGACGGCTGTCGGGAGGGAGCCGAAGCCTGGGGACAATTCAAACATGGTCAACACGAGAATTGTTACAGGCGGATTTGGACAGCGCCTCGCTTCCCAAATCTGGCGGCGTCGGGTGTTATCCTAGTTAGGATTCGTCCTCGATGAGGCTGCCGTCCTTTCATGTCCAATCCAACGCTTTCCAACCGCAGCATTGCTGAAACGCAATCCGCCAATGACACCGAGTCGTTCAGCGACTTGTTCTCGCAATACGAGAAGAGTCACGCGCGCAATCGCAATAACAAGAATGAAGACAGCGGCAAACAACTCGAAGGCATCGTGGTCGCCATCTCCGCCGACTCCGTAATCCTCGATATCGGATTCAAGAGCGAAGGCATCCTGCCGCTGGCGGATTTCCAAAATGCGGCCGGAACTGAAAAGCCCGCCGTGAAGCAGGGAGACAAGTTGCTGGTCTCGGTGAAAGGGCGCAATCCCGAGGGCTATTACGAACTCACCCGCGCCAAAGTCGAGCGCCCGAGAGATTGGTCGGCGCTGGAAAAGGCATTCGCCGCGAAGGCAACAATCGTCGGCACCGTAACAGGCGTCATCAAAGGCGGCCTCAGCGTGGACGTCGGAGTGCGCGCGTTCATGCCCGCCTCGCGCAGCGGAGTCCGCGATGCCGCTGAGATGGAGAAATTGGTTGAGCAGGAGATTCTCTGCCGCATCATCAAGCTCGACGTTGCCGATGAAGATGTTGTGGTGGATCGCCGCGCAGTCGTCGAGGAGGAAGAGCGTTCCGCAAAAGATCGCCGCTATTCGGAGATGAAAGAAGGCGACACGGTAAGCGGCACAGTCCGCAGCCTCACCGACTACGGCGCCTTTGTAGATCTCGGCGGAGTCGACGCCCTGCTGCACGTGAGCGACATCGCATGGAGCCGCGTCAGCAAGCCAGCGGACGTGCTTTCGACAGGTCAGCAGATTGAAGCGAAGGTACTGAAGATTTCCTCCGACGCGGACAAGCGGCGCATTTCAGTGGGAATGAAACAATTGCTGCCGCATCCCTGGGATGCAGTCCCCGGGAAATACAAACCAGGCGACCGCGTGCGTGGCACAGTCACGCGCGTCGCAGAGTTCGGTGCCTTCGTCGAGCTTGAGCCAGGGATCGAAGGACTGATTCACGTTTCAGAAATGTCGTGGGGAAAGAAGTTAAGAAGCGCCAGCACTCTGGTCAAACCCGGCGAAATTGTGGATGCGGTCATCCTGGGAATCAACGCCGCAGAACGGCGAATGTCATTGGGATTAAAACAAGCGCTCGGAGATCCGTGGACTGACGCAGCGCAAAAGTTTGCCACCGGTACAGTGATCGAAGGTCCGGTCGTCAGCATCACCAAGTTCGGAGCCTTTGTGCAGCTTGCCGAAGGCGTCGAGGGCATGATTCATATCAGCGATATGAGCGCGGAGAAGCGCATCAACCATCCGCAAGAAGTCGTAAAGGTCGGCCAATTGATAAAAGCGCAGGTGCTGGCTGTTGATACCGACAAGCGCCAATTGCGGCTGGGCATGAAGCAACTGGTGCCGAGCGGCCTGGACGAATACATCGCCGAGCATAAGGAAGGCAATGTGGTGACTGGTCGCATTATCGAGATTTCTGACGGACAGGCAAGAGTGGAACTCGGCGAAGGCATTCACGCCAGTTGCCAGATCAATGAAGCAAACGCCGCAGCGGAAAAAGCTATCGACGCGGTTTCGTCCTCTTCGAAACCTGACCTTTCTTCGCTGGGTTCGATGCTGCAGGCGCGATGGAAGGGGGTCACTCCCGGGGGCGAAGCGAAATCCGAACCGATCCACGCCGGACAAGTTCGCAACTTTACGATCACCCGGCTGGATGCCGGCGCCAAGAAAATAGAATTAAGGTTGGCGTGATTTTCCGGCTGCCGGCCACGCTTGCCCTAATCCATTTCCCGCATCTGGATTTCAGCCGTTCTCATCCCAGCGCCGGCCGCCGCGGATGATTCTTCCTTTTTCTTCTGCCAGTCGGACTCGGCCAGCACCGTGATTATTTCTTGCTTCTTCTTTCTCAATCCGGCGTTGATTGCTGGCAGGTCTTTCTGCGTCAGCTTCTGAAAGTCGTCGATCACATCCTGCAATTCGTGACCCAGCGACTCAGCTCGCGCCACCTGATAGTCCGTCGGCTTGCCGTCATATCCGGTCACCGCGCCGTAGAGTTGTCCCAAATGTTCGCGAATGCGCTCTTCGCCGGTAACCATTCCGCCTTCCTTGGTGGCGACGATCTTCGAACGCAAAGTATCGCAATCAGCGGAGAGCTGTTGCAGTTGTTTGCGTAAAGGATCTTTTTCCGTCAGCTTTCCGGCGCGCGCGTTGGCGGAGTCGCGCACACCTTCGATTGCCTCCACTCCGTATGTCATGTGTTCCAACTCTTTGTATACCTTCATGGAGAGGTCGAACTGCGCCTTGCGTTCTTCCTGCGGATATTTCGCTCTCGGATCCATGGCAACGTCGAGCGTCTCGGTGTAAGTCTGATCGCCCTTGGTGAGTTTCACAGTGTACTTGCCCGGCAAAACCCGCGGCCCCTGCGCAGCTTCAAAGAGTGCCGAAGCAGCCGGAGCAACCGCCGGTGGTTTCACTCGCATTCCCCACCCTGCACGGTTTAATCCGCGATGCTTACCGCCGGCGACCGTATCTACGAGCTTGCCGTCCTGATCGAAAATCTCGATCTTCAAGTCGCCGAAGATGTGCCGGCCTTTTTGGTAATACGTAATCTGGGCATCCGCGGGCCGGTTTCTACCGCGGAACGTTTCATCGCCTTCCGGCCAGCCACCCTCCACATCGAAATATTGGATGGAGGGCCTTCCTGGAAGTAACGTCGCGTTATTCGTCATCACTTCCGGGGTGAGCGCGCGCAGCGGTGAAACATCATCGATGACCCAGATTCCGCGGCCATGGGTCGCAACCACCAGGTCCGATTCACGTGCTTGCACCACCAGGTCATCCACTGCAACATCTGGAAAGTCTGTGCCTTTGTATTGTGCCCAGCGCTGGCCGCCATCTACTGAAATCCAGAGCCCGAATTCCGTACCCAAGAAAAGGACGTTCGGACTCACGGTGTCTTCCTGGATCACATGAGCAAAACCACGGACTCCACTGTCCTGAGTCGCAAGTGCTGTCCACGACTTTCCGTAATTGGTAGTCTTGTAAACATAAGGCTTCATGTCGCCGAAGGTATGGCGATCGAACGTGGCATAGGCCGTGCCTTCGTCGAAGCGGCTGGCCTCGATGGTCGAGACCCATGAATTTTTTCCCAGCCCGCTGACGTTCCCTACCACATTCGTCCAGGTCTTCGCACCATCGCGGGTAATCTGTACATTGCCGTCGTCGGTGCCGACCCAGATGATTTGACCGTTCTTCGGCGACTCCGAAATCGAGTAGATCGTCGTGTGCATCTCCGCGGAAGAGTTGTCGATGGTCACGCCACCGGATTCTTCTTGCTTCTGCTTCTCCGGATCATTCGTCGTCAAGTCCGGAGAAATACGATCCCACGACTGGCCGTGATCGCGCGAGCGGAACAAGAATTGAGCCCCGATGTAAATCGTGCCCTTTTCGTTCGGGCTCATGTGAATCGGAGTGTTCCAATTGAAGCGCAGCTTCTTCTCGCCATAATTCGGCCAGGGATGAAGGTCGCGCGTCTCGTGCGTGTAACGATTTACGCGGCCGATTTCGCCACCCTGGGCTTCGGCGTAAAGATAGTCGGGGTCCGAAGTGTCTTCGAACATCCAGAAACCATCCCCGCCATACATGTTTTCCCATCGCGAGTTGGTCACGCCACCGGGATAGGACGAATCGCCAACCCACGAACTGTTGTCCTGCAAGCCGCCATAGACATGGTACGGATCCGCATTGTCGGTGCTCACGTGATAGAACTGAGAAACCGGCAGGTTCATTTGGTGCTTCCAGCGATTGCCGCCGTCTTCGCTGCGCCACAAGCCGCCATCGTCACCAGCGATAACAATATTTGTGTTCTTCGGATCGATCCAAACATCGTGAAAATCGCCGTGGTCCGAGTTCGAAACCACGTTAAAGGTTTTTCCGCCGTCGTTGCTCAACAACAAAATGAGATCAGGTTTGAAAATCTTATTTTCGTCTTTTGGATCGACGATCAAATTGCCAAAGTAAAACGGACGCCACACCATATAGTTGCTGGCATCGAGCTTCGTCCACGTTCCGCCGCCGTCATCCGAGCGGTAGAGGCCTCGTCCTTTTTCTGCCTCGATATTCGCGTACACGACTTTCGGCTTCGACTCAGCCACCTGCACCGCCACGCGTCCCCAGGGCTTGGCCGGCAAACCTTTCGCATTGCTGTCGCTGACTTCACTCCAGTGCTCGCCACCGTCAGTCGATTTGAACAAACCGCTGCCCGGTCCGCCGGAGCGGAATGTCCATCCCTGCCGGCGAAAATCCCACATCGCCGCGTAAATTGTTTTGGGTTCCTGCTTGCTGCGGGCGATCATCGCGCAGCCACTCGAGCCATTCGCGCCCGCCAAGACTTTTTTCCAAGTTTTGCCGCCATCGGTTGTCTGGTAGACTCCGCGCTCTTCGTTGTCATCCCACAGATGTCCGGTGGCGCACACGAGGACGTCATTGCCGTCGCTGGGATTTACCAGAATCTTCGCAATGTGCTCACTGTCCTTCAAACCAACATTCGTCCAGTTCTCTCCGCCGTCCGTGGATTTATAGACGCCATCGCCCACGGATACGCTGTTGCGCACCCAGGCCTCGCCAGTTCCTACCCAAACAGTTTTCGAATTGGATGGATCAATCGCCACCGCGCCAATCGATTGCACATCTTCGCGATCGAACACCGGCTTGTAGGTGGTGCCACCGTTCAGAGATTTCCACACGCCACCGCTCGCCGCGCCAACGAACACGGTGATGCGTCCGTTCTCTTCCACTGCGTCCACCGCAGCAATGCGCCCACTCATGGTGGCGGAACCGATGTTGCGCGCAGGCAATCCCGAAACGGTTGCCGAGTCGAAGCGATACGGCGCTTGTGCTCCGGCCTGCAGCGGAGCAAATGTCAACGCGACCCCGGTCAACCCCGTACCGAACAGCGTGATGAATCTGGACTTTCGAGCGGATGCTCTCATAGTTGTGAATCCCTCTTCCCCAACGCTTGTTTTTTTTCTTGTGATCTTCATTTCGAGCAGATCAATACCGAGAGGATCAATGAACCCCGACCATGCCGGATTTCTTCTCTTCAGTCTTCAGTGACGCTGGCAGCGCGAAATCGGCGGGATTGATCGTGACATTCGCTTCCATTTTCTGCACCGTGCTGGTCTGCGCGTCAGGATTGTTCTTGGGTCCCTGAGAAAGCGAGAATGGATACATTACCCCGGCGACCGGCTTGTAGGAACCAAGCCCCACAATGCGGTCCCGCACCGAGCCGCGAATAAACTGCTGAATCTCCCGGCGAATTTCGATAAAGGTATCCGGATCGAGGTAGTCATAGATGATGTCGCCATTTTTCAGCGTTACCTTCAACCGGAGCGCATCATCGCCGTCGACGATGTCGTGACCGAGATACTCGACCGTGCTGCCTTTCTCTTTGTAGTCGACGAGAGGCCCGTCGAAATCCCCGTCCAGAAGAAGATCGCGCAAGTCATCTTCGCCCATCAACTCCGGATCTTTTTTCCCGCCGAACGGCTGGATCTGCCAGCCAGTCGATCCGTCATACGCCTGCACCGCAGTCATTCCTTGCAGCATGAAAGTCTGGCGAATCAGGTCTGGCCGCTCGTTTTCCTGGGTTACCACCGCAGTAAATCCGCCGCCGCCTTCGAACTTTCCGACCATGCGCAGCGTCTTGATGGCTTTCATTTTTTCAATCCCGCCTCTGGCCTGAATGTTCTTGGCAATCAGTTCGTCCGCGGTTTGAGAAGAGGAGAGAACACAAAGGCAGCAGACAGTAATCACCACTGTTAGAGCATGACGCATGGAGCAGACTCCTGTTTGCAGGAACTTGAAAGATAGGAAACGAGAAACAGTACTCTACTCGGTGTAGATGCAGTTGTTCAAGTATTTGTGAGCGAGGATTATCGCGAAATCTCGACTGCCGGAACAACGCAGCCCAGAGCAAAGGCGTCTCTCGCCAGTGGCTTTGCACTATGTTCGTGAAATCACTTTGCGGGGGTAAACGAAAAGTTCAATCCCGTAGTAAGGATGAGATCGTTCTTCTTCGTGCCTATCGGCGGGTTCGAGACGTAGATATCACTGAATTGATTCTGCCAGCCCAGCCGTTTGCCGATCTTGGTCACAGTGCCTAGGTCAAACTCTCCTTGATATTCGCCGGTTTCCGACAGATTCGGATAGAAATCGAACTTTTGGGTCACCACGGTCGACTTGCCGGCCTTGAGCATCAATTGGTCCCCCAGGGTCAGCGCGAGGAATCGGTTCGTGACTCCATAAGAGCTGTAGGTGAGGGGAACCGTGGGAGGCGTAAGAACCGTTCCGTTGGAATAGGTTTCGTGGGTGTAGTTCAGGCCGGCCAGAAGATCCAACGTGGTGTTGTCCGACTTGATGGCATGAACTCCCAATCCGCCGCCATACATGCCGCGCAGATCAAGATCCTGTAGCGCGTTGCTCATGAAGTCTGCGGCCACGAAGGCGAATAAGCGCGGATTGAGGTTGTGATCGTAGCGGATTCCTGCCGTGATCAAATCGGCCACGGTGCTGGGAGTGGCTAGCTGATTGTTGGTGTCGAGCGAGGTCAAGTAGATCGTGGTTGCATCGTTCTCGGTGGGATGAACCGCGTTGATTGCCAGCGCCAGGTTCGTGGCTTCACTGTTGCCGCGCGCCAGCGAGAAACCAACGCTAACCCCGCCGTTCCAACCATGCAGCAAACCGGGATGCAATGATTTATCGTAGGTCTCCTGCTCGGCATCATTCCGCATCAGCACAACTTTTGCGGGAGCAACTTCCACCGTTCCGGCGGCCTTTGTGGCAACTTCGATTTTTCCGTCGCTGGTGGTTACCGGACCCACGATAGTTTTCTTGTCAGCCGTGGTCACATGCAATTCCTTATCGGTTGTCAGTTGCGTGATCGCATCGAACTGCACCGTCACGTCTCCGGCATAGTCGGTATGCAGTACGAGGGTCTTACCGTCGGATTTCACAACCGTACCGCTCAGATGGTCGCCATTCTTCAATGTGATCTGATCGGCGAAAACTGCCGAGGCTAAACCTAGAAACGCAATGAGAGCGATAAATGCAGTTTTGCGCAACACAACGTACCTCCTGCTTTCAGAGTCAATTTTCACGGCAGCAAAAGAGCAATATTACGATTGGGGACTCGCGACTGCATGGAACGGACAGGAAACGACCACAAAGCGGCAATTAAATCAAAGCAGATTACTGTCCACGAAAGGAAGTGCTATCAGGCCTTGGTTTCTTTATTCTCGATGGTCTTGTTCTGATCGGCTGGAGGAGGAGGCGTATCCTTCATGCCTTCTTTCAAAGCGCGGATCCCCTCGCCCAGTCCCTTGCCAAGTTCGGGCAACTTCTTAGGACCGAAAACCAGCAGAGCAATGGCGAAAATGATGATCAGATGCGTTGGTTGGAATAGACCTTCAAACATGGGAACCTCCAGAACCATACTACTAGATGCCTATACGCTACCGGACGGCTACGGGGAAGTCAAACCGCAGCAGCAGGATTTAACGCTGGTTTGCCACCCTTATTGATATTCCCATTGAAACTCCCTCCCGGCAGGCACCACGCGATGAATATTCCAGCGCCCGGCGACCGCGAACCTCGGTTAGATTCGAAGCCCATTTTCAGATTGATAAAGTTCCGTCATCCAAGCCTTGATCCCTGCCTGTTACTTCCGTGACCTTACCTTCGGCTCGCCTGCCGAGCTACTGTGAATGGGCCGCTGGAAAAATGCGCTGTACCCGGCGGGGCAGAGATCGCCAGCGCAAACCAGCAAGTTAACCGGTTCTGGAGATTCGAGTGAAACGCAAGGGACTCTCAGTCTTTTTCTTTCTTCTGGGGGCAGCGCTGGTTGCCCAATCCAGCGAAAGTCAGCCTGTCAGCCCGGCGCAAGTCATGGCTTGGCTCATTTCGGGCGTGCCCTCCAGCCGTTTGGTTCGCATTATTCAAGAGCGCGGCATCGCGACGGTTCCCGGCAAAGATCAGATTCATCAATTCGAGGCCGCCGGTGCCGATGCGAACCTCGTCCGCACGCTGGGCAGTCTGCATTCCGCCACAGTCAACTCCGCAGAAACCGAATTGCCCGCGCCGCTGCTAAAGGCTGCGTCGGATGCCGAGGCACAGCGCTTCCATGAAGCCGAACTCGCCCTGCGCTCCGCTCTGGGCTCCGATCCACAAAACGCGTCGTTGCACTTCGCCGTGGGCAACATGCTTATCCGGCAGGAGTTGTGGGATGACGCCTTCGACGAAATCACTCTGGCCGCGCAATTGATGCCTGACCTGCCCGAGAATCACAGCAGCCTTTCCTACATTTTCTATCGTCTCGACGACGGTCCCAACGCCGTCGCGGAAGCCCGCACCGCCCTGAGCATGGATCCCCAAAATGCGGAGGCGTACCAGTTCCTCGGCCTTGCACTTTATTCCAACGGGCAATACGCCGCGGCTGTTCATGCCTTCGACGAATCGCTAGCGCGCGATTCTGGTAATGCAGACACATACTACGACCTGGGCATCACACTGCACGCTGCCGGAAATCAATCCGCCGCCATCACCGCCTATCGCCAGGCCATTCATCTCAACCCGGCTTTCTGGGAGGCGCATTCCAACCTGGCATTGGTCTTCCACGAACAAAAGAATCTCGAGGATGCTATCGCCGAATATCGCGAAGCCAAGCGGCTTGCGCCGGAAGAAGCTTCCGTCCGCAATAACCTGGGAAATACTTATTGCGACAGGGGCGACTTCGACGCAGCCATCCTGGAACTCGGCGAACTCTACCGCCAGCACCCCGAGTGGGAACAGGGCCACGGATGCCTGGCGCGCGCCTACATGTCAAAGAAAAATTATGGCAACGCCATCCACGAATGGAAGTTGGCGGTTGCCCAGAATCCCACGAGTTCCTCTGAACACCGCATGCTCGGGGAAGCCTTTGTACTGGATGATCAACTGGAAGAAGGTGTCCGCGAGTTGCGCTTGGCAGTCACGCTGAATCCCGATTCCGACGCAGCTCATCAGGGCTTAGGCACGGCGCTCTTCCGGCAACAGAATTTGCCGGCGGCCGAAAAGGAGTTCCGCGAAGCCCTTCGGCTGAACGCTTCGCCCGACAATCACTTCTACCTGGCGGCCTGCCTTATGACCATGGACCGCTATGTGGAGGCTTTATCTGAACTGAACGCGGCTGCCCGACTCGATCCCGAGCGCCCGCTTTATCGCGCCCGCCGGGAAGAACTCATGAAATTGATGAAAGAGACAAATTCCCAGTAACGGAAAGCCGCAGGGACAATAGGAACACTGTACTCCGGATATTTTCCACCGGAGCACCGGACTGCATAAACTGGAACACAGGGCCTGAGACAGGACTAAAACGAAAGATTTGCTGGAAATTCTCGCGATTGCATTGGGGGAAACCTGGTCATGGACTTGACGCCATCTACAGCCGCCGCCACAAAAGCCAAAGTTCCCGTCATGCCGGCTGAGAATACCACCGTCAGCGACGTTCGAAATGACATCAAGAACGATCGTCGAAATGCGGTCCGGAACAGCCGCGACGGCTCCCGCAGGTTTTCCGGGTTCGGAATGCCCTGCGCAAATTGCCGACTTTACTATCCTGCGAACCTGGATTTCTGCCCGACGTGCAACGGTAAGGAGCGGGTTTCGCCTATCGCCACTCCTGTCGTCGCGAAATCGCAAGCCGTGGTCGAAGCCGTTCCCGACACAGCCGCGGTCGAACAGGAGAGAGAAGCTTTCCTGAAAGAGTTCAAATCGCAGTTGTTTGCGGCACACGCCGAAGTGGCCAATTCGCCAATCATCTGCACTTTAGGGGAAAATCACGTTCAAGGAGCAGAAGCCGCATCCATCTGCAAGCCCTGTTACGACCGCTTGCAGGAGCGCGTGGACGTTTGCGAAGCGGCGCTTCATATGGACGCGAAAGATGCAGCGCAAATTGTCTATGACGCCGTCTGGGCTGATCCCTCAGATCCCAGCAAAACCTATACCAACGCTGCCAGCGCCCTGCTCACCGAATTACGCAAGCGCGCGGGAGTTTCCAGAATGATCGGCCCCTTCCAGCCTCTGGGTAATTGAGGTCGCGCAATCGACGGAGGGAGTCGACCGACTAAAGTGAGCTGTCTGATCCACCAAAACCTTGACGATAACTCCCTGCAAGTACAACCGAAACCTGTAAAATTTCATCCAAGATCGCGCTGTCCCGGAGAAGCGCGCCATGAGGTCCCGCTGTACATTCTGGCTGATGTCGTTATCTGCGTCCTTCGCGTTGTTTGTAGGACAGAGGTTGAATACCGTTGGCCAGATCATCGCGCTGCAATTGGAGCGTTCGTATCCAGGCGCGGCGGGCCATATCACTTCGCCAGGAACGAGGCGTTGGAAATCTCCCGTAGCACTCCTAAGGCTCGCCAGTTGGCCCGGCAGACGCACTAAGTTGAGCAGTGACTCGCTGCCGCCAGTGAAGTGAATTGCAGCCGCCGACCAAAACGCGTCCAAGCGCACTCTCCAAAATTGCTTCAAATACGCAAAATAGTGCGGTTCTGAGCCTCCGAGCGCTCATCCGGGCACTGCTTCCGGACGCAAACCAACCGCACGAGGGGAAGGGACATCCAAGCTTGAGTTTGTCTAGGAGTACGCCATGAAGTCTGGTTTTTTTTTGTGTTTGATCTCGTTACTGGCCTTGTCCACTCTGCTGCTGAATGGCTGCTCAGGGGTAGGGACACCCGCGCCCCAGCCGCAAACCACTTCTTACCAGTTGACGGTTACCGCTCCTAAGACAGGCACCGGGACCATAACCAGCAGTCCGGCGGGCATTAGTTGCCCCAGTACCTGCAGTGCCAGTTTTCCGCAGGGCACGAAGGTGACACTGACGGCGACTCCCGCGGCTAACTATTTCTTTGCAGGCTGGAGCGGCAGTTGTTCCGGCACCACGTGCAGCTTAACCATCAATGCCGCCGCGAGCGTTTCCGCTGCCTTCAATGTGGGAGATGGACTAACTGTGGCCTTGGCCGGAACCGGCGCCGGAACCGTTACCAGCACGCCGGCCGGAATCAATTGTTCGGCGGCTACTCCTTCGACATGCACCGCGAGCTTCGCGCCCAACACGCAGGTCACGCTTAATGAAACGCCGGCAACAGGCGATACTTTCGCG
>Ga0182024_10020472_pt1 | contig 12091 bp, 7 predicted proteins | sample P32metaG_FD_120480 | JGI IMG/M metagenome (GOLD analysis project Ga0182024, IMG submission 120480) | Permafrost microbial communities from Stordalen Mire, Sweden - P3-2 metaG (Illumina Assembly) | ecosystem: Environmental > Terrestrial > Soil > Wetlands > Permafrost | place: Sweden: Stordalen... | reverse complement strand
ATATCTCGCGCGGGCGGTCAATTGCTGCGTCGCCCCTTCTCCCTCCAGCACCATCTGCGTTGGGTACAACTCCAGGGACATAGGCTTGGCGACCGTTTCAGCATCTTTGGGGGCGCCGGCCTGGAGCCAGCGGAGGATGGTTTTGTACTGCTCGTCGTCTTCCTTGAACAACGTGCCCCCGGTGTGCTGGACCTTGCCGAGCCCCTTCTGGAGGATCAGGCTGTCTTCGGGAATGGCCAGGTTCACGCGCCGGCCGGGGATTTCCTGAGTCAGGCGCAGATAGTCGCCGTCGGGGTCAAAGCCGAAGAGTGACAGGCGGAAGCCGTCCTTGCCGCGGGCGCTGCCGTGGCAACTGCCGACGTTGCAGCCGGCTTTCATGAAGACCGGCATGACGTCCAGCTTGAAGCTGATGGGCCGGTCTTCCTTAGCTGACTTGACCGTAAGCGGGACATTGACGGTTTGATTGCCGTACTTCACCTGGAGCTGTCCCGATCCATCGGCCAGCGGCCGCAGGACGTGCCCGTCGATCTTGGCCAGGTTGGGGTCGGAGATGGAAAACGTCGATTCGCCAGTCACATCGCGCGTGACGCCGTCGCTCTTTGTGACCCGCACGATGACCGACTGGAAATCCCGTGCGGTCTGGAGGCTGACGTCCGGCGGGAAGATTTCCACGGTGCCCGCGACCGCCGGAGGGGGCGCGCCCGGGGCGTCGGCCCATCCGGGCAAGGCAATGCCAAGCAGTGTGGTGGCGAAAACGGCCGAACCTATCTTAAGGAGATTTGATTTCAAGTTGTCCATACGACTGGCGCCTCTAACGGTTCCATTCCGTCGTTACTCGCGGTTAACTCGACACGCCGCTTGTTTCGCAATCCGGTGCGCACCGGGCGCGAACTAGTTGAGCAGGGGAGTGGTCGAGTCATCGGGTCCAACCCCATTACTCCATTACACCACCACTCCACTACGTTACTTCGGATTCTGCTGCTGTTGCTCCTGCCGAAGCTGCTCGAGCCGGCTCAAGGGCTTACTCGGCTGTCCCGTCGTTGCCGGCTTCACCTCGGCGGGCTTGGCGCCCGCCTTGGGCGGCGGCGGAGCGTCCACGCGCAGCGCGCCTCCCTGGCCCAGCGTCTCGATGATTGGCTCGCCATCGCGCATCAGGGTGAACTTGCAGACCAGCGTCGTGTGCGTCGCCGCGGGCGTCTTGGCGTCGGTCTGAACATTGAAGACAACCTGCTTGTCGCCCGCTCCAACCTGGGCCTCCGGCGCCGTGGCTCCGTTGGGCAAGCCCAGCAGCTCCACCTTGGCTTTGCCCTCGAACGGCGTCTTCTGCTCAATGTCGCAGGGAATAGAAACCGGCTGGCCCTGCTCAACGGCCGAGCGGTGGATCTTGATCGCCATGAACGCCGGGCCCACCTCCAGGTCCGCCAGCGGAGACGAAACCCAGAGCGGCCCGTTCATGTCGGCCTGACCCAGAACGGCAATCTTCCACTTGTGGGCGCTGGCGCCGCCCTGGGCACTGAGCGGCATGAGGAACTCGCTCTGGTCGCCCGGCATTGTCACGTTCCCGGCGTTCACGCCCGGTGGTTCCCACAGCATGTGCAGGTTGATCGCGCCGGTGAAACCGGGTTTGCGCTCGGCAACGATCTTCAGGTCCATCGACCCGGTCTGCGTCAGCGGCACCTTCGGCTGAACGATCCGCAGCTTGAACGGCGCCTCGTCGGTAACCGCCACCGCCAGCTTGTCCACCGTGGTCGAATACAGCCCGCCGTTGTTCTGGTAGCTCACCAAGTCAATGGTTTGCTCGAGTTTTCCATGGATTTCGGGCTTGGGCTCTTTGTCATCCTTGGCGGCGACCGTCTGGGCCGTCAGATCGCACACCTTCCCCGCCACGGGGGCGTCGGCGGCAGCTTCGAACACAACCGGGATGACGTCCTGGCCCGGCTGGTAGTTCTCGCAGCTCATGGTCACCCCGGCGGGGAGGTCATGGGCGATCAGAGCCAATTCCGCGCTGAAATCCGCGCGCGTCGCCCGGATCTGCGTCCCGAAACGATTGCCTCGGGGGATCGCAATGGCCTGGCGTTCCTGGCTGTTTTGCAGGCCGTTGTTGGGGATGGTCAGCTTCAGCGATGGCTCGATTCTGGTGACCTCGATGCGATACACGAAATCCCGCCCGCCGCGATGCAGATGGTCGTGGATGCCAATGACGTAATTGCCGTCTTCGGGGACGTTGAAACGGATGTAGCTGTCCGGCCCGCCGCTGTCGTCGTTGTTGGCGATCTGTCCGCCCTTTTCGTTGTACAGGGTCATCACCGAGTCGAGCGGAGAGCGAAGCTGCCGCGCATAAACCCGCAGATCCAGGACCTGGCCCTTGGAGGCCTTGAATTTGAAGTAATCGTCTTCGTCGTTCTTCTCGATGATGCCGTTGAAAGCGACCGGCAGGTCATGGTTGGCCGGCGTGGCTGAGGCGATATCGTGGTCAGGCTCGACCTTCAGCACGTTGGGGAACGGACTGACCCGGAACCAGTTCGGCGAAGGCGCGCTCAGCCCCTCCTGCTCGGCAAACAGCCCGATCACCTGCCCGGGCTTGTCCGGGACCTTCAACTTCTGCTCGATCGGCCCCAGGACATCGGCAAGGTAATGAACGGTCAAGTCCTCCCCGGCCATGCCGCCCGCGGGATAAACCGCCAGCGGCCGGGGGAACGTCCCCACGTGAAGCCGATAGTATGACGAATTGCTGCCCCCGTAGGCGCTTTCGCGTATTTCGACAAGGTACGGGCCATCCTTGGGGACGATGCACGACGCCACCGGGTCCTGGCGGAGCAGGGCCGTGTCATCGGAAACGGCGAGCTCGAACCGGCTAGTGTCGACAATGGCGACGTATGGGTCGAAGAAGTCACCGCCACCGCCGCTGCCGCTGCCAAGGCGCATTCCCTCGACCTCCGCGGTGAGGCGTTGTCCTTTCTTGCAATCGACCTGGTAGTAATCGACCTGCTCGTTTTCGACCACACCCTGGACGGTGACGTTCAGGTCGACGTGCTGCGGATGTTCGAACGTGCTGGGCATCTTTTCGGACGGCAACCCCTGCTTGGGTGGTTGTCCTCGTCCGCCGCCCGCGCCGATCTCAGCCGTCTCAAAGACCAGCGGGAAGGGCCCGACGAAAAAATTCCGCAGGTCCGTCACGCCGCTGGCTGTGCGCAGCCGCATGACGTGCTCACCCAGACCGGCATCGGCGGCAACCCGGACATGGACCTTGACGTGCTGCGCGTCAGCGTTCTCGACTTTCGTGGCGGTGATGCCCGGCTCGTAGAACAAGACTTCCTGCGCTCCGTCGAGCCGCTGACCCTCGAAGGTGAGGTCCATTTCCGTGCCGCGCTGCGCGCCGCGGGGGAGGATTAGCTTTAGCTCCGGGCTGTTGGCCCCCGCCCAGGCCGTGCAGACGACCAGGACCAAGAGGCCCGATAAAAAGCGTACACGGCGGATAAAAATGCGGTTTTGCATGGCGAGGGGCCCGTCTGAGGAATGTTCGTTCCCGGGTGACGGTCGAGGGATCACGAAGACCGCGCGTCAGCAGGTGCCGTCGTGCGGTCACTTTTCGTTGGATGGGGACACCTGTTCGCCGCTTGCACCTTCGCGATCCGACCCACGGTTGCGCTACCAGTCACCAAGGCGCAAGGGACGGCGACAGCTATTTGCAATTCGCGCGCCGAGCGTGGCCCGCTGCAAAGACCTCTCGTGCGGATCGCCCCCAAATGGTTCGGCGACCCGCACGAGCTGCTCCACTGCTTCATACCATGATGTCTTCGATCAGGTTGCCGCCCCGGACGATATCGATCGGGCGCCCGCCGGGCGACATCAGCTTCTTCGCGCCGTTGATGCCCAGGCGGTTGTAGATGGTCATGGCCAAGTCCGCCACTTCGACGGGCTTGTCCTGGGGGTCGGCCGCCGTCGCATCGGACGAGCCATAGATGATCCCCTTCTTGATCCCGCCGCCGGCCAGCACCACGCTGAAGACCTTGGGCCAGTGGTCGCGGCCTTGGTCCTTGTTGATCTTGGACGAGCGGCCGAACTCGCTGCTGACCATGATCAGCGTCGAGTCGAGGATCTTGCGGTTCTCCAGATCACGGATCAGGGCCGCAAACGCCTGGTCGAAGGCCGGCATCTGCTGCCTGAAGCCCTGGGCGACCTGGGTGTGATGGTCCCATCCGCCATAGGTCAGCGAGACAAAGCGCACGCCGGCCTCGACAAGCCGCCGGGCCATCAGCATTCGCATGCCGGCTTGGTTGCGGCCATACGCGTCCTTGAGGTTGTCCGGCTCGGCCTTCAAGTCGAACGCCTCGCGGGCATCCTTCGAGCTGATCAGGCCGTAGGCGTTCTGATAGAACGAGTTCATCGCGTCCAGGGAGTCCGACTTCTCCAGCGCGCGGAAGTGGTTATCGACCGTGGCCAGGATGTCCTTGCGGCGGTCGAAGCGCTTGTCATCGACGCCCGAGGCGAGGTTCAGGTCGCGGACGGTGAACCCGCCATTGGCCGGGTCGGACCCGAGGCTGAACGGACCATATGCCGCCGAGAGGTATCCGCTCCCGGCATAGGTGTTTGGCATCGAAGGGACGCAGACGTAAGGGGGCATGTTCTTCCGGGTGCCCAGTTCGTGGCTGACAGTGCTGCCAAAGCTGGGGAACTGAATGGCGGGGCTGGGGCGATAACCCGTGAACATGTTGTGCGTGCCGCGCTCGTGGGCGGCTTCGCCGTGGGTGAACGAGCGGATGACGCAAAGCTTGTCCGCCACATCGGCGCTCTGTTTCATCAGTTCCGAGAAATACTCCCCGTCGATCTTCGTTTTCACTGTGCCCAATGCACCGCGGTATTCCACCGGGGCCAGCGGCTTGGGGTCCCACGACTCCTGGTGGGCCATGCCGCCGGGGAGGTAAATGTGGATGCAGCTCTTGGCCGGCGCGTCTTTCGGGGTCTTGTCAACCCCGGCCGCCGCGGACCAGTTGGCATCGGCGCCACGCGCCGTGCCCTGCAGTCCCAGGTAATCACCCAGGGTCAACCCCAGGCCGCCGACCAACCCCACGAACAGGCATTCGCGGCGGGAAAAGCCGGGACGCACGTGATCGGGCGAGTTGCACCAATACTTAGACGGGTCACGAACCATGAAAGCGCTCCTTCTCACTCACAATGATGAGTCAACAAATTCCACAAAACGTCACTACGCCTCGACACCAGCTCCGGCGTGATATGCCACAAACACATACCGCCAGCCGAAACTGTTGTTTTAGGCGTGGTGCGAAATTTTTTCGGCCGACTGTATCGCAAATCACGTATTGAACGCCTCGGATGGATATAACGCCCCCGCATCGCGTGTAACTTCGGGTAATCCCCTCGCCGTCCTTGCTTCAATCCGGAAATTCGGATAGATCAACGTAGCGAGGACGGGTCTTAGACGCCGGGTGATCGACGCCCAGTGCATGCCGAGTTGGGCATCCCGAGTTGGGCCCGGCAATTCAGGCGGGTATAGAGAATTGATGCCAAAACACCCTGGCCCGGCCCGCACTCCAGACGGCCCGCATAGGTCGCCAGCCCTTCCGCATTTACTTGGAGAGGTATCCCTTGCAACAGCTTAGGAACCGTGTCGTCAAATTTGCCGCCTCTTTTGGCCTCTTTACCGGCCTGTGCGCTCTTTCACTCACCGGGTGCAGCAAAACAGGGGATGGGTCCAGCGCCGGCAAGCCCGGAACGGTCGGCGTCGTCGACCTCGACCGGGTCAGCGAGGAGGTCGGCTGGAAGTCCGAGCTCGAAGAGGACCGCAAGGCCGCCGTACAGGACGTCGACAGCCAGTTCCAGGTCTTTGGCACCAGCGTGAAGAATGCCTGGACCGATAAACGGAAGGCGATCGGCGAGGCCGCCCACCTCAAACCCGAAGACCTCAAGGTCATCAACGCCGATCAGATCAACGGCGACGATTTCCAGAAGCTGCCGCTCTCCAAGGAGCAGAAAGACGACTTTCTGCGTAGCGCCAACGAAGCATCACAAACCTTGGAGCGGGCCAAACAATTTGCCCAGCAGAAATTGCAGGAGCGGGAACAGCGGGTGATCGAATCCTACCGCGAGGCGATGAAGCCCTCGGTTCGCCGTGTGGCAAACAACGGCGGCGTCACAACGGTCCTGTCAACCAATCCCAATATCGTTTTCTATTACGACCCGGTGGTGGACCTGAGCAACCAGGTTGTGGACGACCTGCGCAAGGCGATGCCACAGCACGTCATGCCCCCCAACCCGAAGTTGAACCTTCCGGAATTCAAGTTCTCCACCGTGACGCCTCCGCCGGTCACCGTCCCGGCCGCATCGCCCGCCCCCCCGGCTCATCCGGCTGCGCCGGAACCGTCGCACTGAAGTCGGCCATCGTCATTCCTCAATCAATCCAACCCCGGCTGGGCGCCTGTGCCCAGCCGGGGTTTTTTGGATATAAGCTCCACGATCATGTCACACGGCGATGTCCCAAGTCTCGACCGCTTCTCCCGACTGGTTTTACCGGACATTCTCTCGACGGTCGATCCGGCGCGGGCCGTCGAGATGGCACGCTCGATCGTCGAAAACGATCGGTGGAACTCCTTCGATCGGTGGCACGGAACCAGCCGCCGGCTGACTGAGGCGTATCTTGCCTGCGGGGCAAGTGCCGGCTTCTACCCCATCTCCACCGGCACCGTCCGCGGGAACGGGAAATGGGTCATCCCCGAAGCGGCGAACATCGTCGACGCGACCATCGACCTGATCGAGCCGGTCGAAAAACGCCTGCTCGACTACCAGCAATGCCCGTGGCACGTCGTGCAATGGTCGGCTGCCACGCCACCGGAGGGGATCACCTGCGAACTGGCGGTCGTTGATTCCGCGGAAAAACTCGCATCCGCGGAGCGCGGCTCACTTGCCGGCAAGCTCGTCCTCACCCGCCTCAATCCCCTGCAGCACCGCGCCGGCTTCTGTGCCGCCGGGGTGACGGGACTGCTTTTCGACATACCGGTCCCCGACTGTCCCGACGCCGTCGCCTGGACTAAGTTCGGGTGGGGCGGCCTCGACCTCTACGATGGCGCAGCCCCGCTTCCTGGTTTTTCAATTTCCGCAACGGCAGGGGACTCGCTCCGCGCACTGTGCCGTCAGGGTTCTCGGTTGATCGTCCACGCCCGGCTGGACATTCGGCGTTACGCCGGCACGCACGACGTCGTGAGCGGCGTGATCCAGGGCCGCGAGGACCCTGATTCGGAGATCTGGGCCGTCGCCCACAGTGCCGAGCCGGGCGCACTGGACAACGCCTCCGGCGGCGCCGCCTGCGTGGAGATCGCCCGCGTCCTGTCCGACCTCATCCAGCGCGGCCGGCTGCCCCAGCCGCGCCGAACCATCCGGCTCCTGCACGGCTACGAGTGCTACGGGTTCTTCCATTACCTCGAGCATGCCTTTCGCCTCCAGCCGCCGCTGGCCGGCGTTTGCATCGACACGATCGGCGCGCGCCCCGACGTCTGCGGCGGCGAGCTCGCCTGGCATGCCACCGCGCCGGCGTCGGCGTCATTTGCCGACGCCGTCGGCCTGACCCTCCTTCGCGCCGCGCTGGCCGCCCGGCCGGTTTACCAACTCCGCCGCAAACCGTTCCTTTCAACCGAAGATACCTTGCTCGGCGATCCCCAGTACGGCTTCCCCTGCCCCTGGATCACCAATCATCCGTGCCGCGGCTACCACAGCTCGGCCGACACCATCGACATGCTCGACGAACAAGGCATGGCCGTATGCACGGCCGCGATGGCGGGATACCTCTACTATCTTGCCGACGCCTCGACATCCGAAGCACTCGAACTGGCGCGCTGGCAGACCGATCAGACTATCGCAGGGATGCCCCACGCCCAGGCAAAATCCTCCTGGCCGCTCCGCGAATCACTCCGGCAGCAACACCGCTCGACCATCGATCGCCTGCAACGTTTCACGCTGACCGGCGATCACGCAATGTTGGCACGCGATTTCAATGGACTCATCGATTCAGTTGCGGCCGTTGCCGGCCCTCAGAAAGCTTCCGATTCGCAGAGAACTTGGGAGCCGATTCGTGGCACGGGCGTCCCGCCTGTGTCTTCGACACAAGAACACAGGCCTGCCCTGAGCTTGTCGAACGGGCCCGACGCCTGTGCCACAGAAAGTCCTGTAGGGTCCGCATTGCGGACTGTTTCTCTGACATCGCAGATAATGGTCCGCGGTGCGGACCCTACAAGATCGCCAGCGCGTAATCTCCCACACGCACATAACCAGGACGCCTCCGCTGCAAAAAGCTCCCAGTCTTCCGACCCAGCCAGCGATCCTCGCGAGCATCTCATCCCGCTACGTCGCCTTCCGCTCGCCCCAACTCCCGAAAACGTCTGGCCCCACACCCGGCTCAAGCTCGACCCGTCATTCCCCAAATGGGCGTCCTATTGGGCGGATGGCGAGCGCTCAATCGCCGAAATCGCCGCGCTCACTGCACTCGACGCCGACCATGAATTGCCTCTGCCGCGTGTGATCGATTATTTCGAAGCGCTGGCGGAACTGGGCTATCTCGCCTTGTACGACCGAGCCGATTTCCTCACCGCCGAACAACTGGCCGCCGACTTGTCGGCCCTCGGCGTCCAGCCCGGCATGGACCTGTTGGTTCACAGCTCGATGAAATCGATCGGCCCGGTACGCGGCGGCCCTTCAACCATCATCGACGCGCTGCTCTCGGTCCTCGCCCCCGGCGGCACCCTCCTCGCCCCAGCCTTCAACCACCATCACGCGCAGATCTTCAATCCCCTGACCACTCCCACCACCAACGGCGCGATCCCCGACGCCCTGTGGCGTCGCCCCGACGCCCGCCGAAGCCTCCATCCCAGCCATTCCGTGGCCGCCATCGGCCCCCGTGCCGACGAGTACCTCTGCGATCATCTCACCCACGGCGTCTGGTCGGAAAACAGCCCCATAGGCCGGCTCATTCGCAACAACGGCTTCATCCTTTCCATCGGCGTCGGCCACGATCGCAGCACCGCCTATCACGTCGCCGAAATCTCCCTGAATGTCCCCTGCCTCGACCCTTTCGGCAGCACCGACCGAATCGTCAACCCCGACGGCCGCGTGCAAGTCGTCCCCGGCCTGGCCTGGCGCAATGCCGAATGCCCGGTCGATCCCGCCGGCATTGACGCCATGCTGCAAGATAAACAGTCCCACGGCCAGGTCGGCCACGCCCGATCCACGCTCGCGCGTGCCGCCGATGTCTTCGAAGCCCGCCGCCTGCAGCTTGGCGACCGGTGCGGCCGCTGTCCGGTCCGGCCGGCTCGGCGCAACGTTTCAGAGTGACGACGTCCCCTCACGGCACCACCGCGTCCGCCTCGATTTCGATTTGCGCTTCTGAGTCGATCAACTTCGCCACCTCGACGATCGTCGTGGCGGGCCGGATCTCGGCGAAGACCGCCCCGTGCACCTCGGCCACTTGCTCCCATTTAGAAATGTCGGTCACGTACATACGCGTGCGGATGACGTGCTCGATCCGCCCTCCCAGTGATTCGATCGCCGCCCGGACGATCGCCAGCGACCGCCGGGTCTGATCGGCCAGCGACCGCGAATGCGTCCCGTCCCCGTTGACGCCCACCGTGCCGGTCACGGCGATGAACTGCCCGCTGCGCACGGCTCGGGAATATCCCATCACCGGCTCCCACTTCGAGCCGGAGCTGGCGGTCTGCCGGCCCGCGCGCGATGTCACACTGATCCTGATGTCGTTTGCCAAGGTCGCCTCCTTAGAACATCTTCAACTGATCGCGTTCGAAGCTGAACTTGCTTTGCGGCTGGTCGATCGGGATCTTGTACTGCCCGGTCCAGCATGCCGTGCAGTATTGGTTGCGTGCCTCATTCATGCACTCCAGCAGCCCGTCCAACGACAGGTACGCCAGGCTGTCAACTTCCAGAAAAGCGCCCACTTCCTTCACGGTGCGGTTGTGCGCGATCAGCTCTTCGCTGGTGGGGAAATCGATCCCGTAAAAACAGGGGTGCCGGATCGGCGGGCAGGAAACGCGCAGGTGGATCTCCTTGACTCCCGCGCGGCGCAGCGCCCGCATCTTGGAGCGCGTGGTCGTCCCGCGGACCACCGAGTCCTCGACGATGACGATTCGTTTACCGCAAACGACTTCCGGGATGATGTTGAGCTTCATCGCCACCGCCCGGTCGCGCTGGGCCTGGCCGGGCAGGATGAATGTCCGGCCCACGAAGCGGTTAGGGACGATCCCTTCCTCGAATTCGATCCCCGATTCCTTGGCATAGCCCATCGCCGCACTGCGGCCGGAGTCGGGCATCGGCATGACGTAGTCGGCGTCGACCGGCGCCTCGCGGGCGAGCTGCCGCCCCATCGCCTGGCGGGCTCGGTGCACGTTCTGCCCGAAAATCCGGCTCGCGGGGTTGGAGAAATAGACGTGCTCGAAGACGCACATGGCCTTTTCCGCCGCCGGCACGTCGAAACGCCGCGACGAGATGCCGCGGTCGTCGATCCGGACGATTTCACCCGGCTCGATCTCGCGAATCAGCTTCCCTTCGATCGCGTCGAAGGCGCAGGTCTCGCTGGCCACGCAATAATGCCCGTCGTGTGTCTGGCCCAGCACCAGCGGGCGGATGCCCCAGGGGTCCCGACACGCCTCGATACGGTCCGGGAACAGGAACAGCAGGCTGTACGCGCCTTGCAGGTGCTTGAGCACGTGCAGCAGAGGGTCGTGCTTGGAGGCGTGGCTGGGCTTGGCCAGCAGGTGCACGATGATCTCGGTGTCGGTGGTGCTTTGGAAGATGTGCCCGTGCTCCTCGTATTCCGAGCGCAGCAGGGCAGCGTTGATCAGGTTGCCGTTATGGGCCACCGCCACCGGGCCGAGGTGGAAGCTGCGCAGGAGCGGCTGGGCGTTGCACAATTTGCTGGAGCCGGTGGTGGAATAGCGCACGTGACCGATGGCCGCCTTGCCCGCCAGGTCCTCGCGCAGCATCCGGGAGGTGAAGACCTGGCTGACCAGGCCCATGCCCATATGGCCTTCCAGGCGGTTGCCGTCGCTGACCACGATGCCGGCCGATTCCTGGCCCCGGTGCTGTTGGGCGAACAGCCCCTGATAGACGATTTGTGCCGACTCCTTCGGCCCCCAGATGCCGAACAAGCCGCACTTCTCCTTCTTTTCGTATTCCTCGAATTGCTCAAGTGAGTACGTCAAGTGCGTCTCCGAAAGGGCCAGCAAAGGCACCAAGGACGAATGACAGCATTCCCATGACAACGGGGATACCCGGCATAAGATGAGCCGGGAAGCCCCGATCCGTTTTTCATCACAAGCCGGCGTTACAGACCGGCATCGGCAGGAATGCTGCGGCGTCTACCGCATCAAAGGTCGTAGCTTAGTTGCGGGCGTCCGCGCGGTCAATCGGGCTGATCTTCGGCGAGCCGATCTCCATCCCACACTCGGGACAGATGCCGGTGACGTTGCCCTTGAGTCTGTAGCCACACCCGAGACACCGACCGTTCGCCCTGCGATCCCGCCGCTCCGCTTCATCGTACCCCTCCCGCACACTTAGCAAAAAGATGACGATTGCCGGCACCAGCAGCGCCAACCCCAATACGATCGTCGCCAATGCGGGAATTACACCCGACGGGTGGAGCGCCAACATGCACGAGGTTCCCAGTATTCCGATAGTGCCAAGAGCGTTCAACCATCCTCGCTTCGAGCGTTTCATTGCCCTCATGATATCACGCAGTACGCGGATACTCGGGCGGGGTTGCCCCAATCATCCCTTCATGACCTGGATCAAATCAGGGCACTGGCCAGTGGATAAGCCCTTGCTCTGGCTTGTCGTTGTGTCCAGGAAGTCCTGTTCTGTAAGGCTGGCTGGACATGTTCGGGGGAATCAGGGAATTTGAACTTCCAGCCGGAATCGGTCCGTCGTAGACGATCAATGCACGCGCCAACTTCCCGCGTTCCATCGCTGCGTACGCTTCGTTGATCTCATCGATCGCATAAGTTCGCGTCAGCAGCGGATCAAGCGCCAGCTTTCCCGCCCGGTGAAGCTCAATCAGCGACAGCAAATCCACCCT
>Ga0182024_10020471_pt1 | contig 12092 bp, 11 predicted proteins | sample P32metaG_FD_120480 | JGI IMG/M metagenome (GOLD analysis project Ga0182024, IMG submission 120480) | Permafrost microbial communities from Stordalen Mire, Sweden - P3-2 metaG (Illumina Assembly) | ecosystem: Environmental > Terrestrial > Soil > Wetlands > Permafrost | place: Sweden: Stordalen... | reverse complement strand
CGGGTGATCGCGCGCGTGCTGTCGGATGCCGACGACCACCCGGACGCGGAAGAGCTCTACCGCCGGGCCGCGGCCATCGATCCACACATTTCCATCGCCACGGTCTACCGGACCGTGAAGCTGTTCGAGGACGCTGGCGTTCTGGAGCGCCACGATTTCCGCGACGGCCGCTCGCGCTACGAGGAAATGCCCGACGCCCATCACGATCACCTGATCGATGTCCACTCGGGTCGCGTCATCGAGTTCCGCAACGAGGAAATCGAGCGCCTCCAGCGCCGCGTTGCCGAGGAGCTTGGCTTCGAGCTTGTCGACCACCGGCTCGAGCTCTACGGCGTGCCGAAGGGCGCAAAGAAACGCGGCCGTTGACGTGCAATCCTTGCGCGCTGCCGTCCTTCTGTCCGTGTTTCTGCTCGCGACTCTGGTCCTGATTCCGTGGCAGGAATCGGCGTTGCGCTTCGGGTTGCCGCGGCGCAAGACCTTTCCCAACCGCTACCACCGCTTCCTCTGCCGGCTGTTCGGCATTCGCGTCACCATTGTTGGACGTCCGGTTCAGTCGCGCGGCGTGCTGATGATCGCCAATCACACATCCTATTTCGACATCATCGTGCTCTCCGCCGCGGCACCGGTGTCCTTCGTGGCGAAGAAGGAAGTCGCGAGCTGGCCTCTGTTCGGAACACTGGCGAGGCTGCAGGAAACCGTGTTCATCGAACGTGGGAAGCGGTCGCAGAGCATCCAGGCGCGCGACCTGATCCGCGAGCGTCTGGTGGAAGGCGACGCGCTCGTGCTTTTTCCCGAAGGAACGTCCAACGACGGCAACGGTGTGCTTCCTTTCAAGAGCGCCCTCATGGGCGCGGCAGAAGCGGAACTGGGAACCGACGCGGAAGGTCGTGTGCGCCATGTTCCGGTGCAGCCCGTTTCCGTCGCGTATGTCGGTCTGTATGGACTGCCGATGGATCGCGATTTGCGGCCGCTCTTTGCCTGGTACGGCGATATGGACCTCGTTCCCCATCTCTGGGAAGCGCTGAAAACAGGCCCGATCGACGTAACGGTGCAGTTTCACGCGCCGCTCAGCGTCGACACAACGGGCGACCGCAAGGTGCTCGCGAGCGACGCCGAAGCGATGGTGCGCCGTGGACAGGCGCGCGCGCTGGCGGGTTTGCCGCTGGACGTCCCAACGGAGTTCCACGAGCGCGGGCAGCAGGATGCCCGGGCGGTGGACGCTGCGGCGTGAAGCCTCCTTCCTTGTCAATCGCAGACCCTTCGCGCATAACCGGGCGACCGCACCAAACATGAAAAAGCTGTTCGTCAAGACTTTCGGCTGCCAGATGAACGTCTACGATTCCGCGCGCATGGCGGAGCTGCTGGCGGCGGTCGGTTATGGGCCGGCCGATGGTGCGGAGGATGCCGACATGGTGATCCTCAACACCTGTCACATCCGCGAGAAGGCGGCGGAGAAGATGTACTCCGAGCTCGGCCGACTCAAACGCTTGAAACAAAAGAAAATGCGCGACGGCGGTTCGATGCTGATCGCCGTCGCGGGATGCGTGGCGCAGGCCGAGGGCCGGGAGATCATTGCGCGCCAGAATGCCGTCGACATGGTGGTCGGTCCTCAATCCTATCACCGGCTGCCGGAGATGATCGCGCGCATTTCGCGCGGCGCCGGGCACGTCCTCGAAACGGAGTTTCCCGCGCAGGAAAAATTCGACTCGCTGCCGGAGGAGCGCGGCGATTGCGGACCCACGGCCTTTCTGACGATTCAGGAGGGCTGCGACAGGTTTTGCACCTTCTGCGTCGTGCCCTACACGCGCGGCGCGGAATTCTCGCGGCCGCCGGAGCGGATTGTCGACGAGGCGCGCCGCCTCGCGGCCAACGGCGCGAAGGAAATCACTCTCCTCGGCCAGAACGTGAATGCCTATCGCGGTGTCGCAACGGACGGAGAGAGCTGGACGCTCGCGCGCCTCCTGAACTCTCTTGCCGGAATAGAGGGCGTCGAACGTCTGCGTTACACGACGAGCCATCCGCGCGACATGAGCGACGACCTGATCGCCGCGCATGGCGAGATCGCGGCGCTGATGCCCTACCTGCATCTGCCGGTGCAATCGGGTTCGAACCGCGTTCTCGCGGCGATGAACCGCCAGCACACCGCCGAACATTATCTTGAACTGGTGGCACGCGTTCGTGCGGCGCGCGACGGCATCGCGCTCTCGTCCGACTTCATTGTCGGCTTTCCCGGCGAAACCGACGCGGATTTCGAGGCGACGCTCGCGCTGGTGCGCAAAGTGAAATACGCGCAGGCTTTTTCGTTCAAATACAGCGCGCGCCCGGGAACACCTGCCGCCGCCTCGCCGAAACAGGTTCCCGACGATGTGAAATCGGCGCGGCTTGCGGTGCTGCAATCCCTGCTCGCGTCGCAACAGGCCGCGTTCAACACATCCTGCACGGGGCGCGTCATGCCGGTTCTGTTCGAAAGGGCGGGATCGAAACCGGGGCAGGCGGTCGGACGCAGCCCATGGCTGCAGCCCGTCCATGTCGAGAATGCGGGCGCGTTCATCGGCCGGATTCGCGACGTGCGGGTCGCCGAAGTGCTGCCCAACAGCCTGAGGGGAGAATTCGCGGGCAGCGGGCGAGAGATGGCGGCAGCGCATTGAGCACGCGCGCCGGCCGGCACGCTGCGTCCCCGCGAGAGCAGGTGACGCTCGAATTTCCGGACAATCAAAGACTGGCGGCGTTGGCCGGCGCGCACCAGAAGCATCTCGTGCGCCTGGAGCAGAAACTGGGTGTGCGCGTGGCGACGCGCGGCAATCTGGTCGCGGTGGAAGGCGCTCCCGACGATCGCGAGCGCGCCGCCGCCGTGCTGCGTGCGCTCTATGCGCGCCTCGAAAACGGCGACGAACTGGCTTTGGCCGATGTCGATGCCGAGATCCGCTTTGCGCTGCACGAGGCGGAAAGTCTGCCTCCGGTGGGTGTCTCGACGCCGACGATCAAGACCGCCGCGTCGCGCGTCGCGCGCGCTCGCTCGCCCGCGCAGGGCGCCTATCTCGAACTCATGCGCAATTATCCGCTCGTGTTCGGCGTGGGGCCCGCCGGCACCGGCAAGACCTGGCTCGCCGCCGCCTTCGGCGCGCATCTTCTTTACGAGCGCCGCGTCGAGCGCCTGGTCCTTTCGCGGCCCGCGCTCGAAGCGGGCGAGCGGCTCGGCTTCCTGCCGGGCGATCTCAAGGAGAAGGTCGATCCCTATCTCAGGCCGCTCTACGACGCGTTGTTCGATACGATGGGCGAGCAATGCACCCGCCTGATGGAGTCGGGCACGATCGAAGTGGCGCCCCTCGCCTTCATGCGGGGCCGAACGCTCGCGCGCGCTTTCGTCATTCTCGACGAGGCGCAGAACTGCACCTCGGCGCAGATGAAGATGTTTCTGACCCGCCTCGGCGAAGATTCGCGCATGGTGGTCACCGGCGATCCCTCGCAGAGCGATCTTCCCGGCGGGCGGCCCGAAGGCCTGCGAGAGGCGCTCGAAACGCTGGCCGACGTCGAAGGCGTGGCCGTCGCGCAGTTCACCGACAAGGACGTGGTGCGACATCCTCTGGTGACGCGCATCGTACGCGCCTATCAGAACAGGGATGCCGCCGCGCGCGACACAAGGCGCGCCCACAAAGCCGAAGAATGAAAGCGGCCATCGCGGTCGCCGTGGAAGAACCCGCCTGGCGGAAATCCGGTGTCGCCCTCGTGCACATTCGCAGCGCGATACGGCTCGCACTCCTGCGCGGATTGGAGAAACCCACGGGTTCCCGCACATCCCCGCCGTTTGCGGGGGAGGCGGCCCGTAAGCACGGAGGGGGGCCGCGTTGCGAATTGACGCTTCTTCTCACCCATGACGAGCGGCTGCGCGCTCTGAACCTGCGCTTTCGCGGCAAGGACGCGCCCACCAACGTCCTGTCATTTCGTGCCGCCCCGGCCACCGACGGGTATCGGGGCGACGTGGCTATCGCGCTGGGCGTGGCACAGCGGGAGGCCGCCATTTCCGGCGTCGGCCTTCTGCCGCACACGCTCCATCTCGCGGTCCATGGCGTTTTGCACCTTCTGGGCTATGATCACGTCCTGGCACGGGAGGCCCGAATCATGGAGCGCCTGGAAATCGCCATTTTGCAGGAACTCGGAATTCCGAGCCCCTATGCGCGCACAGCGGCGGCGGAATAACGACCATCTCCCATCCGATGTCGGATCAGCCTGAAAACGACCGCTCGCCCGGCAACGGCAAATCCTCTTCGCTGCTGCGGCGGCTCGCGCATCTGCTGCGGCGCGGCCACGGCATGCATGCGATCCGCGAGAGCCTCGAGGAAGTCATCGAGGAAAGCGACCGCCAGAGCGGCGAGCTGTCGCCGCAGGAGCGGATCATGCTCGCCAATCTGCTCAAATTCGGCGAGCTCAGGGTCGGCGACGTGATGGTGCCGCGCGCCGATATCGTCGCGGTCGAGGAGCAGACCTCGCTCAAGGAGCTGATCCAGGGGCTGCGCGCCGAGCAGCATTCGCGGCTGCCCATCTATCGCGAGACGCTCGACGATCCGGTCGGCCTCGTCCACATCAAGGACGTTCTCTCGCTGGTCGAGCTCGCGGAAGACGGCAGCATGCGCTGGCCCGACGTGCCGATCTCGAAGATCCGGCGCAACCTGCTCTTCGTTCCGGCGTCCATGCCCGCGCTCGACCTGCTGCTCAAAATGCAGACGACGCACATGCATCTTGCGCTCGTCATCGACGAATATGGCGGAACCGACGGTCTCGTCTCCATCGAGGATCTGGTGGAGGAAATCGTGGGCGACATCGACGACGAGCACGATGTGGCCGAAGCCCCGCAGCTGAAGGCGCTGCCGGACGGCGGCTACGAGGCGGATGCACGCATCGACCTCGACGATTTCCGCGAGCAGACCGGCATCGATCTCGAGCCGAATGGCGAGGACGAGGATATCGATACGCTGGGCGGGCTCGTCGTCTCGTTGCTGGGCCGCGTTCCCGAGCGCGGCGAGATTATTCCCCATCCTTCGGGTCTCGAATTCGAAGTCCTCGAAGCCGACCCCCGCCGCGTCAAGCGCCTGCGCCTGCGCAAGCCGCAGGCTGTTGCGGACGTGAAACCGACAGGCGGTTTGTAGGCATCGCCTGCGCCGGCGCGTGACACTCCTGATTATCAGGCCAGATACAGGGGATTCGGCCGCGAAACGGAGAACAATCCGCTGACGGAGCAAATTTTCCCTATGCATCTCCGCTGCTTGCAAGAATGGTGCTCGTCCTTTCGGACAGGGGCCTATCAGGACACACGCCTGTAAATGCTTCGACACGTGCCGCAGGAGTGAATCTTCAGGGCGAGCCTGTCGGCTCTCCCCCTTCGTGATTATTGCAGCGAACGACGAAACAGAGAGTGGTCGATTGTTTCACCGGAAACAACAAGAGGCCCCGCCTCGTCAACTTCGCCACCGCCGGATCGCCACGTCGCGATCGAAATTCGCCTGGCGATAACGCTCGGGAAAGCCGTATTCACTCAGAACATCGGGAGTCATCCACCGGCAAGCGCAGTTTGACTCCTCTTTCGCTTACCCGTGATTGTCGCAGACTGCGAGAGCGGGCTGGCGAGCCTTGCGTTGCAATCATCACGGGAAACGGTTTGTGGAATCCCTGGTCCTGAAATTCCATGCGGCTCTTGTGCGGTACGGGGCGCGGATTGCCGGCGCGAAGGGCTGGCGGCGGTTTCTGTTCGCCTTCGCTGCGGGGCTTTTGTCGGCGCTGGCCTTCGCGCCGTTCGGAATCTTTCCCGCGCTCCTGTTCGCTTACGGCGTCCTCGTGCTGCTGATCGACGGCGCGGCCGCGAGCCGCCGCCCCTTGCGCAGCGCCGCGTTCGCGGGTTGGGCCTTCGGCTTCGGGCAGTTCCTCGCGGGGCTCTATTGGGTCGGCTATGCCTTCACCGTCGATGCCTCGGCGCATGCCTGGCAGATTCCGTTTGTGGCGGTTTTGCTGCCGGGCGGGCTTGCGCTGTTTCCGGCGCTGGCGTGTGCGCTCTGCGCGCCCGTGTGGCGGCCGGGCAGCGACCGCATCTTCCTGTTCGCGGCGCTCTACGCGGTTTGCGAATGGCTGCGCGGTCATGTGCTGACGGGATTTCCGTGGAACCTCGCGGCCTACGCCTGGGGGGCCGCACCGGGCGTCATGCAAAGCGCGGCCGTGTTCGGCGCTTATGGACTGACCCTGCTGACGCTGCTTCTCGGCGCCTCCTTCGCGGAATTCGCGAGCCCGGGCGAGCAGGCCCCGCGGCTGCCCGCGGCGCTGGCAGCACTCTTCGCGCTTCTCTGGCTGGGCGGCGAGGCTCGGATGGCATGGACCGCGCCCGGCAATGTTCCCGGTGTGCAGCTTCGCATCGTGCAGCCGAATGTTCCGCAGGCGGAGAAATATCCGCTGGAATTCCGCGAGCGGAACTGGATGCGGCTCGTCAAGGCAAGCGCCGCGCCGGCGCGCATCGCGCCTACGCACATCCTGTGGCCTGAAGCCGCGCCGCCTTTTCTTCTGGCGCGTGTGCCCGAAGCGCTCGACGAGATCGCGGTGCTCACCCCCGGCAACCGCGTGCTGATGACGGGAGCCGTGCGCGTGGTCGCCACCGCGAATGACGGTTTCCGCGCCTTCAACAGCTTCTACATCTTCTCGCATGGCGCCCGGGCGATCGGAGTGTACGATAAGTTTCATCTCGTTCCGTTCGGCGAATATCTTCCGCTGCCGGGTCTTCTCCATGCCCTCGGCATCACGAAGCTCGTCGCCATGCCGGACGGGTTCGACCACGGGCCGGGGCCGATCACTTTCCCCATTCCCGATGCGCCGCCGGTAGGTCCGCTCATCTGCTACGAAATCGCCTTTCCGGGCGCGGTGGTGGGCGCCGTCCGGCCGGGCTGGCTGGCGAACGTCACCGACGATTCCTGGTTCGGCCCGTCCACGGGCCCCTATCAGCATCTCCTGATGGTGCGCCTGCGGGCGATCGAGGAAGGGCTGCCGGTGGCGCGTGCGGCAAACACCGGCATCTCGGCGGTCATCGATCCTTTGGGCCGGGTGACGGCAAGCCTCGCGCTGGGGCGGCAGGGAATCCTCGATTCGGCCCTGCCGCGCGCGCTGCCGATTACGCCTTATGGGCGTTTAGGGGACGTGTGGTTCGTCCTGCTTCTCGTTCCATGCATTCTGTGGGGTGCGCGGAAAGCGAAGCGGAGCGGAAGGGAACAAGCTGGCAGGCTTTCGGAAAAGAGTTTCTCGCAGCCGGCGAAATTCGGCTAAACTGCGGACCGGAAAAGGAAATTCGTGCTGACAACCGTGCCCAAAAAACAGCCCAATCCCATCGACGCCCAGGTCGGCAACCGGGTGCGTCTCCGCCGCATGCTGGTGGGGATGAGCCAGGAGAAGCTCGGCGAAACCCTGGGTCTCACTTTTCAACAGGTGCAGAAATACGAGAAAGGCGTAAACCGGATCGGCGCGGGGCGGCTCTACCGGATCGCCCAGATTCTCGAGGTCCCGATCAACTATTTCTACGAGGACGTGGCGGAAAAGGGGGAAGCCTCGCCGGGGCAGGGTGATCGAACGACCGCACCGGTGATGGAGTTCCTCGCGAAGGGGGAGGGCCTGCAACTGGCGCTCGCCTTCATGCGGATCAAGGAATCGAAAGTCCGCAAACGCGTGATCGATCTCATCAAGAGCCTGGCCGACGGAGACGACGAGTCCGCAGCGTAGTCGGTTCTACCGGCCCCAGAACTCACCGTTTGGTGCCGTGCGGTATCAAAACGGACAAGCCGCCAAAGCGCCAAGGTCGCTCTACTGGAGCGTGGTGTTCAAAACACACTGTCATGGCCCCGTTTAACGGGGCCACCCAGCCAGCGCGCGTCGGCGCGCTGAATAAACATCGCGGCAGGTTCCCCTGGGTGGCCCGCTTTCGCGGACCATGACAATAGTTGGGCTGCGGCACCGTGTTCGAATTGATGAAGTAGAAAACGCCAAGCGAGCTTGCGTGAGCACACATTTGTTCATGAACAAATTTGAGGTCGCGCCGGCACGACGCTCACCCGTATCCCGTAGTGGTACAGTTTGGCGTTCGCTTGCTACGGGGTCGTGACTGAATAGTTCGCCGCCGCATGCCCCCTCCATTGCCTCTCCGGCCAGCGTGACGGTCTTCCTTCAATTCACGCCGCGTTCGAGCAGGCGGCGGGCGATGATTTGGGCCTGGATTTCCGCGGCGCCTTCGAAAATGTTGAGGATGCGCGCGTCGCAAAGCACGCGGCTGATCTCGAACTCGAGCGCGAAACCGTTGCCGCCGTGGATTTGCAGCGCGCTGTCGGCCGCGGCCCAGGCCACGCGCGCGGCGATCAGCTTGGCCATGCCGGCTTCGAGATCGCAGCGCCGCCCTTCGTCTTTCTCCCGCGCGGCGTGATAGGCGATCTGCCGCGCCGCCGCGATCTCCACCGCCATCATCGCCAGCTTGTCGGCCACGCGCGAGAAATCGAATATGGGGCGGCCGAATTGCCGGCGCTCCAGGGCATAGCGCAGCCCCAGATCGAGCGCGCATTGCGCCACGCCGATCGCGCGCGCGGCCGTCTGGATTCGCGCCGATTCGAACGTCTGCATCAGCTGCTTGAATCCGCTCCCCTCGCTGCCGCCGAGAAGATTGCCGGCCGGTATCTCGAAGCCGTCGAAGCCGATCTCGTATTCCTTCATGCCGCGATAGCCGAGCACGCGGATCTCGCTGCCGGTCATGCCGCGCGCCGGAAACGGATTGTTCTCCGTGCCGCGCGGCTTGGCGGCCAGAAACATCGAGAGTCCGCGCCAGTCGCGCGAGCCCGGATCGGTGCGCACCAGCAGCGTCATCAGGTCGGAGCGCGCGGCGTGCGTGATCCAGGTCTTGTTGCCATAGACGCGGTAGACATCGCCCTCGCGAACGGCGCGCGTTTTCAGGGCGCCCAGATCGGACCCCGTGTCGGGTTCGGTGAAAACGGCGGTCGGCAATGTCTCGCCGCTCGCGAGGCGCGGAAGCCAATGCAGGCGCTGCTCCTTCGTGCCGCCGGACAGAATCAGTTCCGCCGCGATTTCCGAGCGCGTGCCGAGCGAGCCCACGCCGATATAACCGCGGCTCAATTCTTCGGAGACGATGCACATGGCGGTCTTGGAAAGGCCGGCGCCGCCGAATTCTTCGGGAATCGTCAGCCCGAAAACGCCGAGCGCGCCCATCTCTTCGATCACGCTCAGCGGAATCAACTCGTCGCGCAGATGCCATCCCTGCGCGTGGGGCGCGATCTTTTCCTGCGCGAAGCGGAAGAACTGTTCGCGGATCAGGGCCATCGTGTCGTCGAGGCCGGGATCGCCGAAGAAGAGGGCGCCCGCGTTCTGCGCCAGATGGCCGGCGATGGCGGCGCGCGTCTCGCGGGCGGTTCCATGCGCGATCAACTCGCGAATGGCGGGCGTCAGAAAACCCGCAACATCGTCCGCGTCGAGTCCCATGTCGCCGGGCCGCGCGATCTCGTTCTGGCTCATGGGGATGCCGCCCGCGAGCTGCGCCAGATACTCGCCGAACGCCGCCGCAAGGATCAGCCGTTCCAGCTCGTGCAGGCGCTTCTCGCGCTCGAGACATCTTGCCCACCGCGCCATCTGGCGCAGCGCCTCGACGGTCGTCGCAAACCACGCGAGCGCATGCGCCGCGCGCTGCTCGCGGTCGAGCAGACCTGTGGAAACCGCGCCGTCGGCTTCCACGCGCGCCCGCACCTGTTCTTTCGCGTTCGCGAGCAACCCTTCGGCCGCGAAGACGGCCTCGTCGCAATGATCGAGAAGATGAGGTGCGAGAATCTGCATCGCTTCCGGCATTCGCCAATCGGGAGCCAGGACCATAGCCTGCTTCGTTGCGATCGGCAGCCCGGGATATGTTCGTCGCAGACCCACGCGCGGCTTGCGCCGGCGGCGCGCATGTGATCCCGAATGCGTGCCGGAATTCGACAGGGAGGGAAAGCCCATGACGCGCATGTTCATTGTTGGCGCGGTTGCGGTCGCGATGGGGTTGGGCGACGGCGCCGTGGCGCAGTCGGCCGATCCGGCCGGCGCGGCGACGCTGCATGATTATGTGCTCACCATGGACAAGCTGAAGCGCTACGATGCGGCCACGCAAACCTTCGAGGCGGCCGAGAAAACCAGCGCGCGCCTGAAAGCCGACAGCGCGGACATGGTGACCGAACCGCAGTCCACGCTTGACGATATCGTCGCCAAATTCGGCAGGCATCGGCGCATCTATCGATTCTACGAAAAGCAGGGGCTGACCACGCTCGACACGGCTGCTCTGCCGATGGTCCTGTCCTATGCCTGCCTGGTGAACCGGCACCCGCAGCTTGCGGCCCGGATGGCCGACCACGTTTCGGATGCACAGATCGCTTTCTGCAAGGCGCATTCAAGCGAGATCAGCGCACTCAAGACGTTCGGCGGAGTCCGGTAGGTCCCTTCGCCGATCGCAGTCCACGCGGCCGGCTTTTGGCCTAGCCTCACGACGGAAGAGTCGGCGACCCTACAGCAGCCGCTCGTAGAAGCCGCCGAATGTGCGCGCGCGGTCCACGAGGTGGATCTCCAATATCCAGTGCTTCTCCCGGCCGTGCGTATCGAGGCTTCTCATGGGCAGCGGATTCTTTGGGCCGATGCGGTTCAAATCCTTCTCGCCCGGAATGGTCGCATGGGCGAATTCGCTGACGATGTGTCCTGCGATGACGCCGCCGAACGCCCAGCCGGACTCCTCCGCCGCCTGTTGCGCGAAGGCGAAAAGCGCGGCACCCGTGATATCCGGCGAGACATGGTAGTGCCGCTGCACGCGCGTGAAGACGCGTTCGAGGTCGGCCACCAGCTTCTTCTTCTCCGGGTCGGCACCCATTGCATAGGTGCGGCCGATATCGGCTTCCCATTCTTCGAAGACCGGGCCGAGATCGACATAGACGGTGTCGTCGGGCGCGATGGTGCGGACGGGCGGATAGTCGTTGGCGATGGTGAGCGTGTTTGCGCCCGCGCGAACGATGCGCCGGTGCCAGTGCTTCTCCACGCCGAAGCGGTCCAGCGCAAGCGCGTAGATGTCTTCCTCGACCTCGCGCTCGCACCGCCCTGCCGCGACGAGGCCGGCCGTCTCGATCGCTTCCAGAAGCGATTCCGCTTTCTTCTCCGCCGCCACCAGCGCCGCGCGACGCCCGTTTTCCTTCGTTTCGCTCATGGCGCAGCCATTGCCGATTCCGCAAAGCGCGGCAAGCTTTCTTCCGGAAATCGATGATAGATTGTTCTGCCAGCCGGAGACCGCCATGAAGCTCAGCGCGCGAAACCAGATAAGGGGCAAAATCGCCGCCGTTCAGAAGGGGCAGACGACGGCGCATGTGCGGCTGGACATCGGCAACGGCGTCATCGTCACCGCGTCCATCACCAATGAGGCGGTCGATGAGCTGGATCTGAAAGCGGGCGACGAGGCGACCGCAATCGTCAAGGCTTCGGATGTGATGATCGGGAAGTAGGTGCGCTGCCCCGGATCGATGGGGCGTCGGTGCGGCGGACGACTCCGTTCCGTTTGCCGAAAGTATTTGGGTCAATCCGGCTCGCGGACGCTCGCCGACGCTCGCCGACTGGTTGGGCGGCTCAAGGCCGGCCATGGTGAGTATGAGTTTGTACGAACGGAATACGCATTGACTAAGGATCAGCCCCGCGACGCTTCCACCACGTCCTCGAAGGTCCGCAGTCCCGGCCGTTGCGCGTTGACGAGCACGGCCATGTTGCCCGGGAGGTGCTCGTTCTTCCACATCTTGGTGTGGGCGCGCGGAATGTCTTCCCAGGGGAATACTTCCGACATGCAGGGATCGAGACGACGCTCGATCATCAGCCGGTTGGCCTGGCTCGCCTGTTTGAGATTGGCGAAGTGGGAACCCTGGATGCGCTTCTGGCGCATCCAGACATAACGCGCATCGAAGGTGATATTGTAGCCGGTGGTGCCGGCGCAGAACACCACCATGCCGCCGCGCTTCACGACGAGGCAGGATACGGGGAAGGTCAGCTCGCCGGGATGCTCGAACACCATGTCG
>Ga0182024_10020470_pt1 | contig 12092 bp, 6 predicted proteins | sample P32metaG_FD_120480 | JGI IMG/M metagenome (GOLD analysis project Ga0182024, IMG submission 120480) | Permafrost microbial communities from Stordalen Mire, Sweden - P3-2 metaG (Illumina Assembly) | ecosystem: Environmental > Terrestrial > Soil > Wetlands > Permafrost | place: Sweden: Stordalen... | reverse complement strand
CTTGGTTTGAACATGACTCCTGAGGAAGCCGATGTGCTGCTGAACGTGCCGCTGGTGCTCGGAGACCGCACCCCAGTCAAGGCCAAGCAGTGACCAGCGCAATCAGGCGGAACGTTCTTTCTCGATCGGAGCGGCAGCTACGACGACGTCTGCGGACTGTGCCGAAGACGGCTCGATCAATGCATGCGGTCCGTGTTTGTGCTTGCCGTTGTCACCGCTGGTGGTTAATGCCACACCAGGTTTCGTTAGAAGGTGGGGATGAGTGGTCTCTTCTGCAGCAGCCGTTGAGGCGAGCGCCAGCATTGTGTCTGGCGATGCAGCGGCTGCCGCCGTTCGTGCGTGCATCGGTTTGAGGTAAAACTCTTGGGCCAGGAACAGAGCTGCCGATGTGACCGGCACCGCCACTAGTGCTCCGGGCAATCCCATCAATGTGGCGCCGATCAAGACGGCAAACAGCACGATGAGCGGATGCAGCTCGACATGGCGACCGAGCAGATAGGGAACGATGAAGTTGCTCTCGCACCACTGCTCGAATGCGAACAATGCCAGCACCGCTCCGGCCAGCCAGATGTTCTGGTTGGCTGCGACGACAACGGCGAAAACGCAGGCAGCGAGCGAGCCTACGAAAGGAACCAGATTAAGCAGTCCAGCCAGCACACCGAGAACGATTGAATAGTTGACCTTCAATAGTGACAATCCGATCATCAGGAAAGCCGACACTACCAGGCTGACTAAAATCTGCCCGCGCACATAACCGCCCATGCGTGCACCCAGCGGGCGGATTAACGTGGAACTCTTTTGGCGAATAGATGGCGGCAACCACAACAAAAGTTTCTGCCAGATCGATTTCGCCTCGACGACAAAATAAGCCGTGAGGAACAGGACGAGCAACCCGTTCAGCACGAGTCCCAGAAGTCCCGCGGTCATATCGATGGTCTCGTGACCGAGTTTCATAGCCAAGTTGTGCACGAGTTCAGAGTCGACCTTGATCGACTGCGCTTGATCCCCTGCTAGCCCGCCTTTGACGGTCTGCAGCCAACTGGTGACGCTGGCAAGATACAGCGGCAGATGCAGGTACAGCTGCGAAGTCTGAGCCTTGACAGCAGGTGCTAGCTCGACAGCGATCACCGTGTAGGTAAGCGCTACCAGCAAATAAACGACAATCACCATGGTGACGCGCGAAATGCGGCGCGCCTCGCCCCATTCCGCCACTGGCGCGATCGCTGATGCCAGCGTCAAAGCGATGATCAAGTTGACGATCAGAACCTGAAGCTCGACGACAAGCCACACAGCGAAGAGGGCTCCCAGAACGAGCCCGATCACCTTTAATGTAGCCACCTGTACGTTGCGGGTGTTATCCATTTATCTTGTATTTTCTGGATTGAACCATTGTATAACGAACCGGGGCGAGACTCGCCGATCTTTGCTTTCTCATTAGTGCTTTAAAGCACTGGTGCAGCTTCGCAATCGCTGATTACGAAGTCGCAAGCGCCCAGCAGATGAGCAATACAAGCAATGCGACCGTGCCGACCACTGTCAATGCAACGGTTACTTTTTTGTTTGAGCAGTCGATGGCCGGCAGCGCAGCCAGTGCGATGCCGGCGCAGATCGGAGCGGTCGGCAGCAATTGAACAGATAAGGGACCCAATAGCGCGAAGCCTTGCGTATTGAGCCATATGGCGATAAACGCAACAAGGCGAAACGATGCTTGCAAGGTGATTAGCCGCAAGACGAGAAGAAAGCAGCCGACCCCTAGATCCGGTTTGATCAAAACATTGGACGGAAACCAACTTCCCACCCCAGTAAACAGGTGAGATATTGATGTCGATGGAACCAATGGACCGATGAAAACGTTCAACAATCCAACCTCATTCACTATCGAGATAGTCCAAACGGGACGGCACAGACAATAAACAATGAGTATCGCCCAGAATGGCGCTAGAAGACGGACGTTGGCAATGGCACTCTCTTTGATTGAACCTGGCAGAGTCGGGCCTGAATTGGGTGAGAGCAGCAGCCAGGCAGTGATTACGTAAGGAATGGTCCATGCAGCTTCGCTGCTGAGCAGAGCTAGAATGCTGCAAGCCAGTGACCACAAGTAATACGGGCGTTCCCTCAACAACTGAAAGCGCATCAAGCAAAGAATCGCAGCCAGCTCGAACAGCGAGCATAGAAGCAGCTGTGTTCCATTAACGCCGATGATGAAACCAGAGTGCAAAGGATAAACGGCGTAGAGCAGACCCGCCCAAATGGCAGGACAGGCACCGAGCCGGTTGCCGAATCTGCCGGTGAACTCGAAAACGATCAACGAAATAAATGCGCAAGCTGAGAAGAGAAGCAAAATGTTGACGACGCGATAACCGTCAGGATGCATTCCGAACGCGCGACATTCCAAGAAGAGCGCCATAAAAAAGAGCGGTCGATAGCCAAACACCTCCGGCTCGATCCGTTGATTGACGCCGTTGGCTACCCAGTGCCAGTCGCCGTGCCATGCTTGTAACACCTGCCGCACCTGACCTGCGTCTTCGCCTGACAGCGGTGTTGGAATGCATTGCCAGTAGGTAACAAAGCAAAGCAGCAAGATGGCGATCAGTCCGAGAATCATCTGCCGGCGGAAATTCATCAGGTCGAACGTTGCTCTCGGCAGCGTTATCAAACCATCGCCCTGTGATACCGGATCTGGTGCCGCCTCGGTGATCATTTTTGCCCATGTCCTTTTGTTTTGTCATGGGCACCATTGGGCATGAGCCATAGGCTGACGGGATCGGAAGCATAGCCGACGAGGCGATTGTTTCGGTCGACAGCAAATAAGCGAAAGTCGTAATAGCCGGCTTGTTGCAGTTGGGAAGAAGGCACCAGTTCCGTTCGATCTCCACGAAGACTGCGCAAGTAACCGCGTTCTGTCACCTCTGGCGCCGGCTCCTGATCTCTCAGTTTGGCAGAGTAGTGGTTGAACCAGCAGTCTCGTTTCGATAGCTCATACATCGCGCCTGAGGCACCTGGGATTCGTGAGACGTCATAGTGGAACGGTCCGATGCCGGTGCCAGTCCAGGTTACGCCGCGTGGGTCTTCAACTGGGTGGGTGCCCGTGCTGTTGAGATATTGTGGTTGGAACTGCAGGTCGGGAATCGAATCCTTGCCGGACTTTTGCGAAACCTTGAGAATCTTGACTGAATATCCAGCTGACGGAATGTCGAAACGCAAGTTCAGGGCGGGTTGATCAGTTATCCAACTCTTGTGCTCGGAAACGCAGAATGTCACCGTCTGCGGTGCTGATCTCTTTTGCAGTGGAGCGTAGAGAACCTGTTGGGACATGGGCTTTGACCCCCAAGTCATGGAAAGGACCGGCTTTACATCGGATTTTTCGGCAGTTTGATCGATTGTTAATTCTACGTTCGCCAGAACGAAATCGCAATTGGACTCAATTTGAGATGAGTCAATTGGTTTCAACTCGTTGTTAGATTCTTGCCAATAGAAGATTGAGTAGTGCTGAGGATCGCCTGCCATTCGGCGAAGGCGCGAGATGTTGAGCAGGTCTGCATCTCCGAACATCACCGGTTCGAATGTGGCGATCCGTCCCGAATAATCGGCAGCGCTCAACGGCGGCTGCACGAGGATGCTGAACATAGCGCCGTTGTAAATCATGTGGGCGCCTTTGTACCGCTGCGGCAAATTGATCACAGCCATTGATCTGTCCGGTGGCAGATTCTTGAACTGTTTCTCGATCGCCTCTCTCAGCGCACGCACACCTGTGCTGGCATGCACCCAGGGTTCGTTGTTTCGATATGCGATCACAGCAAAGTAGCCGATCAGAAGAATCAGCACGAAACTGGATGCGGCGCTTACTGCTTTGTTGATCAGGTCGAGTGCGGAAGGAACATTCGGTTTTTGTCGAAGCATCAGTGACAAAGGGGATAGGAGTAACGCGATGAGCAGGCATATTGGCGCTGTTCCCAGGTAGATGAATCGGCTCCCTTGCAGTGTCGTGCTCAGATTGAACACCTGATAGGCGGGGAGCATCACAATCACAAACCAACCGGCTGCGAAGGCCAATGGCTTGAGGCTGCTGCGCAGCGGCATGAGAGATCTCTCGACTGCGGTCGCTTCGCGACTTTCGCTCGAGATGACAGAGAGTGGCTCATGGATGACAGTGAGTGGGTCGCGGATGGACTGATTCGCTCCGGCTTCACTGGCGTCTGGGCCTGCATTGGGAGCAGTAGTGGACCTGGCAATCGCGATCAGGAGGGCGAAGCGCGCGGCGATGACGCCGGCGGCGACCTGGTAGAGCAGCTTGAGGAAATGTCGAGTTTTGTCTGCGTGGGTGAAGACCAGCTCGTTCAGTGGAAAGAGCACGCGCAGGAAGGAGCCGTCGCCGAACCAGCGTTGATAGACCGACGTGCTCAAACCGGCGCCGATCGAACCACCGTAGCCGCCGCTGACAGTGCCAAGCGCCAGCGTGCGCACGACCATGTAGATAGCCAGCACCAGCCAGTAAACGGCAGTTGATTTGGCGGCATAACGGAAACGTGATTTGAAATCGACGGAAGCGGTCGGATACAAGAAGCAATATAGCGCCAGCGCCGCCGGCAGCGTCACGGCGATTTCTTTGGCCAATAGGCTGAGCACAAACGCGGCGACAGCCCACGTCATCGTCAGTGGGGATGAGTCGCTGACACTGGTCACAGAAGTTTGATCCTGTACGGAATCGTCTGACGAATTGCGATCCGGTCGCGAGCCTTGCTGCGTCCTCAAAAACAGCCAGAATGCGGCGAGATAGAAGGTAGTTGCGACACTGTCGACGCGAGCGATCACCCAGCTGACCACTTCGGCGTGCAGTGGCGAGACTGCAAAGAGAGCCGCCGCGCTGAAGGCAATCCAACCGCCGAACATGCGGCGGCATGCCAGGAACAAGAAAATCGTCGAACTGATCTGAAAAGCCAAATTCGTCAGGTGATATCCGATCGGATTGACGCCCCAGATCGCATAGTCGGTCGCCATTGTGAGCGAGATCAGCGGACGATAGAACTGCGTTCCATCAGTCTGCATCCAATTGCTGACGAAGTTTTTCAGAAGCAGATCAGGATGCCCGTGAAAAACATTGAACAGCCACGGTATATGAATAAAGTCGTCAGCCAGGAAATAGCCGTTGATTGAGCGGAAATAGCAAATTGCATTGAGAGCAATCAACAAGCAAACTGCAACTGCCGACGAGGCGTTGCTGTTGGCAAAAACCGTTGCCCCTGGCGCCTTCTCCTCGATCAGTGCGGAAGGTACTTCAGGATTTCGAGCCAAATTTTCATTAACGGAATTCAACGAATCTCCGCCTTTTATCCTACTTTGGAAACGGGTTTCTATTATAGGCTTGCCAAGCTCATCGTTCCTTGCTAAGACTGGAGTGGATGAACGAACTATCTTTTAACCACTTTCGGTGGGAACAGTTTTGATAAAAAATGTGTCAAATCGTGCAGTGGCTGAAACCCACAAACAGGCGGGTATTGAAGAGTCATCCGCGGTTATCAAGAGGAGTCCGTTGATAGACAGGGATTTTCTGAACTTTCCAGACGGCTTCATGTGGGGTGCTTCCACCTCACATTTCCAAATTGAGGGGCATCCGGTCGAGATCGGTCGGCGCGCCTCGGATTGGTCCGCGTGGTGCACGCAGGCAGGTAGGATTTCGGACAACACCACTGCCGATTCGGCGACGGAGTTCTACAAACGATATGCTTTAGACGTAGAAATATGTCGCAATCTTAATCTCAACGCGTTTCGACTCAGCCTCAATTGGCCGGCGCTCTGCCCAGATAAGCCGTCTTCGCCGAAAGGACAGCTTAAGTTCGATCCCGAGACGGTGAAGTTCTACCGCGATTTGCTCACCAGTTTGAAAAACGACAATGTGACGACGTTCGTGACGCTGTTTCATTTCACGCTTCCGCAGTGGCTGGCCGAGGCAGGCGGCTGGAACGCGACGGAAACTGTGGAAGAGTTCGTGCGTTTTGCGCAACTGGCGGCAGAAGAGTTCGGCGATCTGGTCGACTACTGGATCACACTGAACGAGCCGCTTGCGTATGTCTATCAGGGATATGTCGCCGGGGTCTGGCCGCCCGGACAACGAGGAAATTATGTTGGCGCTTTCCGGGCGGTGCGCAATATGCTTTGCGGACATGCCCGTGCTTATGCGGTTTTGCACCAGCACAACGCCGATGCGAAAGTAAGTTTCACTATGCACTGGCGCCCATTCATGGCGCGCCGCAAGTGGAGCCCACTCGACCAGATGGTGCGCTTCTTCCGTGATTTTGTCTTCAATCAAATGTTTCCGATGGCGGTGCAAACGGGCAAGTTGGAGTTTCCATTTCCGATCAGCACAAATGCGGATGTGCGCCAGATTAGTGGGCCCATCTCAGGTCTGAAGGGCGCGATGGATTACCTCGCCGTGAATTACTACACAAGAGAGCTGTCTGAGTTTCGATTCCGCTGGCCGATTGATATCTTCGGCGCCCAGTCGATTGAGCGCGAGTTCGAGGTCAATTGCATGGGCTGGGAGAACTTCCCCGACGGTCTGTATAATCTGCTGACGTACGATCTCATGCCGTTTAAATACAACGATGACGGCACGAAGCGTGAAATCATCATCACCGAGAACGGCTATGCAGCCGCGTTCCCTGCCGATCTGAGCGAAGGTGACTGGTCTCTCGTAGATGATATACGTGTGCAATATCTGACCTCCCACTTGCAAGCTCTGCACCATGCCATCGAGGACGGTGCCAATGTTAAGGGTTATCTGTACTGGTCTCTGACCGACAACTTCGAGTGGGCAGAGGGACTGCGCCCGCGGTTCGGTTTGGTGCGCGTCGCCTATCCGACGCAGGAGCGCACTCTGCGCAAGAGCGCCAGCGTCTACGCCGACATCGCCCGCCGCAATGGATTCCGGCGCAGCATATCGGCAAAAACCACCAAAGCTTTGGCCAGCATTTAGTCCGGTTCGACGATTTTTGACTGACCGTGAACTCGGCCAAACTATGAAATGCAAATCCTGATTCGATCCGCTAAGCTCTATAACGTAGCTGCCGCTCGCCTGCGTTGATTGAGCAGCCCGGCGCCGACAATCACCAACCACGCGGTATCAAATTATGCCTGTAAGGGTCGCTTGCCAAGCTGTCGTTCTCGCTCTGTTCTTCTTGATGGTCTTGCCGGCGCTGGCCGCCAGCCCAAACGTCGCTGACGCATCGTCCAGCGGGACGGTTATCACTGGCGACGCAGCCATGAAACCCGAAGTGCACGTTACCTTGCGAATGCTGTCCAATGTCAAGGCAATTCAGGCGGGACATCCATTCAGACTTGGCGTTGAGCTGACGATGGATCCGGGTTGGCACACTTATTACAAACAGAGTGGTGACGCCGGGATGCCGACGAAGATCGATTGGAAGTTGCCCCCCGGTTTCAAAGCCGGCGAGCTTCAATGGCAGAAACCTTTCAAGTTCAATGACGCAGGCATAGTCACATTCGGTTACCAGACAAAAACAGTGATCGCGGCAGAGATCACGCCGCCGAGCGATTTGAAGATAGGCGATCAGCTTAAGTTCGATGCCGATGTGAAATGGCTGTCGTGCAAAGAGATTTGCTTGCCCGGAAAAGGCAGCACCTCAATAGCGTTGCCTGTAGTCGATCCAAAGGCGCCGCCGCAGCCGGACAATGCAGATGTATTCTCAACCGTCAATTTCAACGGCGACATGTCCTCTGTTGCCCCGCCGCCAGAGTCCGGCGCCCCCACTGCCGATTCGTCGCTGCCAGCAGTGAATGGGGCCGCATCCAATGCAGCGGCGACAAGTATTCTCGATGAGAAGTTCAATTTTGCCAAAGGGGAGAAACCACAGGATCTGTTGGGATGCATTGTGCTTGCGTTCGTCGGTGGTTTCATTTTGAATTTTATGCCGTGCGTTTTGCCGGTAATCGCCATCAAAGTTTTGAGTTTTTTGGAACAGGCGCATGACGAGCCGCGCCGTGTTCGCCTGCTCGGTCTGACTTTTTCGGCAGGCATACTTTCGTCATTCATGTTGCTGGCAGGAGTTGTGCTGGCAATTCAGGCTGCGGGAAACAAGGTCGGCTGGGGATTTCAATTTCAGTATCCGGGCTTTGTCATCGCCATGTCGGTCGTGGTGCTGTTGTTTGCCTTGAGTCTTTTTGGACTGTTCTATATTCAAGTCAGCGCCGGGCAAGCCCAGCTCGACCAGCTGGCGAACAAAGAAGGTTACGCCGGGACTTTCTTCAAGGGCGTGCTGGCCACAGTGTTGTCGACTCCTTGCACTGCTCCGTTTTTGGGAACCGCCCTGGGCTTTGCTTTTTCGCAACCACCGCTGACGGTGGCATTGATTTTCTTCACTATCGGTTTAGGAATGAGCGCACCCTATTTGTTGTTTAGCGCTAAGCCTGATCTGATGCGATTCGCTCCTAAGCCTGGTGTTTGGATGGAGAAGTTGAAAGAATCGCTCGGTTTCATACTGCTGGCCACGGATGTCTGGCTGATGTACGTGTTAGGTGCTCAGGTGGGCATCGAAGGAGTGGTTTGGGTGCTGGCGTTCCAGGTCGCGATTGCATTTGCGGCCTGGTTGATTGCCCGGTACACGGATCTGTCGAGCTCGAATGAGCGCAAGTACAAGGTGTGGGCGATTGCGGCTGTGGTTGTCGGATTGTCGTTCTATTTCTTCATTGCTACCAAGCCCGGCATTGGCTTCGTCGGCGGCGGCACGGTGCCTATGGCTGGTGGACCAACTACTGTAGACGGCATAACTTGGGAGCCTCTCAACCTCGATAAATTGGACAAGGATCTCGCATCAGGTAAGACGGTGTTGCTTGATTTTACGGCGCAGTGGTGCCTTACGTGTAAGGTCAACGAGCAGACAATACTGGCCAGCAAGCCGGTTGTTGATAAACTGAAGGCACTGCATGTGGTGACTATGCGTGCTGATTGGACGTCACAAGATGCAACCATCACGAAACTGCTCAACAAGTTCAATCGATCGGGCGTGCCGCTGTACGTCATCTTCCCAGCGGGGCACCGCGACGATCCAATTGTCCTTCCGGAACTGGTGACGCAGCCTATCGTGATTGACGCTCTCGACAAAGCCGGACCAAGTAAATAGACACGCCTTTCGCGAGGATTGTTGGGGCTGCTGCGCAGCGCCTGAGAGATCTCCGCTACGCGCTGCGCGCTCCGGTCGAGATGACACGGTGTGTCGTTGACTGACCGCAATTTCGAAGCGCATGAGAGATCTCCGCTAGGCTGCGCGCTCCGGTCGGACAGGTTTGCGTCGTTGACGGAGCGCGCAGTTTCAATTTGATTGTGGACTCCACCCGCGCCATGTCATTTCGACCGGAGCGAAGCGTAGTGGAAATCTCTCCTACCTGCCCAAGCTGTTGCTAGCTGAGGCTACTTGATCTTGCGGACGATTTCCAGGAGTTTGGCGTTTTCGGGGATGCCTTCTTGGACGTGCTGGACGACGCCGTTTTTGTCGATGACGAAGAGGACTCGGCTGGCTGTGCTCTTGCCGGCACCGAGGACGCCGTATTTTTTGGCTGTTTCACCGGTGTGGTCGGCGAGCAGAGTCTGTTTCAGTTGGAATTTCTTAGCGAATGATTCGTGGCTGCTTTCGTTATCCAATGAGATGCCGAACACTACCGTGTTGGCTTCGTCGAAGTGTGAAATGTCTTCGGAGAAAGCGCACATTTCTTTCGTGCATCCCGGGGTATCGTCTTTAGGATAGAAGGCCAAGATCACGTTCTTTTTGCCGGCAAATTGATCGAGGCTCACGTTGCCGCTTGGGAAAGCGGGCAGTGAAAACTTCGGTGCCGGTTCGCCGACTTTAGGTTGTTGCAATGCCGTTTCATTCGGACTTGTCATTTACGCGTCCTCCAAAATTATGTAATCGCGCTCCAGGCGCGAGGCACAATTCTTGCACGTTCGCCTGATCAGGCGTGCAGAATTAAGCCAGTCCGTTACTCGCCGCAATTAATCTAGCCGTGGATGGTCTCATGAATAGTGACGATCAGTCCGTCGATTTTGTCGACGGCGAGATTGTCCATGAAGACAGCAAGGATGCCGACATCGACGTCCGTCAGAACGGTGATTTTGATGTCGGTGATCAGAACCATTTGTCTCAGCTTGCCGATTTCGAGCTTCTGCGTGGCCATGTTGCTGGTGCCGATCAAGGCCAGGGATAAGGCTCCCAGAGCATCTTTATCCATATCATCGCCAACGGTGGACGCGATTACTAGACCATCGTGACCAACGATGACACTACCTTTGACACCAGAGTACGAATCGATTTTGCCGAGCAGATTCTTGATTCCCGCACCACGGTCGGCGCTGATCACGCGGGCTGTGGTGAGACCGCGGCCGATCTTTCCGGTGGTTTCGCCGGCCTTGATGATGTTCTCAATTTGTGACACTTCGATCAGCAGCTTGCCTATCGTCTTCATGCTGCCGGTCTGCTCGTTAGTCTGTGCGGGTGCCTTGCTGGAAAGGCGTCCGAACTCCTTCAGTTGTTTTTCTACCGCCGCAACCTGTTTGGCTCGCTGTGCATCCTTCAGAGCTGTAGCGATGTCGACGGTGGAGCGCATCGACAGTGGCACATCTCCTTCCTCAAGTTCTCCGTCCTCATTCTCTTTCTGCGCTTCAGCTGATTGTTTTGCGGCCTCTTCTTCCGCCTTGACCTTGATCTCCTCGCTGGACTGTGCCAGTTCTGCTTTGGCTGCAAGCGCTTGCTCGGCTGCTCGTGCCGCTGCGGAGGCTGCTTCCGCTGCTTCTTGAGCGATCTGAGCCGCTTCCATCGCGGCGTTGATTGTTTCAGACGCAGATTCGGAACCAACTACTTCAATGGTGCTACCAGCGTATTCTGTTTCCGCTTTGACTGGCTCAGCCGCTTCTTTAGCGTCGTGCGCTGCCGTTTGTTGTTTGTTTTCTTGCTCGAGGCTTTCCAGCAAGTTCTGCACTGAACTAGTGGCGACCGCTTTGGACTGTGTCGGCTCAAAGGAGTCTGCTTTCGGTTTTTCGGCAGCGGCCGGTTCGCGTGCTTCTGTCTCCGCACTTTTCGGCGTGTCGGATTTGAAATCTGTGTCTGCTATGTCGGCAAGGTTGTGCAACAATCCTTCCACGGTGCCTTGCATGCTAGGAAGGCGAGCCAACGTTTCGTTGAATCTAACGGGTCTAGGATCACCGCTGCTGTCATCGCGAGTGGCTGACGGTGGTTCGAAGGACATTTCCTCTTCGTCGGCAGGCTTCAGCTTTGCCAGCGTCTCGTTTGTGACGGTCTGTTGGGCTCCTTCCGGGGCGATCGAAGAGAAGATGTCGTCGAGATCTTTTTCGATCTTCTGAGATTCGAATAGTTTGTCTGATCCAGGTTCCATTGGAGGAATAGTGTCAGCCTGCGAACTCCAATCAGCAGCAACCGACGGCGTGCTCGGCTCGTGCACCGCCGCAGATGGCGCATTGCTATCCGCTGTAGCCGGTGCCGTGGTCGGGGGCGCAGCCGGTTCAGAGCTGGCTGCCGGAGCTGGACTCGTTTCGGAAGCCGCTGGACGAATTGGAGAAGTCGGCGTAGACGCAGGAGCCGGTTGGGATTTTGCGGTTTCTATCGTTTTGCCGTCGGCACCGTAAGGCTTTTGGTATGCCGATTCTTTAACTTCTTTTTGCGCTTCAGGCGGCACGATGCTAGAGAAAATCTCGTCGATATCTTTATCGATTGTTTGACCAAACACGTTATCTGTGGGTTCGTCTGGACGTTCGATCTCGATAAACGATTCGGCAATAATCTCTGCATGTGGTGCCGGTGATGGATCCTGTTTGCCGGACGAAACCTCTTTTTGCGCGTCAGCCGAGGCAATTGACGAGAAGATATCGTCTATGTCTTGATCAACCTTGGCGCCAAACAAATTGTCCGACTCATCTCTGGTTGGTTCAGTCTTAGCTTCTGGGGCAGGTTCAGATTTAGATTCTGCCGGCTCAACGTTTGCTTCTACTTTGGATTCAGCGGGTTCAGCCTTGGTTTCAAGCGTGGTCTCTGCCTTCTCTTCACCTGAGGTATCCACCTTAGCCTCAG
>Ga0182024_10020469_pt1 | contig 12092 bp, 11 predicted proteins | sample P32metaG_FD_120480 | JGI IMG/M metagenome (GOLD analysis project Ga0182024, IMG submission 120480) | Permafrost microbial communities from Stordalen Mire, Sweden - P3-2 metaG (Illumina Assembly) | ecosystem: Environmental > Terrestrial > Soil > Wetlands > Permafrost | place: Sweden: Stordalen... | reverse complement strand
GCCCCGCCGACGTCGGAATCACCGCGCCCAACGGCATCGGCTTTTCCCCCGATCAGAAAACGCTGATCGTCAGCGACTACGGCGGACTTAACGTCTACACATTCAGCGTCGCCGACGACGGCACGCTCTCGAACAAGAAGCCCGCGATGACCATGAAGGCGCCGGAGAAAAAGCCGAACGTCGCCAACGGCGACGGAATGACCATCGACTCAGCCGGCCGCGCCTACGTGACCACTGCCCTCGGCCTGCAAATCTTCGACGCAGACGGGACTCTGATGGGCATCCTCCCCAAACCCCAGCCCGGCCTCACCAACGCCGCCTTCGCCGGCCCCGATCGCTCCTACCTCTACATCACGTGCGGCACCAAAGTTTTCCGCCGCAAAACCCAGGTGAAGGGCAGCCTTGCCTTTGAGCCGCCTGCGAACGGAAGCTGAAGAGATATATCCGCAGATTGCGCAGATTTTCGCAGATTCAATACAACGACCACTTCGTTTTAGCTTGCCTTTCTCTTCGGGTGTGCCCGTTTTTCGTAGCACGGGTTTTTCAACCCGTGGCCGGCAGAGAACGAACACCCTTTCCGTGCTCGGAGTGGACCGGTCCGACAATGTCTAGGCTTGTATTCAATCTGCGAAATCTGCGAAATCTGCGGATGAAACTTCTTCGTCGTTCCTCCCGAGTCCCGCGGATTCTCCTCGGGCGAGCGTGAACTCGCCGGAGAGAATGCTTATAGTCTCCACATGCCTGCGGGAGCCGGCCTCGCTGATTGATTAGGGCCGACCGCGCCTCGCCCGCGGATCGAGTAAGGCGAATGGGATCGAAAGTCGATTGCATGGACCCCTTGGACGACATCCCGCCCGGCAAATTTCCCCGGCACATTGCGGTGATCATGGACGGGAATGGCCGCTGGGCCGTGCGCCGCGGGCTCGAGCGCGTGCGCGGGCATCAGCAGGGCGCGCGCACCGTCCGCGACGTGGTCACCGAATGCGCGCGCCTTCGCGAGCGGCACGGCGGGCCGGACTATCTCACGCTCTATTCCTTCAGCCTCGAAAACTGGAAGCGCCCCACCGACGAAGTCTCGTTCCTCATGCAGATGTATATCGATTACCTGCAACAGGAACGCTCGACCATGATGGAGAACAACATCCGCTTCCGGCAGATCGGGCGGATGGAAAATCTGCCCGACCCGGTGTTGGAACAGATGAACATCACCCTTGACCAGACCCGCAACAACGACGGCCTGACGCTGGTGCTGGCCCTCAACTATGGCAGCCGGGCGGAGATCACCGACGCGGTCCGATCGATCGCCGAGCAGATTCGCGACGGCCGGCTGCGGCCGGAGGACGTGCGCGAGGAAACGATCTCCCAAAACCTGTACACCGCCGGCATGCCCGACCCGGATCTTCTGGTCCGCACTGCGGGGGAGATGCGGGTGAGCAATTACCTTCTCTGGCAGATCAGTTATGCCGAGCTGTTCGTCAGTCCGGTTCTCTGGCCGGATTTTGGGGTGGACGACCTGCACGCCGCGATCCGGTCCTTCGCCGGCCGCAGCCGGCGATTTGGCGCCCTCGATCGCACCAATACCCTTCAGCCAAAGTAACTGCAAGCACGTTCCCAAATTGGCTCGGATGCGTGAACCGTTTGGGCGATGAGGATCGCTCTCCATCGATTGGCGCCAACTCTTCTTCTCCCTCTCCCGGTACGCCGGGAGAGGGAAAAGCACCAACCTCGGGCGTTAGGCATCCAATTAACCTGCGCCGCCCTCTTCGGCACCTGTTTTGCACTCGAGTCCGTTGTGGGTGACAGTCCGCAGTAGCGTTCTAGCTGTCACGCGATTTTGGCAGTCTGCCGCGGCGTCACGCCGCGGTACGCTGTCGGCTGGTCACACGATGAAGGAGTGCGCCATGCGAAAAACTGAAAACTTTGTGTCCCTCTTGGGCGGAGCCCTTCTCGGGGCGACCGCGATGTATCTGCTTGATCCCGAAGCCGGCCGTAAGCGGCGTGAATACATCAAGGATCATGCGGGAGATTACCTGGACAGCGCCGGCAACGCGATCCATAGCGGCTGGGACAAGGTCAGCGACCACGCTCAGGAAGTGGGCCACGCGATTGCCAGTAAGGCCGAACATTACGGCCAGCAGTTAAGCGACTTGGCTCACGATTACGGCCAAAAACTCACTGACCACGCCAAGGACGTCAGCGCTGCGGCCGCGGGGCGCGCCAAAGACGTCGGCTCATCGTGGGCCGATCGCGCCCAGGATGCCGGGTCGGGTTTGACTGACACAATCAACGACCTCCGAAACCGCGGCAGGAAGCTCTGGTCGAAGTATTCCGGCAAAGCCCAGGATTACGCCGATTCCGGTAGCGACTATGCCGACAACATCACCGACTACGGCAATCATCTGTGGAACCAGGTGCGCGGCCTCGGCAAGAGGCTGAATTCGCGAGCGCAGGACGCCGCCGAAGATGCCCGCGCCCGAGCGGGCGAGCAGCATTCGTCGCCGGTTCTGCCCGTCACTTTGACGGCGGTCGGCTGCTGCGCGATGGGAATCGGCCTAATGTACCTCATGGATCCCGAGCGCGGCCGCGCCCGCCGGGCCTGGCTCTCCGACACCGTCGGGGGCTTCGTCAAGAGCACCGGCCAAACCTTCTACCGAACCGGCAAAGACCTGAGCCACCGCGTCGCCGGCGGGAGCAACAGCGGCCATTCCACCGGCGGTCCCGCCACGAGCGAACAACTGCTCGAAAGCGTCCGCTCCGAAATCGCCCGCGTCGCGCCAGACAACCGGCACATCGATGTGATGGCCGACGTCAATGGCTCCGTGACCCTGACCGGCATCATCCGCCCCCAGGACGCCGATCGGATCATCGCCGCCGTCGAAGACGTCCCCGGCGTGATCCTCGTCATCAACCGCCTCAACATTCAATCCGCCCAGCCCGCGCCGGGCTCGGGCGTGCAAATGTGAGATTCGGGTCCGCGAATTAGGACCAAGCCGGAGACGGCCAACCTCAGCGGTTGGCCGTCTTTTTATATGCGCGCGTTGGCAGGACGGTTCAGCGACGCGCCGCGCTCCGCGGCCGATGGTCCGCGCCGGCAACTTGATGTCAGTCACACCGTCGTCGACGTTGCGCTCGCAGAGGATGATGCAGCTACGTATAACCATTCCGACGAGCCGCGTATCGAAACCTCCCCGGTTAGCCGCGACCCAAAGGGGAGCGTTCCCGGGCTCGCTCCCCTTCGGGTCGCGGCTAACCGGGTGTGCCGTTCGTGCAGGCGGTTCTGGGCGTTGCATTGGCGTTCGTAGGCTGTCCTCTCAGCAAGGCCCGGCGTTGGTCGTCCACCAGGACGAATTGCTCGACGCAATCGAAGGCGGCTCGAAGAAGCTCTCCGCTTCGCAGAACTTTTCCCCTATTTCAGCAGCGCGACGAAGCCCGCCTGCTCGAAGTGATGGTCCGCAGTCAACGCCTCAGCGATTCCCCGCTCATTCATCACCACGAATGAGATGCAATCGGTGAGCGACCATTCCTTGTCGGGTCGGGCGGCATAAAGGTCCCACCCGCGACGGAACCTCGCCGCGGACGATTCGATGATCGTGACGCGGGCGTCTGCCCGCAGGCGCCGTTCGACGCCCAGGACGGCAGTCCGCTGGCGGGGCATACACATCCCGTCAGCCAGTTCGGTCAACACCCACTCGGTGGTGACCAAGGGTCGGCGTGACGCCGCAAGCCACGACACCACCTCCCCATGCCGAGCGTCACTGGTGTTCAACGCCGCAAGCAGCGCGAAAGTGTCCACGAAACAGGCTGCGCTCATCGCTGATCAATGCCTTTGGGCGTTCCGTGAATATAATGGTCGTGGTTATCCGCCATGTCAGACGGCAAGCCCTCGACCGATCCGATCAGATCGCCAAAGACCTCCGCCCATGTTGGGCCTGATTCGATGGGGTCCGCCATAGGACGAACCTCCACCTCGACGCTCATCCCGTCCGGCAGATCCACCGGCTCGTCCAGAACGACCAAACCTTTCTCGATGTGCCCTTTCACGGTCATACCAATTCCTTTCGCCGCCTAGCGAGCCAATGGACGCTCATCACTTCATTGCCGCGAGGTTCGATTACTTTAATCGCTGCCACCCGCCGCGGCAAAGTGAAACGATGTCCGGCTCCGGGCGTTTTCCCCGGGACTTGCCGGCTTGCAATTTGAGTTAATCCCACCCTCCTCATCGCCGCGCCGGCTGCCACGGATCAAGACCTCCTCGGTTAGCCGCGACCCAAAGGGGAGCGTTCCCGGACTCGCTCCCCTTCGGGTCGCGGCTAACCGGGAAAGCGCCAACCCCAGACTCACGAGCGACGGCGCGCTCAGCTACAACATGAGCGCACCGATTTGCTTCGACAGACGACCGGCCAAGCCATGTCACTTCGCACCGACAATGGGTGACGGCGGGTACGCCATCTGCCCCTAAATCTTCTCGTCGTCGGGAATAAGCGGCGGTGTCGGAATCTCTTCGATGGAAACGCCCGCGCGCTCACGCTCGCGTCTCCGTTCCTCGAGCCCGACTCCGATCCGCAAATAAACGAGCGCCGAACGAGCGAGTTTTAGAAGATGAATCGCCATGCGCTCGAACTCGGCGCGAGATATCGTCAGCGCCAAGTCATCGTGCGGCAGATTTACACAGTCGATCAAAGTGAGTCGAAGGTATTTGTGTTCGAGATGATTTCTAATAGCGCTCAGTCGTCGTGCTTGGGGTTCGGCAACTTCGTTGCCTGCCGCCTCGAACAGGTCCTTGGCGAGCCAGTAGAGCGCGCTGAATCCCCAGTTACCCGTCACATCGAACTCCGCTCTTATCGGCTTACCATCGCCGGCGCGCCAGCGGCGGCGGAATGAAACCTGCTTTTCGAGGATGCCGAGGCTCATGTAGGAGTTGAGCAGGAAGCCGACCTTATCAAAAAGCGAGTACGCGATTCGATAGGCGGCTTTGGACTTCTCTGTAGACAAGTTACCCATCAGCCGCGGCTCCCTTCTGCGGGCCAGGTAGTGGGTCAGTTTGAAATTTCCGGTTTTTTCGGTGGCACGGGTTTTGGCATGACCACAGGGAATGCAGGGCTGTTTGCTCGTAGGATATCACGTCGCCTTACATAGCGTTTCCACCACCACGACCAAAACGCAATCGCCACACAAACAAAGATGATCCCGCAAACGATCAGAAACCGCAGTGCAAGGTAGTCCATTGCTTCTCCCCAGTTCGCAAGCGTCATGAGAAACATCGTACCGCCAGCGCATGAAAAAGCCGCCTGGAGGCGCTGGCGTGTCAGCAGATTAATCCAGCATCGCTACCAGTTCCTCAATCTCCCAAACGTGGTCAGTCAATCCCGCTTCCAGCGCTGGCGCGACGCGGAGCGTCTGATGGACGCGCCATAAGTTTGTAGTGCATGAAGTGCAAGGCGATGTTCGCCTGTAGGTCTGCCAGCCGCCCTCAGCGGAACTGGCCGTGAGTGCCGGGGCGGAGATCGACTGCACCGATACAGCGCGGCAGGGGAAAGCGGAATTTTTCCGGATTTCCGCAAACAATTTCTTGCGGCGAGCGGTTATGGGCGGCATTTTCATGCGCGGGCGGTATCATCCACTCGTGTCCTCGAACGGCGGAATCGTTAGCCGGACAATTCCATGAATGTGAGTCCCATGAGCGTGCGGAAAACGTCGATCTGGGTTGGGCTTTTGGGTGTCATCCTGCTCGTGTCCAACACCACATATTTCAGCCACGGCTTCCATCGCCTGTTTACGTGGGTATTCGTTTGTATAGACGTGTTTTTTATCGTGGTCGCGGTAGTCATGTTTATCACCGCCAAGCGTGGAATGATGCCGCCTCCGAAAAAATAAATTTCAAACTGACCCACTACCCGGCGAGTGTCCTAGCAGTTTGCGAACATGCGGCACGGTGTACGAGACTCCCGATACTCGGAAAATGCGACAATGCGGCGCTGAGCTGGCCCAACCAACGCGGGGCATCTCAACTGTAAGTTATGCTAAGAAAACTACTTATGTTGATATTTTCATGGAGCGGAACAAATGCGGTGGGGAGAGCGGCCGGGCGCGCCGCACGATGAGGAGGTGGGAGGCCAATCGTAGGCCATTGCGAGCATTTGACTTATGAAATTTATCTATGGGGTCCCATGCGAAAAATGCGGCGCTTTTTCGATTTCCGGCATCGGAGGGAGCCGGTGGATTGCCCAGCCCGATCAGGCGTGTCGCGCGAGGGGTCGCGGGAGGCAAAAGTAGCAATGGCTGGGGCGCTCGACACTTACGAATTCAGCAACGTCGATTCTGCGCGACTGGGCGCGACAAAAATGACCCGTCGCGCCGTCTCCCCGTCCCCGCGTCCGACCGCGCTACTCCGGCGGACCGACCTTGAGGGGGACGGTGAGGGTGTCGCCGTCGCGGTGGAGTTGGAGGTTGACGGTTTGGTCGGCTTTGAGGTCTTCGAGGGCGGCGTGGAATTGCTCGGTGGTGGCGACGAGCGTGTCGCCGACTTTCTGGATGATGTCGCCGGGGATGATTCCCTGCTGGGTCTGGCGCGTGCCGCGCAGGCCTGCGGCGGCGGCGGGCGAGTTGGGTTGCACGCGGACGACCAGCACGCCGCGCACGCCGAGTTGCGAGCCGATGATCTGACTCAAGCGGTCGGAGGTTTCGACTCCAACGTTCGGGCGGGCAACGTGGCCATTTTTGATGAGCTGCGGCACAATGCGATTGACTGTATCTACTGGAATGGCAAAGCCGATCCCGGCGCTGGAGCCGGACGGGCTGACGATGGCGGCATTGACGCCGATCAGGCGGCCGGCGCTGTCCATCAAAGGGCCGCCGGAGTTTCCGGGATTGATGGGCGCGTCGGTTTGAATCACGTTGCTGATGGCGTTGCCCGCCGGGCTGCGGATCGTGCGGCCCAGCGCCGAGACGATCCCGGTCGTCAGCGTCTGATCGAGGCCGAATGGGTCGCCGATCGCGAACACCTGCTGGCCCACCTGCAAATCGTGGCTGCTGCCAACGAGAATCGGCAGAAGTTTGTCGGCGGGCGCGCTGATTTGCAGCACCGCCAGATCATTATTCGGCGAGACGCCGATCACCCGGGCGGGATATGCTTTATGGTCCGAAAGAGTGACTTGAGCGCCGCTGGAATTGGTCACGACATGGAAGTTGGTGACGATATGACCGGCGTTGTCCCACACGAAACCCGATCCGGTGCCCAGCGGCACTTCGCGCACGTCGCCGGTGAAGACGTCCATCTGCTGCGAGACGGTGTTGATGAAAACCACCGACGGATTGGTCTGCTTGAAGATTTGAATGGTCGATTGTTCGTCGGCGCTCAGCGTCCCGCGCGGCGCGACGGGCCGCGGCTCGGCGCCGACGGTACGGCTCTCATGATTCCACACAGCTCGCGACACCAGCCAACCGGCAATTCCGCCCGCGATGAGCACCATGAGCAACATCAGCCAGGCCGATGCCGTGCTCGGCCGAGTGGGCGCTGGCGGCGCCGGGTAAAAAGCGTTGGGATCGTAAGGCGCGGTCATCGTGGGGGTGAAAACTACAGCAATCATGTCGCCGCGGAAAGCTCGAAACCCTCTCCTGCCTAATCGATGCGGTTTCGAACGAGTAAAGCCCCCCGACGCGCCCAGCAAGCTGGGACGGCTAACCACGGCTGACGAATCGCTTCGCGGTGCGATGGACGCAACCAACTCGGCTTACTAAGGATTTTAACCGCGGATTACACGGATAGCGCGGATAAAACCGGGTGAAGATCAATCCGCGTGCATCCGCGTCATCCGCGGTTCATCTTCTGCTTTGCGCCAGGAGTGGAAGCCATCGGGACGTGAATCTGTTAGCTCGCGATGTTAACGAACAGGGCAAGATCATCCCAGCCCCAGAAGGACACCGGATCCGTGTTGCCAAGAATCGTCAGGCGCTCGATTCCGATCTCCCTGAAGCGCCGAATGCTCCAAAACTGGAGGCTCGACTGCTAGCGGCCGAGCAGGTCGTGCGGTGCGCGGATTTCTATCGGCACGTCGGTCCCCGTAACAATACCGGCTACAATCCTTCGACGTGACAGACAGCATCATCAATATTCGGAACTTGACGTTCTCCTATGGCCGTCGCCGCGCACTTGACGATCTGACGCTGGCCGTCGAACGCCGCGAGATCTTCGGTTTCCTCGGCCCCAACGGCAGCGGGAAGACAACCCTCTTCCGAATTCTTTCAACCCTGATCGCTGCACCGCCGGGCACCGTCCGCATGCTGGGGTTCGATCCCGTCATCGAGCGCGACGCGATCCGCAGCCGGATTGGCGTGGTCTTTCAGTCGCCGAGTCTCGACAAGCAACTGACCGCTGAGGAGAACCTCACCCACCAAGGGCATCTCTACGGCCTTCGCGGCACCGACCTGCGCAGGCGCGTACAGGCGGCGTTGGAAGCGGTTGGATTGAACGAGCGATCGAAAGAACTGGTCAGCCAATTCAGCGGCGGCATGCGACGCCGCGTCGAAGTCGCCAAGGGCTTGTTGCATGGGCCGGAGGTGCTGCTGCTGGATGAGCCGAGCACCGGGCTCGATCCGGCGGCGCGGATCGATTTGTGGCGACACCTCCGCACGATCAATCAGCGCGACGACGTCACCGTATTGGTGACGACTCACCTGATGGAGGAAGCCGACCGCTGCTCGCGGCTGGCGATCATGCAGCAAGGGCACCTCCTGGCCTGCGATACGCCGGCCGCTTTGAAGGACCGCATCGGCGGGGATGTGATCACCATCACCAGTTCCAAAGCCGCCGAGGTTCGATCGATCTTTCACGATCGGCTGGGGGTGGAGGCGCAGGAAGTGGATGGAACGCTTCGGCTGGAACGCCGGCGCGGCCACGAGTTCGTCCCGCAACTGATCGAAGCGGCGCCGGGGTTGATCGATTCAATTTCCGTCGGGAAGCCGACGCTTGAAGACGTGTTCATCCAACTGACCGGGCGGCGGTTCGAGCATGAGGCGGTGCGGGCAACACCGCTCGCGGATTAAGCCGGGTAGGCAAAGAAACGCTTCAAGCCGTTGATTGGCCTCTCGAAGGCATACCACGACAGCGAAGCAATCGCGATGGTGACGGCGGAGAAGAACGCAAACCGCAGCGCCCACGATCGCGGCTGCGGAACGTGAAAGCGGGCAAGCGTTTGCGGGACCAAATAGTGGAAGAGGTAGAGCCCGTAACTGATCTTGCCGAGGTAGCGGACGGGCAGCCATTCCAGGAAAGCGCCCACCGGCCCGCGGAACCTGCGGGCGGCGCTGCCGATCACCCACATGAAGAACAGGGCCGCCGAAAACGAGAGGAATACCAGCGCGATGCGGCTCTCAGGGCGATAGGCGCGCAGCGTGATGAGTGCGACCACGCCGGGTAGGCCGAGCCAGAGTCCCGATCGGAAGAAAAGGTCTTTCCGACGGGCCAGTTGGATGCCGCAGGTCTGGTCCCAGCAGAATGCCAGCAGCGCTCCCATGCCGAGCTTGTCGGCACAGCCGGGAAGCAGCGCGTAAGCCGGCGTGCCCCGATGGCCGAGAGGCATCAGCGAGCATCCGAAGCGGAACATCACCCCAATCGCAACCACGCCGATGATGGTGCGAAGCAGATAGCGCGAGGGGACCAGCAGGATGATCCACGGCCAGACGAGATAGAACTGCTCCTCAACCGCCAGCGACCAAAAATGGGTCCCAGCGGGATATTGCCAGGGGTGCAGGACGGCCCAGAAATTGGTGTTGTAGGTGAAGTGCCACCAGAAGACGTCCCGCACCTCGGGAAGCAGCAGCGACGCGATAAACAGCGTCAAATAGTAGATCGGTAGAATCCGCAGGAACCTTCGGGCGTAGAAGATCTTCGCCGCATGGAATGTCGTCGTGCCGGCGTTGCGGATTTCCGCCCGGCTCTGGAGAAGGATTCGGGTAATCAGGAAGCCGCTGAGAACAAAGAACAGCCAGACGCCCATCGCCCCGGGCTCAATCTGAGCCAGAAAACGACTCGCCCGCACTGGAGGAAAGCCCCAGTGCTGGAGCCACACCGCGATGACCGCCAGTGCCCGCAACCCGTCCAATTGCGGCATGTAGCCCAGCGCCGCCCGCTCGCGGGCATGCTCCAGCTTCGAACTGTCGGCAGGGTCGATCATGGAATGGTGAGCGCGCTGCTCCCTTTATCGGCGTTCTCGTTCCGGTCCATCGACCTTGCCTTGCGAAAGAGGAGCCATCATCGCTCTCACCCGTCGTTGGCCATTTGATCGGTCGTGCCCTGATACCACGACCTGGGCGCGTGATAGAAGTGGAGGAAGCCGTTGCTCATGATGATCAGGCCGAGGGTCCCGCAGGCGATTCCCGCAATGCACGGCGATTTGCGCTTGGCGCCCGCCGCGATCGTGCAGAGGATCACGCCAAGCTGGAGCGCAGCGAAGGAAATCTCCAGCCAGAAGCTGCTCTCAACGACTTCGTCGCGAGTCGTTTCATAGCCGATCGCCTGGCGCTGCTGCTGAAGCTTGTTCTGCTCTTCACGCTTCGCCAGGTCGGCCAGATGGGCGCGCAGGGCATCGAACGTGGCCGCCCGCTCGGGCGTTTCGCCCTTGGCCAGAGCGGTGAGCATGTCGCGCGACTGCTCGGCCTCCTGCTGCTTGAGGCTCTTGGCCTGGTAATAGGCCCAGGCGTCGTTGATCTGGCCCTGCTTCAGAATGGCTTGCAGATTCGACGCCCCCCAGCGCGCGCTAGCCAGTGCGGCCAACACCGCCAGGATGCCCGCCAGCCGCGTGGCCCAATCCTCCCAGCCCGACTTTGCCGATTCGGTTGGCTTTGGGTCAATGGTCATTGCAATTTTCTAACGCCGCGAATGGATTGCCGTCAAACATAGCCGCGATGGTCCTTTGAACGAGCAAGCAGCGCAAAATAAGCCAGGAGAAGCGACGTGGAAACAATAGAGAAGAATGGAACCGTGTTCGTGCTGGTGCCGGAGGCAGCCTGGAACAAACTGGCGCGGGGCGACGTGACGATGCCGGAACTGCCGCCTGCTGACGCCGAGGGAAACCGCGACGCGCTTGCCTATGCCCGCGTGTCGATCGCCCGAACGATCATCCGCGACCGCATCGCGGCTGGATTGTCTCAGGCGCGGCTCGCCGAACTGGCGGGCATCACCCGCCAGGTCCTGAACCGAATCGAACACGCCAGGGTGACGCCCGATGGGGCGACTGTCGCCAAGATCGACAGAGCCATCAAGAAGACATCGCGTGCAAGGCGCCAGGGGGCCCACGTTCTCACGAGAGCGAAGAAAACGTGACGGATCACTTATTGGGCGAGTGCGGCCGGAATCATGCCCACTACACCGGCTTATCGCAAGAGTCGCTTGCGGATAAGGCGGGCCTGCACCGGACCCACGTGAGCCTGATCGAACGCGGTCGGAGGTCGGTGCGTCTTGAGACGCTCGAGCGTCTGGCGATCGCACTCCACGTCCAACCGGCCGAGATGATGCCGGCTGTAACGCTTCGTTCGTGACTCCCCGAAATCCCATTACCTCGGGAAGGGCACCCAATGGACGAACGGGAACCCGTGATATAATGCGTACCGTCATGGTTTCCGCCGAATCAATTCTGCGCGTTGTGGAGCATATTTCCCGGCTCTTTCGGCCGCGGAAGATTTTACTTTTTGGGTCGTATGCCTGCGGAGCAGCGTATTGGTATCGATGACAACGCGAAGCGGAAAGTCCGGCACTCAGCCCCTTTTTTTCGCGCTGCGCCGGTTGTGTCGGGTGCGCGCAGCGTCCACGAGTTGATCGAGTTGGTCTTCGTTCATCCCACTGCTTCGGAATCGTTCCTGGGCTGAGGCGTACAGCTCGTCGAATGTTTTGGTCCTGGCTTGTTGTTCGAGCAGAATCCCCTCTTCGATCAGACGTTTGGCGTACAGCTCGGCGCTTATTCCGGCCTCTTGCGCTTGTGCCCGAAGGACATTCAACTTCTGTTTGGCCAGACCGGATATTCTAATCGTAGCTGTTGCAATGCTGCTCATAACGCTCCACTCTCTTAACGCGCCAGCATCTTCCGCAGCACCGTGTG
>Ga0182024_10020468_pt1 | contig 12092 bp, 12 predicted proteins | sample P32metaG_FD_120480 | JGI IMG/M metagenome (GOLD analysis project Ga0182024, IMG submission 120480) | Permafrost microbial communities from Stordalen Mire, Sweden - P3-2 metaG (Illumina Assembly) | ecosystem: Environmental > Terrestrial > Soil > Wetlands > Permafrost | place: Sweden: Stordalen... | reverse complement strand
GACGCCATACGCATCGCCAACGACACCCCCTATGGGCTGTCCGGCTCCATTTGGACCCGCGACGTCGGCAGGGCCTTCCGGGTCGCCCGGGCGATCGACACCGGCACACTCTCGGTCAACTCGCACTCGTCGGTGCGTTACTGGGCTCCCTTCGGGGGCTTCAAGCAGTCTGGTCTCGGCCGAGAGCTCGGCCCCGATGCGCTCGACGGCTTCACCGAGCTGAAGAACGTCTTTGTTTCCACCGCGGACTGAAAGGAAGAAGATGGGACGTCTCGACGGCAAGGTCGCAGTCATCACGGGAGCCGCCAGCGGGATCGGCAAAGCCAGTGCCAGGCGCTTTGCTTCCGACGGGGCCAACGTCGTCGTCGTCGACCTGGCCGACGAGGCCGGGGAGTCGCTGGCGGCCGAGATCGGAGGACTCTACGTGCATGCGGACGTGACTGATGCCGCCGCCGTCGAGGCAATGTACGACCGGGCGATCGAGCACTTCGGCGGCCTTGACGTCTGCTTCAACAATGCCGGCATCTCACCGCCCGACGACGACTCGATCCTCGAGACGGGGATCGAGGCATGGAACCGAGTGCAGCAGGTCAACCTGACCAGCGTCTTCCTGTGCTGCAAGGCCGGGATCGCCCGCCTGCTCGACCACGGCGGAGGCAGCGTCATCAACACGGCATCGTTCGTTGCCATCCTCGGCGCCGCAACCTCGCAGATCTCCTACTCGGCATCGAAGGGCGGCGTGCTCTCGATGTCGCGCGAGCTCGGCGTGCAGTTCGCCCGCCAGGGCGTACGAGTCAACGCCTTGTGCCCTGGCCCCGTCAACACCCCCCTGCTCCAGGAGCTGTTCGCTACGGATCCCGAGAGAGCTGCCCGGCGCCTGGTGCATATACCGATGGGACGCTTCGGGGAGCCGGAGGAGATCGCCGCCGCGGCGGCGTTTCTCGCCTCGGACGACGCGTCGTTCATCACGGCGTCGACCTTTCTCGTGGACGGCGGCATCTCTGCCGCCTACGTCACACCCCTGTGAGCGCTCATCCGCGGCCGTAGACTTCCGGCTCGTGGGGCCTGATCCGATCGGCGCGGACATTTCAACTGCCGAGGACGCCGGCCTCGATCGGATATGGACGGTCCCGAACCTGCTGTCGGTGGGTCGCCTCGCCTTGCTCGGCCTGTCCGGGTGGCTGCTCTTCGGCGCTCACGAACGCGTGGCTGCGACGGCGGTCCTGGTGGTGACGGGTGCCACCGACTTCCTGGATGGTTACGTTGCCCGACGCCTGCATCAGGTGACGACGCTCGGCAAAATGCTCGACCCAACTGCGGATCGGATCGTGCTCGCCACCAGTGTCATCGGCATCGCCGCCTACGGTGCGGCACCCTGGTGGCTCGCCGGCGTGGTGCTCGGACGCGAGGCCCTCGTATCGGGAGCGGTTCTCGTTCTCGCGGCGCTCGGCGCCCGCCGCATCGATGTGTTGTGGGTGGGCAAGGCGGGCACATTCGGTCTCATGGGATGCTTCCCGGCCTTCCTCTTGAGCGACACGCCAGCCCGGTGGGGGAGCGTGTTGCGCGACGTCACCTGGGTCTTCCTGGTGCCTTCGCTGGCGTTGAGCTTCGCCGCCGCCGTCTCCTACGTGCCCATAGCCCGCCGCGCGCTCGCCGAGCGCCGCGTCCCGCCCGCCGAGGCCGTCACGCCGTGACGGGGAGGAGCCTGTCGATGTGAAGGCCGTCATCATGGCGGGAGGCGAGGGCACGAGGCTGCGCCCTCTCACTGCCAATCAGCCGAAGCCGATGCTTCCCATGGTCAACCGGCCGATGGCAGAGCACGTTGTGAACCTGTTGCGCCGGCACGGCTTCGAGGACATCGTCGTCACCGTGGCCTTTCTCGCCAACCACGTGCGTACGTACTTCGGTGACGGCTCGGAGTTCGGAGTCCGCATGGTCTACGCCACCGAGGAGACGCCGCTCGGCACGGCCGGTTCGGTGCTCAACGCCAGGGACGAGCTCGACGAGCGCTTCCTCGTCATCTCCGGCGACGTGCTCACGGACATCGACTTGTCGGAGCTGGTGCTGTTTCACGACAAGAAAGGCTCCACGGTGACCCTCGCGTTGAAGGCGATGGAGAACCCGCTCGAGTTCGGCATCGTGATCACGAATCCCGACGGGCGCATCGAGCGATTCCTCGAGAAGCCCGGCTGGGGTGACGTCTTCTCGGACACCATCAATACGGGTATCTACGTACTCGAGCCCGAGGTCTTCGACTGGATCCCGGAAGGTCGTCAAGTCGATTTCTCAGCAGAGGTGTTCCCGGCGATGCTTGGCGGGAACCGGCCCATGTACGGGTTCGTCGCCGGTGGCTACTGGGAGGACGTCGGCACGCACGACGCCTACCTCTCCGCTCATGCAGACATCCTCGACGGCAAGGTCGACGTCGAGATCCCCGGGTTTCCGCTGCGGCCGGGCGTGTGGATCGGCGAGGGCGCGGAGATCCACCCGAGCGCATCGGTGCACGGGCCGGCCCTCATCGGTGGCAACTGCCGCATCGGCCCCGGATGCCTGGTGCGGGACCACAGCGTGCTCGGTGCGAACGTCCGCGTGGGCGAGAACTCGCTCATCGAGCACACCGTGGTTCACGAGAACTCGTACCTGGCGGCCGGGGTGACGGCGCGCGGTGCCGTCATCTCACGATCCTGCGACATCCGCCAGGGAAGCCACCTCGAGGAGGGGGTCGTCGTCGGCGACAGCTGCAGGATCGGGCGCCAGGCCGTGCTGCGGGCCGGCGTCAAGGTCTACCCCAACAAGACGATCGATCCCGGAGCCGTCATCACCTCGTCCATCGTGTGGGAATCGAAGGGCTCGCGGGGCCTGTTCGGTCGCTATGGGATCTCCGGCATCGCCAACGTCGACATGTCTCCGGAGCTCGCCATGCGCGTGGCGATGGCATATGGGACCGTGCTCCGCAAGGGTTCGACCGTGACGACCTCGCGCGACTCGAGCCGGGAGGCACGCGTCCTCAAGCGGGCGGTCATGGTGGGTCTCACTGCTGCCGGGTGCAACGTCGAGGACCTCGAAGCCGCGACGGTTCCTGTGACGCGCTTCCAGATTCGCACCAGTGGCTCCAGCGGCGGCGTGACGGTCCGGCTCGTGGCGGGCGACCCGCAGTCGGTCAATCTGAGGTTTCTCGACGCAGACGGAGTGGATCTGGACGAGACGATCCAGCGGAAGATCGAGCGGCTCCACGATCGGGAGGAGTCCCGCCGCGTGCTTGCCGCCGAGATCGGCGACATCGACTTCCCCTCGCGGACGCTCGAGTCGTACACGCTCGATCTCACGGGTTCGGTGGATCTGGAGGCGATCCGCTCGGCGCGTTTCAAACTCGTGCTCGACTACGCGTACGGCACGGCCGGTTTCGTCATGCCGAACGTCCTCGCCAAGCTCGGCGCGGATGTGCTCGTCATCAACCCACACGTGTCGACCCCCGGTGTGCTGAGCTTCGAACGCGCGGCTCACGCTTCGAGGTTGGGCGAGCTCGTTCGCTCCTCGGGGGCTCACCTCGGAGCCCTCTTCGAGCCGGACGGGGAGCAGCTCACGATCGTGGACGACACCGGTCGAGTGCTGTCCGACGTCGAGGCGTTGTGCGCCATGGTCCGCCTCGTCGTCGCCGACGGTCCCGGCGGGACCATCGCCGTTCCTGTGGACGCTCCCCGCGAAGTCGAGCGCCTCTGCCGGGAGACGTCGAGCAAAGTCGCCTGGACCAAGCTCGGGCCGGCCGATCTCATGGAAGCCGCAGCAGCTCCAGGGGTCATCTTCGGCGGGAACAGTGAGGGCGGGTTCATCTTCCCGGACTTCCTGCCTGCCTTCGACGCCGTCGCCGCCTGTGTGAACGTGTTGGCCCTGCTCGCACGCAGCGGCGCACGGCTCTCGGAGGTCCTGCGCGGGCTCGAGATGCCTTCCATGGCCCGGCTCGAGGTGCCCACCCCGTTCGAGCACAAGGGCCTTGTGATGCGCGTCGTGCTCGAGCGGGCGGCGGCGGATCGTGTGCTCATCGACGGCGTCAAATTCGCCGATGACACGGGCTGGACGCTCGTGGTTCCCGACCCCGAAGCACCCACGACCCTCGTCATCGCCGAGGGCGACTCGGAGGAGGCGGCAAGTGCTCGTGCTGAGGAGATGGCCGCGGAGATCGCCGGCATCATCGCCGGGTCCGCGTCCTGACTACGATCCATCTCGTCGCCGCCGGACGGGAGGAGCCCGATGAACGTCCCAGATGACCTGCGCTACACGGCCGACCACGAGTGGGCGCTGGCGTCCGCGTCCACGGTCCGCGTCGGCATCACCGATTTCGCCCAAGACGCCCTCGGCGACGTCGTGTTCGTCGAGCTGCCGCCGGTCGGCACAGCAGTCAGCAAGGGCGGCCCGCTCGGCGAAGTCGAGTCCACGAAGTCGGTTTCGCAGATCTATGCGCCGGTGTCCGGCATCGTCGTGGAGGTCAACGAGCAGCTTCGGGCCGCGCCGGAGACACTCAATTCCGACCCGTATGGCGAAGGCTGGCTGTGCGCCATCGAGGTGACTGACATCACGGAGATGGACTCGCTCCTCGCCCCGGAGGAATACCGGACAGTCACGGACGCGTGATGCGTCGAGACGCCGCGCAACTCTCAACCTGAAGCAGACGGTGACAACAGGCCGAGCCGTCCGGGGCCGCCCTGCGGCGCGGTGGGAACAAGGATGCAGATTACGAATCGCGGCACTAGCTTTGCTGTTCGTGTTCTGCAACAACTGCGGTCATCGCAATCCCGTCGACGCCAACTTCTGCTCCTCGTGCGGCAATCCGCTCTCCCCAGGTCCCGATACGACCGTCACGTTCGTCCCTCAGGAACCCTCCGGCGAGCAGAGCGAGGAGGAGATCAATGTTGCGGTATCCGAGCTGGCCGACGGCAGCGGGGTTCTCGTCGTGAAGCGAGGCCCGGACGTGGGAGCCAAGTACGTCCTCGACCACGAGGTCACCCATGTCGGCAGGCATCCGGAGAGTGAGATCTTCCTCGACGACATCACCGTCTCGCGGCGCCACGCCGAGTTCCGCCGCAGCGGTCCGACCTATGCCGTGAAGGACGTCGGATCGCTGAACGGCACGTACGTGAACCGGGAACGCATCGAGGAGATCAACCTCGCGAGCGGGGACGAGGTGCAGATCGGCAAGTTCAAGCTGCTGTTCCTCTCGACCGGCGTCAAGTAGGGCCGGGCGTGGGCGAGCGGTCGTACCTGTCAATCGGCGACGTCCTGTCGCTGCTGCGCGAGGAGTTCCCCGACATCACGATCTCGAAGATCCGGTTTCTCGAGAGTCGCGGCTTGCTGATCCCCGAGCGCACCCCGTCGGGGTACCGCAAATTCTATGACCACGACGTAGACCGGCTGCGCTGGATCCTCCGTCAACAGCGCGAGAACTTCCTTCCGCTGAAGGTCATCAAGGGTCGGCTGGAGGGTCAGGAGCCGAGCTCCGAGCAGCCGGTGATGTTCGAAGTTGCCTCCAGCCCTGGCGCTCCAGCGCCGCCCGAGCCGCGGTTCACGAGTCATCAGGCCAACGGTTCCCCAGGTCACGTGGGACGGGCGCCGGCTGAGGCGGGCGCCGCTGTGGGCCGTCGTTCGACCGCGGCCGCCGCCCCGAAGGGGGGCGCCGGACCGGGCGAGGTCATGTCACGGCCGGCAAACGAGCCGAGGGCCGATGCCCGCGGAGCGGACCCGGCTGCAGCTTCAGTTGCGATTGTGGCGACCGACCCCGACGGCGGCGAGGCGGCCGGCCGGGTGCCAGGCGGCCGCGATGAGTCGTCGGCCGCCGTTCCTGGGGCAACCGGAACGCCGCCCGCCAGCGCGCCGGAGAGCGGGTCGGGCAGGACGGCACTGGCAGCGATCGCGACGGCCCGGGGCATGTCGCCGGCCGTGGTGGCTTCGGCCGGCGACGCTCGTGAGGCCGGCGAAGCTCGTGAGGCCGCCGGTTCGAAGCCCGGACCCGGGCGCGGGGCGGCCGCGGGCGCCGACGTGGGGGCGGGACGGGCGGGTGCCCAGGCGGGCACCGGGCGGCGTGGCGCCTCTGGCGAGGGCGCGACAGCAGGCGCGACCGACGCCGGCGGCTCCCGGCGCCTCCCGGCCGCTGGCTCCCACCCACCCGGTGAGCCGGGGGGACCGCCCGGGGAGGGCCAGCCGAGACCGCCCGCCCGGGGCGAGCGGGACGCCGATACGGACGCCGCGACCGCAGCCGGCGAGTCATCCCGCCGAACCGAGGCGAAGCTCGACTCGGCACCGGCGGACGGGGCCAGCCTCACAGCCGGCGAGCTCGCCCACGCGAGCGGTCTCGATGTCGCGCAAGTCGAGCAGCTGGAGTCCTACGGGCTGATCGAGAGCCGAATGGTCGCCGGCGTTCAGTGTTACGACGAGGACGCCCTCGTGGTGGCCGGGCTGGCGGCGGCGTTCAGCCGCTTTGGTGTCGAGGCGCGACACCTCCGCCTCTTCAAGCACGCTGCAGAGCGCCAGGCAAGCCTCTACTCCCAGATCGTCATGCCCCTGCTCCGCCAACGCAACCCTGACGCTCGCCGACGCGCCCACGACGATCTCACACGCCTCACCGAGCTCGGGGCGTCCCTGCAGGCGTGCTTCGCCAAGGCGGTGCTGCGGGACCTCACGCGAGGATGAGCGTCCCCGGGATCGCCGGGCGCACCCTCCTCGATGCTGAGCAGCTTGCCTCGACCGTTCGCCAGATCGGTCGATCGATCTCGTCGGATCATCCCGAAGGCGTCGTGCTCGTCGGCATCTTGAAGGGGAGCGTCTGCCTCGTGGCCGATCTCGCCCGGGAGATATCGGTTCCGTGCGCGGTGGACTTCCTCGCTCTGTCCGCCTACGGCGCCGGCGGCACCCGTATCAAACTCTCGAAGGATCTGGAGGCGGACGTCGCCGGTCGCGCGGTCGTGGTAGCCGTGGACATCGTCGATAGCGGGCTCACCGTGAGCTACGTCCGGCGGCTCCTTGCCGAGCGCGGTGCCCGGTCGGCCGACGTGTGTGCCCTGCTCGATCGCCGACCACGGCGCCTGCTCCCGGTCGAGCTGCGCTATGTGGGCCGCGAGATCGGCGACGAATATGTCGTCGGGTACGGGCTCGATTTCGAGGAGCGGTACCGCAACCTGCCCACGCTCATGGTCGTGGAGCCCGATTCGCTGCGGTCCGCGCACCTCGCGGCGCCCGAGGGGGAAGTCGCGAGTGTGAAGGGAGCGCCGGGACACTAGCTTTTGTTGCATGGTCGAAGTCCGGCTTTCTCGTGTCCGAGTCGATATCCAGTCGAGCACGCCGGTCGTCCTTCTCCAAGAGACCGAAGGCGCCCGGCGCTCGCTGCCGATCTTCATCGGGCCACCCGAGGCAGCGGCGATCGCCCTCGCGCTGCAGGGCGTCGAGCTACCGCGGCCCATGACCCACGATCTGATGAACGTCCTGTTCGACGCCCTCGGTGTCCGGCTCATGAGAGTGGTCGTCACCGAGTTGCGGGAGTCGACGTTCTTTGCCGAGCTCCAAATCCGGGCGGGCGAACGAGACGTCACCGTGTCGTGCCGGCCGTCGGATGGCATCGCCCTCGCGGCGCGCACCCACTCGCCGTTGTACGTCGCCGACGAGCTCATGGACGCCGAGGGCCTCGTCGTCGAGCCCGACGAGGACGACGTCCGCGAAGCGGGCACGCCGGAGGAGCTCGTCGGCGAGTTCCGTGAGTTCCTCGACACGATCACGCCGGAGGACTTCAGCCCCTGATGGGCACTTGATGGTGCCGGTCGGCTCGCGGGCACAACGCGCTGACCTCGAGTTCTGCTCGATGTCGAGTCCTCCTGTCGCCATCGTGCCTCACGCGATGGTTGACGTGGAGCCTCGAGCCCCCTAGCCTGATGACGGCCGTGTAGTTACGTTGCTGTGGTCCGTGGTCTGGGGCCGCGGCCTGTATGACAGGGGCAGCTGATGCCACCAGAGGGATACCGCGGTCCGCAGGTCTGCAAGATCGTGGGCATCACGTACCGTCAGCTCGACCACTGGGACCGTACAGGTCTGAAGTCCCCCTCCCTTGTACAGGCACGGGGGAGTGGCACGCAGCGTCTTTACTCCTACCAGGACGTTCTCGAGCTACGCATCATCAAGCAGCTGCTCGACGCGGGCGTCACGCTGCAGCGTGCGCGCAAGGCCATCGACTTCCTCCGCGAGTCCGGCGAGGAGCTCGCGAGCGCGAGTCTCGTGCTCGGAGCGGCCGGTTCCGTGCTGGTTCGCAACGATGAGGAGCTTCTCGACTTGCTGAAGGGAGGCCAGCGCGTGTTCAACGTCGTAGCCCTCTCCGGGGTGATGGGAGACGTCGACGCCGCCATCGTCGAGATCGTCGGCGAGCCCGCCGCGGACACGACCGCACCCGCGTCGGCGGAGCAGCCGATCCCGCCCGCCCGTCCGGCACACCTCGCGTAAGGGTCTCAGACGCTGGGTCGCCACCTGCTGCGCGTCGGGCAGCACCGCCCTGTACCACCGAGGAGTCCGGCGCGCCGCCGGACAGGGTCGCCAGCCTCGTCGCCTCCCGTGCGCTTCGCACACGAATCCGAGCGACTGTTCGCCGAGCTGCTCGACTTCTACGAGGTCGTCTGGGAGTACGAGCCGGTGGAGTTCGTGCTGCAGTGGCGACCGGACGGCTCGCCACTGCAAGCCTTCCGACCCGATTTCTTCCTGCCCGAGCACGGTATCTTCCTCGAGCTGACCACCCTTCGCCAGGACCTCGTGACCGTCAAGAACCGGAAGGTACGTCAGCTCACCGAGCTGTACCCGGACGTGACCGTGAAGATTCTCTACCGCCGTGACATCGCCGCCCTGATCGCAAAGTACCGGCTCGCCACCACGTCTAGATTGGCCGGGTGAGCGACACCTCGCCCAGCTCGGACCTGCCCTCACTGTCGTCCGCCGAGGCAGGCCACCGAGACTCGCCGTTGCGTGCCGAGCACGAAGCGCTCGGCGCCCGTCTCGTTGACTTCGGTGGTTGGGAGATGCCACTCTCATACCCCAGCGGCACGATCGCCGAACACCTGGCGTGCCGGACGGCGGTCGCCTGTTTCGACGTCAGCCATCTCGGCACGGTCCGGGTCAGCGGTCGAGGGGCGTTTTCGGAGCTGCAAGCCAACTTGACCAACGATCTCGGCAAGATCGCCCCCGGCCGGGCGCAGTACACGCACCTGCTCGACCCGGAAGACGCCTCCGTGCTCGACGACATCATCGTGTGGTGGGTGTCGGAAGATCGCTTCGACGTCATGCCGAACGCTTCGAACACAGAACGGGTGCGGGCTGCCATCGGTGGGGAAGACGTCACCGCAGAGCGGGCGATTGTCGCCATCCAGGGTCCGAAGGCGCGCTCGGTCCTGGCTGCGGTCGCGCCTGAGGCTGCTGCCGTCGGCCGATTCCACGTGACACGGTTCCGTTGGGGAGGGGCGGATTGCGTGGCGGCGGGCACGGGCTACACCGGCGAGGACGGCGTCGAGTGTGCGGTGCCGGTGTCCCAGGCGGCGCCGTTCTGGAGGTCGATCGTGGAGGCCGGCGGCCATCCGGCGGGCCTCGGCGCCCGCGACACGCTGCGACTCGAAGCCGGCTTGCCGTTGCACGGCCACGAGCTCGGCCCAGGCATCACGCCGCTGCAAGCAGGGCTCGGCTGGGTAATCGGGTGGAAGAAGGGGCCGTTCCGGGGCCGTGAGCCGCTCGACAGAGAGCGGGTGGCGGGACCGCGTCGCCTGTTGAAGGGTCTGCTCACCGCCGGGCGACGCCCGCCCCGCGCCGGTGACCGGGTCAGCCTTGCGAACAGCGGGACCGGTGAGGTCACGAGCGGTAACTACTCTCCTGTCCTCGGGCGCGGCATCGCCCTCGCGTTCCTCCCACCAGCCACTCCCGAGGGGGAAGCGGTCGATATCGACATTCGAGGCACCGCCGTGCCGGCCGAGGTCGTTCGGCCGCCGTTCCAGCGCCTTGCGTCCCCGTCCGAGATTCCATGACGACGCCGTTCGTTCCCCACACCGATTCCGAGATCGCCGAGATGCTCTCGTTCCTCGGGCTCTCGAGCCTCGACGAGCTGTTCCAGGAGGTCCCTGCGGCGATTCGCCTCGCCGGTGGGCTGGATCTTCCGGACCAACTGAGCGAGGCAGACGTCAATGACCGTCTCGAGGAGCTGGCGGCCGCCAACCGCCCGGTCGGCCGGAACCTGGTGTGCTTCGCCGGCGCCGGGGCCTACGACCACGAGATCCCGGCCGTCGTGCGTGCGCTCGCGTCCCGCTCGGAGTTCGTCACGGCCTACACGCCGTACCAGCCCGAGGTCGCGCAAGGCGTCCTTCAGGCCATCTTCGAGTACCAGACGATGATCTCGAGGCTGGCGGGGCTCGAGATCGCCAACGGCTCGCTCTACGACGGTGCCGCCTCCCTCGTCGAGGCGGTCAACCTGGCTGTCGTCGCCACCGGTACCCAACGCGTCATCTGCTCCGACGGCGTCAACCCGCGGTGGCGGGCGCAGCTGCACACGTTCTCGCGGGGGAGCGGTCACGAGATAGAGCACGTGCCGCTGGCCGACGGGGTGACGGACTGGGCAAGGACGCAGTCGCCAGGCGGAGGCGATCGTGCCGGCGCGGTGGTCGTCGCCACTCCGAACTTCCTGGGCTGTCTCGAGGATGTCGTCGCTGCTCGCGCGGTTGCCGACCGGTTGAGCGCCCGTCTCGTCGTGTGCTTCGACCCGGTCACGGCGGGTGTCCTGAAGACGCCGGGCTCGCTCGGTGCCGACGTGGTGGTAGGGGAGGGGCAGGCCTTCGGGATGCCCCTCAGCTTCGGCGGTCCGTATCTCGGGCTGTTCACCTGCCGTCTCGCCGATGTGCGGCGCCTGCCGGGGCGGCTCGTCGGCGAGACGGTCGACACCGAGGGCCGCACCGCCTATGTCACGACCTTGCGAGCTCGCGAGCAGGACATCCGTCGCGAGCGGGCGTCGTCGAACGTCTGCACGAACCAGACTTTGATGGCCGTCACGGCCGCCATCCAGCTCGGTTGGCTCGGTACGTGCGGTCTTGTCGAGGTGGCGACCCGCTCGGCCAGGGCCGCACGGTACTGCCGCGAGTCGTTGCTCGCTCTCGACGGGGTCCAGCCGGCGGCTTCGGCGCCGGTGCTGCGCGAATTCGCCCTGCGGACCCCGATCGAGCCGGAGCTGCTGATCGAGCGTCTGGTGGGGGAGGGCTTCCTGGCCGGCACCGTGGTGGAGGAGGGCTTCGGCGGCACGCCGTACGCGGGCTCGCTCCTCGTGGCGACGACCGAGCGCCGCACGCGGACGGAGATCGACGCCTTCGTCGGCGCCTTCGACAAGGCAGTGCGATGACGGCGCCGGGAGGGCGGGCCTGGAGCGCGCCACTTCTGGGCCGCGAGGCCGAACCGTCGCTGTTCGAGCTCTCCGTGCCCGGGCGGCGGCCGGCCACCTTCCGGACCAACGATCTGCCCGAGTGGTCGATCGACGAGCTCGTCCCCGAAGCGTTCCGGGCCACCGAGCCGGTTCCCCTTCCCGAGGTGGCCGAGCGAGACCTCGTCGGCCACTTCACGCGACTGACGCACCGCCAGTACTCGGTGGATCTCGGTGCGTATCCGCTCGGCTCGTGCACGATGAAGTACAACCCGAAATCCTGCGACGAGGCGGCTGCCATGCCGGGGTTCGCCAACGTGCACCCGGGCTCGCCCGCCTCGATCAGCCAGGGTTGGCTGGAGCTGCTCGTCGAGCTCGAGGAGGCCTTGTGCGAGATCACGGGCATGGTGGCCGCGACGCTGCAGCCTGCGGCAGGTGCCGCCGGCGAGCTCACGGGTCTGTTGCTGATGCGGGCGTACCACGAATCTCGCGGCGAGAAGCGGACCCGCGTCATCATCCCGGATTCGGCGCACGGCACGAACCCGGCTTCCGTCACGCTCGGTGGCTACCAGGTGGTGACCGTCGGGACCAACGAACGGGGCGGCGTTGACCTCGCCCACCTTCGCGCCGCAATGGACACCGACGTGGCGGGCATCATGCTCACGAACCCGAACACGCTCGG
>Ga0182024_10020467_pt1 | contig 12092 bp, 10 predicted proteins | sample P32metaG_FD_120480 | JGI IMG/M metagenome (GOLD analysis project Ga0182024, IMG submission 120480) | Permafrost microbial communities from Stordalen Mire, Sweden - P3-2 metaG (Illumina Assembly) | ecosystem: Environmental > Terrestrial > Soil > Wetlands > Permafrost | place: Sweden: Stordalen... | reverse complement strand
TTGAAATCCCGTGAGGCCTTTCGGAAACGCGTCGAATTGAGTGGAATAACCTAGAATCTTGAAAAGATTTTCCGGATCGTCAGTTTTATAGTCGAGCACCTGGATGCGCCCGCGCGTCGGCCTCACCAGGCCCGTCATCAGGTTCATCAGCGTGGTTTTGCCGGAACCGTTCGGCCCCACCAGACTCGTAATCCCGGCAGGAATCGATAAATTAATCCGATTCACGCCCAGGATCTCTCCGTAAAACTTCGACACGTCCTCGAAGACGATGCGATCGTTCATCCAATCACCTCATAGGCGCGCACTTTGCGCATGAGCAGCCCGAGGCAGATCGCGCAGTAGACCAACAGGGCAATCCAGGCTTCGACGACCGGAATCGCATGTTCCGTATCCACGCGAAACAATGAGCTCCAAACTGTCGTCATCAGATAGGCAACATTGAAAAAGTGACCCCATTCGGCGCGCATCACCGTGTTGATCGCCTGGGCAAAGCCGGCTCCGAAAAACATTACGGCGAGCAGCAACGCGCCCGCCACAATCCTCCACTTCACCCAGGCTGAGAGCGCCATCGCAAGCAGAGAAAGAATCGCAATCCAGATCAACGAAGAAAGCACCAGACTGCCAGCAATCCAAAGATTGCTCCAGGTCCAGCTGAGTCCGGCAAGACTGGCCTGCATTGCGAAGAGAACTAATCCCGGAACCCACGTCATCTGCGAAAGCAAGATCGCCAGCACCGAGGATTTACCCAACACGTACTCTGCCCGCGAAAACGGCCGGCAAAAATACAAAGGCAAAGCGCCATTGGCTAGGTCTGGTGAAATCAGCCCCGGCCCCGCCAGCGCGGTCATCAGAAAGGCCAGCACTCCCTGCACGCCCATGAAACGAAAAAAGAATTCATTGTCGATCGCGATCACGCGGCTGGGAATGCCAATTTGCTCCAGAAAACTTACACTGTGAGCCAGATAAATTTGCAGCAGGCACAACATCGGATAAAAGAAGCAGACCACGAACAACCCAGTCATAAACTTCGAGCGGAAAAGGTTCCGCCGGGAATAACGGAAGAGAATGAACCAGCGCGACCATGCCGGGGTTAAGGGGCCCGCATAAGGCTTGTAGTTGCGCCGGTAAATCGCCATTCCTTCTCCTCTGCTTCGTAGTCAGCCCTGCGGAATCTGCTAACTTTCCATCGCCTTCAGAAAAATATCTTCAAGCGAATCGCGGCGGAAGTTCAGGCGCCGGATGCGAACCTGGCGCTCCGCGGCCAGGCGAAAAATGTCGCGCGTTTCTACCCCGTCCGCCAGAATCATCTTGATGCGATTCCCCGTCACCGCGCACTCGCACCCAAGACTCTCCATCGCTTCCGTGAAGTCGCCGTTCGCGCCGTAAATTTCCATCTCCAGAAATCGCTTGTTGGCGCGCCGCTCTTCATCCAGATTCGAATAATGTGCAATCCGCCCATCTTTCAGAATCAGAACCTCGTCGCATGTATCTTCTACGTCGCGCAACAAATGGGAACAAAGCACAATCCGCATTTCACGGCCTTCACGAATCTCGCGGATCATGCGAATCATGCGCTGCCGCGCGGAAGGATCCAGCCCATTGGTCGGCTCGTCGAGGATCAGCAGTTTGGGCCCGTGAACAATAGCCTGCGCCAGCTTCGCCAGTTGTTTCATACCCAGCGAGTAAGTGCCTAACTGGCGATAACGTGCCTCTGCCAGGCCAACGTAAAACAGTGCCTCGTGCGCTCGTTCCAGAGCCATGTCGGCGGGCAAGCCTGAAAGTTCACCCATCATTCGAACGAACGACACCGCGCTCATCTTGGAAATGAAAGCGTCGTTCTCGGGCATATAACCCACCAGCCCGCGAATCTTTCGAATTTCGCTTCCTATGTCGTATCCGAAGACTTTGGCTGAACCGGCGGAGGATTTATAGAAGCCAAGAAGAGTATTGATCAGCGTGGATTTTCCGGCGCCGTTCGGACCCAACAAGCCGATGGATCGTCCGCGCAACGAAGCGGTAAGTCCACGCAGAATCTCTCGCGATCCAAAGCGAACGGAAAGATTCTGCAGTTCGACCAACGCCGGCAACGGAGCAGCAGGCGGCTTCTGCCCAATCTCGCCGCTGGCTGCTCCGTTTTGTATCGTCGTGCTCACTGCGTTGGTCGAGGCGTCGGCTGGCGCAGGGCTCCGCCGAGAAACATCTGCGGCAGCAACGGACCATTATTGCCCATGGTTAAAAGGGTGCCCAGATCAAAACCCATGAATCCAGTGTTCGTAGCCACCACGATGCGGTCGGGCTCACCATAGGCATAAATCAAGCCTGGTGCGGAGTTTGCTGTCAGCGCGTCAATCGACTGTTGTTGGCGCGCGGTCAGCGCTCCGCTGGATTTCACTTGCGCGACCAGAGGGCCCAGAACCGGACCAATGTTGTGATAGAAGATTGCCGAAAAATTCGTGTAGCCGTCGCTCGGCAACAAAGCCTGAAATGTGGACGAATGCGCCAGCGTGTACCCCGCCGCCCGCGATTGAATGGCTGCTGAGAGCGTGCCCATATCCGGCGCCGCGATCAGATAGTTATCGACGTAGGTGTAGTCGATTTCGGAATTCGGCCGACTCGAACTGCTGATCGAGTAATAGGTGCGCGAATTCACCTGCTGCGTCGTCAACTGCAACGAGTGGCCTTGCGTGCCGGCTTCATGATTGAAACTGTCGACCAGCTTCGCGACCGTCGATTGCAAAGTCGCGGGATCGTAAACCTCAAGAATTAGTTTCCATCGCGGGGTGGGCAGCACCGGACCATCGAACGCCATGGTGACTTCGCCGCCCAGCGGAGCGGCAATGTCGTTCAGCACGTTCACTCCAGTCTTGCTTTCGAATTCCGCCAGATGTTCTGCAAAGTTCTCGTCCCCGCTTCCGATCATCGTGAAAATTTCTTCCATGATGCTTTTCGGATTCTTGATTACGGCCGAGGTCACCATGCTGGCATTCGGGGAAACGAATTCCAACGAACCCATGGAGGCCGGCGCAGCCAGCCACGATGCTACTCCCTGCCGTTGGGAAGCGAACATCAAGTCAGCATGACTTTCCGTCTTGCCGCCAATTTCCCGATGTTCCATGGTCAGATATCGCACGTCTTCGATCCCCGGCGGCAATTCGTGGCTCTTGCTACCAGCTTGTACGTTCGGCGCAATAATTTGTTCCATGTCGGCGCAGAAAATCCATTCCGCTCCTTGCTGGTAGCTGCTAACGATCTGTTGGTAAAAGGGAGTTCCGGCAAAAGAACCGGAACTGCCCTGCTTAGCGCGCGTCGCCGCAGCTTGCAGTTCGCTCGCATCCGGACTGGCAATCAAAAGATTATTGCTGATGTAAACCAACAGTGGCTGGCCGGTCGCGGGTGTAATTGCCCATGGGTCATGCACCATCTGTAGAGCTGTGTGCGACGCATCGGAACTATGCTTGCCGTTTGTTTTCTGCAAAAAGTCTTCCAGCCCGCCCTGTTCCACTTTCGCCAGAATGACGGGCGCGCTGAAATAGGCTCCATCTTTTCCCACGGCAAATACGATCTCGCTTCCCAGATAACTACTGAACGTCTTTACGTCGTTCAACACATCTTCCAATTTCGGTCCGCCACTTTTTTGCTGCTGCTTCCACCAGTTGCGCAATTCCGGACTTTGCTGCAGCCTGTCCTGGAATATCTGGCCGGCTTCTCCCAAGGTATTGGCAAGATTCGGAATTGCGGCAAAGATCACGGTATGATCGGGAACGTATGGCAGCAGGTCGGAACTGTAACGCAATCCCGGCCCGGGAATCGCGGCAAATTGTTTCTGCAGCACCGCAAAGTCACCCAGCAGCGCGAGATATTTTGCGGAGTTCTTGCTCCATGCAATCTCGCTCTGGATAGGTACTTTCTCAACGCTGGGGCTGGAAGTGGCTTCCTGTCCAGCCGTCAGTTCGCTCGCATTTTCCGCGAAATTCACCCGCACCACGCCTTCGATCACGGCCACACGTGAGCCTTTGACCCCGTGATTCACCGAAAAGATTGTGCCTTTCACCGAAACCAAGCCGTCGTCGGTCGCAACATACAGCCGGTGCCCCGCGCTCTGCTTGGCCGCCTGAACAATCACTTGGCCGCCATCGAGATGGATAGTTGTGCCCTTCCATCCCCTTGATACGGACAGATCAGAGCGTTCTCCCATCTCAATCAGCGTACCGTCCAGCAATCGCACCACCGCCCTCGATCCTTTTGCCGTTCGAATCTCGTCTTCGTTCCTGATCGCATATCCTGCCGGAATCAGCCGTATGTCCGCTCCCGATCCCGCATAGAGCGATCCGTCCACAGTCTCCACGGCAGCGCGAACTGGGCGCTGTCCGGGAAGCATGCCCTGGCCAAACCACAGTCCCCCAGCCGCCACAGCCACAACTGCGACCGCACCCATCGCCCAGCGCCACGCCATGCCGTTGTGGATCAGCGAACTCGGCCGCCTGGGTTCCGGTCGCCATACAGGTTGCATTTCACCCGCGCGAGCCTGCTCCCACGCGCGCCGGCATGCAACACACGCATGCACATGATCTTCGAAGAGCAAGGCGCGCGCCGGCGCCAAGTCCTTTGCCAGATATTCCGGGATCAGCCGTTGAAAATCTTCACAGCTCCGCAGCGTGTGATGACCGGCTCCGACGTTGGAATCTGCCCCGGCAATTGATTTCCACACTCGTTCCCGCGCCTGCAGAACAACCTGGTCATCTGCCTGTTCATTCCGAATTGCCGACAGCAAAGCGTCGAGCTTATCGTTTTCGAATTTCTTATTCATGGCCTGTCTCCTGAATATCTCGCGCCTGACTACCCTGGGATAGATACGCGCCAAGCTCCTTGCGAAGCTGTTGCCGAGTGCGGTGGACAATGACTGCCACCAGCACTTGTGAAATACCAAGCATCCGCGCAATCTGCGGATTGCTGAATCCCTCAAAAAAGCGCAACGCAAAAATCTCCGCCGGACGCGTCTTCAGCTGCGCCAGCGCCCGGCCCAAGGCTTGCCGCAGCTCGCGAGGATCCTCGCGTCCACGTTCAGCCGGCAAATCCTCAAGTTCCACGGTGCGGTCGGCGCGCCGCGCTCGCATTACATCCAGAGCTGCGTTGATCGCGGCGCGGCGAAGATAACTCTCTTCATTTTGCAAAACGTGATTTTGCAAAACGTGATTCTGCAAAGCATCGTTTTGCCGCATCTCGTTTTGCGGCGCTTCGCCTGGCAGCACCGTGTCTTCCAGCACCTTAGCCTCTGCCTGCCGGCGCAGCAAACGCAGGAATACTGTCTGCGACACGTCCTCGGCGTCCGCGGCATTCCCGGTAATGCGGTACGCCGTGCGGAAAACCAAGCCATGATGCGCTCGAAAAACTCGCTCGAATTCGGATGGGCTTGTGACTGCTCGTTCCTCCGCCAGTGCGCTTTGCAGGGTACGCCTCCACTCCCGCTTTTTCATAACTAAAGACGCTCCCGTGCGTGAATTATTACAGTCCACTCAAATTTATTTTTGCGGCCGCGTCGCCTCCCTCCCGGCAGCATCACCGCCACGCGGTATCATGTTTAGACCTGAAGGTTTAGCCGGAAACATGCACAATCTGAACATTAAAGCGAAAAGCCAGTGCGCCTGGGACCTGGTGAGCCTGGGCGAGGTTATGTTGCGCCTCGACCCGGGCGATGAGCGCATTTCGACCACTCGTCATTTCAAAGTGTGGGAGGGTGGCGGCGAATACAACGTCGCCCGTGGCCTGAAGCGCTGCTTTGGAATGGATACCGCCATCGTCACCATGCTCGCCGACAATTCCGTTGGACGGCTGGTGGAAGACCTTATGATGCAGGGCGGCGTCAGCCAAAAATATGTTCGCTTCACGCCTTATGATGGCGTGGGGCGCACAGTTCGCAACGGGTTGAATTTCACCGAGCGTGGCTTTGGCATTCGCCCCGCGCTCGGTTGTTCCGACCGCGGTCACACCGCCATCTCCCAGCTAAAACTGGGCGACATTGACTGGGACCAAATCTTCTCTCGGGACGGAGCACGCTGGTTTCACACCGGCGGAATTTTTTGCGCACTCTCTGAAACCACGCCGCTCGTCGCCCGCGAAGCCATGGAAGCGGCCAAGCGCGCCGGAGCCGGGGTCTCCTACGATTTGAATTACCGCGCATCGCTTTGGAAATCGATTGGCGGAAAATCCAAAGCGCAGGAGATAAATCGCAGCCTCGCTCCTCTCATCGACGTAATGCTCGGCAATGAGGAGGACTTCACCGCAGCCTTGGGATTTCCGGTGTCGGGACTGGACGAGGACCATTCCAAGCTCGAAACCTCAGGTTTCAAGAAAATGATCGAAACCGTGGTCAAGGAATATCCTGCTCTTTCCGTGATAGCCACCACGCTTCGCTATGCGAAGACCGCTACGCTCAACGATTGGGGAGCGCTCTGCTACTGCGATGGAAAGTTTTATCAGGCGCCGGTGCGCGAGGATCTGGAGATTTACGATCGCGTCGGCGGGGGCGATTCTTTCGCCTCAGGATTGATTTATGGATTTCTCTCCGGGAAAGATCCGCAGTGGTCAGTCGAATGCGGTGCTGCCCACGGTGCACTGGCCATGACTACGCCCGGGGACACCACTATGGCAACGCTCGCGGAAGTTTTGCAGGCAATGAAGTCGAAGACCGCTCGTATTGAGCGTTGACTGTTGACCGTTCAGCGCCTGGTTTTAAATTCTGGCTGATTTAAATTCTGAAAAGAAACCAAGGCTGGAAAGAAACTCAAGCCAATTCTGGAAACAATATGACGATCGACGAGGTAATCCGCAGAATTGAAGAGATTGGAATCGTTCCCGTCGTTCGCGCGGCCAGCGTCGAAGAGGCGACCCGCGCGGTCGAAGCGATTTGCGCCGGTGGCATTCCGGTGGTCGAAATCACCATGACCGTTCCCAACGCCGTGTCAGTGATTCGCGAAGTTTCCCAGCAGTACCGCGGCAAAGCCTTGATCGGCGCCGGCACGGTCACCACCGCCGAGCAGGCCGAGTCGTGTCTGCGCGCGGGAGCCGAATTCCTGGTCAGTCCCGGCCTGGCGCCGCCGGTTCTGGAGGTCGCAAAGACCGCTGGAAAGTTGGCCATCCCAGGGGCACTGACGCCGACCGAGTTGATGAATGCACAAAATCTTGGCGCGAAGCTGATTAAGATTTTTCCCTGCGGCAACGTCGGCGGCCCTAAGTATCTGCGCTCTTTGAAAGCGCCGTTTCCCCATGCGTCGCTCATTCCAACGGGCGGAGTGAACGCGGCAAACGCAGCGGATTTCATCGCCGCCGGCGCATTTGCTCTTGGAGTGGGCGCCGATCTGGTGGATGCGAAAGCCTTGCGCGACGGAAACCTGGAGAAAATCATTTCCGCGGCGAAGGAGTTGGTGCACGCCGTCGCCACGGCTCGCAAAGCGTTGCCCGCAAGTCATTGAACCCTCGTGCAAGTGATTGAGTCTTTGTGGAAGTGATTGAAAAGTCGCAGGGAGGCCCACGAGGCTTCAGGACAGGCGAATTTGCGATGGGCAAGATTTAATCTAGCTCGCGCTGCGCGCGTCGACGCCAAGGGCGTTTCCGGCGCAGGAAAGGCCATCCTAGTCGAGGTTCCGGCATGCCAAAATCGATCGCGCGGTGGGAATTATTTTGTATGCCGCAGGAAGAATACATTTCTGTACGTACATGGTAGTAGAATGTGACTGGGCCACAGTGGCCCTCGGTTCGGTTGTTCATTGATTCACTCCGCTCGCGAGAACTCCGCCGTCCACCGGCAGGATGACGCCGGTCACGAAGCTGGCCGCGTCTGAGGCAAGAAAGACCGCGGCTCCCACCAGTTCTTCCAGTTCGCCAAAACGTTTTACGGGAGTGCGCATCATCACTTCGTTTCCACGTCCCGTTCCTACCAGCAGTTTTTCACTCAGTGGGGTTCGAAAATATCCGGGAGCAATCGCGTTGACGCATACCCCATGGCCCGCCCACTCGATTGCCAACGACTTCGTGAGTGACGCCACGGCTGATTTGCTTGCGCAGTATGCCGCAACCTCGAACAGGGCGAGGAACGACCCCATGGAGGCGATATTGATAATGCGCCCATACTTGCGCTCAATCATGTGGCGTCCGAATACCTGGCAAGTCCGCAGGGTGCCAGTCAGATTTGTATCCATGATGCGGTTCCACTCGGCTTCAGAAACTTCAAGCGTCGGTGTGCGTTTCGTGATGCCGGCTGCATTCACCAGAATGTCAACTTTTCCGAACGCGTCCACACACGCTTGTAACAACTTCTCCAGCGAAGTGCGATCGGCCACATCGCAAGCCACTCGCAACGAGCGCCTACCCAGAGATTCGATTTCATCCGCTAACTCTTTCACCAGTTCCATGCGCCGCGCGCTGGCCACCACGTCGGCGCCAGCCTGCGCCAATCCGACTGCCATCGTCTTACCGATTCCAGAACTGCCGCCAACCACCACTGCGACCTTCCCTTCGAGATCCAACTGCTTGTAACCCATAATTTCCTCGATCATCCTGTAAAGTGAGCCGCCCAAAACGAGCCGCCCGCAAAAAACCGCTGCCGTTTCCCGGCAGCTACCAATTGAACATCGTCCCGTCCAGTTTTCGATTCACCGGCAAGTAGGCCCGCTCGTAAGGAAACTTTGCCGCCAGCTTCTCGTCATAGTCAACGCCTAATCCGGTGGCGTCACCCGGATGCAGAAAGCCTTTGTTGAACGAATACGAATGCGGAAAAACTTCGTCGGTCTCGCGCGTGTGACGCATATATTCCTGAATTCCGAAATTGTTCACCGAAATATCGAAATGCAGCGCCGCCGCCATCGCCACTGGCGAGAGATCGGTCGCGCCGTGCGACCCAGTTCGCACATGATAAATTTCCGCCAGTGCGGCAATTTTCTTCAGATGCGTCAAGCCTCCGCCATGCACCACCGTCATGCGCAGGTAATCGATCAGCTGTTCCTGGATGAGAAGGTGCGCATCCCAAATCGAATTGAAGACCTCGCCGACCGCGAGTGGCGTGGTCGTATGCTTGCGAATAAGGCGAAAACCTTCCTGCAATTCCGCGGTCACGGCGTCTTCCAGCCAGAACAAATGATACGGCTCCAAACTCTTTCCCAGCCGCGCCGCTTCAATCGGAGTCAGGCGATGATGAACGTCATGCAGCAGGTGAAGATCGTCGCCGAACTTCAGGCGCAAAGCTTCAAACAATTTGGGAACATGTAAAAGATATTTCTCCGTCGACCAGACATTTTCAGGCGGCAGGCCTTTCTCCGCGGGCTCGTAATAAAGCTTGTTGTGCGCTACTCCGTAGGTGGATGGCAGCCCCGGAATTCCCGACTGCGCCCGCACCGCGAGATATCCCAGCTCTTTATATTTCGCTACTTCGTCGACCGTCTCGGCAATGTCACCACCATTGGCGTGTCCGTACACCATTACTCCGGTTCGACTTTGTCCTCCAAGCAAGTTGTAGACGGGCGTGTTCAGCGCCTTGCCCTTGATGTCCCACAGAGCCATGTCGACCGCGGCAATCGCAGTCATCGTCACCGGCCCGCGACGCCAGTATGCACCGCGGTAAAGGTATTGCCAGACGTCCTCGGTCTGAAAAGGGTCGCGGCCGATGAGGCATGGAATCAGGTGGTCGGTTAAGTAGGATGCGACCGCCAACTCGCGCCCGTTCAGAGTCGCGTCACCGAGGCCGTAGACGCCTTCATCCGTTGAAATTTTCAGCGTGACGAAATTCCGGCCCGGACAAGTGACGAATACTTTTGCATCCGTGATCTTCACAGAAATCTCCTCCACCACTTGCGCAAGAACGCCGCCAACTTCTCAGGGCTTGAGTGTAACTAAAACGTCAGACGCGGCGCACGAAGCCTTGCTCCGTCGCTTCGTTATTTCGGATCAGCATCAATACTAAAATCATGCCTAGCAGCGGAACCACGCCCGCGACGATCACAACGGGATCGAAGGAATGCGTACCGGCCGCCTGCCGGGAGTCGGAAAAATAACCGATCAATTTAAACGCAACAATCGTCCCAATTCCCGCGCCAGTGCCGCCGAGTCCGCTCACTGAAGCGACCGATTCGCTCGCGAACAAATCCGATGGCAGCACATTCGCCATGGTTGTGAACCCAGCGTAAGTGAAAGTCACCACCGCGAACAAAAAGGCGATCAGGTACAGATTCGTCGTGAAAATGGTGGTCACGAGCAGGGTCATGCCAATTCCACCATAAATAATCGGCACTTTCCGCGCAGCGCCCAACGACCAGCCCCGCTTGATCAAATAGCCCGACACGCCTCCCGCGAAAAAACTTCCCAGATCGGCCGCAATAAATGGGATCCACACTGCGATCAACCCGCTCTTCAGTTCGATTCCTTTCGCTACAAGGTAAATGGGGAACCACTCCGTAATAAAAAAGTAGACCGGGTCGGTAAAAGTTTTGGCAACAACGATTCCCCAGGTCTGCGGAAGCCGCAGCAGATCGCGCCAACGTGGTCGCGCCGTTCGTTTATGTGATGTCTCCGCCTGCGCTGTTCCCGCATGCGATGTTTCCGCAAGGCGCTTATCCGCTTCTATCATGGCCAGTTCAGCTTCGCCAATCCGGCTGTGTTTTTCCGGAGGATAGTACAGCCATCGCCAGGCAATCAGCCAAAGAACGCCCAGCGCTCCCGGCACCATAAACGCCGGACGCCATCCCCAGCGAAAATAAATCCACAAGACGATAAACGGCGCCACTGCGCCGCCAATAGAAGATCCACTGTCGAAGAGCGCCGTCGCCAGCGCTCGCTCGCGTTTTGGGAACCATTCAGAAACCGCTTTGGTCGCGGCTGGCCAGTTGGCCGATTCTCCCGCACCCAGCAAAAAGCGAAATGTTGCGAAGCTGTAGAATCCGCTGGCTAACGAAGTAAGCATCGATACTACTGAATACCAGATTACTGTGAGCGTCAGGCCGCGCCTCGTACCGACTCGATCCATCAGCCGTCCAAAACCCGTCTGCCCCATCGAATAAGCGATTCGGAAGGCGATCGCGATGTTCGCGTAATCGGAGTTGGTCCAGTGATATTCGAGCTTGAGATAAGGAGCGAGAAGCGACAGAGTCTGACGATCGATGTAATTGATTACGGTAGATGCGAACAGCAGACCGCCAATCCACCAACGTAACGACGGAATCGGCTTCCCCGCGATCGCCATTTCGAGGGCTTCAGAACATCATTTCGAGAGGCTTCAAAACATTAGGAATTGATCACCGTCTGCGATTCCTGATTCAACCTACTAAGCAAAGCCGGCTGCAAAAGTGAGGCCGACTCCGTGTCCACATAAAGAGCCGCATTGCGGTGCTGGCGAAGAATCGATGCTGGAACCTGCGGACTTATTTCTCCTTCCAGGCATGCCTTCACCGCCTGCGCTTTGCGCTGGTCTGGAACAACTACAATTAGTTCCCGGGCCTTAAGAATCTGTCGCGGAGACATTGAGATTGCGCGCCGCGGCACCTGTGAGATGTCGCCGAACCAGGCCTCGCCTACTTGCTGGCGGCGGCATGCCTCGTCCAGGTTCACGATGATATACGGAACTTCGGTGGTGAAATCCGCGGGCGGATCGTTGAACGCAATGTGGCCATTCTCGCCGACGCCTAAAAAAGCTACGTCGACGGGCGCCGATAACAATCGTCTGCCGACATTGCGAGCCACTTCAGACGGATCCGCGGCGTCACCCTCGAGCAAGTGATAATCAACAATTCCAGTCTTTCTGATCAGCTGTTCCATCAGCATCTTGCGGAAACTGCCGGGATGGGTTGCGGGCAGCCCGATGTACTCGTCCAGGTGAAAGGCTTCAACCTTTGGCCAATCGATTCCTGGCTCGTGGGTGAGTGCATCCAAAAACTCAAGTTGTGAGGCTGCCGTCGCGGCGACGATCCGCGCTCGTCCGCGCTCTTCGATTGCGCGGCTAATTGCGGCAGCAGCCTGCCCGGCAGCCGCGTGAGCCATCGAGATTTTATCTTTAAAAAGTTTGACGAGCATGGAAGGAAATTGCTGATTGCTGATTGCTGATTGCTGAT